>Ga0080013_1001628_pt1 | contig 29031 bp, 36 predicted proteins | sample ETNvirenome_6_85_FD_69236 | JGI IMG/M metagenome (GOLD analysis project Ga0080013, IMG submission 69236) | Marine viral communities from the Pacific Ocean - ETNP_6_85 (SPADES assembly) (version 2) | ecosystem: Environmental > Aquatic > Marine > Oceanic | place: Pacific Ocean | collected 2013-06-19 | reverse complement strand
CACGCTGGCGGCGCTTCTCGTTCGCGGGCAGAGGTGGGCGGCCCATCCTCTTGGCTGCGGGCATCACCACGTCCTCACGGCTGCGGTCTTGACGTCGGCCCTGACGTACCCGTGCGGCCCGAATGAGATGATCCCGACCTCGGCGGCGGCGTTATAGTCGCGGGTTAGCAGTCCTCGAGCAAGCACGGTAGACGCGAGTGATGCGTCGGCGTAGTCCATGAACAGGCCACGGACTTGCCAGGGGTCGTCGGCGGCGCACCGGGACACGAGCAGGTCAACGTAATCAGCGGTCAAGGTCATCAGGACACCTCAGTCACGACGCACCGTCCAGTCGGGCCTCGTAGCCGCCCCAGGAGTCGTCAAGATCGACCACCCACTGCTGGGCCTCGGACTCGGAGCCGAAACACTGGTACGGAGCCAGAAGCCTCCACGACCTGTCCCCCGCGATGCTGCGCCGCCACAGCGACACGGACCCTCGGGGAGGAGTCCTAAACTCAAACTGAGCGCTGTCGCACCCGAGGAGGTACTCCGCTGCCTCCGCGAGGCAGAGCCCCGAGCACTCCTCCAGCGGCTCCCCGCTCATGCTGTCGTAGATCGTGTAGGTCATCTTCTCATCTCCTCCAGGGTTGCACCTCGGCGGCTGGGCCCCCGAAGGGCGCGCCGTGGCTACCTAGATGAAGATCACCAACTCGCCGCAGGCGTCGATGATCAGGTGGCCGCGCTGGCAGATCCGGTCCGCAGTGTCCCGCTCAGTCAGGGCCTCGGCCAGGGTGGGGACAGAGGCCCAGGCGGTCTGACCAAGGCGGCGGATAGTGTAGGGGGCGGTGGGGTGCTTGATCTCCGCTTCGGGGGCGGCGCTGTTCGTGTTCGTGTTCTCGGGCAGCATGTCTAGTTCTCCTTCGCGGCGGGGTGTTCGACGGCGATGAGGGCGGTGAGGTCGGTCATCGGAGGGCCTTGTCGTCGGTGTCGGCGGCGGTGGGCCGCATGGCGGTGTCGGAGAGGTCGAGCCAGCCGTCTTCGCCGGGGTCCACGTCGATGCCCTCACGGGCCGAGGCTCCGGGCGCGAAGTAAGTGATGGTGGTTTCCTGCTGGCCTTGTTCCGTGACGCGGGCCGCGAGCCCTCGGGCCTCGCCGGGGGTGGAAAGCCAGCGGAGCACGCCGCCTCGGGCTTTGGAGACGGCCCACAGTTCGGCGTCCTCGGTGTCCTCGACGGTGTGCGGCTCGGGCAGTTCGGCCAAGGGGGCCTTGGCGTAGGCCGAGAGCGCGAGCACGACTTCGCTGGCTCCGGTGTAGCGGGCCTCCGCGAACAGGAACGTCTCAGCGGCCTTGCACGCAGCGGAGAGTCCGCTGTCGTTGAGGGCCAGGGCCTCGGGAGTCAGGGTGGCGACCAGGGCCTCGCGGGCCGCGTGCAGCGCAACCCCGGCGACGGTGCGGCGCTGGACGGCGAGGGAGAAGATGGCGGCGCGGTCGAGACGGGGGGAGGGGGCGGGGGGCATGGGTCAGTTCCTTAGTCCGTGCCGGGTCGGCGTCGCGGTGATCTTGAAAGTGCGGTCCATCGGTCCCTCGCTCGGTTCGTGTCGGCCTGGACGGCTACAAGCGGGGTGTTGGCCTCGGGGACCTCGGGGGCTACGCTCATGGCTGCTCCAGACGCCCGCCTCCCCCATCGCCAGCAAGCAGAGGGGACGGCGGGTGTCTTCGTTCGTGGACTACTCAGTCTCCTGGGCGTCGGACCGTCGCGGACGGGCGCAGGCGTCCTCGTCAATTCGCGCCAGCAGGGTGCGGGCCATTCGGAGGGCGCTGAAAGCCTCGTCTCGGAGGCGACAGGCCCGAAGGTGAGCTTCGGCCCAGACGGTGCTGTCGTTGCGGCTGTCCAGCATCAGGACGACGGCGGCCGCGTACATCGTGCAGTCGGCCTCGGCCGCGTCCAAGACCGACTGCACGCGGCCTCCGCCCTCGACGGCGCGTTCGACGCTGCCCGGGGTGAACTTGATGGGGGTGTCGGGAAGGTGGGTGGTCATTCTGAGTCCTCGTTTCGTTGGTCGGCTGGCCTCCACGACCCGCTGACAACCTGACTATAAGGGCGCTACGGCGTAGCGTCCACACTTTCTTGAAGAAAAATCCAGAAACGCTGTAGGGGGCGGCTACTTCCCCTCTGACAAGTCGGCCAGAACGCGGGAGCGCGGAGCGTCTGTCCCCATCTGGCGGCGGTGCCTGACGTAGCGGTCCACGGTTACGACCGACTTCCAGCCGCCAGCTTCGCGGATCTCCATCGCGGACGCGCCGCCCTCGGCTGCGGACGTGGCGTAGCCGCTCCGCAGGCTGTGCGCGCTGAACGGCTCAGATCCCAGACCGGCGCGGTCCACCGACCGCATCACCACGGTGCGGACCATCGCCGCGCTCAACGGACCACCCGCGAAGCTCCCGTGCGGCCGGACGCCGCGCCACAACGCGGACCCGCGTCCGTTCCCCAGAGCCAAGGGGGTCCCCGAGACGATCAGCGCGTCCAGATAGTCCTCCACGGCCGTCGTCGGGCAGTAGGGGCCGTCCGTACGGCGGAAGTCCAACCAGACCGGCTCATCGCCCGTCTTGCGCCGCTCGACCCGCAAGCGCAGGCCCGCCTGCGTCAGCCCCACGTCGGACAGCGTCAGCGCGGCAAGCTCGGAACGGCGAAACGCTCCACCGAAGCCGACCAGCAGCAACGCTCGATCCCGCGCCCCCAGCGGCCCCGAGGGAAGGGCGTCCACCACCTGACGGAGGAGATCGATGGTCAGGGGAGCAGCGCCCTCCTGATGCGCGCCTCGTTGACGTCGAACCCCCTTCCACGTCCGGTAGACCAAGGGGTGCTCGGTGGGCGCGGCGAGGCCGTGCTCCCGGTGGGCTCGCTTGATCGCGCTCAGGTGCAGGTTCAAGGACCCCACCGCGTAGAGGTTGCCGTCCTCCTTGGTGGCGAACCGCAGGTAGCCGGCTAGCGTTTGCGGGTGCGCGGGCAGGGCCGTCGCCCCCCGGAGCCCGCACCACGCCGTGAAGGAGGTCCACGCGGACCTGTAGGCCCGCTTGGTGGCGTCAGCGTCGGATGCCTCTACCGTCTCGCAGAGATCCTCGACCTCATCGGGGGTGAACCTCGGCGGGACCGCTTCACGTGCGGGTGCCTGATCGACTGCAACCGTGATCGGAGTCAAGTCGTCAGGGAGAGCCGGCAGTAGGAGGTCAGGGGGGAGGGCAGGCGTCAGGAGATCGCTGGGTCGGTCCATCGTGCCCTCCACGCTGCGTCGTTGTGCTCAACCATCGACATTTCCTCCGGGGCGAGGCACCCCGTAGTCGATAATCATACAGAAACGACCACGCCCAGGACCGCAGTTTCGATGCGGAACCCTTCATTGACGCTGCCCTGGGTCGGGGGGTAGAACCCACAGCACAACGCATTGGGCCGAAGGGCCGAAGGGATCGAGATCATGGCGAAGACCAAGCCCACCTCCAAGAGCACCGCAGTCACCGTGGACCTGGGGGCCGAGACCCACAAGGCAGTCAAGATCGTGTCGAACATCTTGGGTACGTCACAGCGGCAGACGATCAACACCCTCGTGGAGGCGGGCCTCAAGGCTCTCGCCGGGGATGCGAGGTTCCAGGCGGCACGGCAGACCTACATGGAGAACCAGAGCAACGTCATGAGCCGCTTCGGCTTCACGGCCCCTACCGAGGAGGACGGGGACGAGGGGGCGCTGACCGAGGAGGAGGCCGCGTTTGTGGCGTCGCAGAAGGCCGCAGCCGCGAAGGTCGCCGCCGCGTCCTAGCCGCCCACGAGCAGTTCAGCCCAGCCCGCCGTCTGCCCCTCAAACAGCGTCTGCGGCGTCAGGTCGTCCTGCACGGTCAACTCGATCCGGTCGTCCGTTCCGGGGAACAACACGCCAGGGACTGGCATTCGGAAGATGGCGATAAACACGTCCACTACTTCGCCTTCAAGATCACCACCACTGCGATCAAGCCGAAGATCAGCAGCAGGGTCGCGTCCCCGTTGTCGTTGTCGCGTTGCGGCCGGTAGGGCGCGCGGACGGTCAGCGGGGCGTCAGGGGCGGTCAGGGCGCGAACTTCTTGGCGGAGGCCGACGACCTCGTTGTGGAGCGCCTGCTGCGCGGCCTGCTGCTTCACCTGAGCCTGTCGGCGGCGTGCCGCCATGACCCTCTGCCTGAACAAGGCGGCGGTGTCTCTGCGGGCATCCTCGTAGCCCTGCCGGTACCCGTCGTCAAACGGGGAGTCGGCCTTGGCGATAACGACGGGCGCGGTCACGCCGCGTTTATATCACTGGCGGGGGTAGCGCGGAGGGCCGAAACCCTGCCGGTTACGGCGTCGCGGCGGTGAGTCGGATCTGCCCCCACTCCTCGGGGACTTCACCCTGGGGCACCTCGGCGGTGGTGGGGACGAGCAACTGCCCGCCCGTCCACGCGGTGAACAGGGTCAGGAGATCGTGCGTGGTCTCGCTGTCCATGCCCACGTCCCCGAAGACGAGCAGGCTCAGAGGACTGTCGGGGCCTCCCGCCGCGCCGTTGAGCACCTTGGTCTCCATCTGCGCGAGGGAGCCGGCGAGGGACAGCAGGAGCGCCTCCTCCTGGCACCCCGAAGGCGCACCGGGGCGACCGTCCCGCTCGACGCCCAGGACGATGTTCGGACGCATCGTGATCACGGGCTTGCCGAAGCTGTTGGTCGGGTAGAGCTTGCGAGCCCCGGTGACGAACTCCGACAGAGCCTTGTCCACCAAAGCCGACTGCGCCTTCTCGACGTGCTGCGCGGCGGCGCGAAGCGTCTCCCGGCGGGTCTCCGCCTTCGCGCGCTGCTCGGCCGCGAGGGTCGGGCCGGCTGCGCCCACACGCTTGATCTGAAGCTCGTTGAGGTCGGCCCGTGCCACGGAGGCGGCGACCCCGGCGGCGGCGGATTCGTCTTCCCACACGCCCTGACGGACCGCAGCGAACACGGCATCGCCCAACTGCTCCCGCAGGCGCGAGGCGTGGCTCCTCAATCTCTCGATCCGCGCCAGCAGCGTCTCGCGCTGCGACAACGCCTGCACCGAAGGTGCAGCCCGCGCGATGAACTCCACCAACGACTCGCGGCGGCGCTCCAACGCCTCCACGCCCACGGCCTCGCGGCACGTCGGACACAGGTGGTTGCCGGGGTACGCCGCCGCCGTCGTCTGGAGGGCCGTGAGGGTCGCCTGCGCGCTGTGAAGCTGGAGGGTGGCGCGCGGCGGAACCTCGGGGAGAGCCCGAAGCTGCGTGGTCGCCTCCGTGAGGTTGGTCGCGAGGCCCTGCAATTCGTTCACCGCGCGAGCCCCGGCAAGGGCCTCACGATGAGCGGCCTCGGCCTCCGCGACCTTCTGCGTCGCGGTCGCCAGTTCCTCGTCCGTGACCAGTTCGACGGCGTGTTCCAGGGCCTCCTCGACCTGACCGGCGGCGTCAGCCTGATTCCGCGCCTCGTTGGCGAGCTTGATCGTCTTCTCCAAGAGGAGTGCCGGCGTGGTGATGGTCGGAGACTCGCACAGCGCGGTGAGGGCCGCGACGGTCGCCTCGGAGGGCTTGATCAGCCCGTCCTTGGTCTTGTACCCCTCCTTGAGCTTCGCCATGACCTCGGGCACGCCGATGTGCAAGCGACCAGCCAGCCACTTCTCCGCCGTCTTGGGGAGACGGCCCACGATGTTGGCGCGGACCTCGTCCACCGTCAGGACAACCACCGGAAGCGGGTTGTTGGGGGTGATCTTCTGCCCGTCGATCGTCCGCGTCGGGCGGCTGTTGTGCCGCTTCTGCTCCCACCGAATGACGCGCCCGTCACTGAGGGTCGCCTCGCTCCACAAGGTGGAGGCTTCCTTGGGCTTGGACCGCCACAAGAGGTTGGGGGAGGAGGTCGGCTCCTTGCGGCCCAGGTACCCGGCGGGAACCGTCCCCGTGAGGGCCAGGGACAGCCCCTCAACGATCGCGGTCTTGCCCGCGCCGGGGGGTCCGGTGACGTACATCAGCGGGTTCAGGTTGTGCGTGACGCCGGCAGGCGCTGCCTGCTGTTTCCAGTTCAGGCGCAAACGTGAGACATAGAGCGGGTCGGTCATGTGGTCCTCGATCAGCGTGAGAGGGTGGGTGAGCGGCCTGTGAGGATGGAGGTCCACGTGGGGGTGGGGTACAGAACCCCCAAACCTTCAGGTCGCTCACCCGGGCTGGAAGCTACCGTAGCTACTTGCCGGGTGTCAAGCGCGTGAAAACGCGGCTATGCGGCCTCTACGCCAAGATCGACGGCGTAGGCGTTCAGGGCGGCGACGGTCTTGGGGCTCGCCGGCTCACGCTGGCCGCGAAGCCAGCGGTACACGGTCCACTCGTCACACAGGCATCGAGCCGCCACGGTGGTCAACGCCTCCTGCACGGTCGCGCCTCTTGCCTCCAGCCCCTGGAGGACCCTCAAGATCAGCTTCGCCGTTGGGTTGTCCCCGACCGTCACGCCTTTCAGGCTTGCGATGTGTGGCCCCCGCGCCTCAGTTTCGGTGGTGGTCGTAGTCATGGGTGCCTACCTTCGTGGGCGGCTTGCCGTTTGTCAAGGGCACCAGAGCCCGCGTCACTGGTTCAGCTTCTCCAGAATGTCCAGATCGACCCACACTTTCAAACCTCCGACCAGCGTTGGCCGATTTCGGCCTCGGCGGTGAACTGCACGTCGTAGACCTCGGGGTAGTGCTGCGTCATGGCATTCTCCAGATCCACCCGCGCCTTCTCTGCCATCGCCTCGGGAACTTCAAGGACGAGCGCGTCGTGACCCTGCTGGATCGGCCCCGTCCCCGGGCCGGCGAAGTTGCTGACGTAGCCCATTTCCATGAGCTTGAGTGTCGCGAGGTTGGTCAACGCGGCGGCGGAGGACTGGATCGCGTAGTTGGCGACTTCGTTGGGGTCGTAGCCGTCGAGGAAGTACCGGCGGCGTCCGGTCAGGGGCTCCCCCGTCCAGCCCGCCGGCTCGCCGTCCGCAGACGGCCCACCAGTGGCTTGGAAGTGCGAGTCCTCGGCCTCCCACCCGCGCTTCAGTTCGGGGCTGTTGTGGGCGAACCGCTCGGACATTTCCTCGATCGCGGCCAGCTTCAGGTCCTTGTAGATGAACTCCGTCGAGAGGAAGCACAGCGCGCAGCCCTTGACGGCAGCGTCGCGGCCCGCGCCGTCCTTACCGCAGTTGGAACAGACCGGCCGGTAGGACTCCTCCTCGACCTCGCGGAGCATCGTCCACACGGTCTCGTCGCCCCCTCGATAGAGCTTGAGGTAGTAGTACCGCTTGTTGAGGGTGCGGGCGGCGTCGAACTGCCCGCCGATGGTCCCTGCGGCCCACCGGCCTTGGGGATCGGCCTCCCACTTCTTGCGGAACTTCATGGCCGCGTCGATGGCCGCTGGAGGAGCGCCGCGCATCTTCCAGATGCGGTCCTCCATCGTGAACTCCATCGTGATCTGGTGCGCGTCGATGGTGGGGTCGTGGAACGCCTTGAGGTACGCCTTCATGCCCCATCGCGCGGCGGCGACGCGGCCCTCCAACTGGTCAAAGTCCGCGCCCACGAGCACATTGCCCGGCGCAGCCTTGATCATGCGTCGGCACATCTTGGGGAAGGCGGTCGCGTTCATGGGGCTGTTGGACGAGAGCCGCCCGGTGACGATCGGGTGGGCCGACCACGCGACGTGCAGCCGTCCGTCCGAGTCCAGCACCGAAGGGCGCTCCTCCCCGGAGTCGGTGAAGAAGGTCGTCCCGTACGGGCAGAGGGGCCGCACGAACGTCGTCAGGCGCTTGTGGCGGTTCCGGTACAGACGCATCCAACGAAGCCACGAGAGAGCTTCCTCGGGCGTGTAGGCGTCCATCAAGTGAGCCCGCATCGAGGCGTCGTTGGTGGAGGGGTCGCCCATGTCGGTGTAGATCGTCGGCTCCAGCCCGAAGCCCTTGTCGCTGTACAGCAACGCGCGGACCTGGGGGTGCGACCGGGGGTTGAAGTTCGTGAACCCCAGCGCCTCGGCCTCGCGGACGACGCGCTCCCCCAGGTACGCGACCTCGCGCTCCAGTCCGTCGTTCTGCTGCCGCTGCTCCTCGGGGTCGATGAGCATCCCCGTCCGCGTCAGTCCCGCGCAGAACCCCTGGATGGAATGCGCGATCTGCGAGAGCGACTTGTCCGGCCGCGCGAAAGTCGGCTTGTCGGCCCCGGTGTGCACCACGTCCGCTACGAGCGGGTACATGACCCGGCGGTTCACGGCCGTGTCGGTGCAGCAGTAGACGACGCGGTCCACGTCGGGAAGGGTGTCCAGGGACGCGAGCTTCTTGCCTTCGTTGTCCTGCTTCCAGGCGCTCACGTCGGTGTGGATGGACCCCACGATCCCCAAGCTCTTGCCCAACTCCGAGTACGGCCCCACAGACCGGAGCATGATCCCGTCCATGTGCGGCTCGGGGATCGCCCCCAGCCCGCCCAGGTAGACCGGCTTCTCCACGGTGAGGAGGTCGTACCACCCGCTGTTCCAGCCGGCCCACAACCGCCCGTCTCTGAACGCGCGCTGGACGATCGTGATGATCTGCGCCTTCATGGCTTCGGAGTAGTGCGGGACCGTGTCCTCGCCTTCGTTGTCGGTGTGACGCAAGACGATGCCTACGCAGGCGTCCTCGTAGCCCTGCGCGACCTCGTCGGGCGTCGCGTCGCGGCAGATGCTGATGCAGCGCGTCACGGCGCGCAGCGGCTCCTTGGCATTGGTCTCGGTGTCGTAGGTCCAGAACTTGGACCCCAAGGCCAGGAACGACTCAAGCTGCGCCGGGGTCGGCTGGAGCGTGATCAACGTGTCCTTCCACCGGAGGTCCCCCTTGAAGAACCGCACGGCTCGGCGGAGGTCGGCGGTCGCCACGGTGCGCCATCGACGCGAGCGGCGTACGAAGGCGGGGTGAACGGTGGGGAGGATGCGGATCGGCGCGACCTTGTTGTCGCCGTCGAACAGAGAGTAGCCGCCCTGCATTCCTCGATCCACAGCGCCTACAGGCCCGCCGCGTACGGCCAGGATGGACTGCGCGCCCCCCATGAGAGCCGACAGCGCCTTGGCCCCCATCGGGACGAGGCGGTTGGTGCGCGCGAGGGTCCGCTCAAAACGCGGACGGCAGTGTGTTGCGGGGTGATTCTCGTAGTCGGGCGACCGGCCCTTAGTCTTGTCCCGCTTGAGCATGACGGCGATCAGGTCGTACTTGTCCTTGGGCGCGCGGCAGGCGACGACGTTGTCCACGTCGAGGTCCATTCGGGCCACGCCCACGCGAGCGAGGGTCGCGTTGAACTCCTTGCCCGATTCGCCCACGAACGTCTCGCCGGCCGTCTCGTCGTTGGCGGCGGGGCACTCCCCGATCGCGGCGAACTGCGGTGCGACCACGCGGCCGTGCCTCTTGGCTCGTTGCGCGGGGACGGGAGCCCACTTTTCCCTTCGCCATCGGCGCATCGGGCAGTGGTCGCAGTCGGCCCCCTCGGTGCGCGGGTCGTACTCGGTGGTGGGGTCGTACCAGGGGGCCACAGTCGGCAGGGGAACCGTCAGGGCCGTCGTCATGGGGGGGCAGTCGTTCATGGCCTCCTCGGTCCTCTGAAACAGCAAAGCCGGGGTCTTTCGGGACCCCGGCTCCGTGTGGTTCGCTCGCGACGATGCCCATCGCGCAAGCGCACCGGGCGGGGGGGGCAGAGACCCCCGCAATCACTCGACTAGGGCATGTTGTTGAACAGGCCGTCCAGCCCGCCCTGCTGACCCTGGACCCCGTTGGCCGGGATCCCCGGCGTGGCGACCGGCGCGGCGGCGGGGGCGGCGACCGGCGTCACCGTCACCGGGATCCCCGGCGCGGCGGCGACGGCGGCGACCGGCGCGGCGGCGACCGGCGCGGTGGTCGGGCTGAAGCCCGCCGGGGGCGCGGCCGGGACCGGGTCCCCGATGAGGCCCTGCCGGGGGTGGTAGCGGCCCGCCAGGGCGTTCTGCGCGTCCCGCTGCCGGATGGGGGTCAGGTCGTGGTAGGTGCGGCCGGACGCCTCGTCCTTCCGCGACTCCACGTACATGACGCCCTCGCGGCCGTTGATCTGCGGGAGCACGGTCGGGTCCACGTTGGACAGGTCCGTGCCGGGGAGGAACGCCTGCACGAGCCAGGAGATCCGCGTCAGCTTGAACTGGTCCTTCTCGGCCTCGCCCGTGGGCAGGTAGAAGTTCTCGCTTCCGCCCTTGCCGGCGTGCTCGCCCCGGCTGACCACGAAGCTCGACGCGAAGTACGCCTTGCCGTTCTTGTTCTGCTTCCAGCACGCCTGCGGGTCCACGATCGCCTTGAAGACGTAGCAGTTGTTGGGCGGGGGGTAGGAGCGGCCCAGGGTCTCGCCCTGCGCGCCGCCAGAAAGGTTCCAACCAGTCGTCATGTCTCTATCTCTCCTACAACGGACCAAGTGATCAGCCGGGGATCCGCATCCCGGTCCCCGCCACGCTGGACGGGGGGGTGAACAAATTGAAAACGCCTGACCCCTTGCGGAGGTGGACGCGGGCACAAGCGTCACGCCATGCCCATCGAAGGTGTCGAGGGTCGCGACCGCCCCCGGAGAGGCCCAAAGCCTTGGCAGCGGCGTCCTCGGTCGGCCATCGGTCGGCCTCAAGCCCGTCCGCGACGCGCTCGGCAACGTCGTCCAACCAACCCAGGCCGGGGGCGCGCGGCGGGATGAGCACGTCGTGCCCCTTCTCGTGCGCCTGCCACAGGATCTCGCGGACGTTCATGGGGCTTTCCTCGGGGAGGATGCACCACCGTTCGCCCGTGATCCACTCAGTATTCTCGGGGTTGCAGTAGTAGGTTCCGCGCCACCCGCCCACGCTGGTTTTGCGCTTGGTGCCGCGCAGGACCAGCGGGCTGATCGCGGGAATCTCTGCGCTCATGGCCTCGGACGGCATCAGCGGACAACCGGGACTCTTGAGCACGCTGGCCTTGTCCGACCCCGCCGTCACCACGATCCCATTCACGAGCTTGGGGGGGCCGTCCAGCACGGTCTCCTCGACAAACTTGGGGGCCTTCTCATGGAAGATGAACCAGAGGACCGACCGGGTGTCGATGCACGCCTCCCGAATGTCGCTCATCACGCGGTTCATGAGCTTCCACATCGACCAGCCGACCTTGCCGGCCTTCAGGAGCGCCAGTTCCTCGCGCTTGGCCGCGATCGACGCATCATCGAACACGAAGACCGCACCCGGTTCCTTGGCGGCGATCTGCCGAATCTTCGCGGCCACGCCCTTGAGCCTGTCGATGCGGTGCTCCTTGGGCTTGACCCCGGTCATGAGCCGCCACCCCTCAAGCTGACGCGGGGCGGTCGTAAAGACGTGCGCGGTGGGGGCGCTGTACAGCGCGTCCAGGGTCTTGCCGACCTTGGCGAGGGCGTAGGTCACGATCACCGTGCCTTCACCTGTTCCGGGGGTCCCCATACGGGGGGTGCCTGTAGGCACCGTTGGAACACCCACTCGGGGGGGTCCTGTCAACACGCTCATTCGTTCCTCCGTGACCAGCCCGACGAACCTACGCCGGGTGCTTGCCGTCCGTCAAGAGGAGGAATTGGGATTTTCCATCGGACCCCGAAATCGTCCCTGCGGTATCCTCCCGATCGTGAGCAACGCACCCCTACTCCAGCAAGGCGTGGAATGCACCCGGCTGACCTTTGCCGCCATCCCGGTCGGTTCGCAATCTCCGCGCCAGCGGATCTCCTGGGTGAACACGGCCGACCCCGGGAACGTCACCCCCGTGACCGGCGAGCTTGGGATCCTTCGGGGGTTCCGGGTGGAAGAGACCACGGCGCTCAACGGGATCCTCACGGTGCGTGCCTTCAACGGGCAGGGACCCGGGGTCCAAATCTACGAAGCCACCTACGACTTCGCCACAGCCACAGACCTGACGGACGCGCTTGGAGCGGACTTCTTGGAGTTCTTCGACGGGTGTTTCGTGTCCCTGGAATCGGACACCCCGGCGATGGACTGCGTCGTTGATCCCATCCTCGGCCTTGGCGGCGTCGTCGGGTTCGTCCCCTAGTAGCGGCGACGGCCTCCGACCACGGGGGCCTGCGCGGGGGCCTGCGCGGGGGCCTGCGCGGCCGTCTTGACCACGGTGCGGTAGCGCGCGACCAGTTCCGCCGTCCACCCGTCTCCACTGCCGCTGATCATGTTCGCCTCCTCCAGGGCAGCGAGGTACCCCTCGGCGTCTCCCGCCCGCGCAGCTTGCGCGGTCCCGGGGGTCAAGGCGTTGATCCAGGCGGCAGCGGCGTCGTCCAGACTCAAGAACGCTTGGATGGGGAGCCAGCGCCACACCGGACGCGGCGTACGCCACTCCTGTTCCGCCACCACCGTCCAGCGGCCCTTGTTGAACCGGCCCGCCACGCGGCGCAGCAGGTTGTTGCTGACCACCTTGACCTCGGTCGCCTCCAGAGGCGTGTCGTTCGCCAGCAGCGTGTGCGCGACCGCGATCCGCGTGGCGTTGCTCACCTCGGCGGCGGGGGTGCCAGGAGGCAGCGCCGCGTGCCAACGGCGATACCAGACAGCCAGGAGATCCTTCAGGGGGAGGACCACCTTCTCGGGAGCGCGGAAGTCCGCTTCGGGGGGCGTCTGGTACGTCGGTTTGAACGGATCCTGCCGGTTCCCCGTGGGGTCGTTCGCCAGTTCCCTGCGGAGGTAGTACGGCACCGCGAACAGGAGACCCGCCAGGATCATCCCCTTGGGGCCTTGCTTGACCCACTCAGGCAGCATCGCTGATCCGTTTCTGGCGCAGAGCCTGCATTTGCCGCAACACAGCGACCGTGCGCCGTGCGCCCTCGACGGCGTCGGCCTCGTCGTTGTACCACCCGAAGCTGAATCGGACGCCTTCGCACTGCGCCTCGGCCGGCTGCACGGCCTTGAGCACGTGGGACGGCCCGCCGACCTTGCACCCGCAGGCTGACCCCGCTGAAGCGGCGACGCCGACTCGATCCAGCATCCCCACGGCCTCGCGCGCGTCCCACCCCGTGGGGAGACGAACGACCACCGTGTTGGGCAGACCGGCACGATCCCCCAAGAACTGCACCCCGGGGATGCCCTGGCGCAGAACGCCGCCGAAGGCCGTGCTCAGGTGACGCAGACGCGCCGGCTCGCCCCGTCGCAGTCGTTGTCCCGCGAGCCGCGCAGCCGCGCCGAAACCGACCGCGCCCGCGACGTTCAGGGTGCCCGCGCGCCGCCCCTCCTCCTGCCCGCCGCCCTGGAACCAGGGACGCCAACGGCCTTTCCCCTGGGCGTCCCGGTGGACGTACAGCGCGCCGATGCCCATCGGCCCGCCGATCTTGTGCGCGCTAAAAGACGCGAGGTCCACACCCAGGCCCGTGACGTCGATGGGGACCTTGCCGAGCGCGTTCACGGCATCGGTGTGGACGACTGCATCGCTCGCGCCGAGCCGCCCGATGGCCCGGGAAAACGCGCGCACCGCAGGATCGTTGCGGGTGCCAATCTCATTGTTCGCCAGCATGATCGAGACCAGCTTGGGTCCGGCCTTGACCCCCGCCATCACGGCCTCGGCCGGGATGCGTCCGGTACGCGGCTCCGCCGACAGCGTCACCACGCCCCAACCCGAGCCCTTGAGGGCCTCCACGGGCGCGAGCACGGCCTTGTGCTCCATCGGACTTGTCAGGACCAGCCCGAACCCCTCGACGGCCGCAGCAGCGCCGCGCAGGGCCGCGTTGTCCGACTCGGTCCCGCCACTGGTGAAGACGATCTCGCCCGGTTGACAGCCGACGAGCGCAGCCACCTGGGTGCGAGCCCGTTCGACAGCCCCCTTGGCGCGGCGTCCCTCGGCGTGCAGCGCCCCGGGGTTCCCGCAGCCGAGCCACGGGCTCATCGCGCGCCGCACCCCCGAAGGCATCGGAGAGGTCGCGTTCGCGTCCAAGTAGATCCGCCTCATGCTGCCCATTTTGGGGCCGCGTGCCCCACAGGCAAAGCCTGAACGTGGTTGCGGTCCCATCCCTTGCCGGGGACTCCGCCGAAGTCGCCGCCCCAGCCCAACCCAAGTCGGTTGGCCTCGGCCCCCAGATCCACGAAGAAGGCGGCGGCGCGCGGCCCCTTGTACCGCTGGACGCGGTCGATCAGGTCAGCGGCCATCGAACGGGGCTGGCCCGAGCGCGTGGTGACGTTGTGGAAGCCGTACGCGACCTGAGTGGTCGCGGACGAGAGTGATCGCTGGAAACAGGCGTTCCGCCAGCCGCCCGTCTCCTCCACGATGATCGGGTCCCAGCCCTTGGCGCGCAATGCACTCATCAGAGCGTCGAGCTTCCGTAGAAAAGAAGCGTCGAAGGCGGCACGTTCCGTGCCGGCCCGCGCCGTACAGGGTGCCGGGTACGCCAGCAGCGCCACGCCTACCAGCCCGAGCCACCAGCCCCGACGCAGGCGCACGGGTCTAGGCCGTGGTGGTGGGCAGGAGCGCATTCTTGCCCACCTTGGCGATGTAGTCGCGCGGCTTGGTCATGCCGCCGTTCTGCTCGACCACCTTCGGCGGGAACAGCTTGTCAGGCTTGCCGATGTACGCCGGGTAGAAGACGGCCATGTACAGCGAAGCCGGGTTCTTCAGGCTGCGCCCGCCCGAGGCCCGCTCAAGGTACAACTGAACCCAGGGCATCTGCTCGTGGGCCGAGAGCGCCCTCATGCGCTTTGCGGCGATCACGCGGTTGGCAGGCGTGTCCTTCATGCCGAACAGGCGCACGCACGTCCTGGGCATGAACTGGATGAGGCCGACGCCGCAGAGCCCCTGGTCCCCGCCCTTGACCCGCACGCACCAGCCGTTTTCGATCTTGGACTTGAAGCCGGATTCGAAATTGATCAGGTTCGCCAACGCGAAGGGGTCGGCCTTCACCCGCAGAGCGACCACGACAATGTCGTTCGCCAGGAGGCGGCTCATTTCCCCCCGGCCCTTGTAGGCGTTGTAGATCGCGGCGGCGACCGCCGTAGGGGTCATTTTCCCCTTGGAGGACGTGACCACGAGGGTCGCGCCGGCCGCGAAAAGGAACGGGAGGAGGGGGAAGGCCATGCGTCTGCTCCTACGTCGCTGCGAAGAGATCATCGAGTTCACTCGCGGTCGGGACTTCGCCAGCAGTCGGGACCACAGGCCCCCCGGTCAATTCGGCCTTCTCACCGGCAGTCAGATCGTCCTCAATGAGTTCGCCCGTGACCGCGTGACGGCGGGTGCCGGGGAGGTCGCCTTGACCCTCGACCTTCCTCCAGTCGATGAACGCGGCGGGATCAACCGCGTAGTGTTGCCCGTCAAGCGTCGTCACCTCAATTAGAGAGTCACCCCTCGTGCCCAGACCCGCCACCCTCTTTTCTTCGGGCCAAGAGGGCCGCGTGTACGAGTAACCCACGCGGAGGTCTCTACCCGCAATGGCGGAGGTCCACCCCGTCTTCTGGAAGGGATCCAACGTGTACTGGAATTCGGCCCCTGTCTCCGCGTTGGTCATGACAAACTTGACCGCCCCCCCCAAGATGTGTTCAAGCTCAGAGACCTCAAACAGCGCCCCGTTGGTGTAGAGGACCCCTTGACCGTCGCGTAGATCCTTGGCGAGGAGCGTGCCCTTGCCGCTCCCCCCCTTGAGAGTCAGTTGCTGCTGGTAGGGGCTGACGTACTCGTACGACGCGCGAGGGTTGGCGTGGAACTTCTGGACGGGCGACGTGAGCCTGACGGGCCAGCCCTTGAAGACGAGCGACACGTCACCGTTCTTGAGCACCTTGGGCGGCTTGACGACCTCCCACAACCGACCGTCCGTGGGGTCGCGGACCACCCACCCCTGGATGAGGTCCCCCACGAGGAACAGTGAACCGTGCGTGATCGCCTTGACCTTGGCGACCTTCTTGGCCCGGTCGCTCCAGGCGAGGGAGCGGGCCGGCTCAAAGTACCGAGCAAATCGGGGACCGAACCACTCGCGGACGACGTCGTCCACGGTGCGCGCACCCGCGCCCACGACTGCCGGCGTGTCCCGCAGGGTCATGACGAACAGCGCCCAATCCTCATCGGTGGGCAGCAGGAGACGAGGGCACTCCTCGATGAGGTCGAGAGGGGACTCGCCCTTGGGGAGCACCGCGTCGGGCGGCTCGATCAGAGCCACGGGGAGCGCGAACAGGTCCGCGAACGTCCGAATGAAGTGCTGGTTGCCGTCCGCGTCCCACACGCTCATCCCGCGCGTGTCCCAGGTCAGCCGATTGAACAACGGAACGCTGATCGTCGGAATCCAGCGTTTCCAGTCGGACAGTTCCGCACCACTGAGCCCGGGGGGCGGCGTCTTACTGAGGGCGCGTCGGGGGTGGAGGCCAGCCTTAGACGTCCCGCAGAGGTACAGGACCCGCGCCACGGTGCGATGGAACTGATCCAGCGTCTGCGCCCATGCCGGGGCCTCGATGTATGATGACCTCCCCAGCCACAGCACCCCGTTGGTAGCGCGTGACTGCTCAAGGACCACGATGCGTGGCTTGTCACCAGTGCCCTTCCACCAGTAGGGGAAGGCCCCTCGCAGGAACAAGGTGGTGCCGCTCGCCACGGAGACGAGGATCTCCATCCGGTTCGCCACCCGCTTCCACCACGCGCTGGGGGCCATGTTCAAGTCCTCAAAGACGAGCATGTCCCCGATGCCCCTGGCGATGCGGCTGATCGCCGTCAGTTCCCTGGCCTCCCGTTTCTCCAGCAGATCCTCGGAAATGGGAAGGTCCGGCGCGGGCAGGCCCGCGCGACTCAACGTCTCCTGCGTGATGAACTTGTTGCCCCGCACGAACACGCCGTTCGTGTAGAGCGCGAAGATCGCATCCACGGGAGCCAGGACAGGGTCAGGCGGCTGATCGGGGCCTCCGGTCCCGCACTCCAGGCCGAAGGGGTCGTAGTTGGAAATCACGGTGCTCTGCGGCGTGACTCCCCGGAGCCCCGCCGTAGCGGGCCAATGAGGCACTTCGACCTCGTCCGTGCGGAGGGTGTGACCCCGCCAACCCCAAATGGTCCCGTCGTCCGCTGCGAACGGACTCCCGTAGAGCGCCCTCTTGGACCCGCCGTAGGCGCGAGCCACGCGACCAAGCCACGAGGCCGTGGTCCCTTGGGTCGGGTCCTCCGGGTCGATGGGCGTGACGTAGTAGCCGCCGTCGTAGTAGGGCAGGAGGCCAGTCGTCCCCTGGGGACCGATGCCCGCCTGCTGCGTGATCAAGATCGGCGCACCGCGCCCGTCCGTCGCCGGAAGCGCGTCACCCTCAAAGGCCAGCACCAGCTTCGTGGTCTCCAACCACGCCCGCCAGAAGGCCGGGGCCAGCAGCTTCTGAAGGTTGCCGGCGCGGTCGCTCGTGGAGCCGACGTCCGCTTCGGTGGCCTTGAGTTCGTTGAGCCGCGTGCGCCGCCAGAACCCCGGCACAGGGACGCCCGTCCCCGCGAACGGCCCCGCGTTGACCGCGAGGCTCGTCGCAGCTTCGGTCCAGGCGTTGGCCGTAGCCACGATCCCGTAGAACTTCTCTTGCAGCTTGGCGAGTTCCAGCAGAGCGATGCTCTCCACCAGATTCTTGCGGACCTCCTCTTGGTAATCCGGGTGGGTGCAGGAGACGATCAGGTCGATCTGCTCCTCCTGGGTGTCGCCGCCCAGGCCCGAAGCGCGGTCCTTCTTGAGGACCGTCTCTAGCCACGCGCGCCGGCCCTCCATGCGGCCCAAGCGGTAGAAGTCCACCGTCCCGTCCGTGAGGTAGGCGTAGATGCTGACGCGCTTGTGGAGCGCCCCCTGCCGCACGGCGCGTCCGTTGCGCTGCGTGTAACGACCCGGCTCCCAGGGGAGGTCCAGATGGTGGATCGTGCAGGTCCGCGTCTGGAGGTCCACACCCTCGTAGGCAAGCTGGTTGGCGAACAGCACGTCGAACACGGGGACCACTTCGGGGTCGCTGGCATCGCCGTTGAACTGCTCACCAATCTCCTTGATGGCCGTGCTCTTGCCGGCGGTCGTCACGGCGTTGATCACGGCGATGCGCTTGATGCCGGAACGCCAGTGACGCTCGTCCCAGGTGGTCCCGTGAGGCTCCCGCACCTTGCCGTAGGCTCGTGCCTTCTCGCCGGGTTCCCGGTTCGCCAGCAACGACGCCTTGAGGTAGTTGGCGACGGCCATGTACTTCGGATCGTAGGGGACCGGGTCGTCCTCCCACTCCTCGGAGTAGCCCCACTGCGCGAGTCGCATGAAGTCAGCTTCAATGTCGCCGTAGCCGGCGCACTTGGCGAGACCGACCAACTGCGCGATCACGCACTCGGTCTTGGGGTACAGCGCGAAGTCCTTGAACGCTTGGACGAACTGCCGCGCCCCTGCCGAGCCCTTCTTGAGGGCACGCATGTAGTCGAGGCACGTCATGGCCCGCGCGTAGTAAATGCCCATGTGGACGACGGCGAACGCCTGCAAGGCGTTGGTGTCGCAGAACACGATGTGACCGCAGGACGGCCAACGGTTGATCGCCTCGTCGTCGTGGAGCAGGGCCGCGACGATGTTGTCCGACAGCGCGGACAGCCGCGCCGAGTGAATCGGACGGCCCATCGAGGAATGAAGGAAGTCCCCGCCGTCCGCTTCGACCGTGATCAACTCAGCCATGCCGAAGCCCTAGTAGCCCGTCGCGGGCTTGATTCCACCACCGGGGAACCCCGCAACGGCAGTGTCGTTCCACTGATCCATGTGGTCCGCGAAATCCTCCCAGGCGTCCTTGAGGCGCTGCTTGACGGCCGAAGAGGAGGCGCGTTTGACCCGCTTGTCGAAGTGGGCCTCCGCCGTCTTTCCCACGCCCATGTCGAAGCCGTTGTCGCCTCGGCTGAACCCCGAATTGCGAATCAACCACGCGACCGCCGTAGGCATGTCCTCGGGGTGAACCACGGCGTGCGTGATGAGGTTTTCGATCACGGGCTGTGCGAGGCCGGCGCTGCTTTTGAGGTTCACGTCCGTGACACCCGTCTCAGCCAGAAGCTCAGAGACCGGCGGGGGTCGATCGCCCGCGTTCGCCGCGACCCACAGGGCGAACTTCTCGCACAAGGGGGAGCCCACGGACCCGCAGACCATCCCGTCCATCAGGAGGGGGGCGCGTGCCGCCTCGCAGGCGGCGGCAGACCGCAACGCGATCTCCCAGGAACGAGGCGACGGCCATGCGTATCGGTACACGTCGAAGTCGTCCGTTCCCTGCTTCATTTCGTCTTCGGGCGGCATGTTAAACAACGGGGCGTTGGACTCCTTCTCCTTGCCGCTCGTGTAGATCGTCATGGCCCCGCCATCGGCGGTGTTCGTAAGATCCTCGGGGGAGACCGAAGTGACGAAGTCCGCGCCGGTCGCCGCCCACCCCGGCCACGTCATGGCGAAGGCCGACTCGCTGACGATCGGGAGCCCCAGGTCGCCCAACTTCTTGGCGAGCCCCGAAGGGTCGGCCACGAGGATCATGTCCGAGTAGTCCTGGGCCTTGCCGGTGATGTAGTCGCCCCACTGCTGCTTGGTCGGCGGAGCCCACCACAGGTGGATGAAGCGGTTGACGGTCGGCGGAGCCAGTTCCTTGCCGCCGGGGCTCATACTCGGCGGGTTGGCGGCGGCGACGACGGCCACGTTGCTGTTCAACTGCACGTCGCCTACCACGCGCTCGTGGACGACCCGAAGGAGCGCCGACTGCACCGAGGGCGGGGCCGTGGAGAACTCATCGAGGAACAGGAGCGCCTTGCGGCCCGTGCCCACCGGGGCGACCGGCCGGGGGCTCACGATGCCCGCCTTGATCTCCTCGGCGTGCTCACGGTTCCAGCGCCCCGTGGGGTCGGGGTTGTCGCTGTTGGCGTTCAACTCCAAGGCCCAATCGGGCGGCATGTACTTGAGCGAATTGGGGACCTTCACGTCGAACATCGCCGCCGTGCCGGTCTTGGCCTCGCGGACGATGCCCAGGCGGCGGTCCTCCTCGCGCGCTACGACCTCGTCGTAGATGGGGACCGGGACGCCCAGGAAATCCTCGGGGGTGCGGATCGACGCGAGCACGGTGACGCAGCCGCCGGTCCCCCCGGTGTACTTGGCGGTCCCCTTGGCCGGGTCCCCGGAGACGAGGGTGCGCGGGTTGCCGTCCGCGTCGTTCACGGTGAAGCCAAGCGCGGCAGCGATCTCGTTGACGCGGGCCGTCTTGCCGACGCCAGGAGCGCCCCATAGCAGGACCGGGAGGCCCAGGAGCTTGCCGCCCACGGAGGGGGTCTGAACCGCGATGGCAAGCTGCTTCACAACAGTGGCGTGTGGGTCGTCACCGAGCATTTTGAGAACTCCGAAAAATGGAACCCGTAAGGAAGGGTCGCTGGCGAGCGTACCATCGCACCTTCTCTTGCGGATCGGCAGATCGCCTCGACCCGGTTACAGTAGACGAAATCTGGAGATCAACATGGCCTTGCCGCAACCCCTCAACTCTCACCGCTTCTGGATGCTGATCGCCGGGTGCATTCTCGGTCTCGGCCTGATCGCGGTGGTCCTCAACAGCAGCGCCGAACCAAACGTGCAGGCGGGCGCTGTCGCCGCCTTGGGGTGGGCTCTCAAGACCCTGATCGGCAAGGCGATCGAGTCCGATGGCTCTACGCGAATGGGTGGATCGAGATAGCCATGCGTGCGATCCTCGTTGAAGACGACGCCGACCTCCGAAGGCGCACTCGGGAGGTCTTGACCCGGCTGGGGTACGTCTCCATCGACGGCGACGATCTGGACAACGTGATCGGCATCTTCCTCCAGTGGAGCAAGGCCCCGCCCCCGGCCCTCCTTGTGGTCGATGTGGCGCTGCCGGGTCCGATGGACGGGATCGACGTGCTCTGCGGTGTGCGGAAGGCGCGCATCGAACGCGACTGGTGGCCCGAAGACCACACCCCCGCGATCGTCGTGACTTCGGGGATCTACAAAGAGACGCACGGCGTCGCGGAGATCATCAGGAAGAACCGCGCCGTGTTCCTCCCCAAGCCCTACACGAGCGAGCAGCTTTCAACGGCCATCGAGGAAGCGCAAAGAGCCGCCACCGAGTGGGGATCCCTGAGCGAGATCAAGACGGTCTCTCCGCCCCGTTCCGACGCTGCCGCCGCCGACGACGCGCCCCTTTCTGGTTGAGCGGCAGGGGGGGCGAGATGGGTGACGACGACGAAGCGGAGGAGCGCGTAATTCGGGCTGTAGAGGTGCGGATCGAACGCCTCCTCCAAGGGGTCATTTCCTCTCGGGAAGAGGAGCCGGTGCTCCGCTTGTCTCAGAAGGAACTGGAGCGCCTGCTCGCCCTGGAGAGCAAGTACAGCGCCGCGATGTGGGGCGGCGAGGACGGCTCTCCCGGCATCCTCACCCGCCTCCAGACCCACAACGACACCATCGAGGACCACCGGAGGGTGCTCCACGGGGCGAGCCCTGAAAAGGCCGCAGACGGCATCGTCCACAAGGTCGCTGTGATGGGCGACCGCGTCTCTACCTGGGTGAGGGTGACGTGGCTCGTTGGCGGCGCAACCCTCACGGCCCTGATCAAGCTCCTGATAGACTCCTGGGGTTGATCCAGGGGGACGACCCATGAAGCAAAGTGACTCTCTTCGCCGCGAGGCCGCAACCCTTCAAGCCACCGCCGGCCGGCTTCTCGCCCTGGCCGACATGCTCGATGGGACGAGTGCGCCGCAGGGACCGCCCGCGCCGCCGTGGATGGCGATTGCCGAGGCAGAGGTCGGCGTCCACGAGATTGCCGGCGAGGCCGACAACCAGCGGATCATCGAGTACCACAAGGCGACGACGCTCCAAGCGAGCGACGACGAGACCCCGTGGTGCGCTTCGTTCGTCTGCTGGGTGCTCGCACAGGCCGGCGTCAACAACCCCCGCAGCGCCGCGTCGAAGGCGTTTCGCACCTGGGGCGTGCAGGTTCAGGAGCCTCGGTACGGCGACGTCGTCGTGTTCGACCACGGGGGCGGCAGGGGGCACGTCGGCTTCTTCGTTCGGGACGCGGGCGAGTACATCGAGGTGCTCGCGGGGAACCAGTCCGACTCGGTCTGCACCGCGCTCCTGAGCAAGGCCCGCTTCCACTCCTACCGCCGCCCGCCAGTGAAGACTCGATGAACGACCCGCGCGCCGGGGACTGGCTGCTCCTGGCGCTGTTCGGCGTGGCGGTCGCGGGGATGCTCTGGGGCGGCTGTGGCCTCTGACGCTGCGAAGGCGGGCAAGGCGAAGGCGAGGCCCCCTGATACAAGAAAGCCCCGCGTCCGAGAACCGGAGCGGGGCCTTCAAGGCTGATCATCCCGTCGATGCAGGGGAGGTAGAGACAGTGTAATGGGCGATGATTGATCGTGCAACTGCCGTACACCAGAACGATGTGAGGGCTCCATGCCCATCAGCCGGTAGACACTAGGTAGCTACTTGCCAGCCGTCAAGAGGTCATGGGGTCAGCCCCCCTCGTTTTCCAACTGGCTCAAGGCCAATTCGACGCCGCCGTGCAGGGGTAGGGACCACGCCTCCCTCACCGTGACCCACGTAGCCGCATCGGACTCCGTGTCCAAGATCACAGACGGCGGCGTCGTTCCAAGCAAGTACGCGACGAAGACGCGGTAGGTGCGGCCGTCCTCCCGTCCAATGTCCTCCCACTGCACCAAGTCGGTGGGGGCGACCGTCAGCCCCGTCTCCTCTTGAAGCTCGCGGACGGCGGCGGCGCGTGGGGTCTCCCCAGGCTCGACGCGCCCGCCGGGGAAGGTCCACCAGCCGGGGTTGGAGACGCGCTGCGACCGGCGGAGGAGGAGGAACCGCCCGGTCCCGTCAAGCTCCTCCATGTGCAGCCACACACTCACAGCCTCGGGTCCTCGATCAGGGAAACGGAGCAAATCGCCCACGCCTACCTCCACACAGCCCACAGGGGTCCGATGGGGACCAACACCTTGTACTGCTCGACCCGGACCAACCCCTTGTCGTCAGGGTGAGGGTCCCACGCCAGCCGACTGTTTCCGTAGACCACGGCGTGGTTCAACCCGCGAGGCCCCAGGCCCGAAGCGATCCAGAACAGCGGGGGCGCGTCCTTGGCGAGCAGAACCCCGGGGGGCATCCCCCGGCCCTCTACGACCGCCAGGGAGAACTCGCGGGCCAGCCAGGACCGGATGCTCGGGGTGCGGGCCGGGATGGCCCCACGGGCGCAGGAGTCGGCCTTGGGGGCACACGCCTTGCGGGGGTCGGGGACGGCCGCGAGGGGGACCCCCAGGAGGGTCGCGTAACACGCCTCCAAGCAGTTCCCTCGGGGAGACCCGAAGGTGTCCTGCCGCACGGCGCGGCTCAAGAACGCGGACTCGGCCGCAGTGCGGGGGGTGAGCATGAGGATGAGGGTACCAGCAGAACCACGCGCCTCTACGTCCTCGACCCCGCCAGCATGACCTGAGCGGGGTGGAGGGAGGAGGCCCCGAAGAGGCGCTCACTCGTCGTCGGCGCACCCTTCGCAGAGCGTCGTGCCCTTGCGGGGGCCTCGGGCTTCGATGGCGACGCCCTGCTCACGCACGCCGCAGTCGTCGCACGCACCGGCCGCGCCCTGCTCGGCCGCGTCCTTGGCTTCGGCCTCGGCGTCAGCGGCGTCCTGCACCTTGCGCGCCTTGATGGTCTCCTTGAGGAACGCCAGGGCGGCAATCGCGGTGGGCTGACCCGCGTCGCCCACACGGCCCACGTGGGCGTGGAAGGTGCGACCCGCGTCGGTGGACTCGGTATGGACCTTGATGCCAGCCTCGGCGGCGAGCGCCTGCCAGGAGACCTCGGCCTTCAACTCGCGGGCCTTGAGGCTGGACCGTGCAGACGCGGCCGTGCGGCACTTGCGGCACTGGCTCTGCTCGCGGACCTCAACGATCTCCGTCTTCGGCTTGCCCTTCGCGCCGACCATACGCCTCATCTTGCGGTAGCCGAAGAGGCTCTCGACGTCGCCCACGATGCCGCAGGCGGGGCAGGACTTCGTCGCACCGGTCGCCTCGACGGCGGGGGCCTCGGCGGGGGCCTCGTAGCCGGCGGCGTCGCGCTCGGCGTCCGTCAGGGCGGCGTCCTCCTTGGCCTCCTCGGCAGCGTCGGCCTTGGCCTCGGCGGTGGCGGCGTCGTACGCATCGACCCGCTTGACGGCGACCTTGCCGACCAACGCACGCCGGTCGTTGGCACCCACGAAGCGAAGGATGGCGACGTTCCGGTCGGAGTCGGCCTTGGGCAGGGTGTCCCGCGCCTTCACGCCAGCGAGTCCCATGATGAACTTCGCGGCCTCCTCGGCGGTGAGGTTGGCGGGGATGGCGACGGCGTGCTTGCCGCCGGGGACCTTGGCGGGGGCGGGGGCCGTGCCGTTGCGGGCAGCGGCCAGGGCTTCAAGGACAGCAGATGCGGACGAGGGAACGGTCATGGTCTCTTTCCTCCAGCGGCTCCACGCCGCTTGTGGGAGAACTATAAGGGCGCTATTTCGTAGCGTCCACATAAAGATCCTAGAAAGATCCCTAAACGCTGTACGTCGCCCTTAAAAAAAGAGCCAAGGCAGAATCAGCGCGGGCGCAGAATTTCCAGCCGCACTCTCCCCAGGAGAATGCGGCCGTGCCCGCGAGGACAGTCCATCGCCCCCTGCCCCTCGGGGACCACGTACCACGCGCCGATGCACTGGCCGCAGTACGCCAGCCCCGGCCCCAAGGCGTAGTCCAAGGCGTAGAGCTTGGCCCGCGTGGCGGCGGGGGGGATCCCCAATTGGCCGCGAGTCTTACAGACAGCGGCCTCCGAGACCCCCAGGGTCGCAGCCATCGCTGAATCGAAAACGGTGGCCTCGCCCCGTTCCGGCCGAATCAAGCGAAGCACGTCACGGCGAAGATCGCCGTTCCGCCGTCCCGGCCGGCGTCCCTCGCGGGGCTTCGTTACGTCGGGGATCTCAGCGCGGTTTCCTTGACTTCCCATCCCATGTCTCCCTTGAACTGCATCAGACCGATCAGCCCGGTCACTCTGGTGTACTCAACGCCCCCGGCCCTCGCCGCCAACGCGGCGAAGTCGGGGCGACGATCGAAAAGAAAGGCGGCGGCGACCCCCCGCTGGGGGACAAGATCGAGCTTGCGCGCCGAGCACAGCGTGTCGAACGCGACGATCCCGGCGGAGCCTCGGTCGTACACGGGGACCAGAGAATCGCGGGGGCGTAGAACGGCCACGTGTCCCTCCATCGACTCAAACGAGCCGGTCTGCCAGCAGACGACAGCGACCCAAAGCGGGGACACACCGAGCATGTCCCCACGATACCCGGCGGAGGACCGCATCCCACGCATCCTTGGTCATGGCCGACCGAATCGGCACGGCAGGAGGAAGGGACACTCGCCCCACTTGCTGACGCAGATCATGGGCGAGGAGGCCGTGTCGAAGTCCCACCCGTCCGGCGCGCGGCCCTCGGCCCGTCCTCGGTCCTCCACCATGCGGACGGTCTGCTGAATCTCAGACGCCTTCACGACGACGTTCCAGGGGTGGTCCTGCACCATCTGCGGCGCGGCGAAGGGCTCCTTGCGGACGAACTTCGTACCCGCATGGGTCTGGATGAAGTTGATGATCACGCCTGCGAACTGCTCCCCGAAGTGCGCGCGGCCCAGGTGATAGAAGCCGTGAACCTGCCCGCTCATCGAGTAGTCCTTGCCCGACCCCGGATAGACCCGCGCCGCCGTCTTGTGATCAACGATCCAGATGCGGCCAGTAGCGTCGATCACGACGAGGTCCAACCGCGACGTGTACAGGACGGAGCCGGGAGAGTGCGCGGGGACCACCCGTACCGACCGGGGGCCGGTGCCGAGGGGCCGATCGCGGACGATGCCGATCATGAGTTCCTCTTCGACCTGAACCGGGGTCCAGTCGTCCGTCGAGAAGTTCGCCACGTACTCGCGGTACCGCGACAAGCCGAGACGTACGTCTTCGTCGCTCATGCCCTCGCGGTTGGCCTCGACCACCTCGTCCACGGTCGGCTGCGGAACGCCCATTTCGATCAGGTAGTGCCGCGCCATGAGCGCGTGAACGAAGGTCCCCAGGCTCGCGCCCCGGGCGTGGGTGGGGGTGTTCTTGGCCGGCGGGTACAGGTTGTCGAACGCCCATGCCCGGTGACACTCGGACCACTTGCCGTAGTAGGACCAGCCGCGCGTGCTGCGTCCGGTGTTCTTGGACTCGGGCTGTTGGACGATCGGCAAGGCTGGGTTCACGGTCACGCCCCGGCCTTGTGGGCTTCGCAGACGTACCCGTCGCCCTTGTTCCGCCACCAGATTCCCGGCTCGGGGCATCGTTCCCCGTCGAGTACGCGCCCGCAGAGGATCGGCTCATGGACGTCCTCGGGCGTCTTGGTGCAGATGGACCCACCGGTCGCCGCACGGACCCAAGTTGCGCCTGCTCCGCCTTCCCGGCGGATCGGGAACCTGCACCACCGGCAGAGCGGGCTAGGGTTCACCCACCAGCGCGGCGGAACGGCGCTCTCGGCGTTCAAGGCGGCAGCGACGCGACTCATTCGGTGATCTCCGCGCCCTGCTTGCGGAGCCAGTTCAGCATCAGCGGCCAGTGCTCGGTGCACGCGGAGAGCCGACGCAGACCGCTGCCGTCCTTCTCCTCATCAGGCAGGACCACGAGGACGGACGCCTCGACCGCGCACCGCACCTTGCGAGCGTTGCGGGTGGAGCACGGCGGGACGTTGTCCGCGAAGGCAGCGAGCCGGTCTTCAGGCAGCGGATCGCCTATCACGTAGACAGTCAGGGTCCGTTCAGGCTCGGGCGTTGAAGTCGGGGTGTCAGGAGTCGTCATGGGTCTCGTCTCTCCCGCTGGAGCAGGGGTTGCATCGATCGTCTTGGGGCCAATCCCGGGGCGGGACGCCGAGACCGCAGAACTGCACGGCGGTCCCACAAGTTCGACAGACGAAGAAGTCGCGCCGTCGTCGCGGTCTGCGGACGACGGTGGGGTTGAACTCGACGGTCTTCGGCATGTGCTTCGGCATCAGGCGGCTTCCTCAATGGCCCCGAACAGGCTGTCCATCATGTCGTCCATGATCGCTTCGCCGGACGCGCCCTTGAGGGCCGTTCGCACGTCGGCGGCGTGGGAGTCGGTGTCCAATTCCTCAACGGCTTTGAGCTTCTTCATGATCTTGTGCAGGACGACCTCTTCGATGGTTCCCTCGACGCCCAGGAACTCGATGAGCAGCGGACGCTCACGGCCCAGGCGGTCGGGACGTCCTTCCCACTGCGCGATCTGCCGCCACGTCCAGGGCGTCGTCACCACGAGCATCAGGTCGGTGTCTTGCAGGTTGTGGGACTCGCCCCACGCTTCTCCCGTGCCGATGATCGCAGCGGGGCCGCGCACGGCCATGTAGTCCTCGCGGATCGTCTCCCGGGCTCGGGGCGTGACCTCGCCATGCGCGCACCAGATGGGGACGGGGACGCCCGCGTCAGCCCCGTCAGGGTCCTTGTACGTCACGTCGCCCACCAGCTTCGCAATGACCTCGGCGTGGACGCGCTCGGCCGTGAAGCAGAGCACCTTGAGACCCGCCCCCAGGGCTTCACGGATGCGCTCGGCCGCGACCGGGCTCTTGCGGAGGCCAAGCTCGCCCAACCGGCTCGCCAGGAACACCTGAGTCGCCTCGTTGTCGTTGTCCTCGGTGCCCGTGCCTCCTCGCGCTCCTCGGGCAGCGGACTTGACCGCAGCCTTGGCGGCGCGGACCTCGGCCCCGAACTTCCCGCGAGGCCCCATCAGGTCGCGGCGGTCCAGCCAGCGGATCTCTCGGCGCAACGGCGGGAGGTGGACGGCCAGTTCCGCCTTGGTGACGCGGTGGACGACGGGCTCCAGCTTCACCCGAAGCTCGTCAAGGTTCGACTCCCCGTCTGTGATCCAGCCGTGCGTGCCTTCGTAGGCCGCGCAGTACCGCTTGGCGAACGCCGACCAGAAGCTCTTGCCGAAGTAGCCGGGGCGGCACACGTCGATCTGCGCCCACACGTCCCGCAACCGGTCGGGGATCAACGTCGCAGTGAGGCCCAAGCGGCGGGCGGCGCGGGGGGCCAGCCGGCCCAGGCGCGCTGCGATGGTGGGACGGTCCTCATAGGTGTCGCCCTCGGCTCGGGAGATCATCTTCTTGCGTCGGAAGTCCTTGAAACGGTGGACCTCGTCGCAGATGAGGCTGAAGAAGCCGGCGACCGCGATGAACTCCTCCAACTCGTCCTCAAGGTCCCGCAGACCGTTGTGCCCCATGATCAACCACGGGCGTTTCTGCGGCCGGACCCCCTTGAGCCCTCGGCAGGCTACGAGGTAGTCGGCCAAGGTCATGTCCCCTGCCTTGCGCTCCGCGACGGGGTACAGAACGAACGGCTCGCACGTTGTGAACCGGCGCACTTCAGTCGCCCACTGCGACCGCACCGAAGGCGGGCAGAGGGTCAGGACCGGCCAGCCCGAAGCCACGGCCCACGCGCAAGCCCCGGCGGTCTTGCCGCTGCCCGTCGTCCACCAGAAAACCTGATCTCCGTATCCGACCGCCTTGGTGATGCCGGCCCGCTGGTAGGGGGTGAACCACGGCCACACCCACGGGCGAAGCTCGGGCAGAACGACGATCATGCGGACTCCCACGGTCCGGTCGCCTCGCGACGGACGAGCCCCTTGGGGAGGCGGTGCCGGTGCCACCACCGTTCCTTGGTCCAACAGGCGCGGGCTGCGCGTTCGACGTGCAGGCGATGGAGCGGGCTCGGAATCTCGCCGTAGAAGCCGAGGCGGAGGGGGGTGATCTTCTCCATCAGGCGAGGACGCGGCGGATCGACTTCGCCTGCGCCTTGAAGCGGTCGCTCTCCCCCGCCCAACGCCCGCCCATGAGGAGGTAGGCGATGCGACTGGCCGCGTTGCGGCGGATCACGATGAGGCGCTGCCTCTTGATGTGCCCGCGACGCTGGACCTTGACGAGCGGGTTGACGTTGTCGCGGTGCCGCTGGCGCTTGAGGCGGGCGGCGGTCTTGCGACGGGCCTTTCGGCTCCTTGCGGGCTCGCGGGTGCGGCGAGCCCCGGGCAGCGGAGCGCGGGGGTCGCCG
>Ga0080013_1001627_pt1 | contig 29038 bp, 14 predicted proteins | sample ETNvirenome_6_85_FD_69236 | JGI IMG/M metagenome (GOLD analysis project Ga0080013, IMG submission 69236) | Marine viral communities from the Pacific Ocean - ETNP_6_85 (SPADES assembly) (version 2) | ecosystem: Environmental > Aquatic > Marine > Oceanic | place: Pacific Ocean | collected 2013-06-19 | reverse complement strand
TTGGGTATACCAAAACTGGGAAATTATTAATGGAGTATCCTTCCTACCATATGACGGTGGACATTATGAACTAGCTCCTTATGAAGAGATAGATGAACATACATACAAAAGGTTAAAGAAGAAGATGCCCAAGATAAATTATAACAATCTTTCTAAATATGAAAAAGAAGACCATACACAAGGAAAGGGAGAATATGCCTGTACTGGTGATAAATGCGATATCTAGTCAATTGCTAATCCTGCATCTATAGGAGTGTCATCAACATGTTGTTTAAAGTCAATAGGTTCATATTCTGTGGGTAAAGAACCATCATCATGTATCTGCCCATCATATGTTGGTGTACGTGGGTAAAGAGCTCCGGGTTTTAAAACGAAGTCCTGCACATAGAAATCTACTCCAGTTAACGCTTTAACCGTAACGGGAGAATTTACAGTAAGGGTATCTGTATCCTTAGCTGTTCCTTGGTCATTTTCTCCTTCATTAAAAATATAAGTATAATTACCACTTAGTAGTTCCATCTCACTACCACCGGTATGTGTTGCTCTATCTACTGATGCTGGCTCTAGAGACATCTTATCAAATTCAAACGTAGCACCACTAGCCGCACCCACATAGAAAGAAGTTGTTCCACTATGCGCCTTGGATACAAATTTAGAACCACTAACAAATTTAATGTTACCAGTTGGGAAATAGGATTCTGAAAACTCTGTAGCATAGGCGCCACGATTTCCAATATATAGATTATTACTCACAACTGACGTCTCTGTTCCTAATTGTTTACCAGCAGTCCAAGTGCCTCCGTCTGCCCACGAAGGGTCAGCTGCTCCAGCAGTTATGCCGTATATCTTAGCATTATTCCCATTACCACTACTATCGTTTATGACACTACCTTCACCTTCGTTAAATACATAATTCAAAACTAAATTGTCACCAGCAGGGGTTTCCTCGAACATATTAGTTCTAATTTCCGCCGCTGTTCTAGGGTCTTCAAATACTCGAGCATTAGCTATTGCTCCATCCCAATAAGAAGTGGTTCCACCAACTCTAAAAGTTGTGTTTGGGTTACCATAAGAACCAGCAGTTTTATGTTGCGTCAATTTACCATCTAAAAATAATTTATAATCTGTATTATCTATTACAATAGCAATGTGGTGCCATTTACTATCTTTAAATCCTGAAACATCATCAAATACACCTGCATCAGGTCCCTTGAAATAAAAGTTTAAATCACCATCAAACCGAGCATAGAATCCATAAGAACTACCATAATGCATAAAAAGATAACCATTAGACGAAGCATTGAACCAACCTTCATAAGTAGCCTGATTACTACTTATAGCTACAGCAGCGTCAGATTGAATATAGTGGTCGTCATCTCCTTTAAAAGCAGACGAACTGGCAAACAGTCCACCACGATTACTGAAAGAACCTGTAGGGTTACAATAAGAACCACCCCCTATAGTACCTCCATTAGCTACTATTAAATTATCACATCGGAAACCGTATGTATCTCCTCCTTGAGAAGTATCATAAGACCCACCTCCAATAATTACCTTTTGACCCCAATTAGTAATATAAAATTTAGATGTTAGTGTATCACTAGAATCCATATTAACAAAATAAGTACGAGGCTTGTCTTGGAAAGTAGTAGTATCTTGTTGATTTCCGTCATTATCTCCCGTTTGGATAATATCAGCAGTACTAAATCCAGACCAAGTATCATCTACTTCTAGACCATCAGCCAATATTAAACTATTATCGCCTATAATTGTCCCTTTATTTTCGAGCTGTCCACTAAATTCAGCACGCTGTCCGCTGCAATTTAATGTATCTCCTGCACTAACAGACAATGACTGAAATTCGCAATTACCATCTAAGGTTAATGTTTTACTTCCTGCGGGTGTAGTTATATCTTTTTGTATATCTAACCATTTTATATGTGCATTAGTTGACATATAACTTCCCTGACCGCTGTGTCCTGTAAATCTAAGAAATTGAATAGAAGATTTGAATACAGCAGGGAAAAGTTCTGAAGCACTGTATACATATTGATTATCAACAACGCCCCCATCGAAATAATCTGCATCTATTTGTGAAGCATATGAATCTGTACCTAAAGTAAGTTTTACGTCATCCGTAGTTAGTTGCCATTGAAGTTCCTTTGACCCTGTTATCATATCGTGTTCTACAATTTTATTTGTATATTGTCTAAAAGTACATACTCCACTTCCTTCAGAAGTAGATTTAATATCATAAAATGCAGTTTCAGAAGCTCCTAAAATTAATGCTGAGTGTCCTGCTTTAACAGCTACGGCACCACTATTATGGTTAAAAGTACCTGCATCAGTAAAGTTACCCGCTGTTATAGTTGTTAAGCCAGTAGTAGCATCATATATACCACCAGATTTAATATCAAGAGCACCAAAGGCCCAATCTGAAGTTTCCGTAGAAATACCCAGCGTACCACTAACAGTCGCTGTCCCTGAAACAATCAAAGGTTTGGAATTGCCAGCGCCGAAAGTTTTGAAGGTCTTAGAACCTGAAACATTTAAATCATTAGCAACAGTAAGACCTGCAGCCAATTCATTATTAGATATGTAAACAATAGAACCACCTACAGGTGCTATATTTAAATTATAAAGTTCATTACCATACATTACTAATTCCTGATTCCCTGCATCTATTTTAGCACAAGTAACAGTTCCACTATTATGATGGAAAGAACCAGTCGCACTACCATCATACTCCACTTGAATTGCATAAGCAGCGTTTGCCACGTCAGTTAAAGTTAATCCCGGTTCATCACCAGTAGCTCCAGCAGCTGTAAATTCTCCATCTTTTCCTATAATAAGACCACCCAAGAACTTTTTATTTTTCTGTCTTGCTAAGGGACTTCCTATATTTATTGTAGTGCCCCAACTACCAGAACAATATACAGTGCCACTCACTGTAACATTGTAAGATGAGTTGTCCGTGAAGGCTCCAGAAGCGATAGTGAAATTATTTGCGACTCTTAAGTTTTGGTCGCCCTGTTGTAATCCTACGTGGTAGGATGATTCTCGATTAGTAGATATTAAATTCCAAAACCATTGACCATTATTTCCTACATTCTGATAACTGGTCTGCATATCAAAACTTACAGTTCCACTATTATGTATAAAGGTGCCTCCATCCTTATTATAAAACGCATAATGGTCTCCATAATAAGAGTTAGTAAGTGATGTCGTGCCACTAGTAGCATCATAAGTTCCATCATCCATAATTGCCAAAGCCCCAAAAGTTGCGTCGTTAGCGCTTGTATTATTCATATCAATTGTGCCACCAGATTCAATAATTGCAATATGACCAACAGTTAAATGTCTACCAGATGAATTATAAGTTTCAAGTGAACCTTGTTCAATAGTTAAATCATTTGCAATACTAGCAGCAGTATTGTCCATCTGTACTCGATTAGTATCTGAACCATCATTTTTAATTATAACATTATAATAAGAAGCCCTCGCATCTAGTTTCGCATAAGTTGCTGCTGAGGTAGAGACATTAACATAAACCGTTCCACTATTATGTGTAAATGTTCCACCATTATAAAGTGTCCTTTCGCCTGATGAAGGGTCATTAGTACCCAGAGTTAAAGTAAGAGTCCCATCAGGAGCTATGAAAACACTACTGCCTTCAATTCTAACCCAATCTGTCGTAACATCTCCACTACCTGAATAAGTACCACCAGAAACGTGAATACCCGCCATTAGTCGAACACCACCGTTCCTTTTGTAGTTAAACTACCGGGATAGTAAGCTCCAGCATCGTTTGCAGTTCCACTGTTACTTACTAAAATATCCCCTGATGAACCGCTTAAATAGAAATTTTGTAACATTTTATCACCTGTGCCAATATTAAACTCCCAAGCGTTAGTAGTACCGGAAGGTAATATTCTAACAAAACCCGATTGTACACCATTTGCAGGTGAACCACCTGTTGCTAATGCAGCACTATTGTATGTACCTATAGTATCTGTTAGACTTACACCTCCAGTTCCATTTCCATCTAACTTAAACCAAGCATAAGCAGTTAAAGCATTATCAGGGTCAGCATAATTGCCACTCACATCAGTAGCTGGATTAATCGCAGCAAGTGTTGCTACAGAACCCGTAGGTGTATTTGCGGTATTATAAAATCTTATATCAGCTAAGGAAACAGGCATTGCACCATAATCACCAAAACCAAAATTAACGTCACCACTCCAATTAGGAGTTCCCGAGTTTGGAGATGAACCAGCACTTTCTTCACTACCATCTATCCACATTCTTGTATTAGTAGCGTCACCCGGGTCAACATATACCAACATATGATGCCAAAGACCGTCTGTATTAGGAGCAGAATTAAAATATCTATAATTAGCACCATCACACAAAACAAGCCAATTACTATTAATAAGACTAATACCTCCATCACTACTTCCATTAAATCCTATAGCTGTAGTTAAAGTATCAGAATAAGATGCTAAATCAGTAGGGCTCTTAAACCAGAAAGATACAGTAAATGCAGGTGGATTACCTGTACCTACTATTGTTGCATTTGTATCTATATAATTGGAATTAGAAGAGTTATCTAAATCAGAAAATTGATTAAATATCGCAGCTGCCTCGCCGCTCGCTACAATCTGTAATAAAGACTTATCACTTACGCCTTCAGAAAAACCCTTATTACTGTCTACAAAGTATAAAGTTGAACCTGCTCTTAATCTAAGTTCACCAGTAGTACCGTTATAACTCTTCCATTGTTTTAACATCATATCATAACCGTTATTGTCAATAAATTTTGATGTACCAGCTAAAGAAGGCATCATTGTTCCTACTATAGTCAAATCACCACCTAGATTTATATTGTCAGTAGGTAACATATTTCTTATTGTCATTGGTTTTGTTGGATAATTACTATTCCAATAAGAAGATAAACCAGTAGAAGGGTCATTAAACGGTGTGCCTGATATCTCTTCTACATAAGCTAAGTTACCGTTTGCGGTACACCAAGGAGTTGCATTATCTCCATAAGTTGAGTACCCTGTTTGTTCTAAAGTACCGGGACCCCATTTCCAAGCCCCATAAAACATTAAAGATTGTTCATAACCATCCCATCTGGTCATTTTTAATTTTTTACCAGCAGTAGCTCCACCACTGACATTACTTAACCTGAAATTTTTACCCCAAAAATCTATATCCTCTGTACTTGTTAGATATATCTGTGCAGTACTTCCTGTACCCTTAATCCAATTAGAATATCCGTTAGGGACATCCCAAATATCTGAAGTGGATGCAGTACCATTATTAGACCCTGAAGCTAGATTATAAACTTCAGTGTTATTAGTTTTACCGTCAAACTGTGTCCAATTAATACAGTTAGTATGGTCAATTGCACTACTTGATACCGATAAATAATCCATAAACATCATTTGTAAAATTTCATCTTGAGATAAATTGTCTTTCCATACTGAAACTCTAGCTAAAGAACCATTTAATCCTTTTTGCATATCCGAATGGTCTGCACCAATACTGAAAGTATTAGGATTATAAACGCTACCCGTATCACCTTCAACTTGGGATTCTAAAATACCATCGATATATAATTTACTACCTCCATCTCCCTGTTTAAATGTTAAAGCAACGTGATGCCACTTACCATCATCAACAACAGTTGTTGAACCTAGTTCTGTAGTAATTCCACTGCTTCCTATTCTGCCGTATACTTTACCATCATCATCAACTTTAAGATAGGTATATGGGTCGTATAATTTTAAAAAGATTTGGTCATTAGTGTCTGAAGTGTTTATCCAAGCTTCCATAGTCATAGCACTACCTATTGTTTGACCTGATGCATATGTAATGTATTCAGTTGGTGTAGTGGTTGGGTCATTATCAAACATCCCTTGACAAGCTCCAATAAAACCACCAACAGCAGATAGTTTAGTACCACTAACTGTAAGTGTTTTATCATTTTGGTCAAACACAGAGTTTGCGTCATCACCTACGTAAATGTTTTTACAACTGAAATTATGGTTAAGTCTAAACCCTGTAGTATTAGTATGCCCTACAATCAAATCTCCTTCAATGTCATATTCAGCATTAGTGTATTGACGATAATTTGAGTTCATCATCTGTTGTCCACTAATTGAAGGCATAATGAAATTGTCATTATTTGCGGTCTGATGGGAATATATTATTTTTGAATTGTCATTATGAACAAAACTTCTATTTGCTGATTGCATAAACTTATTAGCAAAAACCGCAGCATCTTTAACAATCATATTACCAGAAATATACATAGGTATCTTTATATGAACAGAAGCTCCACTTACGTCAAGAGTCTGTCCAGTATCATTAGAAGCACTATCTGTTAATGGAATAATTATTTCAGCTCCACCACCAGATTTGTCACCCCATACTGTATTACCTAATATTTTTAATGTAGAACCATTTTCAAAACCGTTATTGCCTGTCTTACAATCACCAAACATATGAACACCGCTAACTTGTATGCTTCTATAAGGTGATACAATAGCGCCATAACTAGCGTGTGTACCACTCAAAACTGCGGGGTAATTTTCACTTGCAGATTTTATGAGTGAACCACCGCTAGTGTTAGTCATTGCTTGAATATAAGCACTACCACTAATGTATCCAACTGAACCAGTAGTTCCCAGTGTTAATGTATGACCATTAGCGTGAGATGAATTAGCATAAGCACGTATATTACCTTGTAAATTTAGTGAATGTTCTATCGTCCAACTTCCATTATGCCATTGAGTTTTTGTACCTGCCTGTTTAACTTTATAATAGGTATTAGTGTTATCGGCTTCATTAGCAGGGTACCAATCTGTAGTAGTTGTTCCACTAAATGTTAATGTGCCACTGTTATGAATGTATTTACCGTTAATCCTCCAATTAGGTGGGTCACCAGCAGGTGAAGCTGCTCTAAGTAATAATTCTCCTTGTGGAGCGCTAAGGGCAGTACCACTAAGAATTGTAAGTCCTTCATTATGTGCAGCTCCTACATTAGATATATCATAATTGGGTTTCACCCACACCGTGCTTAGAGTTTGTGCAGTTGAAGAACCTTTACCACTATCTTCACCATTACCAGTTCCTTCATTAAGTTTCCACCAATGTTCAGGACTTCCAACCCATTGTCCTTTGTAAAGGAGGTCAACTTGTGCATCAGTAAGTTTTGTATCATAAAGCATTACGTCTTTAATAATGCCATCAAAATAATCGTTATCTTCGGAAGCATCTCTTCCAATGTCTAAAGTTCCATCATCACTATAAGCCGGAGTCCCACTTAGTGGGTCAGTATTATATAATACTCCGTCTTTATACCAACGTACCGTAGGTGGACTTGTAGTATCATCTAGTGTACAAACAATATGTTGCCATACACCTACACCAACAGGGGGTCCATCTGCTCCTGTTGAATTTTTAGTTCCCCAATAGTTCCACCACGTATTAGTAGAACTGTGACAATAAATCTCATAATCATCTGAACCTCTGGATACTACATTATTAGCTCCACCGTTAATTGCATCTGGTCTACACCAGAAAGCTATTGTTTTAGGTTCATCTAAAGATGCAGCAGACGGAACGGTTGCATAAGCACTACTTCCGTTAAAATCTAAATAAGTTGAATCTCGAAGGTTCCAAGTGCCGCCACTTATCGTAGTCGCACCACTCACACTGCCCAAGCCGATTTGGTTGAGGTTATAAGCAGATACATCCCAGTAGTCAGTTGAAGCGGCTCCGGTGGTTAAAACACCGTTATTACCATTTGTAGATGAATCATTAAAATCACCGTCCATCTTCCACCAACCTACAGTCGAACCACCTGCTAGTGTTACACCTGTACAATTAGTATCTACAAAAATATCTTGTAATTCAGAAGCTGTCGCAGTTCCAGAATAAATACGAACATCACGAATATTACCTCTCCAGTAATCTCCTCCCATATCTGGGGTTCCACCATCGTTACGTGTTCCTATACCAAAAACTCGGCTACTAACTCCTATACTTCCAGTACAGGTTTCAGTATCGGCTTGAGCTACCCCATTTATATATAATGTTAAATCATTGGATGTATCTCTTACACCCATAATGTGATACCATCCTTCTTTATCAACCGCGTTGTTGTACACATCATCAGATTGACAAGTTCCTCCGTTAGTACCATTATTACAAACCCAATGAAATCTACTATCATTATTCAGACCAAGGAAATATTCACTGTGACTTGTACCTGCCCAGTTAGATTTTCCTGCAATAAATTGGTGGTCACCAGACTTAGCCATTTTCACCCAAGCCGCAAGTATAAACCCTTCAGCATTGGCAAATTCAAATTCTGTCTCATCTCCGCAATTTACAAAGCTACCAGCAGTACTAGTATCAGCTGTACCAAAAGAATAAGCAGAAGGCATATCCTGAACCAGCGAGCCACTGCCGAGCGAGCCGACCACATTGGCACCGTGTCCTGTAAAATTAATGGTGCGCGTCATTCTGTCGCAGTTCCTCCATTATTAATCCAGTTACCACCTATTTGAGTACCTGTAAAATCCCATTTATCTGCTGCTGAAGTGCCCGATGCTAAGTAAAGTTCACTACCTGCTCCTAGTGTAACATTTCCATCACACATCATCCAGCCTATCCAATGAGGATGGGTACCATCCCCACTCTTTGCTCCGAGTTTTGTTCCATCCGCCATAACAATATTTCCATTAACCCATAAATTTTTGTTACTACCATCTATACGGAATTCACCCTTATTAATATTTAAGTTACCTCCAACCCTAACTTGCCTATCCATCCATCCGTAATCACTTGAGTCTGGAAGGTCCAGAGTAAGGTCTCCACTATATCCTTGAAAACCACCTCCTCCTAATGAAAAGCTAGTAGTAGTCTTCATTGTTACATTATACGGTCCATAAGTGTCAGAAAGCGCTGGCATTCCCGAGCCTCCAACAATTCCGGGGACATTATTATCTTCAGCACTTTGCATTCCTCCACTAAAAGCGCCTCCTGACCCAACAATAGTTCCATTATTATGAATAAATCTCGTAGTTTCATCACTGGCAGCATCGTTACTAATGTCTGCCCACCTTATACCTCCTCCATCTAGAATTGTCTCTCCTGATGTAGCTTCCATTGAGCCACTATTATAAATTATAAGGTCTTTGAATGTATTATTAGATGTTTGACTACTGCCACCTAATATAGCTGCTCTGGTAGGGGTTCCGCGAACTGGTCCGCCACTAGGGGCAAATGAACCACTAGGGTGTGATACTTCAGTAGTTTCTGCTACCTGAAGATATTGAGTAGCGCCATTTCCTTGTAATCTCCCTGATGTAACATACAAATTATTATCAATTACAGTAGGAGTTCCTGTAAATTCTACTTTGTTACCAGTATCCATAGCAATTTCTAAATCATAAAAATTGTTTACACCAGTACCATCTACTTGACAATTTGTTACAATACCGCCTATATTACTTATTTTCACAAGGCCATTATTATGATTAATTGTGCCTCCGGTACTTCTCCACACATTAGAACCTATTGGGCTAATAACTGTAAGACCGTTAGGGGCATCAAATGTGCCTCCTGTATCTGCATTGATGTCTCCGGCCTTTAATGAACCAGAAACCACATAAAGTTTACCATTACTAGAAGCAGCAGCGTTATCATTTATAAGTACCTGACCACCTACAATCAAAGATGGTACGAAGTCATATGCGCTTGTCTCTGGGGTAAACCCAGCAGTCCATCGAGCTACACCTTTAGAAATACGAATCTCATCCATATAACCTGTAAATGTATCACTTGTTCCACCAACACACGAACCAATTTCAATATCTGGTGGGTCAATAGACTCAGCTTGAGTTCTATCAGCCACAACAGCGCCATCTACAAATAATTTCACAGTACCACCACTACGAGTTACAGCTACGTGTTGCCACGAATCATTTGTGAGTGCGGTACCAACTCCAGAAGGAATAGATTGCCACGTACCATTACCAATATAGAATAGTAGTTTCCCACTATTATCCATACCAAAATTTATATATTGATTTGTAGCAGCATTGATAAAAATCTCATTTCCTCCTCCGCCAATATCAGTAGGATAAACCCATAAATCTATTGTAAAATCACCAGTCCCAAATGTCCAATCACCATTATCAGCAAGAGATAAATAATCACCAGTACCGTCAAATTGAGCAGATGCCGTTCCAAATTTCTTTACAGTAGTATCTGTATGAACATCTCCACTTGCTGTTACTGTGTGAAGTCTGCCTGAATCATCCATAAAGGTAGTGCCGCCATCTTCCCCATCACAGTGTAGTAAAAGTTTAGTATAACTAGTAGCTTCTACAGTACTTCCACTGATAGTTAAATTACCATCAACTTTAGTTGCAAAGTCTAATGGACCAGCAGGACCTCCTACAAAGGTACCCACTTCTTGATTATTATTAGTATCATCTATAGTTAAATTGTAAAAAGAACCTGAGCCCAGATTCCAAGTATCACTATCATTTGAAACGTATTTATGTATCCACGTAGAAGTGCCGGGGTCATCAATCTGAATTGTTTGATTATAAGGTCGAGAGCATACTATAGTAGGTGAAGCTCCGTTCATATCCCAAATCCCACCCCCTATTGATTTAGGACCACCAGAACCACTTAAGAGTGCATTACCTGTTATATTCATTTGTGTTAAACCCAAACGATAATCATCGCCAGTAAGCCAAGTACCAGCACCAATATTCATAATCGCAGGATATGTTGAAGGTATTATTGCACCTCCAACAGTTAAATCACTAGTTCCCCAATTAATTGTACCCCCTATTTGAAAATAGTGAGCTCCCTTAGTCCACGTCACGTCGTAATTATTAGTATTAATGGTACTAGCAGTACCTCCAAAAACTGGACCTTGAGTAGCGTGAGTCATATCGAGAGCGCAATCTAAATCTATTGTTCCTGTATAATCACTATTTACATAAATAGAACCAAATTGTGTAGATATATCCCAAGTGCAATTATAATTACTACTAGCGTTTCTAAAATAAGCTATATCTCCCGCACCGGGAGCAGCTCCAGTAGACCAATTAGCGTCTGTCGAAGCTAGTGCCGGGGACCCTGAAGAAGCGGTCCAGTATATGGTTGTCATTTAATCAGTTAGTGGCGTATAGCCAACCTGTAGCAGAACCACTGCTAGCTGCTGTAGTAGCAACCAAAGCAACGTAACGATATGTGTTATTAAAAGGAATATGTTTACTTCCACCGCTTGCTGAAACTGTGATATTAGAACCTACTTGGTCCCATTCACTACTTCCTGAAGCATAAGCTGAAGCGCTTGGGCTGTAAGCTGAATACATCATTACAGTTAATGCGGGAGTTGTTGCTCCATTTTGTACAAACCATGCTCCGGGAGCTCCAGCAACGTCAGTTTTATCTATCATTACTGTTTGTGTAGTTTGTATTGTGGCTGAAGAAGAAGCTGCGACAGTGCTTCCTTCACCATCTGCTCCAGCTACGGCCATCATTCTTATCGCGGCGTTTCCGCTCACGTCTGTTGCGAATTTATCATATTCGCGTCCTGAAATACTACTTTTTAGTGCCATTAAAATTCCTCCATTATATAAGTCGGCTTCTATATCTTAACATTACATTTCTTAAGCGCCACACTTTGTATACGCTACCGACATAACCTTTATATAATAGCTGAGTATATAAGGTTTACTATGGGAAAGTATACTGCACAGTCGCAATTTGAGACTGATATAACTGGATGGGGACGAAAAATGGGTCGTGATGCGTGTAATTACGGAGACGGCTTTATGGATGGCGTCGTTAAATTACAAGGTACTAACCAAATGCAAGGCACTGTTAAATATAGATGTGTTAATGCAGAAAATACTGAATCGGCTGGAGGGTTAGGAACCGCTGGAGATTATGCTCCTACTTATGCTAGAGATGATGGAAAGGTTGGAAATCCACGTCTACCAACACCCACCATGAATAATCCAGTCTAATTATCTCTGCTTCCAATATACTCAGCAAGAGTAGGTGGTTTGCGATTTATTGATAGTCCTATTGAAAAATCTGATGGTGAAAAATCTATAGCTTTACCTATTACTCTATAATTACCTGTAAATTTAGGGTCATCAGTCTCTATACGTATAACATCATTTTCATTCAAATATGCACCATCTATTACTTCTAGTCCATATTCATATTGTACCTTCAAATTAGCTTGAAAAAGTTTCTGAGCAAAATCACGACATTCCGCTGGAGAATTTAAAGCATTGTTTGTTACATTTAAATAATTTCTATCATAAGCTGATATAGCACTATCATGTGTGAAAGTTCCAAACACATTATTTCCCTCTACAGTAATAACTGTTGGTATCTTTCTATTGATAATATTAAGCTCTATTATGTTATCTTGCTCAGTATAGACATGCTTTACGACATCATTCTCTAAATCGCTCTCAAGCTCTATTACGATTTGAGATATAGTGCCATTATCTATAAGCTTAGCTATATTGGGCCTAGGAAGAGTACTATTAAGATTGATAGATTTAGCAAGTAATTCTTTGATTATATCTAGCACGCTATATCTACCTCTGAAAGGTTCTGATACACTGTTCTGAAGAGGTGATGTATCACCGATGAATGCTGTACCGAGCTTAGTATCTAACTTTGCGAGTTCTATCGCTTTTTTTATAGCTGCACCCACCGTAAGTCCATCCAAATTAGTTCTCTCATCAAGAGCAATTTGAGCCTTCTCCATCTCTCCTCCTTTAATCATATAACCTATTGCATCTTCTGCTAAAATTTCTATATCGTTGAGAGTAGGATTAGTTCGTTTAATCCAACCACGAAAGATAGGAGTAGTATCAAACTTATTTAAAAACATTGTTACCTCCTTATTCCAGAGTTTCTTGAGTCCTCCTGAGGTTGTGGATATTTTAAAAGTCATTGTAGCTGCGCTTAGATTACCGGGATATGCGTAATTACCTTCTAAATAATCAACTTCTATACCATCAATTAGAATTCTAGGTGAAATCTCTCTCATCTAATACCCCTCCTAACGGAAATATATTGGTCATTAGCTCCCCATTATTATCTAATAACGCTATATCTTCTATAGCCATATTAAAATCATAAGCTGTTACAGAACTAGGTCCTCCGGCTGAAGCGGTTTCTTGAACATCTGTAATAATTCCCCATAATCTTACAAAGGTGCCATCTTTTTGTTGATGGTCCCAATAAACTCTAACATTTTCTTCATAAAGTCTCCTAACTGTATGTAGATACCCATATAAACTACTTTCAGCCGTTCCAGATACTGTAGCTGTCTTTGTATCTCCTAAAGCTACACTTGAAAGTGATATTTCTTGCATCTCTATACCTGTTTTTGATATAAATACCTTACCCTTTCTTGTTATAGCTCTATAAAAAGCTCCTGCACGAGAATAAGTTATATCACTGGTGAGGGGGAGGGTATTTAAACTATAAGCAGAGTCATCTACTTGTTTAATAATGGCTGTATTTGCTTCATTGGCAGCAAAAAGATTATTTAAAACAGGAGCACCCCCATTGGTACCACTGAGTGTAGCTGTAGCTGATTCTCCATCCAATATTATTTTAATAGCGTATAAATCATCTGTAGCCCAATCTAAAACCCCTGATTCTAAAGCTGCTGATGAAATTGGAAATATAGGGTCCATACTAATACTCGTATCTGAAGCATTCCACGTGTTATTAGAATACAATCCGGAGGACTGGTCAAATTCTGTAGTAGTTAAACCTACAGGAACAATAATTCTTTTGTTAGCTGTTCCCGAAACCCCCTTATAAGCCCCATCTAAGACCTCATAAGAATTAATCCTTCTTATTAGTCCTTCCTGAACTGAGGAATTAGCTATCTCTGGAGAATTTACAGCTTCAGTACCAGTACCTCTTTCTCCAAAATGAAGTATAAGTTTATCTGTCCCATCCCAACCATTATTAGCCCCCGAAGCTATCCAATAGGCAGCTCCAGATGCAGTACCGCTAGTACAATAAAATATATATTTCCAAGAACTCATTCTATTAGAACCTTCAGTTCCACTTCCCAAAGCCGTTTGAAGTGCAGTCTTTGATGTAGTTCCTAAATTTAATTGTACCCAATCTCCGTAATTATCGGTAGTACCATATATATCGGCTGTTCCAGAAGCGTCACGGGTTCCTGTTATTTTTATATCAGTAGAACTTGAAGCCCATGTTACAGGCGAGCCTGCCCCATATGTACCATATACACCACCACATATATCTGTCCAATTAATAGCATCCCAATCTGAAGGCATATTAAAAGATATATAACCTGCCTTAGCAAAAGATGCTCCACTTACACTATATGTATTATTAGTAGTATCTCTTATTTCTTTAGTTATCTTTGTAGTATCTTCAAATTCTAAAGGTTTCCAAGTACAGTTCTGAGTAATAGTTCCTTTATTCTGTACATTAAGATAATAAACTCCTCCTATATCTAACCTTTTGTTAGAACTAGATGTAGCGTTATATTGAAGTCCTTGAGCATAATTACTAAAATTAAAAAAGAACTTATTAGTTTTCTTAGGTACTAAAATAGTCATGTATGCTGAAGTAGATTTGGCTCCTCCTGTAGGACCATAAACAGTTCGACTATTTATACCTTCAAGATTAATAGAAGTACCAGAGCCATTAGACCATAAGTAAGGTGATAAATTTGCTGTTCCACCAAAAGCCATATTTGTTAATGAAGCAGTAGAAGAACCAAAGTCACCCCAAAGAGAAGGTTTAAATATAGCTGCTTGAACTCTATTACCAGAAAGACTACTTGTATAAGCAGCGGAAGAATTAGGTTCTACAGAATTACGTACAAAATGATACTGGTCATAAAATCTTCCGAAATCATCTATAGCAAATTGGTCAGTACGTATTGCTTGATTACCTGATACTCCTATATTACCTGAAGTAAACCAAAGAGCTTCATAATCATCACCTGTATAAGGAAATGCTAAAGCATTCCCACTACTTATCGCAGCTAGTTTATTAAATCCTAATGCTAAATCTCCAGCAGTAGCTACATTTATTTCGGTTGTTGATTGAGGTAAATAACTATAACTAACAGTTTTTAAAGGAGATGTAGTTCGTGTAGTATTTGTAAATGTATTTCCTGATGTGAAAGCAGTAGTTGTTATACCCCATTGGTCTATAGGACTAAACCACGACTTACCTATATCATATCTATAATATGAAATTGATTTATTAGAAGCAGCAGCTCTACCTTGTGAAAAATCTAACGTTACATATCTAGAACTATCATCTGCTTTCTTAAAGGGACTTCCGGGAGAAACATAAGTAATAGGATAATAAGAATCCCTCATACCAGCATTATCTCCTGTTAATGCAGCATCATCTGGGGTTAAAATAAAAAGTTTTAATTTATTATAAGCGTTATAACTATCGTATGATTCGGTTGCGGGACGTGGATTTAGATATTTAACACTAAGAATTTCTTGTACTGAAGAACCAGATATAGTATCTTGATTAGAAAATGGTGAACCCGGTCCATATAATGGTACAACTCCCCCATCACCTATATATTTATACCAAGGCATACTACCACTACCACTCATTGCTACTAGAAGTTTTTTATATTCGTATGAACGACCAATATCAATGCCAGCCCAAGGGTCTCGATTATCATAAGTACTACTTGCTACAAGCATCTCTATTTCTAATTTAGGAGGGGAAATTAAATCCATCTCGGTTGTGGACATTAAAGGAGGTATCGAAACATAAAGCATTCCTTGTCGGGTAAGCCAGCTATTAGCTATAGCTCCATCTCCTAATCTCATTGGCATAGTATTTGCTACTTCAAAAATAGAATTATCTATCCCAGATTTTACAGTCCTATTCTCTACACGCATTATAGCAGTAGCAGTAGAATCGTTGATTGTAATACCGCTAACATTTGTATCATAACTATGTGGTGTTACCTCTTTATCATCACCAGCGTTTGCACTATAATATCGTGAAACAAATCCCTTTGAAGTAACTGACTGCACTATGGGATAAAAGTACCCGGCTGCTGTATATGTATGTTTAACGGTAAGACTTCCTGAAGGGTCTGGGGTCTTTTTCCATTGATAGTTAGCTTCGCTGAGTTTATTAGATTCTCCATCATCCCAATCTATATATACTAAATTAGTATCATCGTCATTAAAACTTAATGTAGCTGTAAGTTCGTCGTAGACGCTCCCTGTAGCTGTGCCCCATGTAAGGCTCATATTGAAGTAATCCTCCATCCAACAGGTTTCGACCTAGCAACTTGAGTTGGGTCTTCTCCTCTTATATTATGATAATCCATACCAAAAACTCTGGCTTGATAATTTATAGCTTTACCATCAGATTGTTTATCTAATAAATCTGAAGTATTCAATACAAATTCTCCCTCAGATTGTGGTATGTACAATTCATGGTTATAAACTATTACTTCTTCAACTGTACCTACACATCCAGAACCTATATAAATATAAGTTCCTGAACAATCTGGGTTAGGTACCCCATCACGCACATAATCCTCCATTACTCCATTAATGAAAAGTTTAAAGTCAGGTCCAGTATTACTTCCAGAATTATATGTTACAGTAACCGTCAAAGGAGTAGTACCGTCCAAAGGATTTTTGGTTATACTTTGCATATGCCCTTGTGTTACTTTTTCTGTTGTACCGGTAGCTATACCCATCTGAGCATGAACAACCCCTATTGGGTCCATCCATATAGCAAATCCTCCATCAGTGCCAGATAAAATAGAACCTGTATTTTGTAAATAGAAATAACTATTACCAGTTGGGGTACCATTAGGGATAGAATGCGCTACAACAGAAAATTCATTTCGACCATTCAAAGCCTGAGCACCATTAGAACTACTAACAGAAAGAGCATTGACTTGTAGATAGCCTGCCTCAGAAAATTGAGGTGCCCACCCTGCTATTCCATCAATAGTCTGTAAAAGTGTTCCTCCTGTTGCAGTAAGGTAGCTAGAAATTTTTGGACTACCGCGTCCCGCCGATTTATCATACCAGCTATATGATACAGCTCCCGTAGGAGTTATAGGTTGTTCGTTCAAAGGAGCCCAAAAGAATGCATTATGATACTTATTAGCTACACTACCAGATGAGGCGTGTATTACACTATACCACAAATCATCACCCTCCGTTTCCCATGAAAATTTAACTGCATTACGTGATGTTTCAGGAAGGTTATATAAGTTCTCCTCTTCTAAGAGATTAATAGCGGGCTCTATTGTGAAATTTGATAGCTTAGGTAGAGCATCGTAATAACGGAATGCAAAATAAGGCTTAAGTTGGTCTTTATTACTTCCTGTAAAATCATTACCATATATAGTTACACTATGGTCAGTTGTAGGTTCGTGAAGTTCAACCGTAACTCCAAATGGAGCCTTTGGTGCTGTAGATGTAGCACTAACACCTCCTGCGGCGCCTCCTGCTACAACACTATCATAATTCAAAATAACTTGTTTGTCCTGAAAAGCAGTTTCTACTGATGCTTGTCCGCCAGTTTGATTCTCTTCATCGAATGTACCTAATCCAAAATCTTGGTCTAGAACTAGAGATGTAACTAAAGGGTCTGCTGCATCGAGAGCCCATGGATTTCCATAATTTTGAGAACGTCCTACTTGGCCTCTAGCACCTGAATTATAAAAGAAATTCTCTTCATTATATGTAGAACCTGTTGAAGCTAATATATTAGCATCTGTAGTAGTAATGTCACCCATTAAAGATATTCCATCAAATGCTTTATCTGCTCCTGTACTACCTGATAAATATGGAGGTACGTCTTTAGAAGCTCCAGTTAAAATAAGTTGTTGTCCGGGTTGAAGTTCCATATTAACCCAGTGTTTAAGAGGTCCTACCCATAGATAAGGTAAATTCACAGTATTACAGATTGCATCGGCTGGGGCAGGAGTTGTCTGACTACGAACATCTTGGTCGAAGAAAATTACATTATCTTCTTTCTTTCTACTTTGTGTTAATACATTACTTCGCTTTCCTGCAACACCCGATACCTGTGTTATTTGCGTATTGGTTAATACACCTCCACTTGCAGTAAAAATCATGTATTCTGTTTCTCCTATAGTTTTTTCATTGAATATTTCTGGATTATCTACAATAATTGCATTATTAGTGAAGAAGGCATTAACATCCCCCTCTTCGAAATTAGGTAAACCTATTATTTTTGTACATACTAGAGGATTTATCATTTTAGCCCAATTACCATTGGTAGTAGGATTTGTAATCATTCCACTCGTTATAAATTTCATAAATCCTTTCTGAGTCATTCCATCGGTAGATAGGAAATTATTAGTAGCTCCAGTAGCCATTATGAAACCACCGGCATAGTCATATCCGCCGCTTGTACCACTAACTGGACCCACACCAGTCACTATTTTTAATTTATTTTTTCTAGCATTAGCATTAGATACTCTTAATGAACCACTTGCTGCCATGTAAGCTGGGTCATATGCTTCACCAGAACTAGCATTTCCTGAGAAAGCTGACGTCATACCTCTAGTCGTGTTCCAAAATCCTAAACGATTTGTAGTTTGTTCTCCCCCAGTTCCTTGTCCTGTAGTACCACTAAGCGACATATAAGAAGCATGAGTGGTCCACTCGTCCTGCCTTTTAAGAGTTGAAAAGGTAGGTGTAGCAAATCCATTCCATAACATATAAGCTCCAGCTTCAGTACCAGTAGTTCCACTTACTGAAAATCTATTAGGAAGGTCTGTAGCTCCATTTTCAAATCCAAGTGAAATATAACTAGGAGCGTGAACTGTAGTTATTGCTGAAGATGTAGCGGTTGTGGTAACTGAATCTGCACTCCTACCTATACTTCCAGATGCTCCTTGTCCTGCACTTTCAGGATAAGCTAGAACTCCATTCTCATCCAGATAAGACTTAACTGGTCTATCACGTATAGATAAAGGCATACTGAAAATTCCAGCTCCTGCTGAATTATTTAATGTTTCATTAGAAAAATTACGTAAGGTTATACTATCTATATATACCTCAGCCATTTTTGCAGCACCGCTAGCAGAAGGAAATTCCCCTATTAAAATATTATCGCCATCGGAAGGGCCTCCTCCTGTCTGTTCTCCAAATTCAGTAACTGAAGGGTCGGCAAATTTATAATTAGTAAGCCACATTGATACATATCGTGGCCAATATTCTGGACGGTCTACCCAGTTCCAATTACCATTCACGCCCGAGTTAGCTCCACTATTTACATAAGGCCAATCAGCCTCATCTCCAGTCTTAGTATTATTACAAGAAGCTGGAAAATAAAATTGTATAGATGGAGGTTTATCTTCATCATACATAGGAACTAATGTATTAGTTTCATATACACCATTTGTGAAAAAGACTCTTCCTAAACCGGGTTGTGCACCATTATTCTCTCCCAGCGGGTCTAACACTATCTTCATAGTGGTCCATTCATTCATAGCAATAGCTACAGAAGGTTCACACCTAGCAATAGCATTATTACCTCCATTAAAAGAAGGATTTACAGCCTTTCCATAGCCTCTAGAAATAGGATATGTGGTTGAGCTATGAACTATAAGCCCAGTATCAGCGGATGTATTGCTTGCAGTATTACCAGAAATTAATTTAAATAGTCTATTATTAGGGTTTAATCCATTATTGGTACCAATTCCTGCTTGCGTTCGTTTATATGCTGAAGCCCTTGTAAGAAGTGGAGTTGCCACTAAGAGCGATGTTGTATCAGATGGATTAATACCACCTACATCAGTATCGGTAGCAATATTACGTAAAAAAGTTACTCCTCCAATGATACCATTTTCATAATCTTCATTAACATAAAAATTAGTCATACCCCTATCTATGAACTCGTTAAGATTTTCATTAGCCTTAGGTAAATAAGAAGAAAGACATATAGTGAAAGACCTTAAAAGGGTCCACAATGTATTACCTTGAGTTCCAGTATATGCATAACCACTACCAGAACCGGATGCGCTGCAATAACCTATATAATCATATACACTTAATTTCTCTGTTTCAGCTGAAGCACCATTTCCAGCAAATGCTTGTAATCCGGCTGATAAATCAGTAACTTTAAAAGTAAAATCTATTTCAGGTTTAATTATAGATGAACCGTCATTAGAAGCAGCACTATTCCAAAGATTGGTAGTTCCGCTAGTAGTTATTTTAGCATAGTCTAAAGGTAAAGGATATGGTAAAAGTTCTCCTGCGGCACAAGCAAATTGTTGATTAGCTGCCCCGTCAAGACCAAAAAGTAAATCAGAATCTTTAGTTCCAGAAGTATATGCCCATAGATGAGCCATATGTAGAGACTGTCCTCCTGTTTTAAATTCTGTAGAAGACATATCTAACGCTGATACAGCCCATGGAGCACCATCGGGGTCTGCGGTATATGATGTCTCATTATCAGGAGTTTTATAAAGAACCTTAAAAGCAGTATTTATTTCTGAGGGAGGGACTGTGTCTGCATCAACCGCTGGTTGTGTTCTTTCAAAATTAAGTAATCCCTTTATATCATTAAATCTCCAAATAGGTTTAAAAACTGTATATGTAGTATAACCACTTCTCTTATCTTCTTTAGGAACCCATCTACCTTCTGGTTTACTTTTCCTCATAGGTTTAACAGGTATACGGTCTTCTTCATCTATCTTTATCCCAAACCATCTTGTCATAAAAGCGGCGCCTTCTGGGTCCTCACCGGAATGGAATATAGAATATTGTCCTCCTAGATATACACTCTTATTAGCATCAGAAGGAGTAAGATATGCATTTTTCATAACAACAGGTCCTTTCCCATCAGACCCTACTACATCAACATTTCCTCCCATGTCTTTAGGTATCCCATCAAAACTTTCAGTTAAGAAAGGTTGTGCTGGGTCTGCATAAGTAGTATAAACAGATAAATTTTGTCCTCCTGCTCCAGAGGTACTAAATGCCATAGCTCCTTCAGTCAAAGTAATTTCTTCCTTTAATTTATAAGAAGATATCATAGGCATGCTTCCCATACTAGATAGATTTGTTCCTGAACAGAATAATACAAGGTCAGCACCAGATAATTTACCATCCCCATAAACAGGTTGTTCCGGTATACTTCCTGTTAATAAAAATCTAGCCGCATTTGACCCTGCTTCCAAAGTCATCACTGAGTTTTCAGAAAGTGCCGCATCTTTAAAAAGTGCACTTAATTTAACGGCATCTGTTGTACCTATTTGTTGTTTTTTATAAAATGAATTCTTTTCTGGCGTTATCATCATATCACTCCTGCAAACGTATCGACGGACATTTTAGTCTTTTTGTTTACACTCTTATTAGCTATTAACGTATTTACTCTCATGACATGAGAACCACTCATTCCGTCTTTAGCTCCAGCCCTACGTTTCATATCGTGTAATATCTCTTGGGTGCGTCTAGTATTTATAATTTGCCCTGATTGGGAAGGTATAAAAAGTTCGGGACCGCGCTCACCTACTATATTCATAGGTGCTGTTGGACCTCCAGATGCTTGCATCTTTATATATCCTCCTTCAGCCCAGAATTTCAAATCTTCCCATAAGTCAGATATAGCATTACCAATTCCGCTGGTAAATCCTTTATAAGCATCCTTCAGACCACTAATAGATAAATTCTTAAGGGCTTTAAAAACGTCTATTACTAATTTTATAGATGACCATAAAATTTTAAAAGTGGTTATAAGAATCAAAATAGGTACCATTAATACATATTTTATAACCCCGGCTACTTTTTTAATACCCTCTATGAAATATTGAAATGCTGTAGATTCGCTAATTTGTGCCCACCAATTAGATATCATCATTCCTAAGATTCCGAATAATGCCCGGAATTCCATTCCTACTCTATATATAAAGGGATATATTCTCTCTTCCCATACTTCTCGTACCTTAGCTCCCCAACTACTAAAGGCGTCCTTAACTATATGAACCACAGCCCCTACTACTCCCATTTCCTTAGCCATATCGTAAAATGCTATAACAAGACCAGCTATTAAAGCTACTAGTATAATAATCCCCCCTGTTGCTATTATATAGAAAAGGGCAGTTTGTATTCCAGCTATTGTAATCATTGAATTATAAATCGCATATGCAAGAATAATAGGCCATAAGGCAGCAGCAAGTGCTACCATACCTGCAATGAGTAGAGCAGTTAGAGCAATCTTTAGATAGGTCCACATTACCCAAAACGCGCTTTGTGCATTCTCCCAAATTTTCCAACCAACGTTTCTAATTGTCTGTTTTATTTCTACCTCTTTCCACCAAGCTAGAACTGGTTCTATTGCTACTTTTTGTATCTTTAACCCTATATCTATAACAAGTTGTTTAATAGAAGTGTTTCTTAAATATATAAGCCATCCCTCTTGGACTATTTCTTTATTTTTATTTGCCAATGATTGGACATCAAGTTTGTTCTTAGCACTTCCAAAGAATAATTCCCGTATAGATAAATTAGTGCCTATAAGTTTCTCCCTGTTAACAATCATATAAGAAAGTGCATAAGCCATCATAGCAATAGCTTGGAAAGGTATAAGTTTATTAAGCATGTGTATATAAACCACTGTACGTTGCATATTAGGTCCCAACGCATTAAATGCTTCCATTATTACTTTAAGAGGTACTGTGTAAAGTTTTAGAACGTCTAAATTAAGTGTACCTTCTGTAGTGAATTCTTTTATTATCTGAACTAGCTGCCCTGCTAACTCTACAAAAAGCTGAACTCCCTTAATAGCTATTTCTTGTAACTGTGCCCCGAATTCGCTTAGTACATATCCTTGTTCCGTTTCCACAACAAGTAAAGCTTGAAATTGTTCAACTAATTTAGAAACTGCTTCATGAAAGGCATTCATATAGTCGGTACCTTCATAAGTAGCATCCCTCATTAAGAATATAGCTGATACGTTATTCTTTAAAATTTGAATCTGAGCTTGTAAAGATTCATTCTGAATTTTAACCATCTCATCCAATTCACCACCAGCATTCTCCAAATCTTCCACCGATTGTGTAAACTCATCACTAGATTGTACTAAGTGAATAAAAGCAGTTGCACCACGAACATTCAAATCTTGTATTAAAGTGGTTAATAATTCAGTATTGTTAATAACATTATCACCTACAACCGCAGAAAATTCTTGAGCTATTTCGGTCAATTGTTTCATGCTACCATCAGTATTTAGGATTTCTACTCCCAGCTTCCTAAAAGCAACAGTATTATCATCAGCACCTTCTGCAAACTCAGATAATGCCTGACGTAGACCACGACCTGCAATACCAGCCTCTAAAGCTCTATTAGTCAAGATTTCTAGAGCTCCCAGTAGTTGGTCTATAGATTGCCCTGTAGCGGTAAAGAAAGGTAGAGCGAACTTAACAGCGCTTGATAAATCTTGATACTCAATAAGAGACTTCTGGATAGAATGAGCAAATTTGTCTACTATTGTAGATGCGTCTGAAAACTCCATACCGAAACCCATGATTGTTTGAGCTGTAAGTTTTGAGATAGTATTATGGTCCCCCTGTACAGCCATAGATAGTTTGAGTGTTTCTGGTAAGACGGTCAATGCGTCATCAGCGCTTAGACCGGCTGATGCAAGCTGATACAAACCTGTTGCACCATTTTGCATTTCCATTCCGAATTGTTGTCCAAATTGAGTAATAGCTTCGCCCGTATCAAATAGTTCGGAACGAGTAATATTAAAAACAGAATTTGCATTTAAGAGTTCACGTTCAAATTCTATAAGTTCTTGAGTGTTCTGTTGAAGTTTATAATAAAAGGCTGTTAAGGCTATGGTTGTTTCTGTAAGCGCTTCCGTCATTCCTTTTTTCAATAGGAGTACTACTTCTTTAGTTTTCTCAGCAACTTTCTTCATTCCCTTTTTGAAATGTTTCACCATGTCACGCATTGTGACATCCCACTTCTTGACTGCCTTCTCTCCTTCCTTTATATTTTCAGTTAATTTCTTTTCTTCTTGATTTAATACATTGCGTTTCTTAATATTAGAACCTACAGCTATGTTAAATTCATCATAGGTTTCTTTATATTCTGTGAGAGCTTTTTTCTCAGTTTTGAGTTGTTTCTTTGTGATTTCTCCAGCTTTCCTCTGCTCCTCCGCTTTAGCTACTGCTTTTTTCTGAACGGCATATCTATTCTGCATCCAGTTCAATGATTCTTGCTGAGAGGTAATATCTGCTTTACCTAGAGCATGAAGCATATTTTTCAATTTATCAGCATTGCCTATGCTTTTATTAAAACCCTTAAATAATGTAGGCTCTTGAGTAAATTTTTTGGCCGCCATTTGGTCTTGAATTCTAGTAATGGCTCCCGCTGCTTCTAGCGCCGGCTTAGCGCCACTGGGTAAATCACGGAGTTGTTTTAGAGTAGTTTCAACACCCTTAGCTATCTCTGTCCCTGACCTACTTTGAAAATCTTTTAGTTGCGTTCTAGCTGAATCTAATTCTCCTTGAGCAGCACTTTTATTAATTTGGGCAGCTGCAATACGGTTTTTAGCAAAGCGACCATAGATGTCTTTATTCATCTTTACTAAAGCATTGCCTATTGCACCCAACTGCTCGCTGGATGGAGTGGCTAAACCAACTACAACGCGGCTACCATAGATTTGTCCAAAGACACCCATTTTTCTAACTCACTAAATTTTTAAAACTTCGTTTCTCCTTCTTTTTATTGCTTACCATGTCATCATATTTTCTTTGCACTGATAAGTATTTATGCCATCCACTACGAACAGATGGTCTGTTCTTAGCCATTTCTGCCACGTCCTTGTCTTCATATCCATCCATAGAATGAAGATTCTCATGTTCATTATATGCGGCGAATATGCCGCGTAGTTCATATCTAGGAGTGTTTTTTATTTCCTCCCAAGACATTCCTAAATTTTTCATTAGCGGAATCCAGAGTAACACTGGTTCCGGTGACTCCATCATCCGATTGTAAAATTTTCAGAAATATCCGTTTCTACACCCATTATTTCATTAGCAATCATGAAACGAAGAGTTGAAGGTAATTTACTCCAGTTTTCACTAGTTATTGTAGCTCCTTCTGGATTCATGTTATTAGCTTTGTCTAGCATAGCCTTGACTCTACTAACACCAACTTCCATATAATAATCGTTCTTTTCTGCTTCCGAAAGGGAGTTATCCACTGTTATTGAGGGTTCTTCCGATTCTACTAATTCACAATATTGTACATTAAGTGTTTTACCTTTAAATAATAAATCAGTTGTTTGTATTTCTTGTGTGAGTGATATAAGGTCATCCATTGACCACATTTCTTTTTTATTTTCTTCTTCTTTTTTTGTCATTTTTAATTCCTCTACATAAGCAGATGGGGCGCAAACCCCATCTACATCATTTTGTTATCTACAGGTTCGGCGCCGTAGTGCTACCAGTTACACCAGCAGAGCTTGTAGCTACTAAAGGTGTTACATAACTCATTAACTCTAATGTTTCTTCCGAAGCACCATCAGCATTAAAAGATACTGTATGGGAAGATATCATAGTGTTAGGTATGGCTATCCACTCAGTACCATCTTTTAATTGTACGTACATGCGATATCCGGTTTCTACAGTAGGTTCTGTGTCCCCACCAAATAGACCGGAGCTGTTTCCACCCCATCGAGCTCCGCCATTAAATATAGCGTCCCACGAATTGTTGGATTTTTTGCGAGTTAAAGAAACTGAAGTTTCTTTTTTGATTTCTGCTTTTGTAATATTACGGAAACCGAAATAAGTGATGTCCTCGTCAACAGCACCTATAGACAGGTCCACACCTGTTACGTCACTTACAGAACCTGAAGTTATGCCAGCGGTTGTTAAATAACCAGCAAACAAAGTACGACCAGCGCCAAATGCGGTTGTTCCCGCAGTTCCAGCTGAATCGCTGGTAGTGACTTCGGTGTTCGTATCTTCTGTCGTAATATAGACGTTTACATCTCTTCCTAGGAAATATACCATATTTCTATCCTCTCTTTTTTAAGTCTAGACTTTCGTTGCACTTCATTATGTTCTATTAATCAAGTCTAGTATATAAAGCTTATGCTCTTAAGGTCAATTAAATTCGTCCCATGGACGTGCCTGTCCAGTATCTTCAAAGACTCGTAAATTTCTTGATAACATACCTTCCACCATTCTTCCTCTAGCGGTTGTATCTGCCCATTTATCTTTTAGAGATTCTATTTCATCCCTTACAGCTTGTTGTTGATTAATAGAAGCTGTTTCAAATCCAAATACAGGAGCAGCAGCTATACCTCTTCCCATCATATCATTTATTGCATTTTTTTGATTTGACCATACCCCATATTGTCCTCCCAGTTCATGATAAAAATGGCTAGGGTGAGCCATAGCCTTTTGTATAAATCTATTTCTCCAAGCTCTAGTTACATTATTAGTTTCAAGGAATGCCTTTTTAAGATTATCTTGTATAGACTTTACAGTGATTTTATCAGTGGCGAAGTTTTTCAATTGTTGTTGTACTAAATCTGTAAATATTTTAGGAGTAAGCATGTTTTTACTTATTCCCATTCCTTTTATAGTCATAAGGGGTTGAGAAATCATATCACTAAATACTCGAGCTACTGTAGTAGTATCCATTTTATCCCATTGGTCTACATTTAATATATTCATTAAAGCAAATGCTCCTAAATGAGCATCCCTTCTAGCTATATATTTAGTTTCATATTCGGAAGCCCATGCCCCAGCTAATCTTCCAGCGTGGAACATAATAGCATCCATAGAACCACTTAATAATTCACCTTCTAGTGCTGCTGGAATAACTGCACCTATTACTGAAAAACTTAAGTCAATAGGTATCTGAGCCTCTAAAGATGTAAGAGGAGAACCATCAAAAGATGGTTTTAAGAAAAACACAGCTCCAGTATCATTAGGTCCGGGCACATGATAATACCATGTTCCTCCTATAGAACCTTTTCCCGGCAAACCATATTCAACCAGAGATTTTAATAATTCTGTCTGTATAGTTCTTTTCAGCAGCTGTCTTATCTCTCCAGCTTGTTTAAACTTCGTTGTTGGTTTAGTAGCTTCCATTTTTCCACTACTACCATAAAATACTCTCCCAATAGGGCTTTTAGAATCTATCCAATTCTTAAATGAATTTTGAACCCAATCAAAACCAAGACCGGCGGGTACTAATTTTTTATACCAAGAAGGATAAGCATCCCTCATCCATGATTTCCTATCATCAGATTTAAGGAAACCATTTATCATATCTTGTATTTCCTTTGCCGTATCATCAACAGCATCTTGTATACTTCCTCCTGCACCAAAATGTTTTTTAGACATTTTCTTTAATGTAGAGGATATCAACTTACTACCTACATCTATAGTTTCTTCTCCACCTATTACATCATCGAGAATACTTTTAGGAACTCCTGAGAGTTGTAGCATAGATAGTTTTGTTTTTAAAACTTGTGTACCCATTGGTGTTAAAGGAGAAGTATCTAGATATTCTCTTCCCGAGCCTAAAATAGTTTCTATAGCGGCAGGTGAAAAGTTTATATCATTAAGATGCTCCCAATAGTCATCTTCCCACATTCTACTATGTGTTCCACCTTTAAGTAACTCTAATATCTCTGGGTCCACAGCCATCATTTCACTTGCTATTTCTCCGGGTACTTCAATTTTAGAATCAAAAACTTTAGCCGAGTTTGCTCGGTCCTCATATAAAGATTGAGCTACTGAGTCTATTATTTTATTTGTACCATCTTCATCATAAGTCTCACCCAGAAGGTCCATGTAGCTCGTAAGACGTTCTTGCCCTCCTGCTCCTTGTGGACCGCCTGCAAAGTTATCCAACTTTTGCATCCATCCACCATCCTCTACACTTTGGGGACCCCAAGTAACGGCGTCACCATGTACTTCTGGTCTCATGTTCCATTCAAAAGAAAAAGGGATATAAGGACCTATAGTAAAAGAAGCATTTGATAAAGGAGGTTCCGTTGCGCTTTGTTGATATTTTTTCTGCTGTTGACCCGCTGGCCAAAGCCATCTGGCGCTTCCTTGTTTACCTGTCCAGTTTGCATATTTTGTATCTTCGTGTTGGGAAAAATCATCAGCCATACTATGGATTTCCTCTATAGTTCTTAAAGGTAATTAACATAGATGTCCTTGCGGACCATGTCTCTAGGTTGGAGTTGTAGCTTATATTTCTAAATCCTTGAAAATGTCTCTCTGTAACTTCTGTCATATAAGGAGTTAAGGTTTCAAAGTCTAAGTCCATTAATAGATTTGCTACTTGAAGTTGCATATAGTTAAGAAGTCGTCGCTGCTTATATTTCACAGCACTTCCAGTTCCGGGAGGTGGTATAACACTTAGCTCACTTTCTTTATCACAAGCTACCCATATATCAAACCCTACACCATATAATTCCCCATCTTTAGAAGATAAAGAAGAACCTGAACCAAAAGTAGTCTTCTGTCCTACGAACTGAGTTTCTATACCATTAGCTACATGCTCTACTATGATACAAGGATATTTTATATCTGATGTCTCAGGAAACTGCCCAAATACAGTCACAGAACCACTAGGCCATGGAGCCGCAGGTGGGTTGCGCATTGTATCAATCAAAGAACGCTCTATTACGTTAAGGTGGTCAGCTGGCATCCGCCCTCCTGCGCGAGTCTATACGTCCCGCTGTTCTAACCACATTAAATACATTGAAGTCATCATTAAGCTCCTTAACCGAATGCACACTCCATTCAATTGATTTATAAAGTTTAAGGTCCCTTATTTTAATAACATCTGTAGAGCTCATATTTTCTATACTCATCCTGAAGCCGTAAACTTTGTCAGTATAACTAAAACTTCCTGATTCTGCTACCGTAACCTCATTACGCGCACCTGACACATAT
>Ga0080013_1001626_pt1 | contig 29047 bp, 55 predicted proteins | sample ETNvirenome_6_85_FD_69236 | JGI IMG/M metagenome (GOLD analysis project Ga0080013, IMG submission 69236) | Marine viral communities from the Pacific Ocean - ETNP_6_85 (SPADES assembly) (version 2) | ecosystem: Environmental > Aquatic > Marine > Oceanic | place: Pacific Ocean | collected 2013-06-19 | reverse complement strand
AAACCTTATTAAACTTGATGCAATGCAAGGGGATATATCTTTAGCTCTTTATACCAATAATGAGTTTTATAAAAGCAAAGATATATATTTAAATCAGAATATTTTGATAGACAATCGAAACATTTATAATAATATAAGCCTTGTCAGTTATATTGAAAATGATCCTATTGCTCAAAAGGAACAAGTTTTATATAACTTACGTTTTAAAGAAAAAGAGTTATTAATTAAATTGGAGAAACTAAATAATGGGTAAACTTAAAGATCAATTAGCTGGTATCGCTGCACTCGTTGCGGCTATTGTTGCTATTGGTGGAGGTTTTGTGAAGTATGGTGAGATTACCACAAAGTTAGAAACTATTGAGGGATCAAAATCTGTTAATATAGAACCACTTAATCAATCTGTTAATAAAAATGGAACAGATATTAAGGTTTTACAAACTGAAATAGAGTTATTAAAAGTAAGAATGGAAGAATTAAAAGCAAAATCAAGCAATCCACTTGGCGGTTAGCATCCTTTTAATGTTCAAATTATAGCTATGTATATGTTTATTATGTTATACTTGGTAATGGAGATTATATTTTAATGGAATTAGTTGTAGCACTTCTTATGTATCTTGGTGATCCTCCGGTTTTAAAGGAACACTTACTTATGCCGAACATCTCAGAATGTTTAAAGAGAAAACGTATCTCAATGAGATCAACAAACAACGCACAGTTTCAATGTATGAAAGTTAATGCTGTTGTTAAAGATGGTAAGATTCTTAGTATATCAAAAGCAGATTAATGTATTCAATCATTTGGCTTCAAGATAATTGTTGGCAAATATTTACAAATGAAATTTGGGAGACGGAAAAAGAAGCATTAGATTATGCTAAAAGAAATAAGTTTAATAAGAAGATTCAATGGAAAGTCGTTTTATATAATAGAAAATATTTTATTTAAAAGGCGACCATTTCTGATCGCCTTAAATTAAACTTAATTAATACTTTGACCTTTAATACCTTTGGCAACTTCAACAGCTTTTTCACTACCCATTGATTCTACCATTGCTCTTGCAAATGCAAGTTTAGCTCCAGCTCTATGGTCTATATTAAAGTTTGGCTTTCCAAAAAACTTAATCATTTTTCTTAAAAGTTTTTTAGATACCTTTTCTTCTTCTGAACCAACATATATTGAACCATCATCAATATAGTATTCAAGAAAATAGACGTACCAAGTTTGGTACTCTTCTTCTGTTACCTCAATTTTATTAAAAGATTTTCTTCTATCTATCTTATAATATTTAGATAACATAATATCTAAAAGATCGTATGCTCTTTTAGATTCGTTTTCATAAGTTATAGTTACCTTATGTTCTAGTTCTTTTCTTATAAACCAGCTAGGTATTTTGAACTTATATGTTGTCATTTTTTACCCTTTGTTGTTTTTGTTAATATCCTATTATACCATACTGGTTATGTAATGTCAAGCATTATTTTTTCTTGATTTTTTCCACTCCTGATATTGTTTAAGATATTCATCAAAGCAACTATGTTCATTAGTTCTATGTCTTTCACAGAAATGTTTTTTTTCTGCATTAACAATCCAACCACCTTCATCAGACATCATAGGTTTATCGCATATTAAACAAGTGCCACATTGAATAGATAAATTTCTTTTTGATTTAACCCAAGTTTTTTTTCTTACCATTTATATCCAGTTAATGATTTTGAATGTTAAATAAAGAACTATAAAAACAAACATAGCCATCATGTGTGTATCAAGAGGATGATGCTTCACATTTGTAACTGTTCTTTTAATTCTCTAAATTCTTGGTGTATTGTTTTTTCTGGTGTCCAAAATCTTTTGCCTAATTTTTTTAATCTACAATGATGTATAACTGTAGAATGATCTATATTTAACATTCTACCTAAGTGAGATGACGATGCTCCATATACTTCAACCATAAGATTAATAATAATACTTCTTGCTCTTACCAAAAATTCAAATCGTCTTTCACCTAACACCTCTTGTTTATTAATTTCATACTTAATACAAATTTTATTAACTACAGCATCAAGTGTTTGGGGATAAACTTTTTTTCTTTCTGTTACCAAACCATTTTTCTTTTCTTCAAATCTTTCTTGTCTATATCTTAATCTTAATAATTGATTTTCTATTTTTTCTCTGTTTTGTTGCAAAGACATACGATAGCCATTTTTAAATCCTGTTTTATAAATTAAAAGTTCTCTCCCTGTTAGTTCCCTATACATAGGAGCTTTCATGGCTTGTTTTAATTGTGTAAGTGTTTTCATTTGCGTAGCATCCCCTCTGTTGTTTGCACAACCTTTTGTTGTTTTTATAATTATGTAATTAATAAGACTATTAAGCTCTCATTAATTGCTCTTGTGTGTCTACTACTTTTCTACCAAGTCTAATACTATCTCTATGATATTTTTCGGCTTTCATTTGAGCTTCAAGATACTTCTTATGTTTTTTCTCCTGAAGGTCTCTTAGCTTCTGTAGACGCATCCTGATTTCCATCAGCATCCTCCTTCACTTTTGTAAAGTCCCATTTTATATCTGTTACCTTTACTTCTACTAACTCTCCCTCATTTGAGGGGTCGGCAGCTTTCTCAACGGAATCAAATTTTTCTATATATTTAAAACTTGCACTTCCGTGTTTTGTTCTTATAACCTTTTTGGTGGATTTGTCAATCATAGTCCCTTTCAATAGCCATTTCTATATAATGAATAGCCTTTTCTAAATCTTGTTTTTGACCTCGTTTCTTGTGCCTACACAAATACTTAATAGCATTGCCTTCGGCAAATGGGATGTTGTTTTTGTTTATAAATTCTGCTGGTTGAATAGCCATGGAGTAGTGATCTCCACCTACCTGTTTTTTATATACATTATCATTCATAATTAAGGTGTCCGTGGCGGGAAAACAACTAATAGAAAGTCAAGGGTGATGACTAAAACCGCCACGAACTTTTAGAGCCTAAGCTCTATCTTCTGTAATTACCATAAGTTCCAGTTTTTTGGTAGGGTTTTTTATACCCACCCATTGCTGGTTGCTGTCCACCACTACCAGATTGAGGTGCTTTACTATCGCTTGGTGTAAGCACTACATTCAATCCTCCTGTTGGTGTACCATCTTCTTCGGTAGCATCAAAAGCAGCTTGGTTATACCAAGTGTCGCCTACTTTAGCTCCAATCCTCCACGTTTTTCCTTGTGGTGATTTTGGATTAATAGGTGCAACCCAACTAGGTCTGTTATCTCCTGGTTGTTTGTCTGCATTAGGTATTAACTTTATATAGATTTTATCCATATTCTATATTTTCTCCTGTTTGTTTAGTTTATCCTCTACATTTTCGACAACATTCATTATCGCTTTGTAAGTAGAGGGATGTTTAGTTAAGGCTTGTTCAATGTATGGGTCGTTATATTTTCTAACTTGCCTATACTCATAAATGTTTCTACATTTTTTAAAATCACTTATGATTTGATCTACACCTTTGTTTGTACTGCCATTAGCAGCACCTTTAGTTTCTTTAGTCATTGGAATACCTAACATATTGTACTCTTCGAGGGAGGTAATATCAGAATCCAAAATGCCAAAGACACTTAAAGCTCTTGAGATTGCAAACGATTCAGACATAGGTAAAGCACCTTGTATGTATGTTGCATTTCTTTTTTTAAATTGTTTATGATGACCTGTGGCTAATACTCGTTCAGGATCGTAAGCTAAAATCTTACACTTACAGATATAATAATCTTCGTATTCCATAACACTTGTATCTATACCAAGCTCATCGCCAAACACCTGTCTAAAATATTTAATCTTACTCCATAATGAAACAGTTGATTGACCTTTATCATTTTTATATGTGCCATCTTTACGACACAATTCATTTACCTTTTTTATTTTATCACGCATCTAACCCCCATTGTTTTTTAATTATTTTTCTTTGTTTAGTTGTTAAGTATTTATAATGGTAGAAGTGATTAAGATCGGGTGGTTCACATAAGTCTGCGAGCTTCTGCAAATCACCTTTACAATATATAATCATCTGTTCCCAATTATAAATTCTTCTTACCATCATGTTGTATTGGTATTCTAAATGATCGTCATACAAAGCTGCATGAGTATCATCATAAATTAAATATTCTTTATCATTAACTAAAACTAAAAAAGGTTTCTTGCCTGTACATTTCCAATAGAAAGCAACTTGTTTCCAATAATCATCAAAGATACTATCATCACCAAGAGTTTGAGTTTTAAAATAGTATTCATCTCTACCTTTTTTCTTTATAATGCTTGGCGGTTTTGTTTTTAATTCTATAAATAAACCATTCTTACCTTCTGTCTCATAATCTATCCTTCCTATGATGTCGTGTAATAATTGTTTAGGTTTGTTCATCACATATCGTTCAGATGTAATCTTATTTTTGCCACAAAGTTCCTTGACCACCTTTCTTGTTTGCTCAATAGTCTTATGTGCATACTCAATCATGTGTTCTCTTGCGTAAGCATCTTTCTCATCAACAGGATCATACTTATTAATATCCTCTAACTCCTTGCCGAACACCTCGTCATAGTTTCTATTTTTTAGTTGGATTGTTTTGTCTTTCCAATACAAAGTTTCACATTCCATTCTTTGAGCTGTGTTGTTTACGAGGTTTCCAAATCTAGGTTTGTATTGCATAGGAAACATACTTCTCTCTACTCCATCGTGATGACCATAGTTCATATTAAATTTAGCTAGTGGCATACTAGAGCTAGAAGGCGACCAATGGTCAAAACCTTTGCCATTATTTAATGTATTAAAATATTTTTTATCACTCATTGTTTTCAATGCCTTTATTTCATAGTTTTTCCACATTGTCTATACTTATTTTAGGGTTGATTTGTGGATAAATATACCTTATTGGTAATGGCGAAAGGAAAACAATGAAATTAAAAGAATGGATAAAAGAAGAAGGTTTAAGTTGTAGCGAGGCTGCGAGAAAAATTGGTATTCAAAACATAAATCCCGCCACTAATGTTTGGAGGTACTGCAATGGTCAGAGAATACCTAGACCCAAAGAAATGATTAAGATTTATAAAGCAACAAACAAAAAGGTACAACCTAATGACTTCTACGATCTCAAAATTTAAGCAAGTTAAAATTACTTGGGTTGATATATGTCAATGTGATGAAGCATGGACACCTGAAAGTGAAATACTTGACCATGATGTAGCTGTTTGTACTGATGTTGGTTATATTTATAAAAAAACAAGAGATAAACTTTGGCTTTTTACTTCTTACTCTGAAGATGAGTATGGTTTCTCTGTTGGTGGTCTAACTTGCATACCCACAGGAGTTATAAAAAAAATCAAGGTAATTAAATGAGGTTTATATATATATTGTTCACAGCAATTATACTTACTCATTGCAGTAAAATAGAAATAGGTGATTGGCATTATGATCCTAAAACTGCAATGATGAGATTAACCTTTGGAGTATCAAGGTAATGACTTATGTTGGTATTTTTGAAGAAGTGGATTTGCAAGACAAGGTTAAGAAATTAAAAAAAGAATTAAGAAAAATAAGAGCAGATAAAACTAGAGGTCAGAATGATCTTGAAAGAATTATTGAAGAACAACGTAAAGAAATAGACACATTAAAAACAGAGATTGATATTAAAGAATTTGAGATTGATACTCTAAAAAAAAAGCATGAGTTATAATCCACTACCTATATTTTGCACCATCAAATCTAGCTCTATTGATGGTCTAGGTTTATTTGCTACAAGAGAAATTAAAAAAGATACTGAGTTAGGTATCTCTCATATTGAGGTTGATGATGTTTTATATAGATTACCTTTAGGTGCTTTTATTAACCATTCGGAAACATCTAATTGTGTAAGAGTTAAGGTAAATAATAAATGGTATTTAAAAACAACGGAAGATATTATGCCAGATCAAGAACTCACACTAACTTATAGTTTATACAAACCAAAGAATGAAAACAAATAAAAGAAATCTATTTGAAACAGTTATTGATGTAGGCAGCGGTTTAATATTATCTACATTTATTCAGCTATATATCTTTCCTTTCTTTGATCTACATCCCACGATACTAGAGAGCTTTCATATTGCAGTTATCTTTACAGCTATATCTATGATGAGATCTTGGTTTTGGAGGACAGTATTTAGATGAAATTAAAACTATTAGATTTATTTAGTGGTATCGGTGGGTTTAGTTTAGGACTAGAAAGCACAGGATATTTTGAGACCATAGGATTTGTAGAGAAAGATGAGTTTTGTCAAAAAGTTTTAAAGAAAAATTTTAATAACATACCAATAGAAAGCGAGGTAAGAAATGTCAAAGGAGACAGATACAAAGCAGACATCATCACAGGAGGATTCCCATGCCAACCCTTTAGTGTTGCAGGAAAGAGAAGAGGAACGGAAGATGACCGCTATCTCTGGGATGAAACTATTAGAGTCATCAGAGAGTGTAAACCTAGATGGTTCATTGGGGAAAATGTTGAAGGCATTATTAACATCTCCGAAGGTAAGGTCTTGCAGCAGATACAAAAAGATTTGGAAGAAGAGGGTTTCGAAGTCCAATGTCTTGTTATTCCAGCTTCAGGCATCGGTGCGTGGCATCAAAGAAAAAGAGTTTGGATTATTGGATATAACTTATCCCACACCAACAGCTTCGGACATAGAAGGTGGAGAAGCGAAGGATGTTCAGATAGAGAATGGTCGTTTCTTCCGAGAGAACAAGAAGGGAGAGAGGTGGGGAGTAAAGCTCAGAGATGCGATGACACTACTTCCAACACCAACAGCAAGGGATCACAAGGACATGGGGTATCAACCGACATGGAAACCAAGCAGAGACAAATCATTACCGAGAGAAGTATTGAAGAACAACAAACCTGGTGGGAAGCTCAATCCAAACTTTGTCGAACACCTAATGGCATATCCTATGAATTGGACAAAGATAGAAAAAACAGAATAAAATCTTTAGGTAATTCTATTGTACCTCTTATTGCAAGAGAGTTAGGTTTAGCTATTATGAAAGCAGAACAAGATTAATGGCACGTTGGACTTACGCATTTTCTAATGGCAGCTATAACGATTGGCATAGACAGTACGAGGGTATAGCTATGATAGATGTTGATAGTGTTGAGTGTTGTCCCCAATGCTACGAGCCTTTGGCTATGATTGAGACGTGCTATGATAAAGGACAGAAATATAAGTCTACTACACTCTTAAAAACCCTTGCTAGTCGGCTTCAGATACCTAGTTTTTTGGTATTCTATAAGAAAGTGGGTCAGGGTAGCCTAGCTTTCAGGATTAAGCGTCTATGGGTCTCTAATGCAGAGTTTGAATTAATGAATGAGGATGAGTGGGTACGAGAACTATACGAATTACAACATAAACACCAAAAGATATGCAAATTTAAGAAATGAAAAAATACCTACCTCATATTAGAATACCTTTTAAATTATTTGATGATGAGAGGATCAGGAAGATACCTGAAGAACACCGATCATCTTCTTTGCTCATCCTCATTGCTTTATTAAAGTTTGTTAACTCACAAAATGGTCAATGTTATCCTCGCCAAGCCACAATATCTAGTATGGTAAGCCTATCTCGCAGTACCATATATAGATGTACTGATTTATTGGTAGAGGTGGGGATCATTAAAAAGAAACGACTTAAATCTACTTTGTTATATGTCATTAACCCTGATTACATTGTGAATAAAAAGATAGATGTGTCATCAAGAGACTATGATGTGTCAAGAAAACACATACCACGTTTCATGATGACTGACATTAGAAAAACTAACTTTAAAGAACTAACTTATATTTCTAACATTGTAAAAGAAGTTATAGATAAAGGTGGAGACAATTCTAAAGTAATTAGTACATTAGCTAGTACCCTCACTGCCGATACTTTAAATAAAGCCATTAAAGAGAAAGACAATCCTTATTTCTGTTCTTTAGCCATTCAGGAACAATCTGAAAAAAGGGGTAAGCTGGTGGATATTCCAAGAAATATAGTAGATAACTTCAGAAAGAAAACCCATTTTGGATATCAGAATGTAATACATAAGAGGAGAGATTTAGATGGCAGGAAAGCCAAGACAAAAGATTTTCTGTCAAAGTTTAACAAGAAGAAGTAAACGACCTTGTTTGGCAAAAGGTTTTTTATGTGCTAATGGTAAGTACCTATGCAGATTTCATGGGTACAATAATATTTTAGGTTTCCAAAAACCAAACTATACAGATGACAAAAGAATTAACCAACTCAAAGCACTCTACCAATTCAGAAATAAAACAAGAGAAGAAGTTAAAGAATACTATTACTCCATTGTTAAACCCAAGCTCATTAACGGAACAAAATCTGAATACCATAGAAGAACAGCTCGTAAGAGGTCTAACGCTTTCAGAAGTTCTGGATCAAAAGCAGTATCAGTTCAGCTTGATGAAGTTCTACGCTTTTTTAAAAAAAAATCCAAACCTAGAGAGTAGGATTATTGAAGCTCGTAAGTTAGGAGTTCAAACTTTAATTGATAAGATGTTGCAGATATTCCAACATCAAGAGGTAGAAAATCCTAATCAAATTTTATGGATAAGAGAAAAGGTTAGATTTGTTCAGTATTTAGCAGGACATTTAACTGATCTCTATTCCAATAATAAGGTGCAGAATATTAAATCTGATACAAGTCTAAAGGTAAGTTGGCAAGATAGTCCAGAGTTAATTGATGTAAGTACAGCCGAAACTGTACCTACACCACCAAAGGATTAGTAAATTTCTTCAATTTCTTTAGCTTTTTTGTTAGATATAACTTTATAATCCCAATCAAACATATTGCATATTTGATCTAAAGACCATTTTTTATATTTTTTTATATAAGTTTCATCAGTTTCTTCATCAGAAAGTATATCGTCCATGTGTAAATCAATTAAACCTTTTCTTAATTGTTCTTTACTATCATAGACAGAAACATCATCAGTTTGTAAATCTATTCTTAATATTTTCATCATTACCCCTTTGTTGTTTGTTTTTATAATGAGTATATATAACACCTCTTACACTCAATATATTTAATAGAGTTAATCTGGCTAACTCTCTTAAATTCTTATTTCCAACCTTGCGATCTTCTATATTTTTTCCAATAGTCATTCTTTTTCTTTTCTTCTTTTATCCATTGATAACCAAACATAACAACAGCTACCAATATAATTAATATTAATTGTTTCTCGCTACTCATTATTCACTCCCACTTATTATTATTTCTGGTTGATCCAATCCACTTGATGGTTCTCTTACCTCAACATCAGTAAACCAAAAATTCTCGGTTATACCTTCATCTATTAAACTATCTACTGAAACTCGCACATCTGTTTTAAGGTGTCTTTTTGATATTGAGTTTAACTCTTTTAACAATTTTTCTAGTGTCATATTATTCATCCCCCTTTATTATTTTTTCAGGTGTCTCTTTACTTCTTTTCTTAATTGAAAACTCATAAAATTTATACAAAGGCATAATTAAATTATCTTTTTGTTCTTTGCTTAAATTATTATTAGTTTCAATAGCTGTCTCTAATTTGTCTAAATATGAATTATGAAAAATCATATTAGTTTTAAAGTACATAGGTCTATTACTCATTCATCCCCCTTTACTGTGTTAAGCTCTCTCTCTGCCTTAGCTTGTTTAATACTATCATCTTCCACTTTATCCATAGAAGATTTAATACCTGACAAGTTCTTCTCATTTATGAACTCGATAACATTGTCACTTAACCTCTCGCTGTCTCTAAATGGATTAAGCTCTGTCCATGAACTATCGGATGGTACATTAGTTAAATCAACTCCATTCTTTTTCTTAACATAGTCAATCAACCATTGAGATACTTTATTTGTCATTTACACCCCCTCATTGTTTGGTAGTTGTAGCATAAACTTTATGCCGAATAAGATCATAATACTAAGACCTATCCATGTATGAATATGTATAGCTATGATCAATCCTAAGAACATTATTGCAAAGCATAATGCGAAGTATATTGCTTGTATCATTGTTATTGGTCCTTCCATTTATTATTAATTTTAATTGAAACAACTTTGCAATGATAACCAGAATTATATCTTATTCCTATTTTGTCATAATTGTGGTTTGTTGCGTATCTTTTAGCACCTTTTAAGGTCCTAGAAACATCTGTATAAATGTTATCTGGACCAGATACTATTCCGTAAGTGTTATTGTTTTCCATATTTACCCCTTGTTTGTTTTTATGTTTATCTTAACCATTTTGGTTTATTATGCAACATCTTTTTCTTGTTCATCTAATAGCTTTCTGCAAGTTTCCTCAACAGCATACCAAGCTAATAAATTTTTAAATTGATCTAATGAGCCAACATTTTTAGCACCATTGAATTGTCCAATAGTTTCTAAAATGTTATTATTACCAAAACTTTCTGTATTTTCATGAAGCATATCCCATATTTCATCTTCAAATTGATCATAAAATTTTACAGTATCACTGTAATAAATTAATGATGATACAGAGCCATTTACACACCCATATTTTACAACATCTTCAAGGTGTAATGTTTCATCTTTTACTTCCTCAAGTACCCATTCTTTTATTGTTTTTTTACTCATCTCGTTTCTCCTTTCTTTCCTTCCATAATTGATAGACTTAAACTAGCACAATGAGAACAAAACCAATTCTCAATACTATAATTGTTTAAATATTTTTTTTGAAATTCATTTATAGTATTATCTGAAACATAGTTTTCAATAATATCGTGTAGTCCAAGACACATAATATCCTCATTGTCGTATTGATGACATTTTATACAATGTTTAATTGTCATTATATTAATCCTTCCTTGTTATATTGCTCTGTTTTCCCATTGTTCCAAAGACTCTTTCTCTACAAAGTTAAAAAGTTCATCATCTTTTAAACCTTTTTCTTTTCCTTTAGCGTATGCTTTTTCTAAACATATTTTCTCATCAATTCTATATTGATTTAATGTATGTTTTTTTGCTTTTTTACTCATCTCTTTTCTCCTTTCTTTGTTCTAACATCTTTAAACCCTCTTCAAATGGTTTAATAAATGTTTTTGTTTGGTTTCCTTCTTCATCATATATTCCAAAAATACATTTTGTTCTTTTGCTTTTTGGAACATCATATTCAACATCATCCTTATAAGGATTAATTAAAACTGATAGTTTTTTATTTAAAGTATAATCAGTATGGAAACAACCACCTCCACTATGTACAACATATAAATTATATTTTTTCACTAATTGAGGAAATCTATTGTTAAGATCTACAATTAAACTTTGAAAATGTTCTTCAAATGTCATCTCTTTTCTCCTTTCTTTGTTCTCCAATGTGGAATAACTTACCACCATTAAAATAAGCAACACAAGTTGGAAAAGATTTTTTCCACTTTGAAAAATTTCTCCATTCGTCTCTTACTTTATCTTTCATATAGTCATTAAAGACTTTTTTAGTTATTTGTTTTATTTTCATCTCGTTTCTCCTTTCTAATTATATCTATAAACACTCATTGACTCTAATACTCCATGAATGTTGTGTTTCTGTCCTACAGAAAGATTTTTAATTTCTTTAATATCTTCATCAAAAAAACCATTATCTTCTGAAATGTCTTTTTCTGTCACATGTTGAATTGATGGTTTTCCATTTTCATTTAACACATAACCACACCAAAAAATAAAACTATATTTTTTCATTGTTCCTCCTTAAAAGTTTTAACCATATTATTAAAATTAATATGATTGTTTTCTTTAACCGACAAATTAGAATTAAAATTTTCTTTTCTAAAATTTAATTCTTCTTTGATTGCTTTTTCCATATTTGGATATTTTTTAGAAACTAAAATATTTTCTAATACTTTTGTTTCTATTTCTATTATTGGTGTTCCTTTTTTTATCATTTTTCTCCCTTGTTTGTTGTTTATTACTTTTCAAACATTGTTTTAATTCTTTCAACATCTATTTGTGAAGTAAGTTTATTATACTTATCTAAAAACTTTTCATTGCTAAAATTAGGGTTTTCAGATTTAAAGAAATTACAGAAATCATTTAAAACTTCTGTATGCTCTTTGTATTTATTTTGAGCTAGTATTTTAACAATAGCTTCAAAGTGTTTTCTAGTTAGCATTTGTTTTTTCCTTTGGTTGTTTTTTGTTCATAGCCAAATTGGTAAACTATTAGAAATATAAGTCAAGCAAATAATAAGTCCAAAATTGGTCAAAGATATTAATGTGATATAAATACAACAATTTCTGGAAGTGTGATATATTTACAACACCAATGAAATATAGATATTCATATAATATAAAAGATCAGTTAGGCAAAGAGGAAGCAATTAATTGTCAATCATATAAGAAGTTATTAAAACAATTAAATAGTAAATACAAAGAAGGCGAAGTTTTAAAAATAAATTACACCAATAAAAAAAACCATGAGCTTTTAAAATATGTTAAGATTAAAAGGGTTGAATAGATTTTAATTGAATTGGTTGAGATGTTGCTATTTTAATACATCAACGACAGCTTCGTTCCTCGTGTATATAATCGGTCAGTAGTATTGACTTATATTATATATGTTCCGATAATTAATAGTTATTGGAAGTAAAGCTATATTGTCTAGGCAACTGACTAAATTTAAAAAACAGACCCTCCCATACCCCCAAAAAAATGATCGGACAAATTATACGATATATACATGGGACTCGAGGACACCTTTACAGACACAGCCTTAGCCACCCCCACAGATTAACCCACACCTTTATTTGCCAAGCCTTTCTAGTTTAATTATTTTTTAATTACTATATGTTGTGTACTATGTGGGAGTATATACAAGACGATCTAATTTCTATTGTCGCTATAGATGAAAAGACTAATACTCTTACAATTAAGATATATGGATTAAAGAATAAAATGGCTGCAGAGACTTTTGCACATTACACTATGAGCCTATTACAGTTTGATTATCATAATGCTGAGTATAGTATGCCATCTAAAATGATACACTAGATATGGATATTAAGATACCTTACACCCCCAGAAAACACCAAGCACATTTACATAAGCAAATATCTAAACATAGATGGTCGGTGCTAGTTTGCCATAGAAGGTTCGGCAAAACAGTATGTATGATTAATCACCTTATACGATCTGCCTTATTATCAAAACAAAAGAACCCAAGATATGCCTACATCTCGCCAACATTCAAACAAAGTAAATCAATCGCCTGGGATTACATGAAACAGTTTACTGCAAAGATACCATACACCAAGTTTAATGAAACAGAGTTAAGGGTAGATTTACCCAATGGTTCAAGAATAACTTTACTTGGGTCGGAAAACTCCGATGGGTTGAGGGGTATCTACCTAGATGGATGTGTGATTGATGAGTATGCTAATGTCAATGAAAAACTATTTCCTGAAATAATAAGACCCGCACTATCCGATAGAAAAGGTTACTGCGTATTTATTGGTACACCACAAGGAATGAATAATAATTTTTACGAACTCTACCAACACGCACAAGGAGCAGAGGATTGGTTTGATTATAAAGCTAAAGCTAGTGATACTAAAATTGTAGATAACGATGAGCTGGTCAAGGCAAAGGAAATAATGGGAGAGAAAAAGTTTCTACAAGAGTTTGAGTGCGATTGGATAGCGAATATAGAAGGATCAATTTACAATGATACTTTAGTACAAATGGAAGATAAAAAACAATTAACGAGAGTACCTTACGATCCAGCATTGCCTGTTAATACGGCTTGGGATTTAGGAGTCTCAGATCATAGTGCTATTATTTTTTTTCAGCAACTAGGAAGATCAATTAACATTATTGACTACCATGAAGAACGTGGACAGGGATTACCTCACTATATTCAAATATTAAAGGAAAAAGATTATATTTATAAGGATCATTTTGCACCACATGATATAGAAGTTACTGATTTTAGTAATGGTAAAACCAGAAGAGACGTAGCTTATCAGCTAGGAATAAGATTTAAAGTTGTTCCTAAAATACCTTTAGAAGATGGTATACACGCAACAACAATGACTTTACCTCGATGTTGGATTGATACAGACCATTGCAAAAAGTTAATAGATGCGTTAAGACATTATCATCGGAAGTATATTGATAAAAATCGTATGTTCCGAAGTAAACCTGTGCACGATTGGTCATCTCATGGTTGCGATGCAATGAGATACTTAAGTGTAGGTTTACAAGAAATAAATACTAGACAAGCTGCACCACAAAGTGTAGCAGATAACGAATACAGGATTTTATAATATGAGTTCAATTTTTTCGCCAAAGATGCCGCCACTACCGCCAATTCAACCTTTGCCGACACCCCCATCTACTGAAGTGTCGCCTGAAGAGAAAAGAAGAATTGCAGCGGAACAGGCAGCGATTGAAAGAAAAAGAAAAGGTAGAAAATCAACAATCTTAACTGGACCACTTGGAATTGAACAAGAAGCGGAAACAGATAGAAAAACTTTATTAGGAGAATAGCATGGGATCAACAGGAGCAATGCAAAGAAAATTAAAAAAACCTACATCAGATCATGCTGGTGGGTTTAAAGTTTTTGAAAGAGATAAAGTTGCTCAACTAACAGATGCTAGAAAAACTTATGTTAGACGAACAGGTGGAAAATTAAGAGACGTTAAAACCGCAGGTCTTTATAAAAGTATGACAGAAAATGAGAAAAAAAAATATAAAAAATTAAATCCTAAAGATTTTCCAGTAGGTTATAAATTAGGTAAAAAAACTATTTTAGGAACATAATATGGGAGGAAGTCCAGCAAGAGCAATTAGAAGAGTAATTAGTCCACCGAAACCCCCTGCACCTATAGCAGCATCACCTACTACAGCAGAAGTTTCTCAATCAACTGCAACTAACATGGATGGATATGATTCAAGAAAAACAAAAGCTAAAGGTAGATCAATGACAATTATGACAGGACCTAAAGGTGTAGAAGATGAAACATTAACATTAGGTAGAAAAAGTTTATTAGGAAAATAATGGCAGCAACTGATTTAACAAAAAAATTATTATCTCGTTTTGATAAACTAGCAGGTCAAAGACAAAATTGGGAAGAGCATTGGCAAGAAGTAGCAGATTATATGCTACCTAGAAAATCAGATGTAACTAAAAAAAGAAGTCGTGGCGATAAAAGAATGGAGCTTATATTTGATAGCTCACCATTACAAGCCTTAGAATTATTAGCAGCATCATTACATGGTATGCTTACTAATCCATCTACACCATGGTTTACATTAAGATTTAAAAAGAATGAGATTGATAGCGAAGAAGAAGCTAAACTTTGGTTACAGGCTGCAACAGAATCTATGTACACAGCTTTTAATCGTTCTAACTTTCAACAAGAAATATTTGAATTATACCATGACCTTATTACTTTTGGTACAGCGGCAATGTTTATTGAAGAAGATGAAGATGATATTATAAAATTTTCTACAAGACACATTAATGAAATTTATATTGCTGAAAATGATAAAGGTAAAATAGATACCATCTACAGAAGATTTAAATTATCAGCGAGAGCTATTGTTCAAAAATTTGGCGATAAAGTATCAACAGATATTTTAACAATGGAAAAGAAAGACCCTTACCAAGAAATAGAAATTGTACACGCAGTTTATCCAAGAGCAGATTTTGATCCTAAGAAAAAAGATAAAAAGAATATGCCATTTGAATCAGTTTACATGGAATATAAAAATAAAAATGAATTATCGGTATCTGGATTTAAAGAGTTTCCTTTTGTAGTACCTAGATACTTAAAGGCTTCACATGAAATTTATGGAAGATCACCTGCAATGACAGCATTGCCAGATGTTAAAATGCTAAATGAAATGTCTAAGACAACTATTAAAGCCGCACAGAAACAAGTAGACCCACCTTTATTAGTTCCTGATGATGGTTTCTTATTACCTGTTAGAACTGTACCAGGTGGTTTAAATTTTTATAGATCAGGTACAAGAGATAGAATTGAACCTTTAAACATTGGTGCAAATAATCCTTTAGGATTAAACATGGAAGAGCAAAGACGAGATGCGATTAGAGCTGTGTTCTATGTTAATCAACTTATGATGCAACAAGGACCACAAATGACTGCAACAGAAGTTATCCAAAGAAACGAAGAGAAGATGAGATTGCTTGGACCAGTATTAGGAAGATTACAATCTGAATTATTAAAACCTTTAATTGATAGAGTATTTAATATTCTATTAAGAAACAATCAATTACCTCAAGCACCTGAATTTTTATCAGGTCAAGATATAGAAATTGAATACGTTTCACCATTAGCTAAAGCACAGAAATCCACAGAACTTCAATCTATTATGAGAGCTATTGAAATTCTTGGAAGCATGGCTAATGTAGCTCCTGTATTTGATTATGTTAATTTTGATAATCTTGTTAAACACTTAGCTGATATAGTTGGTGTGCCACAGAAAATATTAAAATCACAAAGTCAAGTTAATGCAGAACGACAACAAGCACAACAACAACAACAGGAGCAAATGCAGATGCAACAATTACAACAGGCAGCAAAAGCAGGAGGAGATATAGCTCCACTAGCTAAAGCCTTACCTGAAGAAGCACGAGCCGTTGCAAATGCTGAAGAAGAATAATGGGTCAAGCAAAAGATAAAGAAAAACATTTTGAACAATATGTTCAAGATTTAAAAAAGAACTACCAATACATATTCGGAACAGACGAAGGCAAACAAGTTATGTCTGATTTAGAAAAGAGATGCCACCATCATACGACTACGAATGTTAAAGGAGATAGTCATGAGAGTGCATATATGGAGGGACAACGTAGCATCCTTCTATTTATAAAAGCAATGCTACAAAATGAAAATGAAAAAGGAAAATAAAAATGTCAGAACAAACGCAGATAACGGAGCAACCTGCTTCGCCTGTAGAAACGACAACAACGCCTACAGAAACTAAGACAGAAAAACCAGTAGAAGCAACAATCACGCCTTCTACAGAACAACAACCACAACCGACTAAATCTTGGAAAGAAGCTATATCCGAAGAATTTAGAAACGATCCAAACATAGAAAAGTTTACAGAGATAGATGCACTTGCAAAGTCATATATTAATGCAACTAAAATGATTGGACAGGATAAGGTTGCTGTTCCTAACAAAAACTCAACAGACGATCAATGGAATGAAGTGTATGAAAAATTAGGTAGACCTGAGTCTCCTGATAAGTATGCACTTAATATTAAATCAGATGTTGTGCCTATTGAAGATACTGCAGTTAAACAATTTGCAGAGAACGCACATAAGCTAGGTTTAAATAATAAACAAGCTCAAGGTGTTTTAGAGTTCTATAAAAATAGTATGGAAGGACAAGCACAACAAGCTAAAATTGATACTGAAACTGCACAAGCTCAGTCTGAACAACAGTTAAGACAAGAGTGGGGTAGAGAGTTTGAATCTAATGTTAAGAAAGCTGGAGCATTAGCTAAAGCTAATATAAATCCAGAAATATTAGATATGCAACTTAAAGACGGTATGAGACTTGGAGATCATCCTGAACTTATTAAAGGCTTTGCTAAGATAGCAGGTATGATGTCTGAAGATAAAATTGTTACTACAGAAAGCGAAAATGTAAACAGAACTTCAGATATTGAGTCAGAAATAGCTACAATTATTAATAATCGTGAAGGTCCTTATTGGAATAGACAACACCCTGAACATGATAAAATGGTACAGCAAGTTTATACTTTAAGAGAAATGTTAAATAGCAAATAGTTTTAACCCCTTGTGTTTTTTATTAAATTAATGTAAGGGGTTATTATTAGGACAATTCGTAAGAACCCTAATGACAACAGGAAAGACTGTGTTCTAACAGAACTAAAATGCAAGAGATGCCTGTCAATTTGACGGAGAACCTTTCTGTTTAACTTAACAATAACAATAAAATGGAGAGACAATTATGTCATCACAAATAACTACAGCTTTTGTACAGCAGTATTCTGCTAACGTACAAATGCTATCTCAACAAATGGGATCGTTATTAAGAGACAAAGTTAGAGTTGAATCTGTGGTTGGAAAAAATGCTTTTTTCGATCAAGTTGGCTCAGTAACTGCTGTTGAAAAAACTAGCAGACATTCAGACACTCCTCAAATAGATACGCCTCACTCAAGAAGAAGAGTATCTCTTGCGGATTATGAATTTGCTGATTTAATAGATCAACAAGACAAAGTAAGACTCTTAATTGACCCGACTTCATCTTATGCTCAAGCCGCTGCTATGGCAATGGGAAGAGCTATGGATGATGTAATAATATCAGCTGCATTAGGTACTGCGTACACTGGTGAAACTGGAGGAACTAGCACATCAAATGCGAATCAAATCGTACATGGTTCTGCTGGTTTAACTATTGCTAAATTAAGAACTGCTAAGCAGACTCTTGATCTAGGCGATGTTGATCCTTCAATTCCTAGACACATCATAGTATCTCCTAAGCAGATCACTGATCTTTTAGGAACAACTGAGGTAACAAGTTCAGACTTCAACACAGTCAAAGCATTGGCTAATGGTGAAGTAAACTCATTCCTTGGTTTTAACTTCATTGTATCAAACAGACTATCTTTATCTAGCACAACTAGATCATGTATAGCTTTCGCACAAGATGGAATCGCTTTAGGTATTGGCAAAGATGTCAATGCTCGTATAGACGAAAGAAGTGATAAATCTTACGCTACTCAAGTGTACTACTGCATGAGCATTGGTGCTACTAGAATGGAAGAAGCGAAAGTTGTTGAAGTACAATGTACAGAATCATAATAGGAGGAAATAGATTATGGCAAACGTAAATACAGATATAGTTACGAATTTCGTAGCGACTCCACAGGTAAAGAATGATTCCCAACAGTTGCATGGCTTAAAAAGAATTGCACAGGGAACTATCGCTTTAGCTTCAGGAGACTTATCAGCGACTGACACAGTTATGTTAGCTCCAATACCTACTAATGCTAGTATTTCCTCAATCAAGTTATTTAACGATGCACTTGATTCTGGGACAACAAATACTACAGACGTTGGTTTATGGACAACAGCTATTGCTGCGGTTGATGATGACGCTTATGCTTCTGCGATTACTAACCTTAGAGGTGCAGTAACTGTCGGAACTGAAGTGGCATTTGAAGCTAGAAACATAAACACAATGGGACAAAAAGTTTGGGAAGATGCAGGACAATCTTCTGACCCAGGTGGTTACTACTATGTCGGATTATTATTCGATGCAGCTGGTGATACTGCTGGAGACTTAAGTTTCATTATTGAATATGTAATAGACTAATAAGTAATTAAGAAAGGGGAGAAATCCCCTTTCTTTTAAAAAGAATTTAGATTATAAAATATTATGGCATCAGTAGTAGACATTTGTAATGGAGCATTAAACCAATTAGGTGCAACAACTATTCTTTCATTAACAGAAGATTCAAAAAATGCTAGACTATGTAATGCTAGATACACTCAAGTTAGAGACTCACTATTTAGAACACATCCTTGGAACTGCTTACAAAAAAGAGTAGAAATTGCAGCAGACACAGATACACCTGCTTGGGGTTTTACTAAGCAATATACTTTACCCGCAGATTGTTTAAGATTATTAAGAATATTAGATTATGATTTAGATCATAAAGTAGAAGGAAGAAAAATATTAAGTAACGCTTCTTCTATGAAAATTTTATACGTAGCAAGAATTACAGACCCTAATGAATATGATGAACTATTAAGAGAAACTTTATCTGCAGCATTAGGAGCAGATATTGCTTATGGAGTTACTTCATCTAATCCTGTGGCTAAAAATATGTATGAGCTGTTTCAAGATAAATTAAAGGATGCTAGGTTTGTAGACGCAACTGAAGGTCAAAACAATTCTCCTGACCTTGGTATGACAGATGAAATAGAAGCTAGTACCTTTATTAACTCAAGGTATTAAGACATGGCACGAGTTGCAGCAGAGCTAACCAACTTTACAGGTGGAGAACTTTCGCCACGTTTAGATGGTCGTAACGATTTAACTAAATATTCATCAAGTTGTAAGCGATTAGATAATTTTATTATTTATCCTCATGGAGCTGCCGCTAGAAGATCAGGTACTACTTTTGTAGCTGAAGTTGCAGATAGTGATAACAAAACAAGATTAATTCCTTTTGAATTTTCTACAACTCAAACTTATATGCTTGAGTTTTCTAATCTTAAAATTAGATTTTATAAAGACAATGGTGCTATTTTAGAAGGCGATAAAACTATTACTGGTATTACTCAAGCTAACCCTGCTGTTGTTACTTCTAGTTCACATGGCTATTCAAATGGAGATGAAGTTTTAATTAGTAGTGTTTCAGGCATGACAGAAGTAAATGGTAAAAGATTTTTAGTTGCAGGTGTAACAACAAACACTTTTCAATTAACAGATAAAGATGGAACAAATATAAACAGCACAAGTTATACTGCTTACAGTTCTGGTGGGGTAGCTAATAAAGTTTATGAAATTGCAACACCTTATACAACTGCACAACTTTTTGATCTTAAGTTTGCTCAATCAGCAGATGTTATGTATATTACTCACCCTTCACACGAAGTAGAAAAATTATCTCGTACTGGTCATACTTCTTGGACATTGTCTGATGTAGATTTTACTAAAGGACCAATGCAAGATGCTAACACAACAGACACAACTTTAAATCCTGGTCAATCAGCAGTAGGTACAGGTATAGCTTTAGTAGCTTCTGCAGCTACAGGTATTAATGGTGGTTCAGGTTTTCAATCAACAGATGTTGGAAGATTTGTTTTTTTAAGTGCAGGTTATGCAAAAATAACAGGAGTAACTAATACTACAAATGCAACAATGACAATTATTACAGCTTTAGATAGTGCAAGTGCTACAGCGGATTGGAGGCTAGGAGCTTTTTCAGATACTACAGGACATCCTTCTTGCGTTACTTTTTTTGAACAACGATTAGTATTTGCAGGAACAACAGATCAACCACAAACTATTTTCTTTTCAAAATCAGGTGATTATGAAAACATGGATGCAAATATTGGCGGTACAGTAGCAGATGACGATGCAATTATTTATACGATTGCGTCTAACCAAGTTAATGCTATTAGATTTATGACTGCTACAAGAACTTTAATTATTGGTACAGCAGGTGGTGAGTTTACAGTATCAGGAGGTGGTACAGATAGTGCTATTACACCAACAAATATATTAATTAAAAAACAATCAAACCATGGAGCAGCTAATGTAGATTCTATAGCTGTAGGTAACGCAACATTATTTTTACAAAGAGCTAAAAGAAAATTAAGAGAACTAGCATATAACTTTGATGTAGATGGTTATCTTGCACCTGACATGACTATTCTTGCAGAGCATATTACTGAAGGCGGAATAACACAAATGGCTTACCAACAAGAACCTAATCAAATTATCTGGGGAGTTAGAAGTGATGGTGAACTTGTAGGTTTAACTTATCAAAGAGAACAACAAGTAACTGCATGGCATAGACATATTTTTGGCGGAAGATTTGGTAATGCAACAATTACAGTTACAGATTACGCAAACATAGCAAATGGTACAAGAATAGTTTTTACAAAAGCAGACGGCACAACGACAACTTTTACATCTGCTACATCTTCTACAACTGGTAAGTTTCATACTACATCTAGTAATAACCAAACAGCAACAAACTTAAAAACATTAATAGATGCTGACTCTGATTTTACAGCAACAGTTAGTAGCAATGTCGTTACGATTACAGAGACATCACCATTGTCTACAGGATTTTTAACTGTTAAATCTTTAGATGATTCTACTCGATTAGCAAAAACTGATGAAGGTAAAGCAGTATGTGAAAGTGTTGCTGTTATTCCAACTGATGATACAGAATATCAAACATGGGTTATTGTTAAAAGAACAATTAATGGTTCTACAAGAAGGTTTGTAGAATATATTAATAATTTTGATTTTACAGAAACAAACAATACAACATTTAATTTTTTAGATAGTGCTTTATCTTATAGTGGTTCAGCTGCTACAACTATTTCAGGTTTAGATCACCTTGAGGGACAAACAGTTTCTATATTAGCAGATGGTGCAACACATCCTGATAAAACAGTATCAAGTGGTTCAGTTATATTAGATCGTTCAGCAACTAATGTAAAATTAGGTTTAGCTTACAAATCAATATTACAAACTATGAGACTTAATGCCGGTTCACAGAATGGAACATCTCAAGCTAAAACAAAAAGAATATATGAAATTACAATTAGATTATATGAATCTGTTGGTGTTGAGGTTGGAGAGTCTTTAGATAACATGGAAAGAATACCATTTAGAACATCATCTGATTCTATGGATGAAGGTATACCTGTATTTACAGGGGATAAAACTGTAGAATTTAGAGGTAATTACGATACTGATGGTTTTATCTTTGTTAGACAAACTCAACCTTTACCTTTAACTATATTATCTTTATACCCAGATTTACAAACCAATGACTAAAAATTTATTAAACATAGTTCCTTATATTGCAACCCATGGTAAGATTATTCTTGCTAATCAAATGAACCATGTTCTTATGGATAAAGATGCACAATATGATGGAGATGCTATGCAATTAGAACAGAATGGTTTAGCTTATACTTGTATTATTAATAACGAACCTATTGCATCTGCAGGTATGAAAATTATTTGGGATGGTGTGGCAGAAGGTTGGGTGTTAGCTACAAGTAAAGTTTGGAATCATCCGCTAGTTATTGCAAGAGCTATTAAAAAAAATTTTGCAAGACTAGCTAGAGAAAATAATATAAAAAGAGTACAAACAGCTGTAAGAGCTGACTTTAAAATAGGTTTAAAGTTTGCTTCATGGCTTGGTTTACAAAACGAAGGATTGATGAAACATTATGGTTTTGATGGTTCAGATCACTTCAGATATGCGAGGATTTTTTAATGAGTTGGGTTTCAGCAGCAGTATCAGTAGCAGCAGCAAAACAAGCAAGTGCAGCAGGTAAATTTAATCAAGCTATACAAAATCGTAATGCTCAAATAGCAGAGCAAGAAGCTGAATTAATAGAAAAACAATCTGAATTTGATTTAGCACAATTTGATAAAAAATTTGCTAAATTTCAAGGAGAAACTAAAACTAAAATATTAAATTCTGGAGTTGAATTATCAGGATCAGGTTTAAGAATATTAAGAGCTAATGCTGAACAAGCTGAACTAGAAAAAGATATTATGGATTACAATGCTAAAATAAATCAAGCACGAACATTTGAAGAAGCTAATTTTGCTCGTATGAAAGGACAAGTAGCAAGAAATGAAGCTAGAGCAGCTGAATTAGGGTATTATGCTCAAGCAGGTGAAAGTTTAATGAGAGCTTACGGATAATTATGCCAAAGATACCAACATATACTACACAAGGTAGACCAACAGCGGAAACAACTGGAGTAAGAAGTAATATTTCTATATCTCCTACTTCTACTGTTGCAGCAAGATTACTACCTGCTGCTGAAAAAACATCAAATTACTTTATAAAACAAAGAGACAATACTGAAAAGTTAGAAGCAAAAAAAGCTGTGTTAGATTTAAAAGCAGATGCTGATAAAATTATTCATGCTCAAAAAGATAATCCTAATGAAGAAGAATCAATTAAAATTTATAACGATCAATTTAAACCTATTCTTGAACAAAAATTATCAACTATAAAAAATAGAAGAGTAAAAAAATTAATTCAACAAGAAATTGATTTAGAAAATTCTGAAAGTGTTTATCATCTTAAAACCAATTCATTTAAAGCATACGAAAAAGAAAGTAACAAAGTTTACAATGATGAGATGGCGGTTGGAGCAAATAAATATAAAGCAACAGATAATCCAATATTAAAAGTTAAATATAAAACAGATTTAAAAGATAAAGCAGAAAAATTTAATCAAGAACATATGCTTGGAAAAAATGATCTTAAAAAAAGATTTGAAGCAATAGATACAGTTTTACTTTTAACAGATGCAGATTCTTTTATTGGTTTACCAAATGCTGAAAAGCAAATAGCTAATTTAGATTCATCTTTAAAAGGAGAAACATTTTTATCTAACGAAAATTTTAATAAAAGTATTTACAACTCTTACGAATCTAAAATAAATGGTTTAGCTGTAGAAGGTGATCCTAACGCAAATTATGATGAAGCTCTTAGATTAATTAACGAGCTAGAAAATTTTAAAAGATATAATGGAAATAAAGTTGTATCAGGAACTATTGAAAAAAATTTTGCACAACTAAAAGAAAGAGTTTTAGGTGAAAGCATAAGACATGAAGATAAAGTTGAAAAGATACAACAAGGTAATGCTTTTTTTGAATATTCTCAAGGTCAAAAAATAATAATGGAAACAACTTTTTATAATCAGTTTGATGCTAGTTTAAATAAAGCAGCTAATAAAGAAAAAGCATTTGAAGCTGGTCAAGAGTATGATGTAAGAATTGATGAATATCTTTCTTCAAATCCTGATGCCACTTATTCTGAACAACAACAATTTTCAAGAGAGCTTAGAATGAATATTATAAATAAATATCAAGATGTTGATGTTGCAAAAATTACTGCTTTTAATTTAACATCAAATAAATTTAATGTTGTTAGAGAAATAGATGATATTTTAGCTATGAAAAAACAATACGATGAAGGTGATAGAAAACTAGGTGGTAAAACTTTAATAACTTTAGCAAAACTAAATGGTTATGTTGATAAAAAAGGTAATCCTGATGTTGGAGCATTATTGAATGATTATGTTCCTATTTTACAGGAAAGAGCAAAAAATTAATCATGGTTGATATACCTACTATAACTATTACTAAATCTCCTGAAAGAGAAGGTGATACACCATTAAATGAAAACGCATTAAATTTTTTTAAAAAATATGAAGAAGGTATAAAAAAAATAGAACCTGTAAACTCAGGTTTAATTACTAATCCTGATGAAAAAGATTATAACTTTTGGCAGAAAGCTGGTCGTTTAGGTTTGTCTGCTGGTCAAGGTGTAGTTAATGCTGTTGAAGAAATAGGTGATTTTGCAGATGAAAATATAGTTTCATTGGGTGGATTAGAATTCGGTGATAAAGATGGTAAAGTTACATTTAAAGATTTTATACCTAAATATATTTCACCTAGTAAATGGAAAGCAGAAGAGTATTCTAAAAAAAGAAATTTACCTATATTTCATCAACCTGAAGGACTAGCAGAAAATATGACAGAGGGAGCTACTCGTTTTGTAACTGGTTTTATAGGACCAAGTAAAATTTTAAAAGGTGTAGGTTTATCAGGTGGTTTATTAAAAACAGGATTAAGAGGTTTAACAGCAGGAGGAGTTTCTGACCTTACTGTTTTTGATCCTAATGAAGGTAGATTATCAGATATGTTAGTTCAGTTTGATAGTCCTGTTTTAAATAACGCAGTTACTCAATATCTTGCAACAGATGAAGATGATACTGAAATGGAAGGTAGAGTTAAAAATGTTTTAGAGGGTATGTTAATCGGTGGACCATTTGAAATATTGTTTGGTCTTAAAGCATTTAAAAAAGCAAAAGCAACTAAAAATTTAGAGGAAAAAGAAAAAATTTATAAAGAAGCTGGTGAAGCTATTGATGATTTAAGAAAAGGAAAGAAAACAAAAAAAGTTTATAAAAAAATAGCTGAGAATAATCCAGCTATTAATATGAAAGAATATTTAAAAAAATTAAATATTGGTCAGAAAGAAGCTAAAAAAGAAACAGAATCTTTTATTAAAAAAATATTAAATACAAAATCTTTACGAAACTCTGCACAAGTTTTAAAAACAATAGATGATGTTGCTGAAAGATTTGATGAGCCTACTAAAGATTTTTTACAAAATGATGTTTTAAAAAATGCTGAAGCTGAAGAGTTAGCAACTCTTATGGCAAGAGATAAGAAAGAAGTATTAAAGGCATTACCTAAAGAAGGTGAAAGAGCTAAAACAGCAACTGTAAGAATGATTGCATCAAAGCAAATACTTCAAGAATTAGCTTTTCAATTAAAAGAAACATCTGAAAAATATGTAAAACAGTTTGGTAAAGAAACAGAAAAATGGACTAAAAAAGCAAAAGAAGATGTTGCTTTACAAAGTCAAGTTGTGAGAGATACTGTGGTTGCTCTTAAAAATCAAATTAGAGGTGCTGCAAGAGTTACTCAAGCTGGTAATATTAAAGTTGCTAGATCAGAGGGTAAAATTTTAAATGTTGAAGAGTTAGTTAATATTATAAAAAACTTTGAGGGTGATTCTGCTGTTATGGCTCGACTAATAAAAGATGCTCCTTTAGAAGAAGTTATTAACAAAGTTTCAAAAAGTAAATATCAGAGAATACAAGAAGCCTTTAACTCTGCTTATATTAATTCAATATTATCAGGTGTTTTTACACAAGCGATTAACTTAAAGTCAGGTATTTATGAAGCCTTGATAAGACCTTTAGAACAAATAGCAGGTGGAGCTTTAAGAGCTGACACTAGAGCTATTCAATTAGGCTTTGCACAATACAGAGGTTTGATGATGCACTTTGGTGAAGTTGTAGAAATTACACGACTTGCTTTAAGACAAGGTGATGCCATTCTTGATCCTACTTCAAGAACTCAAGATAACTTGGAAATTGTAAATGGAAGAGCAACAAGACCTATTAGTGGTGCAAACTTAGGTGTAGAGGGAGCTGCTGGTACAGCGATTGATTGGGTTGGTAAAGTTATTGAATTACCATCAAGACTTTTAATGACAGGTGATGAATTTCTAAAACAATCAAACTACAGAGCTAGACTTTTTGTAAATGCTTTAGATAACACTATGGAAAGAGGATTAGATATTCAATCAAAAGCAGGAAAAGAAAATATAGAAAAAATATTCAAAAATGGTTTTACAAAAAATGGTGCTGCAAATATCAAAGAAAGTTCAATCAATCAAAATGCTCTTCAGTATGCAAGAGAAGCAACCTATACAAATGATTTGATGGGTGGTAGTTACTTAAATATTGGTTCACACATACAAACTTTTTTAAATAATGTTCCTTTCTTTAGATTTTTAGCACCTTTTATAAGAACGCCTACAAACTTATGGAGACATATGTCAAATCGTATACCTGGTTTAGGTGCTTTCACAAAACAAAACAGAATGATGTGGAATAGTGGAGATAGAAGAGCAAGAGCAGAAGTTTTAGGTAGACAGTTTACAGGAACTGCTGTTGTTATGTATGGTTTGCATTTAGCAACAGAAGATGTAGAAGATAAGAATGGTAGAAGATTTCCTAAAATTACAGGTAATGGACCATCTAATTTTCAAATTAAAAAAACTTGGTTATCTTTAGGTTGGCAACCTTATTCTATTGCACAGGTTAATGATGATGGCACAGTAACATATAAACAATATAACAGAATGGATCCTCGTTTTATGGTTCTTGGTTTCATTGCAGATTTAAAAGAAAATTTATCAAATATAAATGATCAAGAAAAAGAAGAAATGTTTACAGCAGCTATTATGACAATTATGAGAAACGCAGCTAATAAAACTTATTTAAGAGGTATTACAGATGCTATGGCTCTTATTGGTAGTCCTTCAGAGAAAAAATGGGAACAATTTTTAGGTGGTGTTGTTGGTAATTTAATACCTTATGCTTCTTTAAGAAATCAAGGTATACCTGGTATTTTAGAGCCTGAAACAGGTGCTTTTGAAACAAGAAGTTTTTTAGATAAAATAATAGAAAGATCAGGTTTAGGTGAAAAATATTTAGAACCTAGAAGAGATATTATTACAGGAAAACCTATAGAAAAAACATCAAGCAGTTTGTATTTGAATCCTGATGGTGTTTTATCATTTTCCTCATTCTTTCAAGGACCATCGTTAGTTGGTAGAAAAATAGATGTTAAAGATAATCCAGTGGCTTATGAAATAGCAAGACTACGAATACCCCTTACACCACCACCAAAAATAAAAAATAGAGTAGTTGATTTAACTGAGTTTAAAAAAGATGGTCAGTCAGCTTACGATTATCTTATGGAAAACATAGGTAAAGTTAAAATTAATGGTAGAACTTTTCAAGAAGAAGTAGTAAACCAAATGAACTCTACTTTTTATAAAAGCCGTCAAGAAGGTGATGTGAATTTTGATGGTGGAAAAGAGATGGTTATTAAAAAAGTTTTTAAGGCTTATAAGGATAAAGCATACTTTGATATGATAAAAAAATATCCTGAAGTCAAGAAAGTAATTATGAAAGCTCAAAAACAAAAATATGAGCTTTTAGGTAAAAGTAAAGAAGGAGAATCGGATCAAATAAATACCCTATTACCTCAATAATGTGGTATTGAGTAATAAAAGTATTTGATATATAGAAATAAAATATGACAGTATCTTCGACAACAGTAAAAAACTCATATTCAGGCAATGGCTCTACAACTGAGTTTGCCTACGCATTTAAAATATTTGCAGACACAGACCTTCAGGTCATTATTCGTTCCTCAACAGGAACAGAAACAACAAAGACTCTAACAACACACTACACAGTTAGTGGTGCAGGAGATGCTTCAGGTGGAAATGTAACTTTTGAATCTGGACACATTCCAGCTTCTGGAGAAACTGTGGTTATTAGAAGAGCTGTCCCGCAAACACAGGCTATAGATTATATAGCCAATGATCCATTCCCTGCGGAGACTCACGAAGAGGGTCTGGATCGTGCAACGATGACAACCCAGCAAATGCAAGAAGAGCTGGATAGATCATTTAAAGTTTCAAGAACGAATACAATTACAACACCAGAATTTACAGACGATGCTAGTACAAGAGCATCTAAAACTTTAGGATTTGATAGCGATGGTAACTTAACAACAGTAGCTGATTTTTTACCTGCAGGTGGAGATTCAGCAATGTTTCAATATTCAACAACAACTACAGATGCTGATCCTGGAGCA
>Ga0080013_1001625_pt1 | contig 29077 bp, 25 predicted proteins | sample ETNvirenome_6_85_FD_69236 | JGI IMG/M metagenome (GOLD analysis project Ga0080013, IMG submission 69236) | Marine viral communities from the Pacific Ocean - ETNP_6_85 (SPADES assembly) (version 2) | ecosystem: Environmental > Aquatic > Marine > Oceanic | place: Pacific Ocean | collected 2013-06-19 | reverse complement strand
ACGTCCACCCAAGGACGCCAGCCAGGAAGGCATTATACATTGTTGCAAATGTAAAGACTTCCATTATTCTACCGCCGAGTCGTCGTCGTCGACCACGGCACTATCATCGTCATCCGATGCGCTGTCGTCGTCGTCTCCGCCGGGGCATCCCGTGGAAGCAGTAATAAAAAAGCCCATCAAGAGGGCAAAAATGGCCAAGAGGGCCAGTCGGTTAATTCGAGCAATCATTTAATTTCCTTTCAAAATTCTTGTTCTGTTATGATCAGCGATCCTTCGTTGATCAATCGTTCATAGTGACTATGATACCCTAAAAGTCCCACCGTGTCAACTACTATTTTACGCATTGTTTCAGATTTACCGGTAACGATACGAAGAGGCAGCTCATTGTTGTACACAAAACTGTGAACTTGCTGAACGACCCCTTCGTGTCGTATACCGTGTAAATCTAAAGTTTTCACTTAGTTAAGCGTGAGAGTGCCGTTCTTGGTTTCAACAGAAACGTTGAAGCCCGAGACAAAATTGTCCGGGTTAAAGAACTGGAACCGACCGGCCGTTGCCGCATCAGCTGCAAACAGATCGCCCGCGCGAACCCTCACCGACGTTGAGATATTGCAACGGCCACGCTTGTAATCATACTGCTCGGTGGAATACTCAATTGAATACTCCCCATCGTAGATGGTTTCCTGCAGCTTCTCGGTGATATACTCCTCAAAGTACTCTTCACCTCGCTCGTAGTCTTCAAGCACATCCTGTGCTCGCATCTCGTTGAGGATGTCGCCACCCTCGGTCACTCCGCCGTAACTGCTGTAAACCGGAACACCGGAAACCAGCAGTCCCGCGAGCATTGCGGCGGTCTCAGTCTCTGCGACACTCTCCTCAACATGGCTCTCATTGATATGCCACACTTCGCAGCCCTCACTATAATTCAACGTCACGGTACCGTCGTCCTCGACGCCCAGTTCTCGCAACTTCTTAATAAAATCACCCATTTTTAAATTTCCTTTCTTTGATGTGATAAGTTGAGGCACCTGTAATCCCGTGCCTCCCTGCGGCTGTTTTTATTATATCACTTTACCAGTTCGTGTGTCAAGTGCATCTTCCAATCTTTCGGACGGGATGCTGCTTTGCGGAACTCCCTAGCGGTATGACCCCACATAAGATCGTCCAGAACGAAATCAGACCAGCGGCTCTTGTACAGCTTCTCAAAGCTCTCCTTAAAGTTCTTCTCAACTACAGAGAGAACTGCAAGACCGCCCTCAAGCCACATGGCCTTCACTTCCTCCATTGTGTGAGCAGTGCTATACTTTCCAGTAAGGTCATCATAATCGAATACTTCACTAATAATAGTATGAAGCAACATAGGAAGCAAATCCTTATAGAGCCCCCCACTAACTGTTTCCCCATTAAAAAGCTGGGTCTTCAGTTTCTTTCTGTCGGTGATGTCCTTTTTACGGTGGGATGCAGTGGACATCTTGGTGATCCCAAAAGTGCCCTCTTTGTTTCCCAGGACGTCCATGGTTGACGAACGCAGAAAATCGGCCATCTCCAACACAAAGTCGACATGCTCAAATGTCGCCTGGAGTGGCTCGGCAAGAGTTTCGCTCTCCAAGAATGAAAGCGAAGCAGAGCCCTTCTTTGGCCAGCTACAAATGTCCCTAACTTGACCGCCGGAGACCAACGCTGATGGCAGGAATGCCGCTAACATATTAAGAAGCTGCTGTACATCGCAGTCAGCCTTGATCTTCTCTCCATTGGAGTTTTTCTGATTCTGGGCCCATTGGATGTTTTCCACGGGGCAATATGAAATCATCTTTTTCATCTCATCAAAGCCATTTCGGATGTTTATTTCACTCTTAACCTGTTGCGCAGACCGCTTGTTGGTGCGTGTTGCTGCTGTGCGCCGTGACGCTCGATCGGGGAAAAGAGCATCATCTGTCATCACAATGGCAAATGGCGCATTATTTTCTCCCAAATCGTTTTCAGAGATAGCAGAATCTACAGCATCCTTTGAGTGCTGTCCGTCATAATGGCCATTATCCTGACCATCACAGCTAAACAACACGTAGGAGACACCATCAATAACTGCCGTGTCTACGGTCCCAGTATCGACAGTAGCCTGTACGCCACCGTTGTAAATGAGAAACATCTCGGGCTCATTGCGGTATGCCTTCTTAATCTCCTTATAGATACAGTTTTCCTCTAGGTCTCTGGGGTTTACGCCCTTCGGGATCTGGGAAAGTGGGTACTCAGAGCTTGGCCTTACAATGGCGTAATAATAATACAGAGGATTTCCCTCTTCGTCGGTGCCCAACTGGACACGAATAATGGAGTCACGAATGTCTCCAGCTAATGGTAACTTAATCATTTTATAATTCCTTTCTATGTCCTTTACACTTTGACGATCTGTCAGCGGGGTGGACATTTGTTAAGTTAGTTGAGGCCCCTGTATCCCCGGGCCTCCCTGCGGCTGTCAGAGTTTAACCCGAGTTCTTGGTCTCTTGGACCTCAACACGGAGTTCCTGTGCTAGCGTCTTAACTTCCTGCATTGCCTTGCGAACACGGGTTCCTGCAGCATTGTTTCCAGTGCCGAAGAACTTAGTGTGATCGTCCCGAGTTTCCTCGAGAATGGTAATCAGCTGTTCTAAACGATTCGTATCAGTAGTTGTCATAACTCTTCCTTTCTATTGCGAGGCACCTGATAACCCTGTGCCTCCCTGTGGGGGGGATATTAGAGAGCGCCAAGCTCCGCAAAAGCTGCGTCAACAGCGCTTGCTTCACCGTCTTTGGTGGTGTTACCATACTTCGTAGTCTCGCTACTGACCGTCTCGGGATCATCAACTTGTGTGTTCATGAAAGTGTCCAGAATAGTCTGGACTTCCGCAGAAGTCTTTCGCTCAAACAGCCCAGCAAACTCTGGGATGCTGTCGAGAAGCTCCGCACACTTATCGGGGGTCATTTCCTCGCAAAGCGGGGAAGACCGACGACGAGGCACAAGCTTCGTCTGCGGGAAGGAAGCTCCCGGGGGCTTTCCATAAGTCATCTGCAAATCCGTGCCAGTCTCGGTGTCGGTGATGTCACCATACTCCGGATTGAGCACAAGAGTCAAAAGATTCTCGTAGGCAGTCTTGCCATAGCCCCAGATACGCACACCCTTCTCTTCCTCGCCGCGGACCATCACGGGGCTGAAGAAGCGCTGACGCACAAAGAGGGACTTCGCGACCTTCTTACTGTGCTCATCGTTGTTGTCTGCGCCTTCGCGCCACAACTGTGAGGCGAACTCACATACAGGACATTCGTCGCTGTAGTTTCTCTTTGGACATAGGAAACCGCCCTTTTCGACATTGTAGTGAAACCACATCTCTTTGAAGGGGTCTCCGTCCGCTGTCGGAACGATTCTAATAGTCTGGTCCCCGTCCTCGGGGCGCCAGAATGTGTCATTTGAGGAGTTTCCTTCTCCGCGTAGTGACGAGAGCTTCTCTCTCATCTTATCTAAGTTAATACCCATTTTTATCTCCTTATAGTTGGGTTAAAGTACGATCAGCTAATATCCTGATCGTCTATCAATTCTTTATATGATTGTACCATAGATGAATACTGAATGCAATAACAATATTTTTGATCATAGGTGGTCTTAAATACTCCATACGAAACGTTGACACGGTCATTGACCTTAGCTTTAATAAAGTTATTAATTTTTTTAAACAAAGTGCCGTCGTTCCTTAAGTCTTCTTCGTTGATACCATAGTAGTATACCACGTCACGCACGTTTGTCAAGTCATAAAACCACTTTTCTATTTCTTCTTCCTCGTGCAAGTCTACAATTCCGATAGAAGCGATCCTACTCAGGTCGGAGGGTACAATAAAATTTCCAATAACTGGTTCACTATGCTTAAATATATTCATCATGTGAAGTGTGTTAACCACAGCTTGATTGAGTGTATCATAGTAACCAATAATGGAGATGTCTCCAATGGTTTTCTGCAGCTCACAGTTGCTGATCATTATAATGCTTTCTACCTTACCAGATCTGGCATACTCCTGCAAGATGCTGCTAACTACCTTCTCTTGTTTTTTTTGTATTTCTGACATGATACTCAGGTCGCCCTCAATATAAACAACTGTTGTCTTATTGTTCTTTAGCTGTTCTAAAAGACGAAGGCTTCCGCCAGAAATATTGCCCGCGCCGGCGACAATAACAAAAATCTCTTCATCGGTAAGTTTAAGTTTCTTCTTAAGATTAGGAAAATGCTTATCGTATTGTTCGTGGTTTGACCTTTTTTGAATTGTGATATCTGCTTCAGGAACTGTATCTATACCATAGGTCTCATATTGCGGAAACTTTGAAAAAGCTTTCGCAATGTTACAGCCGGCCTTCCCTAAGCCCACAACTATCATTAGTCCTCAACCCATTCTAAAACAAAACCCATATCAAAGCCGCCGCGCATAATACGCTTCGCGGTAGTTTGGGCCATAATTTCGCTGTCTTTGATGCCTAGGCGATCGCAGATAAAGTGGAAGATCTCCATAATGTCTGCAGCCTCTTCAGCACAGGGGTCCTCAACGAATTCCTGAACTTCCTCTTGAAGCTTCTTCATGGCGTAGTCCTTGAGGCGATCGTCCTTTACTTGGCACACCGAGAATTCCTTGCCGGTCTCCTCAATGATTTCGGGAATACGATCCCTGACTAGCTTCTGGTAAATCTTGTTCACTGCTGACGCTCTTCTTCCCGTGCCACCAAATACTCCAACACGTCTCCGACGGTCAGTTCTTGGTAGTCGTAGTCAAATGCCAGGGCAGTCTCCTCAAGCACCCCAAGTAGTTCGTTCCTGATGAATCCTGCGACTCCATCGACTTCACGGACACCCTCGGTGTAGTGCGTTGTTGACGGCATATGATACTTGGCCGCGTTTATATCTATCACTTTGTTCTTCATAATTTTAGTTCCTTCATTTCTCCCAGGTTTCTCCCAGCGGAGACGTTCACCTTGAATATATCATACCGTGTTTCCCTGAATGTGTCAAGGAGATTTATAAGTTCTTTTCGATCTTCATCAGCGAGGTCGATATACACGGCGTCGTGAATAAGAAATGCGATGTGGCTCTTTCTCCCCTTCAAAAGCTCATAGACTTTGTAAGCCTGTTCATGCACCATGTCGATTGTGGTGCTTTGAACGATGTAATTGAGCGCATGGTGCTCATCTACGTTCTCTATTATTCTACCATAATCTGTCTCAATTTTACAGCCATTCCAGTACTTATTTCGCACTAAATCCTTGTTATAAAGGCTCTCTAATTGCTTGTTTTCCTTACTAGAATACAACCACGCGAAGGTCTTGACCTTGGCTTCCTCTCGAGTCAGCTTACTATCAAAAACGTTCTTTACATTCCAGTCATGGATGTCGTTCTTCGGTTGTTCTACGCCCGCTAGCGCCAATAGCGTCCTTAGTTCTGCTGCGTTGAAATCAAGCTCCACAAGCCAATCATTCTTTGGCAGAATGCATGTTCGAAATTCCTTGTTCATTGTAAGGATTGGAAAACTGTTAGGGTTTGCCGCCAAGCGGCCCGTAATTGTCCCCCAAGGGTTATAGTCGCACACATGTTTAACTGTATGAAGCATACGCTGAAAGTTTTGTCCTCTTACAGAGGTGAGCAAATGCTTAATTGAGCCAATATTAACATTTAGGCGTTGTCCACGAATCGTCGTAAGCATTTCTAGAAGGTTATAGGTAAGGTCGTAGTTATTGGGGCGCGGGTAAGTATCCAAAACATGTTGTGTTACCTTGTTTTTTGTCTCCAGGTATTGATACAGAAAGTATTCAGGCACAACATCATAAAAACAATTTTCATCCAAAGATAGATGAGATGTTCTAAAGGCCTTGAGGCACGATTTGAGAGTCTTCTTGATATTCTCCCATTCTTGCCTCAACTCCTCCGGACAAACGGCTGTAATGGTCGCTCCTTGGCTGTATATCTGTCCTATTTCGTAGTGATCGCCACGTAAATGAGGGGAGAACTCCCATGTTTCTCCCTCCAAGGGAAGGGGGCAATTGGGGTTTATAGCATTATTGGCATAATACCCTACACAATCTGATTTTAAATCTAATGCTTGGAAAAGCATACCGGCTCCTTAATATGTGCCGGGGGCCCCAGAACCAACAGTGACTGTGGACCCATCTAACACTGACCCTACTGTAACAGTTTGGGTCTGTCTTGTCAAGGTATTAAAAATTCTTTCATCATAAAGATAGGGCTTAAACAAATTGTTGATATAAATCACTCCACGATCGTCTCCATATGCCCGGGCGATCTTAGTTGCCTCTTTGACCAATACCGAGGCGTTCTTGTAGAACACCGAAGATTCCCACATTCGAATCCGCAGATAAGCATTAAACCAAAATTCATTTCCTAAATTATTTATATAATCTAAAGAAACTTGTTCCCGAGTCGCAATTTCGTTGAAATGTGTGGTGGGGCATGCCACAGTACCGATGACTGCTTCTATAACACTCGGGTTTCCGCGAGCGAAATTATTATATGTTGCCAACAAATTTTCTTTTAACAGGTCAATATCCATAGTATAGGTTCTATCATAATATGTATCAAAAAAATCTTCATTTGAATTAGGGTAAGCCGAACGTAGTTGAACCATCGGAGGCGACAACGGATCTGCCATCAAACGCCAAGGTCCATTGCGATCTACATAAAGCCCAAATTTTCGGGCGGCCTTAACGTAATATGAAAAATTAACATCTTGTATATACCCAGTATATTTCATTAAATCATTACCATACCCGAGCCGGTCTATTTCAAGTCCAAGCCCAGACAACGCAACCGGTGATGACTGCGGACTAAGTACAAAAGCTGTTAATGTAACGGGACGCGGTCGGAGGTCACCGGTCAAAAGAAAGTTTAAGAAAGCGCCCACATAATCAGAAAAAGTAATAATTTTGTTATAATCTTTTTTGCTTAGGGTGGTCAGATATACACTCTGAAACGCAGCGCACAATTGATTAAAGACTGACTTATACGTGTCCACCTGGTTTCTCCATCCTTTAGAGGCTTCAATCTGAAATAAATTTGTTTGAATTGTTTCTATACCGCCCGAGTCTCCGGCTATCTTCAAATTCCTTTTTAATAGAAAAAAAGCGTCCGCAACGAAGTTAAAGGCAACCACATTCTCTTTAGACGACGCATGCTTAAGCAAGCTAGAATCTTGTTTGGGGATGATAACATTTTGAAATCGATCGACTTTACCATAAAAAACCTTATCATATAACATATCAAGAGGAGTGGGAAGAGGGTTAGATGGTGCATCAAAATAGTTTGCATTTCTATATTTTTGTCGCTGAAGAAAGTTTATCTTTAGGGGGGCGCTATTTCTCCCCATCGGATATGAGTTATTTAATGTCTCCAGCGCTTCGCTGTTAGGGAGAATGGCGCTAAAGCCGTCGGATGCTACTTCTTCAAAGTTGCGATCAAGAGTAAGCGTATAAGGACTTACTTTAGAATATTTTTCTACTAAGGTGGGGTCGTCGGCCATGTTTTAATTAGACTCCTTCTCGGAATATGTTGCGTTAAGTACCGGGGGTCGGTTCTGCGGGCTCACTGATGGGCATAGATACATGCATAGCTTTAACTTGTGTTTCCCACCCATCTTTAGAAATGTTATGACTCACATCTACCACCAGATGGTATCCCCCCAAGCCCAGCACACGCGAAATAGAATGCTCCTCGACTGGGCGCCCAAATATTATGGGATTAGGCTCTACATAAATAAGTCCACCGGGTTTGAGTAGATTATTGCCATACAAAGTTAAATTAACGTGGTACAGTTCTCTTAATTGGCCGGCGCCGAAGCTTCGAGACTTCGAAACTCTTGATTCTCTTAAATATTCTTGATCAACGCGTTCAAATTTAACTGCTTTAACGAGGCCGGCATCGATTCCTACCACAAAATTATATATATTATATTCCTGGTTTCTCAGATAGTTACCCTTGAAAGCTTGTGCTTGAGATATCATTCCATAAATTTTGACGGTCGCTTGCTTTGTCACGTCTGTGCTAGAGGGAAAAACTGGTTTTACCCACGTGCCGTCCGGATTGGCTTGTTTAAGATAGTTGGCGAGATATCCAATTTGAGCATATCCATAGGGGCCGTTGCCCGGGGCGTTATCCGTTGGGTCTGACCTGTGAGACTTAATGTGTGTGTTATTTGACAAACTATAACCAGAACCAAGGCGCCCTATGACGCCGGTGGTTGAGGGTGCTAGGCGAGCCTGATCATAATATCCCACCACTTCTCCATCAGGGGTGGCCTGATCATAAAAATCTGGGAAAACAGGAGACTCCTTGATGGTATCAAGAGAGATGTTTATCATAGCCGGCTGGTTCATCGGTACTCCCATAACGCCGGTATCTGCTATAAGAGGCTTTACAAGCTCATTAAACAAATCACTCACGAAATTATCTAAATAATATACAGTCTTGTTGTTTTTCACAATTTTGTCAGTCAGAAAGTCTAGCAAAATTTCTAGATTAATGGGCATATTTGCCAGATTAATCTCATGATATAAGCTACGTCGGAATGCGGGGCCTGCACTATTAGTCGCGCACTTGAGGGCACTATATGGTATAAACTGGCCTCCGGTGTTTATCTCATATTTTTTGTTTCTTAGCTCAATTTTTGATAAAAGCTCAAAGGTATTCAAAAAAGCAACATCCGTTAGAAGAATAGCTAATTTCTGTTCGCCGAGGAGAGTCAAGATGGGAGCCGTTTGAAAAAAAATCTCTAGTATATCACCTAAATAAACAAAATCTACTGAAAAATAACCGTTTTCTTGCCCAGGTTCAGTGGTCGCTCCTTGTAACTTAAGTTTTGTTTTTTCACTGAGGCGACCAAACTTCTTGTTGTCAAGACCGTGGGCCTCCGTGAAGATCTTCCACCAGGTGCCGGTGCCTTCGGCTGCGCCGCCGCCGGCGCCATGGCCGCTCGTTGTGGCATTCGTGGCCGCTGAGGTCGTGAAGACGCCGTCGTCGTCGTCCTCAAGGTACTTTTGTGAAACGCGCTCGACGGAAATGCTTGTTGCACTTGCTGTTGCTTTGTCATAGTCGTCCACAACTTGCTGTCGGAGTGTGTCGAAGGCCGCATCACCGCCAAGCTCTGGATCTGCCGCGGCGGCCAACATATCCGACACGTTCGTCACAATCGATTGGTCCCCAGTATCAAAATGAAACATGAGGGCCTTTGGGATTTTGGCTGTATAAGCCGAACAGATTAGGGCATTCATCAGCTCGCGAGTCTTCGTCCTAGTTAGGTGCTGGAGCGTGAACTCTGTTTTTTTCATCTGTTCTTGTATCTCTTCTTTCTTAGACTGCGCCAATCCATCTTCATCTAATTCTTCGGAACTTGTCTCAAGCTGATCCATCTCTTTTTTTATCTTTTTATCTTTTGAATACCCCAGAATATCATACTTAGCAGTATTAAAGGTGGTACGGGCCCGATAATTAACTTCAAGGGTTGCAGATCCATCTTCTCTGAAATCAAATGCATGATCTGTCAACGTTAGGTAAAGCGTTTCCTTCATCGTGTCCAACGCATCCTTTTGGTGGTCTTTAAACAAGCCACTTTTACCGCTATAAGTCCACCCCACTTCTACTAGAACTTCAAAAAATTCAGGCTCGTATTTATCAATGCAGGGAAGGTTAGTGTTTAATTCAGTGGGCGGTGAGAAAGTAATCAAATCCAGAAAGGAAGCGGGAAGAGCGGGGGCCGTTGCCGCGGTGTAGACTGCTGCTTGAGTCGCTGCATATCTTTGGTGGTCCAGGATTGATTGGAACGACGCCAGGTTGTTAAAATAAATTTTTAAAGAGGCCTCGATATTACTATCTACCTCGGCGGGGTTGACACCTTTAAGAGCCCAAGAAAAAGACTCAATTCCTGCGGATCCTAAATTTCCTCCATAGCTTTCTAAAATTTGAATCTCTCCTTGAGTTACGCTTTTGTTAAAAACGATCTCTCTCTTTGTAGGGTTTTTGGTGAGGATTTCTTTAGTTTTAGAATCTATTTTATAGTCAACCTTATAAATGCGAATTTCGGGCACTAACGCAGCCATTTGAGCTGATGTTAGTTCAAAAGTAAAAAACTGATTTGCTAAAATACTGCGTGTGGCCAGTAAAGATACTGACGAATCCGCCGGGTATTCGCCCGCCTTCACCGGGACGATGTTTCTGTAGCCCGAAAGCCAGGATCGCTCAGGTTCCGTCTCGCCGGCAGCTAGGCCCTTAGCAAACTCGGCCTCATATCCCTTAGTGGGAAGGGACATCGGAGTCGTGTCGGCACCGGTATAAAAATTTTGGTTTTTCAAGGCCACCGTTTTCGAACAAAAAAGGAGCGCCTGTTGCGCATTTTTTCTATAAGTTAATTGAAGGGTATCTTGATCGTAATCTTCTCCCAGCCGAATTGCGTCATCAATTAATTCTTCTGAAGCTGTTTCTGCCATATCTTACTCTGTGTCTATCCTATGTAAAACGATCTTATAAGGCTAAAGGGGCCTGGGATAAGTACTTCGTCTCCCACCGTATAATGAGCATCTGTAGGTTTATTGTTATAGCGCGCAATAATCCACCAATACGAGCCGTCGCCATATGCCCGGGACGCTAATCTCTCAAGCCTATCTCCGGGTTGCCACATTACTTTAGTAACATGAATAGATGCGCGTTGGTCAGCTGTGAGATTCTTAAATTTAGATGTCATATATTGATTTATATATTTCACCCCTCTGTCTTCAAATACACTATCATATATTCTAAGATTGTTTTTAAAAAACTTTGTATTAATATATCTGCTGGCCATTATAATCAATCTCCTTAACCTTCAAAACTAGCTGCGACCCCAAACGGGAAAGTTTGATCGTTGAACTGGATGCCGGCGCCATCCTGTTGAAGGAACCCGGGTGGGACCTTCTTATGGAGGATGGTACCCCCCAGTTGAAATGAATAACCATCCGCCGGCACCAAAAACTTTAAATCTTCGGGGCCCGTCATGACAATATTAAGGTTGTTTGTGTCTGCTAGTTTAATTACCTGGAAGGTTTCGGGCACAAAAATTATACTGGCTTGGCCTGCGCCCGGATTTAAAATTCCCGCAATTGTGATTTCTAAAAGTGGGGGGCCCTTAATTAAATAAACCGGCACGCCGCCTTCTTTATTATATTCTAATTGCGCATACATCATTTGATATACTGCACCCAAAGATGCAGCGACCGATTTGTTCCACTCGGTTGCACCGCCGGCATCAACGAAATTCGGGAGGTCCGCTGTCGGAATCTTATCCTTTTCTGTAAATGGACATGTATGCATTGTACATTGAAAGGTCCTCTTGGTATTCTGATATGTTACAATGGGGTCTGGGCGCCCATATACTGAAGTGAGATTAAAGCTTGGTTTTGCGGTCTGTGTATAGCTTTTTACCACCACCGGCAGGTTTGTTCTTTTGCCAGATGACATATGTCTTAGTTTTAATGCTGCGTGTGTTCCTTTGCTACTCATGATTAATTACCTCCCCAATCTCAAGGCGCCTTTCACCGCCGTCAGCGCTGCTTCGCCGACTACTTTATCATTCATTACTACCTGTACCGGGGTCTGCGACTCGCCCAAAGACTCATTGGCACTCGTAACGGCAGATTTTAAGTCGGCCACTACGGCCGCCAAAGAAGCGACCGTCTGCTCCAACCCGCCACCGCCGCCACCGCCAGCAGCTGCGGCAGTATCTTGCCGGCTTGTGACTTCGTCGTCCCTTCCCAGCGGGACCACAGAGGGACTGTTCACCATATATTCTTGACCATTCTTGGTCTTCATTTTCTCGGGGCCCTTTTCTGCCACAAGACCCACGCCGCCAGGGACCTCTTGTCCTGCTAGCTTGCCGTTGTCATAGGCTTCCAGGCCTGTCGCGACTCCTGCGATGCCGGCCACCATCACGCCGATTCCTGCAGCGACACCGAAAGCGCTAAAGTCACCCATCGCTGCTCGAACTGCCAATATTGCACCGGCAATTATCAGCAGGCCGCCGGCGATTGCTTTTGGGCCGGCTCCGGCCCAATCTTCGATTTGTTCGAGGAGCACGTACATAATACCGAAGGCTGCGGCGCCGGCCATGATTGCGCCGAAGGCAACAGCCATTGTGCTACCAAAAGCCAAATTTGCAACAGCAGCTTTACCAATCACAATTGTGTAAATCTTCATTGCAGCGGCGATAGACATCACGGCTATCGTCGCGGCGCCCAGGAATGCTGTGAGGCCTTCAGAGCCGCCGAGAAGGCGATTTATCTCACCTAGTGGATTCATCATAATAATAAGAACATCGGCAAAAAATGCGAAAATATCAACCAGCGGGGCTGCAGCAATAGCGAGGGCCATCATTGCTTGACTAAACTTCTCTGATACTTTCTGGGCTTTCGCGGCCTTCTCTTGTAGTTCCTTCATCGACTTGGCGTTCTCGGCGAATTCTTTATTGGTGCCGCCGAACAATTTGGCTGCCTTGGACATATCAGAAATTCCCGCAGCCGTAGCGATTGCTTGCTTTTCGTGGCGCTCAAGATCATCGAATTGACGGCCCGAGGCCCTTACACTCTCCCTTAAGGCCTTAACGCGCTGGGCTTCTGTCATGTATACCATGTTTATGGCATTTAAGTATGGACCGCCTAGAATAGCGTTGAGCTTGCCGACTGATTCGCCGGCTTCGCGGAAAGTATCAAATTGCTTTGTGATACCAATTAGATCCCCGATAGCTATGCCCGTATTCTTGGACTGCTCCGCTAAACCCTTGAAAACACCTTCCATGTCCCCGCCGTACTTTGCAAGCTCTGTCGACGCAGCCGCGAATTCAGAGAAAATAACCTGTGGTGGCATTCCTAAAGCATCTGCCGTAGACATTAAACTAAGGCTGAGATCTTCAAGTTCGTCGGAGGTGTACCCCATTCCCTTGGTGAAGAGATCGAAGATCTGTGCTGTGGTGTCAGCTGAAACACCGAACTCTTGTAGCAGCACGGTAGTCTTAAGAACCTGTTTCTGTGCTTTTTCGTTCATGGTGGTATAGGCAGCCATTTCGGTCACGAGGGCAGCCTGCGCAGCACCAGTTTCTTGAAGTGTGGCCCCGAATCGCAGGTTGGCCCTTTGCACATCCACCATGTTCTCCTGCATGTCGCCCATTGTGGTACTGGTGATGCCTGTGGTTTTGCGGAAATCGCCTATAGCACCGTCTAGGTTTTTTATAAACCCAGCAGTCGACTCAGCGACTTTCTGAAGGAACATTAAGCTTAGTTTCAAAGGATCCGTCATGTCATCCATGACTTGCTTAAGATCCTTCATAACCTTCAACAGCGCAGCCGTGCCCGATGTATCCGCGGCTTCGCCCTCTAATTCAAGAAGCTCCTTCTGGGCCTGCACCGCCTCTATCATTTGGCCGGAGAAACTCTCGCTTAGGTCGGTAACCCCAAGGAAGGTTTTTGCAAATTGTTTAACAGAGCCTTGGATGTTTTTTGTGCTGTCTCTAACGTCTGCCCGGATCTTAGCTTCTTTGGTGAGCTCTTTGTTCAGGTCTTCTTGCTCTTGTAGTTTTTTCTTTCCATCCTCAAGATCTTTTTTCTTGTTCTTGCGCTCGTCCTCTTTTTTCTTAAGTATTTTTGTGAGTTCGTCGCCTTCTTCTTTAGAGACCGTCTGCTGGTCGTACTGGATTTTCAGGATTTCATCCTCTATGGCCTTTATATCTGCTCTAAGCTGCAATTCCTTCTCTGCATAGTTATTAATATAATCATTAGTATCGCGGAGTTTGGACTCCGCCAGGCGCGCCTCGATGCTGCGCATTTCATTTTGTTTAGCAATCACATCACTAAGCTTACCGCCGAGGGTGAGGCGCTCTTTCATTATTTCTAAATAACGTTCCGCGTTCTTTAGGTCATTTGTCAAATGTTGCGAAGACTTATTGAGCTCAATGTTATTATCTTTGAGGGCTTTGGTTTCGGCTTCAGTAAGAGCCAACTTCTGCTTTTGCTTCTCAAGCGCGCTGGTAATGAGCTTAAGCTCTTCTTGTGATATTTTGTCGTTGGCCATTTATTTCACCCCCTCCTTTTAATTAAATGGCCATTTAATACTTGTCTCTCGTTCGAAATTAGCAATAGCCGTATTTAATTGTGCTTTCGAAGAAAATGAACGAGGGTCATTAAGTCCGTATTTAAGAAAAGTCTCCATATATTTCTTTTCTTTCCCCAGGGCGGTCCCAAAAGCTGCAACCTGTGATGGGGTGCCTGTTACAGAAACGTTACTTTCGTAAGGCTTTACACCACCGAACATGCGCTTAAGTACCATTTCGATTGCGCCACCAAACATGGCTAGCCAGCTCTCGTTGACCAAACCTTCTTTGTTGGCGTTTAGATTAATGACAATGGGCTGTAATTCGTCAGACATGGATATCCCTCAGTATATAGTAATTAGTTTGTTATTAAATAATAGCTATTTTGATGGCTTCCGTTGGCGAGGCGCGTTTAGGCCGGGGCCCAAGGATGTAGATCCCCCGCCTCCCTTGCTCGAACCCTTCATGGCCGCTGCTTCGGCATCTAGCTGTTTTTTCAGTCTTTTTACAAACCACTCGCGCAGTTTAATAGGTAGATTATAGGCCTCCATAAGACCCCACCCACCATAATACTTCAAGAAGAAAAACTGCTCATAAATATTCTCGTGGTAATCAGATGTCAGGCCAAAAAAAGTCGGTTGTAAAAGGAAATTTGATGTCGTCTTCGTGCCCACACTCGGCACAGACAAACTCCTGTCGTAACTCTATTGAAGGAGTTACTGTTTCATATAATTTTCTCAAAAACCGGGAATCTCTTAGTGGTAGAGATTCAACGAACCTGTTAATCAGGTCTGGTTCATCATGACCCATCACGGATACCAACATTAATTTTAGTTGATCGGTAATAAGACGGTCATCTTGCTTCTTCTTCTTGCGTCTCTCAGAATTATCGGTCATTCTTCTTTCATCGTGACCGTTAAGAAGTCTGAAAGTGACTTCCACATTGGACATTGGAATAGTGGCTCTAAATAAGCCATGGCCGATGTGCTCAACCAACATCTCTGACAAAGCGGCTGGTTCGAGAGGGAATTCAACGGCTGCCGAATTAAGATCATAATGATAAGAATCTGTTGCCGTACATTGTTTGCATACTATCTGTGTAGTATAGTCAGAACCATAGCCCGAAGATCGTGCCTGGATTAGGATAGCATTTCTATCGCACACCAATAGGTCTCGCGACTGAAGCCTTTTATTCACGAGCAGACTGTCGATTAGCCGATCCAGTACAATGCCCCTTTCCAATAAGGATTTAGAGGTTAATAAATCTTCCTCTTTTGCTGTCATGAATTTTATCTCCACCGTCTCTTCATTGTGAAGAGGATGTCCTTCGGGATAATATTGCCCTTGGGACGGAAGTGTGATAAATTCGGTCGGAACAACAAATGACAGAGGATCTGCATGTTGTTCAGATGACAAATTTTCTGGTATGTTGGGTGCATCAGGTTGGGGGGCCCCCACTCTGTCTGCGTTGTTTCTACGTGTCAAGTGACACCTCTCTTTCTTTTATAATTATATCAGTAATGAGTTTTTTTTTAATATTAAGTTTTTCTAGGCCGGAGTATCCGGAGTACTTGAGTCAGGTCGCGTCGGCAGATTTAGATCTGGTGTGCCTTCTCCTTGATGACCGGTACCCGCCGTGTCCGGTGATCCGGGCGATACAGCCCAGCGGCCGGCGCCGGTTGTAAGAGAGTTCAGTTTGTCTGCTCCCGGGATAGAATACTCCTCACGCTCAGTACTGTATTCGCGAGTTCCGTTCTTCCGGGCTGAATACAGCTGTGAATGCTTCACCTGACGTTGTTGGGCATATCCTTCATACGTTGCTGCAATCTCGCGAATTCTGGTGTTACGTTTAGAGAGGCCCTCCTCAAAAGCCGGGCCGGCGCCCGTAGCCATGTGGGTCTCTCGCTCGCCGCGGCCCAGGTGAGGGTTGCCCCGGGTTCCAACGACCTCCGTTGGCCGTCGAAAATCCACCATGTCTTTTTGAAACGGGCGAAGCAGTCGCCATCGCGCGACGTCGTTGTCGCTCCACCAGTTTGGAAACTTAGTATAATAAGCTGCAAGAGAGCCCTCAGGCGCGCCGTCCTGGCCACGTTGCCGCGACAATAGCTTGTTCGGGGGCCGATTGAAGCTCTCTCCGAAGTGCGTGTGATACTTATTGTCCCATCGACCCTGGCGGCCGGCCAAGGGGTCATCATCATATACCTCATATGAATAAAATCGATTAGGTTTGATTTCACCATAACCCAAAGTTATAGTTACCTTAAGCAAATCAGCGCCCCCATACGAATATTCAGAATAGTTGACCCCTTTAATAATTGGATCTCGTAGTTTATGAATACCAACAATTGTAGATTTGAGAACACCGTCTTTTGCACTGTTCGGAATCGGCGCGGTCATCGGGGGTGGCCCGGTCTTCGAGACGCCTCTGGCGGCATATTCTACAATGGTCAGGATTCGGTTCGGGTCTTCTACAAAGTCGGTCGATTCACCGTCGTCGGGGTCGAGCTTGGCATAGATAAGATCATTAAACAACTGAAATCCGGTTGGTATACCAGTCCCGATTGAAGCCCTTAGCATGGCGATTGAATATAATAGATTGAGAGAAAAATGTAAATCATCTTGAAGAGAGGTCACCATAGTAAGTTTGGCTTCTCCCATATCAAAACTATCTTTGGCTGGATTATAAATAGACGTTCCGCCTGTTTTGAATTCATATGTTCCCCTTTGATAATTGGGGGCTGGAGGCGTGAAGGAAACCCCCAAATACTGGCCAACTCTTAGCGTGATCTTTGTGCCCGACAGCGTGCCGGGATTGTTGGGGCCCAATTTCGACCTCTGATTGAAAAGTCTTTTATACTTCCCGGCCTCTGACTTCACGAACGCCGCGCAGGCCGTCGTGGACAACCCGGTGCCGCCTAGGACCGGACGAAGAGCGCCCACGATTGCGCTCTCAAGATCCTGCAAGGTCAAGGCCGCCTTGGCGTTAGCTGTGATGTTACCATATGCTGGTGCACTCTTCGTCGGAGCGCCGTCGACGGTGGTAAAGGGCCCGGCACGTGTTACTCTGCCGGCGGCGGGGGGATCCGCAGCGGGTTCTTCCTCAGCGCGCTTAGGTGGAAATTTCTTCTTCAGATGGGCGTTGAACTTCGCCTCGGTGGCCCTATTAACTGACTTTGCCTGAGCATGACTGAGAGCAAAGCCGCTCGTTGAGTCGGCCCAGCGCTCGAGACCATTTTTTATGAGATCATCGGCCAGAAGCATTGTGTCTGTGGGGGTGCCCATGAAGGCCGGGGATGGCATAAATAGCGGAAAATTGATAAGAAAACGATGTTGTTGTTTCGGCTCTAAGAAGGGGTCATCCCAAAAACCGGGCCAGTGGTTCGCTGCCGGCGGGGTCGGTCCGGGGATGCTCATGATGAAATCCCTCCCTTAATCAACCGCCGACCGAGTAAACAGCCCAGTCATATCGCAGGTTAATATCAACCGTTAACAAATCTTCAGTAGCATAATCTAGTGTTCCATAGGATACGGAGGTAACAAAGGGATTGTTGAGCTTATAGGAGCCAATGATTTGCCCCTCTCCGTCGAGTTCGGATACCTTCACGGCTTGGCCGAGGGCTGCGACTGCAGCTGCCTTGTTGACTGTAACAGCATTCTGGACTGAACCACCCGATGCGATGAGGTTGGGAAGCTGAAAGCCAGATAATTCTAAAATAGCTTGGAGTTCGAAATCCATGTCTGGAACCAGGGAATTTACAAACTGCATGGTGATCTCATTCCAAGTCACGCGCCCGGGATAGTAAAAAGTCTTGTCCAAGAACTGATGCTCGGTTACACCTATAGTGTACGCGGGCTTCGTAAACGTCCTTGCGTAGATTTCGCTATTTGTTCCACTTGGTAACTCAAATGAAACCAAAAAGCGATGTGAGCGTTTTGGCTCGGTTGTTGCTGAACTCCAGAATTCTGCCATTTTAATATCCTCTTTAAATTAAATAGTGAGGGAACTTAAATCCCCCCATTATTCCTCATTAAAACTCTACTCCACTGTTGGTAATCACGAAGTCTAGAGCTATGAACTCGATAGCACGGGTTGGCTTCAGTAGAATCTTTGCATACATGATATTTCTGTCCACTAAGTCCGGGGTAGTCGTGTCACTATCTAGAATAACCCTATAGTCCGAGAGGCCAAAACGATTCTTGATCGAGGCCAGGAACGGATTAACCTGATTAAGGAACCTATCCCATGTAACTCTCTCATTGGGATCAAATAGAATGCCGTTTGCAATCTTTCTAATCTCTTTCTTCAAGTAAATCATCAGCCTTCTTACATTAATGCGATCTAGGGCCGAAGGGGTCGCTTGAAGCGTCTTTTGACCAAAGACCACAATTCCCTCTGCCGGGAAAGAAGCAATCGGATTAACGTTTACTTCATAAAGGTTGTCCCTCTGATCGGAAGTAAGCTTCTCAATGACGTTTACTACAGCGAGACCAGCCGAACTATTGTTGAGACCGCCGCGGTTGAAACCGGCGGGGGCGAACCAGAGTTCTGCCTTTGCAGACGACGCTGCTAGGACGCCCAGAGCGATTGTGGATGGGGGCACCCACACTCTGCGCGATGATGTGGTATCGTTGATCTGAACCCATGGGTAGTAGGCCGCGGCGTAGCTTGAATTAAACTCTCTGCTTTCAACATTCGTAACAACATTCGCAGATGATCCCTTACGGGCAGAGAAGGTATCAGTATTCTCCGTCGAAGACGTATAACCGCCTTCCAAATCAATAATTGCCAGTGTATCCTTTCGGTCTTCTGCCATGGAAATCAAGAAATCCATAGTTTGACTATCAGTAATACCGGGCATTGCTGCCATATTGATGTCGACTTGATCTACATCTGACACAGAGTCTATAGCTTTTCTTAAAGTATAGTACTCCGCGGACGCGGCCGTGGTCTTTGACTCGCCAGTGAGCGCTCGTTCGTTATTGAAGGGGTTCTTCTCAAAGATATCAAACCCATCAAAGCCGCCATACATGGGAATCGTAAACTTGTCGAATCCCTGAATCAAAACCTCTTGGTAACTGCTGCTCACGGCCGTCATTGACAAGTTGTCGCGTCGTCCGCCTTGCGGCGTTCCGCGGCGAACATTACTGCCGCCGGCGTCTCCGCCTGCAGTCGCGCCTAGGGGGTTTCCTGTTCCCACAACACCGTTACAATACATGAAAATATCGGAACCGCTGTGGAAAGCATCGCCCGCATCATATATTAGGTCATCAAGAGAGAACCCGGGGCTCAAAATCACATTTGCGCCGGCGATATTAAGGGGCTTAATCCTTACAAGATCTCTGATTACTCCATCAAATACCAGTGTGTTGGCTGCTTGATTGGTCGTTAAACCGAAGAAAGCTTTTGTGGTCTTCTTAAGGCGGCCGTCTGAAGAAGAGAGTCGCTGGGGGAGATCCGGGAACGCAAGACTGGCAGTCAGGAACTGACAGCCGCCGTAGCCGCCCATATAGGCTGCAGCAGTGGGGATTCCACTGACGTCTGTGAGAGTGTCCCAGCGCAGATTCGGGAGGTTGCCCGAAATACCGGAGGCTACAATACATTTACTATCGAGAGATCCCGATGCATCGAGACCGTATGCTAGTGCATGGGCCGAGCCGCTTTGAAGATTAAACGGGGTATAAATGGGAACGCCGCGGAATCCGAAGGGAAGCAAAGATGCCTCATGATCACCGTTATCAACAGTTTCATCAAGCTGCACGCGAATCAGATTAGAACGAACCGGGTACTGTCCCAGCTCTCTCCATTTCTGGTTTGTGGTATCGTATTCGTAACTCCTGTCACCAATTCTCTTTGCAATAAAGTTGTTGGATGCAGGGTTAAGGTTCAAATTATTATACTGCTCAAGAATAACCGGGTTTTCATCCGTATCGCGGATATCTCTTACCAATAAGGTGAAAGTACCATAGTTCTCAAACTGAGGGTTGGGGGATTGTTTCACATCCGAGATGGATATTTTGAAATGAGACTGGGCATACTCAACGCCCTCCTTAGAAACCACTCGGAAAAGCCTTTGAACACTGCTGTTGATATCAAAGTTGGTTACATCATCAGAAAGGTCCTGGCCGACAATCCACGGAGTTGCGGGATTTTCATACTTACCCTTAAAATATCCACCATAAGCGGATCCAGTGCTAAGGCCCAAAACAATCCCATATGTGCCCGACAAATTAGTCGAAGTTACAGTAGCACTATCGAAGCCTGAAACATTGTCAACTACAAGTCGATCAAAGGATTCGGCTAAAAAGTAGTCCTTTAGGTTTGCAGCAGGTGTGATGCTTGAATTTAATAAGTGTGGGTTAGTATTAAGAACTTTTCGAATATACCGCGCACTTGTCGGCTTAAAGTTAAAAGTAGTCTCCTCGGTGCGGCCCGTGGTGGAACTAGAGATAAGAAGCTTGTATTCGCATGCGGTACCATCGGCGGAAGTCACTGATCCAGGTTTCTGGAACGCTCCCTGGAGCGTATATGTGGCAGAGTCGCCGGAGTCCATGGTGCGGCCTTTAATATAAACACTCGCAGAGTTCTTGCAGTGAATAACGGCTGCCAAAACACCTTCAGCGGTGTTAGAACCAGTTCCAGCAATGAAGAGGCCATATGTTCCTGCGGTACCGCCGGCGCTGACTTGGCCAACTTCCCAGCCGGCTTTATCTGTGCCTGCGGGGTCTTGATCTCCTACTAATCTTACAAAGGTTATAGGACCCCCATTAGCAAGATATGCTTGGGCGGCATATGCACCGTATGTGGGGTTAGAATAGTTGCCCATTCTCCACACATCCGAAACACCGTCTGAGCCCGGGATGGGGTTACCGAATGTGCTTACAAACTCTGAAAAACTTGAAATTTTGGTGGGGATCAGCGCTGGCCCTTTTTCGGCCACTCCAAAAATAACGGGTCCGGATGCGCCACCGCTTGAGCGGGCGACCTGGGACTGATCGATTTCGTTAATAAAAACGCCCGGCGATACAAATCTAAAACTATCTACTGGCATTTGTAATCTCTCCTACAAGAACTTTATGTTCATTATGTTCAAAGATAAATAGTAAAATAAATCTTGAAACAACTTTTACTCTTTATAAAAGCCTGAATTATCCAAGAAGTCCTGAATATTTCCAAAAATAACATTTTCTCGGGGTATCTTAACTTCTACAGCATTCTCTCTTTCCACTATATTCGGACGCTCTTGATTATCGCCATCTCCAACCAAGTATCCTAACACTTTTATCTTTATGAGAGTCTCATAATTACGCTGGGCCATTCCAAGATTGGAAACGTTCGAATTGTTAGTCAGCGAGCCATCTATAAAGGCTTCAAATTTGTGACCTTCTTGTTCAATTCTAAAAGGCATCCGGTTAAGACCTCCTTGTCTGATGAACTTTCTCAAAATCTCGTTAATTTGTTGCTGATACTCAGTGCGCACGGAGATTTCATAATTTAATGCAACCCAGGTGGGAAATGGAATGGACACAGTTTTATAAACAACGCGGCCTGGCTTTACGTCTGGCCAGGTTTGGCGCCCAAACTTTCTTTTAGAATAAGCATTTTGAAATTCAGCTGTTTTTTTCTGATTTATCCTTCGTGCAATTGTAATACTGCCCCCCAAAGCGTCCCGGACTTCTGGGATGTTTGCGGCAGGCACCGCATACTCTGACGCTGGATTTTTTTCTATGCTTGTCCTGTTGATGGTAATTAAAGGCAAAATGAGGGTATCTTCTGAATCTCGAAGTTCTTTATTGTGCTTTAATTGATAGGCCCTTTCGGCTGTGACCCACAAGACTGGCACCTTTTTAAAGCCCTCGTTGGTGGTAACAGATAAATTTAGTGTATCATCTATATACCGGAGCATCGCTTGATCTATGGTTTCTAGAGATGACGGCGCAAATTCAATATTTTTAATCTTTGCAGCTATTTTTGTATCTGCAATATTATCATTATGGGCATCTTTGCCCTGAAGGATTTGTTTCTGAGTCCTCTTGCTATTGGGCATTCAGCTAACCTACAAAAATGCCAGCGGGGATATTCTCGGTCACCTTCTTGGTAGAATCCTGTAAAGATGCATCATACGTGCCGAGTTTCTCATATGTCATCTCATCAAGAATTGTCTTTAATTCTTCTCTAAGAGATTCTTGCTCGGACTTGGCTTGACTAAGAAGATCCGCAAAATTCAGTGTCACACTTTCTCCTGGAATTGGTACTACTGAGAATTTCCCTCTAATTTGTCCTAGCATTTCTTTTGTCAATGCTAGCGCAAACCGGCGAATCCACTGCTTTCCGATAGAATTAATACTTTCAAATGGAATGTTTTGGAACGGAAGAGTGTTCATATTATTAATACCGTCAGCTCCTGTGGCTCCGGAATTACTATCTTCCCATGGTTTATAATCATTCTGGATAGAAAACTGGATCCAAAACTTTTCTGGTGTCTCCATCTGGGGTTCGGGGAATATTCTTAACATATTGTTCTGAAGTTTATACGAATAGTGAGAGGTCCGAGTCCAAAGAGCATCTTCGTATGCCATGGCCTGCAGCTTATTTTGCCAGGTCGGGACAATTTCAAAAGTAGAGTCGTCGGCATACTGGCCGTAAGTTCTCATGTTCCCCACTACTGAAAAACCTCCATAATATCCATAAAATCTCCACATTGCACGCGGAGTTTTAAAAAATACTTTTCTAATAATGATTCTTTTGTCCTCAATACGGCCGGCATATGCTTCACTAGTGTCGGTAACTGAGGATGCGGACAGGAGAGTCTGTAGATTATAGTCTTGTTGGCCAACCACCCTATTAATTGAGCCCGAATATATAGGAAGGGTACCTCCAATTGCTGTGTCTGTAGCAATACCCTCCATTACGCGGCGAGCATATCCATAATCATATTTAGGATATGCTAATTCAACGTTGGAGCCCGATAAGGCGTCTCCGGATACAATTGCGCCATCTTGATCAAAGGAGGCAGTTGGAGCGCCAAGTAAACTCGAAAGAGAATTTCTACTTTGATGCAGATTTAATAAATAAGAGTATTCTAAAACAGCTTCTTCATAGGCAGAATAAACATTCCCCTCGGTGAGCTCGATGTCTAGAACATCTCCTCCCAATTTCTTGTAAGTATAAGATACTTGATCGGCGGCGCCTGATAAAAACGCATTGGAGCCCCCATACATTCCAAAGGGTAGCGTAGCCACCACATTAGCAGTGCTCCCGGTGACTGAAAGTACATTGGCATTGGATGTAGATGCGGGATTTAGTTTTGGTATGGCCACTTAGAAGCTCCGATATTAGTTCACTACTAAATAGAAAGCCCCGCCTCAAAAGAGACGGGGCTTTAACTATTTTGACCTTATGCTAGGTTAGGCTGATATCAGCCACCCACAAGATCTGCGACAACCACGAGGCCGTACATATCTGGACGGACCATCTTCTTGGCGTATCGAGTCATGACTCCCTTACGGGGCACGAAGTCCTCAACACCAAAGATCGTAGGTGTGGTCTGCAGCGGCACATAAGGTGCATACACATAGCCACTCTCAAGGAAGCTACTTCCGCGGCGGCCAACGAGGACCAAGTTACGCGGGAAGTAAGGATCGACAATAATGTCGAACTTCTTCGAAAGGGAACCAACCTTAACAGCCCCCGCGTCGCCGCGGTCGCTATCAGCAGTCACATTAGCACGGAAACCGGCGGTGAACTCCATGACGTTGGCAACTTCAGGTCCGCAGACGACGAAGTTGGCAGCACCACGGAGAGTCTTCCGGTGGATCTGTGCCGAGACATCATTGATGGTTTCAATGAGGGTCTCATACCACTCACTCACGTTACCCGTGAAGTCAGGGGTTGAAGCCGCACCAATCTCCACACCAGTCTCCCGATTAAGGAAACGGCCTGGGGATCGAGACCAATAACGAACGCCCGCAGCAGCGCCACGGACGAGATCGTCGAGGATCTCACGATCGATTTCGAGAGCGATCTGCTCAGACAGAATCTGAGTGAGCTCGACCTCGGCATCAAGGTTATGGTAGGCGTTAAGATCTTGTCCTAACTCCGGAGTCCACTTAGCCTTCAGCTTCTTGGTGATAGCTGTGACAGCCACGGAATCGACCTTGATGTCGATCTCGGGGATGTTAGCCTCACCTTCGAGGCCCCATGTCTGAGCACCTACAACGGAACCGAGTGCGGCCCCATTCGTAAAGCGATCAACAGATGGGAACGTCAGACCGTGATCCTTTATCGCGTTATTGAGCACGCCATTCTCAAGAGAAGCGGTCAGCGCGAGGAGCGTGGTGCTGGCCAAGAAGCCAACAATAACACTGTTATCACGATCAGGCTGTCCATTAGAGGACGAGAACTGAGTCAGTCGCCGCAACTGCGTACCAGATACGGCCGACGTGCCGGCGCTGAGGGAATGGTCTCGAGCAGTATCAACAGTCAACGCGATGAGATCATCAAAGTTGAACTCAGTTGTCGTCGTCGAGCCGGTGAGCAGGACCCTTGGGACTTCATAGAACGCTACAAGAGACGAGCCGGAAGTAAGATCCGGGTCATACTGGCATAGGCGATCCAGCGTGGTATCGCCAGCACCATAGGTGCCTTTTTGTAGCGGAGTAATAATTCCGCCGCCGAACTCCAGCGTTGTGGAACCTGTCGGAGACGAATAGCCATTATTCAAAGAATAAGGACCACGCGAAACGAACTGTCCGCCAAGACTGATGCCGCCGGTGATCTGTGAACCAACCTCATCGCCACCATAAATGGACTCATTAGCAACGTTGCCGAGACGAGAAGTCACCTCACCGACGTTCCCGACATTTGGTGAATAGATAAAGTCGAGGAAGAAGATGAGGCCCGAGGGCAAACTCATCGGTTGAACGCTAACGAGATCGTTGGCGATCAGATTGCCGAATACACGGCGGACGAGGGGGAATGCGACAGCCGCAAAACCCTCGACATCACCAGCAGCCATACTGCTGGACTCACGGAGTAACTCTTTTGCCTGGTTCTCAAGCAAACGGGCCATACCGTTTCGGTTGGAATCATCACCGATTCCCTCTAGAAGTCCTGTGCTTTCCCACTTGGAGATGAGCGCAGCGCCTTCTGTAGAGAGATCTCGATTAACAATGCCTTCAGTTAATTTCTGAACGATGGACATATTATAAACCTCCTATAGTTATGTTGAATGTCATTTTTTATTCAAACCTGCTAAACGCAGCATGCGACCCATTTTTGGATCGCTACTTGCCGTGTTGTTTTTCTTAGAATTCGAATTGATCAAAAGCGACGTAGGTCTTTGAACTGCTTCACGAAGTGTTTGTGGGCGTCCTCTACTGTCGGTAGGAGCCCCCACTGCGTTTTGAATTGTTTCATAGATCATACTGGCTTCTTCAACCGAATTGGCAGATTGAACAGCTTCGACAATTTGTTTCTTTTGTCGCTCATTCAAGGAGGCGCTATTCAAAGCCTTGTTTTGATAAACAAGCTTGGCGTTTTCCAAGTTCAACTTAGTAAGTTGATCCTTGGCTTCAATTAAGAGAGCACGAAGCTCCCTTGTTGATTCTGTAAGTTGGGAAATCTTGGACTCATAAAGCTCTGCGTCGGATACAACGTCGCCGGCCGTGCCGACTTCCTCTTCGATTTCTTCTTCTTCCAGGTGAGCAGCCTGGGCATCGGCCATAGCATCATTGTTGGCCTGCTCGATACTGTTGTCGGCAGAGTTCACAGAAGCCCATCCTTGGGGCCTCGGAGTCATGTCGACAACTAGTTCTTCAATTAAATCCGATAACATCTCTTCTGTAAGATCAATGTCCTCGTCTTCTTCAAGGGGGTTGGTGGGAGTTGCACTGGCGGCGGCTGATGACTTTTCAGCTTCGTCTTCGTCCCGCTCCATAGCATCAACGTCAGGATTTACATCGCCTTCGGCCAAGTCTAGTGCTACTTCCTCAGAACTCGCCATCTCATCAACTGTTGGTTCTATACCCTCTGCCTCTTCTTCAGCAATACGAGTTTTAAGAGCATCAAAATCAATCTCAATAATTTCTTCTTGAGGAGGGGCTTCTATTTCTTCGTTTTGGAAGGCGTACGGGATATCTTCAATAAATTCTGTGAGTTTTGGATCAACATCTGTATCTTCTTCATCCCCAAGGGCCAGGTCGTCTTGCTCTAATAAGGTGTCTAGGGCGCCCTTCACTTCAACCGAATATTTCTCCAATACGGCCGCCTCTGCATTTTTGAGGGCGGCTTCTTTGAGGGCTTTAGCGTCTACAATCGCTTCTTCTAATAGTGAAGACATAAAATTAACTCCATATCTGATGACTTATCAGAAATAAATAGTTCGCAAGATAGGGAAATGACTAATAGTTGTGATTTAGGGAACTTCATTGTCCTATGTTCCCCTTCTCAAAACTCGAAGTTTTTTCCACACACAAGTAATTTTGGAATTTCGGGTGGTATTTGTAAGATAAGCCGACATCATCCCGAAGTTCGCTTGATGGCTTGTGGCCGCGCCATCTGGGGTGAAAGTGAATTGTGTGGTCTGTCCCGGGTTAGCCGTAGTGTTCACCCATGGGTCGCCATTGGTACCCATGGTCGGGCCCAATTCTTGGCTTAGGCTGCCGTACGCATACGAATCGGCAACCGTTAGGGGTGTTGGGAATGTAGTATTCGGGCCAGCGCGAGCGGCCCAAACGGAGCCCGGGTATACTACAATCTCAGTAAACGTGTAGGGCTGTGAAGTGGGGAGAGCTGCCTCATCGAGCCAGTATTGAGTGCCGGAAGTGCCGCCGATGTGGGATGACCCGTTTTTGTAGAGCCACTGATTATTGGTTCCCGCGGAGCTTGTTGTCAGCCAGACGCTCTGGGCCCAATTGCCGGCGGTGGCGCCTCCTGGCGAGGGTACTCCGGTAGTACCATCAAAGAAGAGAAGACCACCATAAAAATAGGAAGAGTCAGTACCAGCAGTATTAACAGTAAATTCATGAATGGTTTGAATTGCAACCGTATCGTCGAGGGTATAGGTAAGTCCCGCAGCTGTGAAAATATTCGCGATGGGCGCATATATACATGGTCCGGTTTGCGTGTTGATGTGCCATCGCCCCGAAGTGGTCGAGGCTCCGTCGATAATAATTCTTGCACCGGTGCCATTTTGAACCGACACTTCTGAGGAATACGTCGCCACGTTTCCCGCATCCCACGAGACCTCCTCTCCGTTGCTTCCTGTAAGGATCCGAGGCCAGGAAGTCCCCGTTGTCTGCGCAGTCAAATCGACATCGTAGATTGCCTCCCAGTCGACTGCAACATCGGCAGTGTTAACACTTTTCATTTTAGCCATTTCTACTCCATTTATTAGTGATGAATCGGACATCCCTACTATCCAATTTCTACATATGTACTATCCGGATTAAAGTAAATCACATTTGCAGTATCTGTTCCATAACCTACAACTCTAACATATGAATCGGCGGCAGACGGGGCAGCGCCACTTATGAATCCACCCTCCGTGTGAGTTCGTTCTACACTACTAGACTGAATATACATGGGGCCCCCCACGGTAAACGATCCCGAATAATACGTGGCCATATCAAAGTAGCCATGAAGTAACATGCCGTCGCTGGCTGGCTGCGTCCCCAATGAAATACCCAATAACTGGTTATGGCCGCTCCCCGTTGTTGCGGCATTAACTGATTGCCAGCCCCCATCTGTATTAAGATAGTAGAGTGCGCCGGGGAGCAGGACAGCCGACCCCGACCCAAAGTAAACGACTTCGCCGCCGCCTGTATTATCATCCAGGTTGACCGGATTTAAGGTTCCTGTATAGTGAGCTTCAAACGATACGATTGGAGTATCTATGTTAACTCCTACCCCAGCTGCGCCGGTGACATTTAGGATGATTGGGCCGGCCTCATTTCCATCAACTTTGAATAGGCTTTCATCAGACCCCGAAACATGAAGGGCAGACGCGGACAGTGTGGTAACACCAACAATCGGGCCGGCCGCGGAAATGCCTACGCTGTTTAGATCCAGACCACCCCAGAGCTGTGCTGAGTTGTTGTAAACAAACAGGTTGTTGCCGACATTAACATCGCCGGAACCGGAGAGATCTGCGTCGACGTTGACGTCGACTGCGAATTCGGCGCCTTCAGCATCGATAAGGCAGATGTCCTCGTCTGTTGCATCGGACAGCATGAACATCCCGTCGCCGAGTGCGGCACTACCACTAGCAGAAGAAGAAACGAACAGAGCTATATAGCCGTCGTTTTCTTCGCGGTCGGTGCCCCACTGGAGGCTGTCAACGTCGGTGTTTAGCTCACCGTCCGTGCCGGCGAACAGAATGCCGCCTTCATCTAGATCAGAAACCGCAAGAGGTCCAGTAACGGTGGTAGCAGATGAAGAAATTGACAGCGGTGAATTACCAACAATGTTGCTAGCGCTGACTGTGGTGAACTGAGCATAATATGAGGACGACATCGGCGCATGCACCTGAATTGGCGAACAGCCGCTAAGGTGAAGGATGGAGGCTGTGCCTTGACATACATTAAGATGTCCGTAACCGGCAGCTCCATTATTAAGGAGCGTGATGTTGCCAGTTACATTGAAGTCCATTCCTTGTGAAGGGGAGCCAATGGTCATAGAGTTGGCTGTGGTATTGATAGATCCCGAACCAAGAGCGATTGCATTGACGGCTGAGGCTGTTGCGCGTTGACCGATGACAATCGCATTAGACGCGCCGGCTGAGGAACTAACCGTCGAGTTGTAGCCAATGATTATTGCGGCGGAGGCCGCTGCGGAGCCCGTGATCACTGAATCCTGTCCTACGATAATACCAGAGCCCTTGCTTGCGCGTGTATTCGCGCCGATGGCAATATCGGCGGACGCCAGGGCAGCTGCGTTGTCGCCAATAACGATACT
>Ga0080013_1001624_pt1 | contig 29095 bp, 38 predicted proteins | sample ETNvirenome_6_85_FD_69236 | JGI IMG/M metagenome (GOLD analysis project Ga0080013, IMG submission 69236) | Marine viral communities from the Pacific Ocean - ETNP_6_85 (SPADES assembly) (version 2) | ecosystem: Environmental > Aquatic > Marine > Oceanic | place: Pacific Ocean | collected 2013-06-19 | reverse complement strand
GGCACAAACACGAGGAGTAGCAACAACAAAGTTAGCTGCTCCACGTCTGTTACGTACGGCAATGCGGTTAGCTTCAATGATAAGACGCTGATAGAAGTCCCTATTACGCTCAACTAACCAACGACCATCTGCAGAAGCAGGTGTCCATATGGAGTAGCCAGCGGTAGCTCCCGCTCCGAGAGCTGCCTGGATCATTCTCATGAGCATTTCACGGTCGATCTCAGCCTGAATCTCATACGACATAGCGTTTGTGATTTCGGCGTCAATATCGATACCATTCATGTTCTTAAGATCTTGCTCAAGCTCGACAGACCAGCGTGCGCCAAGACGGCGTGTGCCGGCCTCAACTGCTGTTTTCTCGAACTTAACCTCGACCTGAGGAATGTTACCAGTAATCTCGAAAGCGGAAAGTATCTGAGCAACACCTTGATCTTGCGCTGCAAAGGCCCAGTCCGTTCCACCACTAAGTAGTGTAGAGGACGCGCCAGTAAAGCGAGTATCAAGAAGTTGGTATCCAAGCTCCGTATTGGGCAAGCCGCCGATTCCGGACAGGCCAGGGTTATTACTAACCACCCCAGGAGGTGTACCAGGTCCAGTATCACTGGATCTTAATGGTGCACCGGCTCCAGTCCCAGTACCATCGGTACCGTTTCCTAAGAATTGTGACTGGTATGCATAACGAAGGGCAAATGCAAGTCCAACAGGACCTGACATTGGCTGGACACCAACGATTTCGTTGGTGATAAGCTCAGGGAACGTACGACGAATCATCGGGATTAAGACCTTAGGAAGACGGGCATCGCCAGTCGCATAAGTGTCACCAGAATTAATGGTGCCACCAGGATTGTAAATGCTCGACATAGTCGGACCGCTACCCATAGATCCACCGTTTCCGGCAGAGTTAGCTTCCTCAATACACCATTTTTCTTGATTCTCAAGAAGAATAGCAGTATTCAAGCGGGTATGGTCGTCTTCGATCGGCTTAACACTATCAGAAGAGTATTCAAGAACAGGTGCCCACTTCTCAAGAAGTGTGTCTGCTCTATCTCTATCGATAAATGATTGTGGTTTATTCATAATAAAACGTTTCCTTTCATTTTTACCTCATGGGATCTAGTCCCAAGTTACTCAGGTGTCTAGCACCTCATTGTTCAGGGTTGAAATTATTTGTGAGATCTCTTTAACTCCTCTAAATAAGGGTTGCGGACTTCTTTCTTCTTCTCTGAAATTGTTTGTCGAGGGGCATCAGCTTTTACCTTACGCTTTGTAAATGCTTCCTCTTTAAGTACACTTATTCTTTGTCTTTCTTTTTTATCAAAGAGTCTCTCAGTGTAGTCGTAGTTTTCTTCGATAAACCTAGGTGATTTATCACTAAGAATTCTCATCATATACTCTTTCTTTTTACCAGAAAGATGTGCAGTTTTAGATTCTAATAATAAATCAGCCTTTGTAGTTGTATAAGCTTCTCTAAGCTGCTTATTTTCCCTTTTAAGCTTTGTAACCTTTTGATCTAAATCATCAATTTGTGATTTACCATCAACAACAGCTTCTTTAACTGATTCACTCATAAGCGTTGAATCAACAGCGAGAACTTTTCTTAAATTTGCAAGAACTTCCTTAGCAGTCCTGTTTTGTGTAGCTTCTAAAATAGCCTTTGCTGGGATTGTTTCATCAACATACTCTTCAAGATAATCAGAAATAGACTCTACTAATGTATTTTTAAATCCGCTAGCTTTGTGATTAATCTCATTTTCATATCGCTTAATAACCTTAACTAACTTAGTAGCATTATTATAATCAACAGCTTCAACTACTCTGTTTAATTTAGAAGTATGATCTTTGTCAATTGCCGTTACAAGGTCTTGAAGTTTTTCAGCATATAAGTCATCTTGCTCAGTTAAAGCTGCTTCTACTTGTAGTTCTACTTTATCTTTAATAGCTTGTTCTATGGTACTAACAGAATCTTCTGTTAATACTTCTGCTGCTTCTTTAGGTACTAATTGTTTTTTTGCCATGATTAAAAGAGTGGTTTATCTGTCGCCTTATCGATTTTTTTTGTTATCTTATCCTCGATGAGGCTCTTTAAATATTTATGTGCCCGAGCGAAATTTTTACTAGAAATTGATTCTATAAATCGGGAAATCTTTACTTTTTCTCTGCTCATAATATTATTTATTAAATTGACTTAATAAAGCTTAGGATTCTATCACGTAAAAAGGTATCTACATCGTTTTTAGGTAACTTTTCTAATGATTTCTCAAAATTCTCATAAACTTCTTCGTATTTACCGTCACCGGCTACAACCCACTGCTTTGATTCAAGTATACCATTAACAAACGCACTAGGATATGAAGGGTCAGCCACGCAGTCAACAGCGACCAGTTTCATATTTTTAACTGTATTGTGCTTACTGCTCTCTTCTAAAGTTCCTAGAGCTCTAGAGGACATGCCCACTTTAACACCGTCATTAATAAGTGATCTTACAATTTGACCACATGGGGTTGAAAGTACTTTAGATTTACCATAAAAAATATTTCCGTCTTGTGTAAGCTCTGTTACCATATGACAAGCTCTCTCTAGATCAACATCTGCAGATGTTGGATGATTTAATTCTCCCATGGCTCGGCCAGGATGAATCATTTCTTCATTATATCTCTTTACTTCTCTTTCTAATTCATCTAGAGGATATAATCTATTGTTACGATTTACCCCTTCAGCCATCATATATGGCCCTTTTATGTATAAATTAGCTGGTGCATTTCTATCTACTTCTTCTTCAATATATTCGAACTCATCGTTTATATCAGGTTTTTCGACAACCAGGTTAAGTTTTAATGACATACAATTATTTAGTCACCCCTTTGGATAAAGTTCCTTTTCTGTGATAATTATAAAGGTATACCCACATTTTTTACAATATTCTCGGGCTGCTTCCCATTTTGCTTGATTGGTTACATATGCTTTTTGTTCATATATTAAATGTTGCTTTTTTCTATACTTGGTTTGAGGCTTTTTTGTTTGTTTATATGGTTTAATTTCTACCAAATATTTTTTTACCTCGTCACCCTCTCGTATAACTACAAAATTATCAACATAATATTTGTGATGTCTATTATCTAGTGGGCTTTTATATGGTACCACTATGTTCTCACTGCCCCATTTTAATACATTAGGATTCTTATCACAAAATCTAAAGAATTTCAATTCAAGCCCGGATCGGTAGGTAGCTTTGCTACCTATAAATTTATCTTGATTATTAGGCACAAAAATACCCTGTCGCCATTTCTTTCTCATCCCATAAAAAACATTGGGGGATCAGCATCTCCAAGTCCCGGGGAAGTTCCAGTTAATAACTTCTCTTCAAGCTCCGCTTTTCTTTCTTCACCCTTTGTTATCATATCGTAATTTAGTGCACCACCACCCAATAATGCAACATTCCCAAATTTTCCTCTTACCCTACCTATTGTAATCATGCTTAACGCTAACGAATATTCATAAATCCATTGCTCCATAATTACATCTCGTATTGGTTTTTCTAAGAAACAAGATATTACTCCATAAAACCTATCATTTTGAGGCTGTGGATACATTTGCAAGTATTGTGTACGTGGATCAAATTTAATATCTCGTTTAGTTGCTAGAACCTTTTCTCTCAAGTCAATCCATTCTTTCATAGTATACCATGAAACTAGATCAAATCCGTAATTACCCATAGCATAACTAAAGTATGTTTGTTGCGCTAGAGTTTGCTCTAAGGTAAATAGCGTGTTTATACCCGTTGTAGATCCTTCATCAAAATCAGTTACGTCTACAACTTTTCTGTAGTCCATTATATCATAATCAAACACATTTTGATAAAATAGAGCATCTGAAGCGGATCCTTCAAATGTCATTGTATTTGGAGTTGTGGTCTGAAAGTATGCAGTTAATGCAGTATTAAAAGAGGTAATTGAGCTTAAGAGAGTATGATCAAACAATTCGAATTTTTCTATGCCGGGATCAGCACCGCTTGTTTCATAAGAAAAGGTTGAAGAGAGTCCTGAAGAAGATGTAAAGAGTGATCCAGATAGTGTAGATGTTGCAACATATAATGTAGGTCCTATTCCTTCTGTATAAGGTGGTTCTGAACCATAAAATTCCGGACCTGGTCCTAGTGGATTTGTACCGGTGGTTTGTTTGCGATTAGTATCTAAGTCTGAATTAGCTAATGTATACAATAAGTCAAGCCTAATGCCTTTATTAGTTTCATACATATTTGAATCAAATATTAAAAATTCTCTTGTATATCCAGCGTATTTAGTAAAGTATTCAACAGCGATCTGGATATTTTCCCTTAGCTGATCAGTGTGAATCTCTAGTGAAACAAGGGGATACCCTAAGGATCTCTTTATTCTTTCCCCTAATCTATCATAAGTTTCTATCTTACTATTAAGATTTGTTGAAAGAAATGCAGAAAGTGGTGTGATTGTACATGCAAGTGCCATAAAATTATTTATTCAGGCATAAATAAATATATGTCGATACCAACATCTAATGCGGGAAGTACTTATTATAATACAAATCAATGCTATTCTTTTAATGGAGGCGCCGGCGCTGCCCTGGCACCTCTTTCCTCGCAGCCCTGTTCTGAAGTGATTATATGGAATACAACGGGGCAGATTTTGTGGGTATATGATGGAAGCCAGTATAATGATGATCTAACTGGTAGATTCGCAGCTACTCAACGACTTGAAATTCCAGCGGCTGCAGCCGCCACACCACTTCAACCCTATGTAATTAGAGGCCTTACAAATGCTTCTCAAGTTTCTGCTCGAGCGGCATCTAGTAGTGGAAAATTTTTCTGGAGAACTCAATTCTGGAGCTCTAATCCAAAGACTAGCTAAATAATTAAACTACAGGCTCTTCTTCTACGGCGACATCAGCTTCGACGTCTACCTCTTCTCCACCAACTGCTGCTTCACCACCTCCAAATTCCGGAATAGCTCCCTCAGCGCCACCAACACCGCCTCCTTCACCACCGACAGCTGCTTCACCACCTTCAGCAATTTCACCCGCCACTGCCATTTCTTTCCAAGCAGGTCCCGATGTTGCGATTTGTGCTAGCTCCCACTGTATTTCGGCATCCTTCCGTAAAAATTCTCTATTAGCAAGAATATCTCTGTCTTTCCATCCGAGATATTTTTTCTGCGCATACGTGGCAGCAATAAACTCATTACCAGCTAAACTGGTATAGTTAGCAGCTTTAAGTTCAAGTCTTTGATGCTCTCTTAATTCGTAGAAGTTTGTAGGTACATTAAAGTCGATCTCTATATTGGTTTCAACTAATTCGAATTTTTTAAATATACCCTTTAAAGTTAAATGAGTAATGAATCCTCTTTTTATACCTGCTGCAAATCGCTCTTGCTGTCTTATAACAAATCTCGCAAATTTTAATTCTTCTCTAAGAATAGATGTACCGCCAGCCTCAACAGATTGTTCTGGGTCTAATCTTACAGACGGTACTTTAAGAGATCTATAAAGTTTCTTAATAAAGTACATCAAGTCAGAAAGCTCACCTAAATTAGCGCCACCTTGCAGTTGATCTACTGATGTACCTTCTGATCCTTGTCTCTTTGCAAACCAAAATGCATCAAGCATTGACTGGGGATTAAACTTTTTAACTACATCGGTCTGGTCTATATCAAATGTTTTATTTGACCAATAATTTGCAATAAGTTTCTTTAAATATGCTTCAGCTTTAGGCGGAGCCATATTTCCTACATCTACATTAAATACCAACCGCTCTGGAGCTCTTACAAGTCTATATATTACAATAGCGTCTTCTATTAAGGACAATTGTCTATAGGGTCGCCTAGCGTTTTCTAAGAATGGCACAACGAAATTTTTAGTATCATTATATACCCCGGAATTGACATATACGATTTGATTTGCATCCATCGGTATAAATTCCACCTTTTCGACTTTATTTGGTTGTGTTAGACTAAAAATTGGTTTTCTATATATATACCCCTTAATAAGCATATTTTGGATATTATTATAAACAGGATCTATAATTTCAGCTGGTAGATTAATAACTCCAAGCACCCCATCGTCAACATACCCCTCGTGAATAATTTGCTCAAAAAATACTTCACCTTCAACTAACAATTGTCTAAAATACTGCCAACCTTTGTTTTTAAGATCATAATATTCTATATATTTGTGAAATTCGTCATCTAAAATTGCCTTCTCGTCTACGGTTAAATCAATATTTTTTAAATGAAGCTTCGAAGTATATCCCGTATCATCCGGGTTAATGGTTTCATCACATATTTCATCTAATGCATCAGCTACTTCAGAGTAGGCCGCCATTATTCGATAATCTCTTAATCGACCTGCTTTGTCGTCCTGTACATTTGCGTACATAACATCTCCAAAGGTAGTGTCTTTTCCAAAGTCCCCGACTGGTAAATTATTATAAGGGTTAGAAGAAGAAATTGAAGCTCTCGCTAGCGCTTCAGCGCGTTTCATCCCAGCTTTTTGAAAAAACTTATATTTAGGATTTAGTGCATCATCTTCATTTACACCATCTGGTGCATACGGAAGCCGGTTTTGTATATATTGAACTAAGTTTCTTCCAAAAGTAGAAGCGCGTCCATCATTACTAACAAACGAGCGATTTTGATTTGAAGAAGTTGAAGATCCGGTACCAGGCATTGTTTATATATTTATGTTATACTAAGGATAGAGCTACTAGCTTGATAAGAAGTTCCCCAGCCCGCTTCAGTAGCTGCAATGAATGTAAATTCGCCAGAGGCACTAAGTGTTGATGTAGGCATGAATATACTTACAACATTATCACTAGCTATATTAAAGAACGAGCTATCTAGTGTATAGCCGCTTATTGTTGAATTTTTTGCGGAAGTTATCTCTTGATAATTACTATACTTTGGAAATAAATTTGTACTATTCGAGCTTAGATAAAAATTACTGTCGGTAAATCTTTTACCATATAACATAAAGTTATTGTCATAGCTTGTTAATACTGTTGTTGTATTTCTTAGCTGTGTAAATGTACCGGTCGTAGTATAAAAGATATTTGTAAATTCTGGAATTCCGGAAACGGTAACAGTCTCTGTATGACTAGTAAGACCTGTAACAGTAGAATCATAACCAGATAACGAACCGTATCCATATTGTTGATATGTAATATACTCAGCAACTTCATTGTCATTCACTTCTGCAGGATTATATATCCTATTTGCTAGATCAACATTTATAAAGTTACTATCTATTTTATAAATTGATCCTACTGTATCTTTTTGCTCCGGAAATAGCCAACCTTTTATAGTAAAGGAGGTATCAACAGCTACCCTATAATGATCATTGTATGTAGTGTCAGTTGGGGTTGTATAAGCAAGATCACCAGACCATAAAACCTCGCTACGAATTTCTTGATCATATTGTGCTCCAAAATCTGATGGTACCTTCCAGGATAAGATAATATATGGGTTATTATATGGTACAAAGTTAGATACAATTTGATCTACATCTTGCATATACCTAGCTAATATAGACATACTGACCTCTAAATTTACAGGCACCGGCATAAGAAATTTAGAACCAGCGTTAGGGTCTTCTATTTTTTGTGCCGGTATGTATGACGGAGCTAGTTTATTAAATACTCTAGATTCATCTCGCGTTACACTTGTTAAATTTATTGCTACTGCTGGTAGCGTTAAATTTTGTGCCTTGTTTAGAATATCATATAATACTCGTTGTTTAGGAGCAAAAACATATCGCACTTCGATGTTACTTTTTCTCTGTCTACTTTTATTGTATCTGCTAATAACAGCATCATCAAACGCAGCTACAAATTGCGTTAGTAGGTCTTTAATTTCAAAATGAAACGCTCGGTTCTTCATGCGTACTTATATATTTATTACAAAAACCTATCAAGGAAATATTTTGGTAACTTATGCTTATTATTAACAATGCTCTCCACTATTGCACCATCTAAAATATATGTAATACAATGATCTTTTTTAGATCTGACCCCCCGTCCACAAGATTGTATAACAGAACATAACATTTTGTTTGTATACCAATTGAAGTCATCCTTCATTAACTTTTCAATTCTTTTATCTTTAGCTGGTAAATATGGTGCCTTTACTATAATTTGAAATCTAGCTAAATCATCTTTTAAATCAACACCACGAGACATTGACGGAGATACTAATACTGTAGGGTCATCGGTACTAATATGTTCTTCCAAAAGAATTTCGTTTCGGACACCGGGTTCTCTTATTAAGAATCTCGAGTCATTTAAATTTTCGGATAAAAAGGTAGTTATTGTATTATTATGTGTATGAATAATACCCTTATCATTTTTATGGAAATTACATATTTGTTGTATTTGATTTACTATTTTTGGTAAGCTGCGCTTTAAATTATGATAATTTAATTTAACTTTTGTGTTACAATGTATAGGAGCATTTTTAGAGTCAAATGCTGACTTAGCTTCAATATATTTAAATTTTTTAATACCTAACGATTTACAAAAATTTGTTGGGTCAATAATTGTAGCTGACATTAATATAATCTTACCACCATATTTAAATAGATAGTCTGATAACTTGTCAACCTTTAATGGCATAAAATTAATACCATTAGTTTTTCTTTCAAAGATATATTCACTCTCATTCCATGTATCTAAAATTAATGAAAGTTTGGAATGTAAATTTCTAAGACTAATTAGTGCATTCTTTTTTTCTATAATGAATTTATTTTTCGCATTGGTTGTTGTATTGACTGCTTCTCTTAGCTCTTCTATTCTGTCGTTAAGATCGACCAAAAAATTGTTAATCCAATTTACTACCTGAGAATTATTTCTAGAATAAAAAGGTCGAATATTAACCTGTAATTTTTTAAGCGCTTCAAAATTTATATCACAAGAAAATTCTTTTACTAATTGATCCTCTAGTTCAGCTGCTTCATCACAGATAATATATTGTCTCTTTTTTAAATGATCAGGTAAAGCAAAAAACATATTGTAATTAAGTGCGCTAAACTCTGATGTAAGCGCTTTATTTCTTTGCTCATAATAGGGGCAAGAGTTTTTAGCCCAGCATTGCTCTTTAAGTTTAGTTATATGTAAACATGGAGCTAGCTCTACAGAAAAGCGATCATCAACAGTGCATTGGTAATTTGATTTACCTTTTAATATTTCTAAGTCTTCAAATAATCCTTTATATTGATCCTGTAGCGCTTTAGTAATTGTTAGTGCTGTACATCCAAAAGATTCTTCATCATTGCAATCATCTTCATATGCATATCCACCTCCATGCGTTTTTCTATATGCTAGATAATGATTAATTAAATCTCTAAACTCTTTAGTTGGTTGTTCGGCAACATTACCGATTGTTTTAGATATAAAGGATTTACCGGCACCTGTTGGAGCATTACATACAATAAATTTATAACCATCCTTAAATGCCTGATCAATATTTTTAAGGAGTTTGACCTGTGAAGAGTTGGGTGTATACCCGTCTGGAAAACTATCTAATAACCCACCTACCACACTTAATTATATTATAGCCTCTTCTGATGGCAATATATAGACTAAGTTATCGTATATTTTAGATTTTGAAGAGCTATCTAAAAACTTGACTTTATTTAGTTGTTTGGGTGGTATAAAGGAACTGAGATGATAATTTAAAATAGCACCTATTTCAGCATTATGAATTCTAAACGGGTAAGGTATTTCATAAGATTTAATAGAGTCATTAAACTCTAAGGTAAAATTAATGTAATATTGTTTTACTTGAAAGATTTTTAACTTACCTCGTTTAAGAATTTTCTTATCTGTTTTTATTATAATATCTTGTAATAAAAATTGTTTTAAAGAATCTGTAACTTTTTCTAAACTGACATTCATGAATTCATAAAATTAAATTTTTGGTCAGCTGACATAGGATAAATATTTTCGTTAAAATACTCCCAGAAATCATCATTTGCAGGTATTTGTTGTATCAATTCACATTCGTTCATATTAACGTTTCGAAAATCCTGCATCATTATATCCCAGGCTACTGCTAAGTTATCAGGTCCTAAATACCACTTTGGAGGCCCTTTAGGTGGAAAATAATTCAAGGAAATTCTACCGTTAGTAGAATCGAGTAGTGATAGTGATTTAGTGCATAGCATACGTCGTGTAGGAGCCTGACCTGGTTTAACTATCCTCCGCGGAAATCTAATTTCACATACATTATCTAATAAAAGTGTATCAAGAGCTGCTTTTAGAATTCTCATCTCTTTTCTCACATATACCGAACATTCTTTCTTCGTTTAAGAAAATTCCCTTCTTTATTTTTCCTTTACCGGTAACGTTAACACCTGATATAGTTACACCCATATTATTAGGAAAAACTACAACATCTCCTTCTTTAGCATATTTAGTATCAGGGCCAGCTAGAATAACTTTGCCGCGGCGCCAAGCCTTATTAATAGCATTCGTAGGAACTACAATACCATTTCGAAGAACATCACCATCTTCAGTTTCATCAACATACTCTATTAAAAGAATATCATCAAAAATAAAACTTAGCTCATAATCTTCGAGCCCAAAATCTCCCTTATCAGGTTTAGATAAATCTATCAAAGACCTCGTGGGTGCTAAATTATCAATACTTGCCATTGCCATACATTTATTTAGCAAACGTCTTTGCTAATTCTACATATTGCAGTAATTCTCGTTTTGATATGTTTTTATTCTTAGCTATAATCTCTAAATTTTCCTCTTCCTCAGCTTCCTTTTTCTTCTTTTTAATATACTTTATTTTTTTCCACTTTAGTTTTGGAATAAGATAATAATAAAGTCTGTAAGCCTGTTGCTTATCATCAAAAATAGTGCTAAATTTGTTAAATGTTTCATTTGTAAACACACACATATCGTTGTTATAGAATGAAAGCCATCTATTAAACAGGAAAGGAACAAAAGCTTGTTCACCCTCTGCATCTAAATCTTCTGCTTTTCCTTTTTTAGAATAAAAAAGCTTGTTTTGTAGCTGAAAAAAGTTCATTACTTAATATATTTTAATATATTGGTTGTAGAATATCCATTTATTCGTTCAAAGAATTGTAACTTTGTTGCGTACTGCTCGCCAACAACTTTTTTACCTCGCCAATCTGATCCAATTACTAATATATCAGGTGAAATCTCTTTAATAAGATCTTCTAGACCTTGCGTATCATTAAAACTACGAACTTCATCTATAAAACGCAAGGACTCGAGCATTTTTATTCTATCATCTAGCTTATTATAGGGTCGATCTTTACCTTTAGCCTGCCTTACCTTTTCGTCTGAGTCTATACCTACATAAAGATATCCTAAACTTTTAGCGTATTCGAATAATTCTAAATGACCGCGATGAATAACATCAAAACAACCATTTGTAAATATTTTTTTCATACAATAATTTTTGTAGTAGCTATAAATTGATCTCTAACTTCTGCATTAAAATAATCAATTACCGAGTTAGTAATATAATCAACAGAGCTATCGTCAATATTAAGTGAATAAGCAAACGGAGGCGCTTTATCACCTGCTACAATATTAATACCAGTGTGACCCAGTGTAACGTTATCTTTGGAATATGTAATTGATACGCTGACCTTGCCTGATTTTCTAATTTTTTTATCTATACCTACAAATTCATCTTGTACCATTAGATCATCACCATCTACCATAATTCCCTTTTTAATAACTGAAGATATAATATTAGCTACAGATGTATTAAAAAGGCGCTGAAATGATACCGCTCCAAGTGGATCTAATCCAGGGATTTCCCAACAGAAATTAATTGCATCTTGGCTATGAATATAATCATTACTTAGAGTATCTTCTAAATCAATTAATCCTTCTTTAACATACATTGGAGCACGAAATGCAACAATATTACCATATGGTGAAACTTCCTTTCGAAAAAATTCATAAGCAAATCTTTTATGAATTAAGCTTCCGTCATATACACTTTGTTCTACTAGCATAATATTATTATATATACTTTATTATAAAGTCAAATCAATCTCCTTTAATTACTCTATAACTATCACTATCAAAATGTTGCGTCGAAAATTCAAACATTTGTGTATCTTGCAAAGCTTTCATTTGATGTCTCAGTCCTACCGGTACATGAAAATTATCACCTTCTTCTAATATAACCTGGGTAGCTTTCGAAAGATCATCGTCAGGGCTATAAGAAACTAATAGTTTGCCACTATTTATGTAAAACACTTCGTCTTTTATTTTGTGGTAATGCCATGAACATTTTTTACCTTTAGCAAAAAATAAAATTTTACCACAATATTGTTCTTTGTTTACAATCCATTTTTCATACCCCCATCCTTTAGGTACAAATTTAATCTCTGAAAAATTCCTCATCACTTATTGCTTTATCATCTATATATATATCTCCTGCCGGCTTACCCAAGAAGAGATCATTGTATTTACATTTCCATTTTTTTAATTGACGTTCTGTAAGTTTTCTAAATTTTTTTTCAGCAAGTTTACCATCATTGGAAAACCTACCCATACCCCGAGCAGTAAAATAGGTAATATGGTGACCGGCATCATAAAGTTTATTGATAACATCAATTCTTTTTTGTATAGGATCTCCTTGGTCGTAAGGTGCGTCTGAGGAAACGTGCCGACATATTGTACCATCTATATCTATAACATATCTCATTTTAATCCACCGGTTACCCCTTTATGCTTAACAGCCTCTGATGCGCATTCATTTGCAAACGTAATGCTTTTTTCAATATTAGATGTATTAATATATTCGGTTACTAGCCCTGCTAAAAATGAATCACCTGCTCCGGACACATCTTTCACTTCAACCGGCTTTACATTGTAGTGTTTACCCTGATAATATACTCCTTCAGCCCCTTTAGTATATATAACTTTATTAGATAATACTTTATTTTTATCAATAATATCCTTACTGTTAGTGTATTCTACATAATTTATTTTTATAAATTTTGCTGATTCGGCCCATGTGTCTAGTCGTTTTTTTGTATCTAAAAACACACATGAATGATTCTTACAAATGCTGTTAATATCTTCTGCAGATATAAATCCTTTATCGTAATCTGATACAATCACAGCATCATATTTGTCCCAGTTAATAGAATCAATATCGACATTACAAGAATCAATTTTGTAATTCGAATCTACGCGAATAAACATGTAATTAGAATCTCTATCTACATATCTTGTTTTTGTAATACTTTGCCAATTATTATTTGTAATAATATCACAATTAATACCTAGTGATAGTATGTTGGCTTCAACATTTTTAGCCATACCCCCGTTTAAAGTTTTATGACTTTCGTCTAGAACCTGTACGGGAAATTCAGGTGCCAATCGCTTACATGTACAATACACAAATATATCTTGGCAACTATCACCTATTATAAGAATGCGTTTCATAAACTTATGAATTAATTGCTGTAAACCAATCTACTGTCTCTTTTATACCATCTGAAAAAGTATACTCTGGCTTAAAACCAAGCTCGTTTACAATTCTCTTATTGTTTATCATTCTAAAAGGAATAGTTGTAGGCTTAGTACTATCATATGTTACTTTTGGTGTTTTTCCTGTTACATGTAGTATAGTATCAACAATGTCTCCTACAGTTATGGTTGACCCGTAGCCTAAATTATACGGTCTCATAGACTGCCCCTTTTCTAAAACTAACAATGCACCATTAACGACATCTGTAACATATAAAAAATCTCTAACAACGTCCGGGGTACCCCACACAACTAATGGATCCTCTCCATGTAAAATTCTGTTAATTAACGCTGGTACAACGTGACATGTTTGTAAGTTAAAATTATCATGAGGACCAAAGATTGCAGTCCCTCTGCATATCCCTATTTTCATATCTGATAGATGTGATGCGTGTTCTAATATCTTTTCTCTATATCTTCTCGCCCAACCATAACCGTAATATGAAATATATGGCTCATCGTCCCAAAATTCATCTTCTGTTAAAGGGTGAGGTCTATTAGGATACCCAGTAGAACTGTTAATATCTACAATACCGGCAACATCACACTTATAACACGCTTCAACAACATTTGTTAGAAGGGTTAATTGACCTAAACTAAGTTGAAATTCTGTAGGGACGGTTGAAGGGTGTCCTATTTTTCCGGCTGCGTGTATTACGTAATCTGCACCTTCAATTAATTTAATACAATCGCTAGGATTTTCTAGATTTATATCTTTAATTACTTCAACATCGTTAAATGGAAGTTGAAGAGGTGATGTATGGGTATGTGTCTTAACTTTAGCTCCACGATTTAATAATTCAGTTATAAAGTGTGTACCAATAAATCCGCTTCCTCCAGTTACTACTACTTTTTTATCCTTATAAAACATTTTCTCTATACCATTCAATAGTTTCAATAATACCGGCTTCTAAAGAAATAGACGGTGCAAACCCGCATTCTGTAGCTCTAGACATATCCATCAATCTTTTTGAGTCACCGCAATTACGTGTTACATTGAATTTTAGGGGCTTGTTTGTATATTCTGAAATAATTGTGGCTATATCTTTAATACTTGTTTCTGCACCACTACCCAAATTAACCGGTTTAGTTATACCCTTTTCTACCATATAAACCATACCAGCCGCTACATCTCTACAATGTATAAAATCTCTAATTGGAGAGCCATCGCCCCACACTTCAATAACGTCATTTTCATGCGCCTTTTTAATTAAAGATGGTATGACCATTGACCACTCACCAAAATTATCTCCTGGTCCATAAACATTAGCAGGCCTTACAATAGAGCATTGAGCCCAATCATATTCTTTCATATAGGCTTCAGTGTTCATTTCGCCTATTCGTTTAGCCCAGCCAGCATACCAATCATTATCTGATGGAAAGGTTTTCCATACATCATCTTCTTTAAATGTTTCTGCTGGATGGTAAACCCCTACAGAGCTTGTATACAAAAACCATTGAACTTTTGCATTGTATGCTGCTTCCACCATATTAGCATTAAACTGTATCATTGGTACACTAAACGATGCCGGTGACTTTGAGGCTCGTTCCGGGGAACCTTTAATACCTGCAAGATGAAATACTATATCTTTATTTTTGCACAATGATTTACACACATGCCGATCTCTTAAATCATCCGGTAGATCTGTACCAGTTACATGAGCGCCTCGAGCTGTTAATATTTCAACAAGCTGCTTCCCTATCATTCCCCTTGCACCGGTCACTAAAATATTTTTATCTTTAAACATATTAACTATTAAAAGATACTACTGAAAATCTTGGTTTCTTAGCATAATCAGCCACTACGTTGACAAAATGTGGGAATTTAAATCCACCGTGACTTAAAAACACGGCCCTGTTAAATTTTGGAAAAATTGAAGTAGCTTCAGTCACCTCGGAGCTAGGTATAATATTTAGTATACCGCCCCAGTCCCAAATCCATTCTTTATTAACATAATAAATGCATCCAACAACACCGGCGTAGTCATCCATGTGAGATCTATAATAATCTCCTTTATCAAGTTTATAACATCTTATGTCGTAGTCAGTTAATTGTGTTTGAGATATGGTTTTAAGAGCTGGTTTGAAGTGATCATCAAATATAGATTCTATTTCTGATTCTAAATTATTTGATCTCCAAAATTTAGCACTATATTCTTCATCTTCTCTTGGCAAATACGGATTATCAGTTTTATGTTTACCAAACTTACCATCTCCATATGCCTGATCTCTTACTTGATCATTAAGATCCCATTGGTTAGAATCACTACAATACATAGATTCTAATTTATCGGCAATATTTTCCGGTAAAAAATTATCCACGATCGCAAATCCATTTTTTTTGTAATCTTCTAATGCTTTATTATAATTCATTGTAATAAGTTCTTTCTATTATATTGTATATTGTTATTGAGTAATTCAATCATTTATTTTTCTGCATAAAAATCTCCCCATTCCACTAATACAGTTGAACCGTCTCTATTATATGCCTCTTTAAAGGCTGGGAAGATTTGTTCTGGTTCGGTTAGTTCTACTAATTTAGTATCAGTTAGCATATGTTTAATAGACTCCGTAAAGTCTTGTGTATGTTGTGAGCCACCATCTAGTGGTTTGCTAGCACCAACTGCTACCCTAACAATAACTTTCGGTATTAACATACCTTTAGTCATCTCTTTCATCTTATCAATATGATTAACTAATTGATTTATAGCTAACATCATAAAATTAAATCTAGGATATATTGAAACAGGTACATATCCTTCAAGTGACAGCCCTGTACATATACCCATTTGAGCTTCTTCCATTACCGGTAACTCAATTAATTTCTCTTTAGGTACACCTTCTAGTGTACCTGATATAGAGTGACCACTAAACAGTGTTGCTTGCCCTAAAAAGAGAGTATTTTTTTTACAACCTAAATCGGTCATGGATCTCGTTAGCTCTTCTTTGTATTTCATAATATATTAAAAGTTGACCCATGCACCAGTCCCATGGTGCGGATATTCATTATTATATGTGTAGTATACTATATCATCTGGTATATCTTGTTTTATATTCCATGCTGCATCAGTTGGAGTATGTACACTAAGATTATTATCTTCGATTATAAACTCGAGTGGTAAGTCAAAGTTTTTACTATACTTATGACATTCATGAAACCCTCCAGTTTCAAATGTCATATCACCTATAAAGCACCAAGCCTTTCTACTAGATTGTTTTCGTTTAAAAGCCATAGCGGATCCAAGCGCAATAGGAATAATACCACCTACAATAGCTGATGAATAAAACTTATTTACGTTACTACTAGTAGCCATACTCCTACCGCTTATAATATTAGCCATTAATTCATCCCTGTCAAATCCATGCAGCAACGCGTGATAGTGATTTCTCCAGGCAGAGTAAACCCAATCATCGGGGTGTATGTACTGAAATATATTAATTAATTCATCCTCATTCCCCCTAGACAAGTGAATTGGAGATGGTATATTACCAGCTTCATATTGCTCTTTAATTTCAGTTTCAAATGAGATCAATTCTTCTTTTGTAATTGAAACATCTCTAACCTTTTTTAAGTGTGTTGGTATTTGTAACATTATAATATATCTCTCCAATAATTAAGCAGGTCCACGCAAATATCATCTACTCCTTTGGTTGGTTTCCAGCCTGTCTGCTGTCTAAATTTATCACTGCTAGGTATCTGAAGGGTTATATCAGTTGGGCGGACTAGGGATGGGTCAACTGTTATATTCCACTGATCTCGTGGAACAGTACTAAAATAGAATAATCTCTCTAAAGCTTCACCGACGGTACATGTTTCATCTCCACCAATATTATAAATTTCTCCAACAACTGCTTTATCAATGCACAGCCAATACGCCTCTACTGCATCTGATATATGATTATAAGTTCTAACTGAATCTAAGTTACCTACCCTAACTTCATATGAAGGTTTTTCACCTTCTTTTCGACACCTATACTGCTTTTCAGCTTTTACAATTTGATGCGCAAAAGATGATAAGGCAAACTTTTTACCTCTACGCGATCCCTCGTGACTAAACATCCTGGTAATTATAGTTTTAATCCCATATGCTTTATTGTAGTATTGTGTCATTAGATCATGACCTACTTTACTAATTGAATAGGGATTAGCTGCGCGGATAGGGTTTAATTCAGTTATGGGTACTTCATCTTCTGTTGGGTTACCATAAACTTCGCTTGTCGAGATGCTAACTACTAATGGATCATTATCACACAATCTGATAGCTTCAAATAGATTTGTAGTACCAATTGTATTTGATTCAATAGTATGTACTGGAGTATAAAAACTAGTTTCAGGTAAACTTTGAGCAGCAAAATGATATATTACATCTGGACTGCTTATATCTAAAGCGCGCTTAACAGAGCTTAGGTCTGATAAATCACCATTAATAAGGGTTAGTCTAGGATTATCTAGTGCATGGCTAATATTTGTTTGATCGCTCCTCCATCGACAAAATCCATATATATGAGCCTTAGGATCATGCTTTAAAAGGTAGTCTAACATATGACTACCAACAAACCCTGTTATACCGGTAATAAAAAATTTACGGGCCATATTTTTACCAACTAATTTCCCAATCCTTAAATTCTGCTGCTAAACAATCAATTTTATAATCTTTCCGCCCACTGCATATGTCTTGTATTTTATTTTTGGCTGTATTTCTAATACCATTTAAGCCATGGGTTAATTCTAAACTATTATCTCCCTTAATACCTTTACGATAATTTGATTCGTTATGCCAAATATGTAAATTCATTTGAGATAAAACTACTATTTTTCTAATAGTAGCTGCATCTAGATATATCTCTCCCTCTTCAAGAATATTGTCAATATCATGAACTATGTCTTTAATCTCTTCCGCATATTCTTGTTTATGTTCTGGTAAAAAGACTTCTTTTAGTTGAACTATCGATAGACGGTCAATTAATTCTGATAATGTTGGTAAATATTTTCTTTTCATCTAAAGGCGTTTATTAATTATAATAAAATATTCTTGTTAAAATGCAACTTATATACCTGTTGATTATTCAAATAAGAACGGGTATGTTTTAAACATGTAATCTTCTGTTGGTCTATATTGCTCAATTCTATTAAAATTATCTTCAAGTGCTGATAACATAGAATTATACTGATCTTCAGACATATTATTCAATATTTCATTTAATTCTTCTAGTGTATCAAAAAATATAATACCATCAGGGTTAAAGTAATTAATAACAGACTTACATCCCCAATAAATAGGTATTGTTTTAGTTGCAAAACAATCAGCTATTTTTTCTGTCCAATAATATTCTTGAATAGAATTTTCAATGGTGACTGAATATCGATATTCAGATAAACCATCCTCCTTAAGATCAATGAAATTATATTCTTTACCGTATACATCCATTTTATCACGAAACTGCGATATTACTTCATGTCTTAATCGATGTCCCACTGCAAACCGCTTGTCTGATGCAAACGTGGAGCACATTTTAGTCTTTTTTTCATTGTTGTAATTAGTTATCCAACAACTGCAAGGCTGATACCATAAAAAATTCTCACCACGATCTAACAGTTCCTTGTCAAATGTAACTACAAAATCAAACAATTTATTATTATCACTTATCCAGTTATATGATTGTGGATTAACAGCGCGAGGTTCAAGTAACCATGCAACCTTACGCTTAATGACTCCTGAGCGGCATTTTAGTACGTCAGTAAGACTTAAGTCTGTAAACCAGCATGTGTTACTTACTAGCTCATTATCAAATATCCATTCAACATATTTGTTTTTTCTTTCCATATGGCAAAACTGCCCACAGTGAGCAAAATTTTGAGATCTAATATTAACTTTTTTCATTTATAACTATATTGTTTCCCATTCACTTGGGTATATATCGTAATAATCTTGAGGGCCCTCAGGCCCAAACCATACACTAGGAGCAACTACTGCTTCTTTTTCTTTACCTAAATAAGCTCCCCACCAGCCAAACGTACTATTTGATATAATATTACCATCGCACTGTGATAACATATACATATCTTCTATCTCGTTAGAGCTATTACATAAAATAACATTATCAGAGCATAAATTTTGCTTTGCCCATAAAGGTGTATCTGTAGCTACAATAAAAATACTATTTTCAAATTTTGAAATTGCTTCTTTAAAATATTCTACAGTACATGCAGGGTGTATGGTGGACAACTGTAAATAGTCATCACGTCTAACGTGTATACCAATAACCTTTTTATTTGTTTTTGATTTTAATGCCCTTATGGCTTTAGATATTTTAAGTTTTGTTTCTTCAGGGAAAGTAAATAATTGTTTTATATCTTCTTTGTTATCAGCAAAATATTTTTCACTCTGCAAATAACCATGCAATAACATACCTGGAGAGGTATAAGGAATAGGGGCATAATGAAAATTTGGCTCCTGAAATTGGTTTGGAGGTATATCATTAGTTGATGTAATAGTAGAAAATAAATTATCTCTGTATTTAGCTTTTGTATTACCCGCGGGATGAGACGTATGATGCTGCAAATTATAATTAATTGCATACGTATCATTATTATTTTTAGCTAAACTATAACCAGCAGCTATTTGAAATAGCTGATTGCCTAGCCCGCCGCATAGATTATTAATGACCATCTATAATTTCCACTTAGTTATATAATTCTTTAACTCACTTGGATTATCTTTTATCATTGTCTCTACTTCTATACAAACTTGTCTGTTATGTTCATAAAATTCTTGGTGTTCCTTTTTAGATCCTTTACCATCATAGTGATGTAAATGCCAACATGGCTTCTTTACACCAGGTAATCTCCCTACCATAAAACCAAGCCCGCTAACTCTACCTGGAAATTCATCATCTTCATAGCCCCACCCTTTAAATAGCGGATTATATCCATTACATCTAATAATATTGTCTCTACGACCCATAACACATCCACCTTTACTGTGTACATGCCCAACTAAAACATCATTATACGTCTTATTTACATGCTGGTAATACAGCTCTAAGTTAGGTCCTACATTGCCGTTATATTCATTAAGTTCTGTAGGAAATTTATTAGCTAATACTTCATAGTCATATTTGTTTTGTATAAATTTTTGCTTTAATGCGCTATCTGTACATAAAAACAACCCATTAAATGGGTAAATAAGCCCGGCATCATTATCTTTATCTAATAGTGAAGCTGCTTCTAATAACTGTGAGGGATGAATTATAGCGTCTACATCATTAAACACCAATATATTTGTTTTAGCTAATTTTATACACTTATTATAACCTTCACATTTTTTCCATTCCGTATTGCTATAATTAAATGTATATACATCATCTTCTGTAAGATCAATTATATTTGGTACTTTAGGGACTAGGCCATCTTCTGATATAATAAATTTAACATTTTTACCATATTGTCGGTAAAAATTAACCATTGCTTTTAGGTTATCTGCACGTTCTTCATTATCAATACGAGCAAATACACAAAAAGTTATATTTTGTAAATCATGCTTTTTCATTTTTAATTTGTTTAATTTTATTAATTACTTGTTTTATGTCAGCTTCAGGAACTGTTGTAGGACCTGTCCCGTGTTTTGTAGTAAAATAAGCCCAGGATCGTTCAATATTTGACTGCCAGTCTTTTCTTGGTCTAATTGCTGAACTTTTTTCTGAGCATGCCTGTTCTTCAACAAAATCTAAGCTATTTGCGAGATCAGGCCACCACCAATAAGGGGTGGTATAACCTAACTTTGCCAACTGATATGAATGATCCACATGTTCAAATGCATTAGTATATTTTTCATCATGTAAGCCAACTTTTTCTAAACATTCCTTTGTGTAAAAGCATACAGCGCCTACACAGTGTGTGTTTAGGGAAATTTTAAGCTCACCATAATCAATTATTTTACGTGGAACTGGCTTACCTCCACTTATATCACCTTTGTTAGCTGGTCCATGATAAGCAAACATAAAATGATGTATACCTGTCTTCTTATGCGCCTTAATATATTCTTTAAAAAGATCTTTCTTAAACAACATATCATCTTCAACCAGAATAATGTAATCACAATCCTTTTCTAATAAGTGTTTAATAGCTTTATTTTTTGCCCTTCCAACTCCTTCACCGCCTTTTGTTTTTATTACCGGGGCTTCTGCACCTTCTAAAGGACCTTCACCGTCATTTACAACAACAATATGATTATACCACTTATGATCTATAGATTCGCGACATTTTTTAAAAAATTCCGGTCTATTACATGTAATAATTCCTATTCCAACTGATTCACTCATGAGATCTTTTTAATTTGGTTCTATTTTTATAGTTGTTGACTCTGAACCTAAAGATTCTTTAACAACGTAGTGATGTGTTTTACCTATGGAATTAATATCAGCAGCAGCGTAATATGCATATGCATCCGGATCAAAGCCCTCATCATTACTATGAGAATATTCACTATCAATTATTGTTGCACAATCTATTGATAGTCTAGGTTTAGCTCCTTCATTAATTAATGTTCTATGTAAACAAGCATGGTCCATTATAGCTAAAGTTTGCTTACTTAAGGTACCTATATATTTAAAACTCTCATAACGAGTATTACCTTCATCAAAACTTTCAGCTTTATGTAAGTAATTATCATGTACATTAATAGGTTCATTAAACTCAACTGTGTTATTATCAACATCACCTAATACTCCTATTAAGGTTTGATTATCACCTATATGACCTACCCAAGCATCTGAATGATATTTACTAGTGTAATAAGGCCGTGATTTAGTTTCATTTGCTTCTATTGACGACTTATATCTTAGATTAGGAATAGCAGCTTGTTTGATGTGTGAGTATATACCTAGCTCATTTAATATATTATTTAAATTATTTTGTATTTTACTAAAATGAGAAGCTATTTCTTTTTTTGGCTTAATAATACCGTTAGGAGTTTTATTCGGTAATTTCATAATTAGATCATTATTTTTTTCTAAAAATGAATCCGACCATATAAATTCTTTACTATATGCTAATGATAACGCTGTTAGTAAATACTCTTTAACAGATTGAATCAAGTTAGAATATAAATCTTTATCTACATTATATAAAAGTACATTACCGGGAGATGAGGATTTTTGTAAGTTGGTTTTAGGTAGATTTGCGTATACCTGTTTTCTATTTTCAATAATATTATTCATGTTTTTTGGTGTTGATTTAATTATAGAGACACAGGTGGTATACCTTCAGGTGGGAGACCGAATTTTTGCATTAATTGTTTTTCTCTTTCTTCTTCATCTAGTGCACCTTGTTGTTGTTTTACAAGAGCTTCTAACTCATTAATGTTGTTAGAATTAAAGATAGAATCTTCATCGCCATATGCACCTCCTTCAGGTGTAACATATTCACTTATTAAGTCAATTCTTTCTTGTGCAATGTGAGGTAATTCTATAATACATGGAGAATCTCCTTTTGGAAAGAAAATATCAGCTTCAGGATGTTCGGTATACTGTCTATATAAAGAATAAAATATATTATCTACTTCAGTTATAAAGTCTTTATCAGTATCTCTAAAACCATCATCTTCTATAGCTTGCTTAGAATCAAACCGACATAAAAAAATCAGATCTATAGATCTCATAGACTCTTTCATAAGAGCTATTTGTTTTGTGAGGTGTTTTTTTGTAAAACCTTTAATACCTTTTTCATTACACCACATTGAGTATACAATATTGTCTAATGGGCACCTATCATATATAATGTTATCTTCTCTATTACTTTCCTGTAACTGATCAATCATAAAATTAAGAATTTCTGATTGTGTTTGTGTAGTAGTATTTGAAGAGTGCTGAAGATCTTTTTCCTCAATTACATCTCTATATGTTTTTTCCGGACTAATATAATTAGTCCAAGTATATAAAAAGCTTTTTACCAATGTGGTTTTACCACTATTACCTGTACCGGAAATTGCAATTCTCATTTGTTATATTTACCTTTATTTTTTTAATAAGCAAGTTGTATTACACCTTAAGAGCCATATCCCAAATCAGTAAATGTAACCTCGGAGAAAAATTTACATTCATCGCTTTTGCATACTCTGCTACAGCAGGAGCTCTCTCTATATGCTCTTCCCTACTACCACAGCAAGGCATAAACCAAATTCTATTCTTAGGGACTCTCACTACTTTATCATCTACATACTTTCGCCAAATTTCATTAATATCTTCATCTGATGAAATAACAAATTTAAACCCTGATCCTACCTCTCTATGCCACTTCAGTACTTCAGGCTTATAAGATCTTTCTTCAGGATCACCATTGGAAGTAAGCTTTGGGGAAGTTGTAAATGAAGCATAAAATTCCTCTACCCACCTTTCATCCGGCTGTATAGTAGCATTAGTTTCAAAATCTATTACTGGGTGATGATCATATTTTGCAATATAAGCTTCAATGAATTTTAATAACTGTTTTTGTTGAATTAATGGTTCACCTCCAGTTATTTTAAGTATGGCGCCTTTTTTAAGCTTATCGACATGGTTATGGTCTTCCATAAATTTAAATATTTCATTAAATGTCATCTTATTTTTTACAGACCAAGAAATATATGAATCACAACCATGCGGTGAGTCCTTTGATGCAAACCCTTTACATGTTAGATTACACATAGATAATCTAAAAAATACAGAAGGTATACCAGCATATTCACCTTCACCTTCTAAAGTATAAAACAGTTTATCGTCAGAGATTATTAGAGTTTCTTTATCACAATCCATTAACATATTATAGCCCATACATGAGGTTTTCAACTAAATAATAATACATGAGTACAAAAACGGCTCGAAGGCGTCGAGAGGTTACAGTAGCTGACTTCGATGAATCATTACAGGATAACTGGCTTTTAGACTTTCATATTAAAAAGCCCTTTTATTTTAACCCTAAACATAAAGAGTTCTATAGGTGTATAAAACACAAGGATACAAAGATAGCTTTTGTTGATGGACCAGCAGGTAGCATGAAAACATATATAGCTGTATATGCTGGTCTAGAGCTCTTAAAGGATGAGCAATATGATCGATTAGTATATATAAGATCTATAGTAGAATCGGCGGAAAAGAGTTTAGGTTCCTTACCTGGTGAAGTAGATGATAAATTTTCACCTTATGCTATACCATTACTTGAAAAAGTTACAGAGATTACTAATCAAGGTACAACATCGATGTTAAAACATAAAGGGATGATTGATGCTATACCCGTTAACTTTGTAAGAGGTTTAACTTTTAATAAGACCTTAGTAATAGTTGATGAAGCTCAAAATTTATCAGCTGGTGAATTAACAACAATACTAACTAGGTTTGGTAGAGATTCTAAATATATTGTTTGTGGGGATTGTAACCAAGTTGATATTAAGTTATCAGGTTACAGAAATATCTTTAACAAATTTAATGATAAAAAATGTGAAGAAGTAAATATACACACCTTTGATTTTGGTACTACCGAAATTGCTCGAAGTAAGATACTAAGATTTATTTGTAAAGTACTCGGTACTTAATTACCCCATGAAGTACCTTTAAAGGGGTCACTAAAGTTACCACTATCTACATTAGGACCTACATTTGCTGAACGTGACGGAGGTGCTGCAGCAGGATCAGGTTCCGGAGTTACATCTACTTTAGGTAACTCTTTTGTTTCTGTGCTTTCTCTCTGTTGCTGCCACTCTTTCCAGGTTTTGTCAAATTCTTCTTGTGTAACATATGTCTTACCACCCTCTTCATCAACAAATAATGTATCCTCATTAATAGGCGTTGAATAACTTGCCCAGTTATCATCATGCTCAGTAATTGTAACATTTATTACAAAACATCTGCCTTCAGTAGCTTCTTCAATATACGTATCTGCAGTTTTAAAGACCCATTCAGCAAATCTTTCAACACCTACACCACCATCCATAATTCGAAGTTGAATAATACCTTTATCATTAAGTGTTTTAAAGGTATCTAACTCCGGATCATCACCTGCAACTACTGTAGTATGATCAAATTGATCGCGTAGTGTTTGTTTAAGGGCATCTAGGCCTCCGAAGTCAACACACCAGTTTTTATCATCTAACGATTTGCAACCAAATGTAAATTTAGCTTTAAGTTGATATCCGTGTAAATATTTGCAGTGACTATGTGATGCTCTCCATTGACGAAATGCTGCCGAGCCTAGTTCAATTTGTTTTGACGATGTATAAACGCTCATATGTTATATTATAGGCTATCTTCGATTTAAATCAACTGCGCGTTAGCAAATTTTGATTAGATTCCCTCGTCCCTCTCTCGGATAGTTAATTAGCCTTGAAGTAGATGCAACTGCCTTAGCAGGGTTTTTTGATTAGTTCCTTCTGCCTGTTGCGTCTTAGGTGCACTTTGAGCCGCTTCATCTTCTGTGGATTCTGCTATTGCATTAATATCTACACCATATATACCTGGTGCTTTACTACTCGAATGAGGATCAATAGCGGCATACTCATCAACAACACCAATTAATGTACCGTAAGCAATATTACCCTTCCTAGTTTGATGCTTAATAATTTTACCAGCTAAAGGATGATCCGGATCCTTCTTTGCTTCTTCAATATCCTGTTGATCTAGATCAACACCATATTCTTTATCTTTTCTTGGCTTGTCTCGTAACATTTCCCATCTTTTATCTTTCCATCTATATTTGCCGTTTTCTGGTAGTACTCCCTCCATAGGTACCTTTTCACTAATTTTACCAGTCTTATCATCCTTGATGTAATCATATTGCATAACGCCGTAATCTCCTGATATAATAGCTACTTTACCTTTAAAATCATTTTTATCAATCGGTACTGGTGTATGTGGCGTCTCTTTTATATCTTCGGATATTTTTACCTTCATTAGACCTTGATTATCTAAAAATTCTTCTAGCTTTTTTCTCTTTGTCGTTAACCTATCCTTAGTCCCTAGATAACCTCCTTTAGCTGCACCCATTGTACCAGTCAAAGTGCCTTCTACACCCGCTTCTGATCCATATTTTAATACATTACCGACAGCGCCAGCTGTTTGCAAACCTACTTTTCCAGCACCGACTGCTGCTTTCCCTAATCCCTTAAGTACAGAACCAATTCCCTCGTCTAATACCTCTTTTTGTGACAATCTAGCCATATATAATATTTAGTCTTGATATTTTAAATTACTGTATATAATACACTATATGGATCGTACTTATATAACAAAATTACCTACAGCTAATGGTAATATGACTCTGACAGAAGAAGAAAAACTAAAAATTATTGATGATGCAGCTGCAGCTTACGAAAAATATCTAGATGCACTTAGAATTGACTGGCGTAACGATCCAAACAGCGACAATACACCGAAAAGAGTAGCAAAAGCGTTTGTAAATGACTTAGCTGCAGGTTGTTACAATGAATTACCCAATGTTACAGCGTTTCCGTCGGATGGATATGATGGAATGGTGTTTCAAGGCGGTATTCCTGTTAAATCTTTCTGTTCTCACCACCATTTACCGTTTTCTGGTAGGGCTCACGTGGCGTATATACCATCTCCCAGTGGAAAGGTCATTGGATTGAGTAAATTGAACAGAATTGTTGAACATTATGCAAGAAGACCTCAGATTCAAGAGGGTCTTACTATTCAAATCCATAAAGCCATCGATGAAATTTGTGAAGGCAATAAAGGCGTTGCAGTTATGATTTCTGCTACACATACTTGTGCTTGTTTAAGGGGAATTAAGCATGACGGGTGTGAAATGAAGACTAGTCGACTAAGTTCTGACTTTTTAAATGATATTGCGACTAGAAATGAGTTTTATCAGTTTGTTTCTGACTGGAGAGGCAGTTGTATCTAGTATTGTGCTTCAAAATCTTCGTCAGCAATGTTCTCTTGGCTGACATCTATAAGAGCATCAAGCTCATTCTCTATAAACTCCTTACCTACTAGTATTTTATAGAGATTTGTACCTCTATCACTTAAAGTAAAGGGAATATTTGTAAATTGCTTGTTTCCAATGCTAAAATCAAACTCTACAATAGGTCTTTCCTCTATATTACCTGCACCAACGTTGATTGTAATCTCACCTTTCTTGTCCTTTAACAGTGTTCTACCGTTTTCTGTCCTAAAAAACACCTTATCTCCTTGTATTTGAATGTCTTCTCCATGTAAAACATTGTAGGCACCGTTACCTGAATCAAGTTTAGCAGGTATCTTACCTACACCATCTAAGTCAAAGAACTCAATGAGGCCAAATACCTGTTTTTCAATAAAAAACTGTTTAAATTTCTTCATAGCAACTGCTACTTAAGAGAAAGGTCAAGTCTCTTCTACGTTTTCGTATCCTGTGTTAAATTGTCCTACTGGTAACTCTACTTCTTCAACCTCTTCTTCCTCAGTCTCAACAGTTACTGACAAATTTGCACCAGCAGCTGTAGCTAACTCAGTTATAGCAGCAATTGCCTGCGCGGCAAGCGTAGCAATGTCCGTTTCCGGTTGACTACCACACTCTTCTCCTTCAAAAGGTGCTAGAGGGTCTTCTTCTACATCAATAATAACTGGTCCTAGTGAGCCTAAAGCACCAGAAGCGGTCTGAGCAGCAGGACCTAGGTTCATCTCGTTGTGAACTGCTTTATAAGCTTCTTCTAGCATTTCCTTTTCCTGACGCTTCTTGTCTCTCATATTATTATTTAATTAACTCTTAAAATTTCCTCTATGGCCTGTCTATCTTCAATAGAAACCTCTTCAGGTATAAAATAATCAAGAGCAAATTGCAGATCATCCTTATACTGCTGGATTAGCTTTCTGGTCTTTGTACCCGATATACCTTCCGACTGTATTGGTATTTTAATTACACTTACAAGCGGATAATCTTCAATATTATCTTCAAAATACTTATATCGCTTCATATCTTCATCCTTTGCACCAGCCCCTACAATAATTCCTAGTTCTGGGTTTTCATCTGCAAAATCATACACTGACTTTACTGGAGATACTTCAGATACAGCAATATCAACAGGCTTATCAAAATATTTTGCATATGTCTCCCAAATTCTCTTAGAATGCTCAGCAGTTATACCATCTCTGTCCTTATTACCAATAAAAACAACAGCTCTATCAGCATCTTGCATAAGATACTTTAAGGCATTGTAGTGTCCCTTAGTAGGTGGCTTATATCCACCAGGTAACAGAGCAACAGTCTCTACTTTTTGCTCTTGATCTTCGAAAAATTCTTTAAATATCTTCATGATCCAGGTTTATCTTTTTGAAAGTTAGCTGAACTAAAATCTAATCTGTTAACAAGCTTAACAGCATTACCATCTCTATCAACTGCTACATATCCTTCTGGAGAAGTAACTCTCAGCACACCTTCACCCTCATCGATGAAGTGTTTGGTGTTATATACAGCATTATTATACTTGTTGATGAAGATTTGCTTGGCTTGTGACAACAAACTACTAATTTTAAACAGATTAACTATGTCATCCTTCTGATCTTCGAACT
>Ga0080013_1001623_pt1 | contig 29110 bp, 35 predicted proteins | sample ETNvirenome_6_85_FD_69236 | JGI IMG/M metagenome (GOLD analysis project Ga0080013, IMG submission 69236) | Marine viral communities from the Pacific Ocean - ETNP_6_85 (SPADES assembly) (version 2) | ecosystem: Environmental > Aquatic > Marine > Oceanic | place: Pacific Ocean | collected 2013-06-19 | reverse complement strand
CTCGTAGTGTTTTTGCGTCCACAATGGCTTGTTCTAGCAAAGAAGGCATTAAATTTCTCCCAATTTTACACAATAAATAGGGACCAGCACTTTAAAAAACCCTTTTTGTCTGTGAATATTATCCATTATCAAAAGATAAACAATCGCCATCGACTGAATTGGAGCCGGCAACTTGATAACTCTGATCGACAGAGGCGCCATCTTGAATAATCTGTCTCATTCTACCGTCCTGTGTTTTTCTCATTTGCCGCAAAATACCAATAGCGACGTACGGGCTAGCTGCGACGTGATACAATACCGGCAACGTTATCCGCGTCCCGCCATTAGTCGTATATCTGGGCGCGGCTGGACCAGAATACGTGGTGGCGCGATCGAGTATCGCAAACGATCCACTAGAATACGGCAGAAAGGCGCCGATTTGGGGATCATCGCCGCCGACGCCGCTGGTAGTAAATTCTGTAGTACTTCCCCAGAAGATGGCACTCAATGTATGTTCCCCGCCAACCATCATACCATAAACTCTTCCTGAATCGCCGCCGGCAGACGATCCTGTCATTTCTCCGTCTGCATCCGTAGGTGGATCAATAATGGCTCCGCACACACCACCCCAGTAATCTTCTGCGCTACTTTCATGTAAGAAAACAGAAAAAACTTCTGCAGAGGCAATGCAAAAAACATTGTTAATTTGATTGCCAGCGCCGGCTTTAATGTCTGTGGATATTTTCCAATACTCCGACCAGCGGGCGGCGCCGTACACGGCACTAGAACCTGACGGATTCCCCCTTGTGCCGCCATCCGGTGCAATACCCATATACAGCATAAAATCGCTCGAGGCGGAAGCATGCGGAGAAAGCACTTGATCGGTATGAACATCATAGGCAATTATACTGCGAAAACTAGATATTCTAGAACTGCCCGTTGGCCCAATTTCAAGGTAAGCCGATGTCCCCCCGCTGGAATCATAAGATTTGACTTCCCAACCGGTCAAAGCTAACACACTTGACGAAATTGCTAATAAAACTGATACAGGAGATTCAGTGTCAACCGGAACCTGATTCGCCGTCATTTGCCATGTAAGCGTTGGTGCTGTACTCGCCATTGTTTCTTCTCCTTTTTAAGCTATTTGTGCGCCACTAACGGCGAACTCTGATAGAGATCTCGCCCAACTGCCAGACAAAGTTCCGGGATTTCTATGAATATAGCGGGTACCCGTCGAACCAGCTTTATAAGCTTCGCCGGTTGTAGTCGCTGTTGCTGTTGTGGGCGCTGTTATAACCCACTTGCCATCTGTTAGATTTATAGGCATATTAATCTCTTATCCCTATTATATAGTATGCGCCGACATTATCGGCCGCTATGGTAACTGCTCCGTAATCAACGCTAATAGTAACTCCACCAGTCGAACCATCAACAACATCAGAGCCAGTCGGCTCAATTGCTATTGCATATGTGCCGGCGCTGCCGCTTATGTCCTTAAAGACAAAACGCTTGCCGGCGTCTAAACCAGAGGCTAGCGGCAACGAAGCAGTTATAATTGACCCCGTACAATCAATACCAATCACATCGTAGCTAGCCGAAACAATAAAATCAACACTAAAAGCATCATAACTAGTAGATGCGCCGGCGCTTGCCGTACATGCAATATATGCCCAGCCGAACTGTGCCATTTAACCTACCCCTGCGGATCCAGACCAACTTGGGCCGACTGAGCCAGAAATTCTGACGGGCCTTATATTTGTCAATCCGGCGACGATATAAACCGAGTTAGAACCAGATACCCACACTTCTGATGCCTTCAATTCAAAAGCCGGCGTGGCGGTGTTTCCTCTGATTTCTAAATAATTCTTCTCGGGATTTGTTATGCCCAATTCCGAGAAGGCGATTCTGCAAGGATTGCTGCCCTCGTTTCTAACATATAACCAACGAGAAACATTCGGAAACAAGACTTGCGTGGTTACATCTGTGGCTATTTTCTTTACATAAGGCTTGCCGCTGACCTGATATGCCCCAACGTGGTTAACTCCTACGTCTGTTTGCCATGAAATTGCCATTTAAATCTCCAAATTTATATCTAATTAGTGCGCGGGAGCGCTTATCTCTTCTTATCTTGTGATTCTCGGCGCCTAGTGCGCTTCCGCTCTTCTCTTAGGCGCCGGCGCGCTGCCTTGCGTCTCTTAAGCCTCTTGGCCTCAGACGGCTTTGTAAAACGCATGCGCTCTATAGTTTCCTCTATTATTCTTTCTTTTTTGACTTTCTTGAGAAACCTTCTGATCATCCTCTCAGTATTGCCATGGCAATGCCGAAGTTCAACGCAAACGTGTGTTGGCTTTCTCATTTCATCGCTCCCCAAAGTCGTGCAGCGCCCGGGATAAGAGAGCTAATATCAACGCCGGAATCGGTGGGATTTCCCAAATCAATAGATCCCGCTTTTGGTGTGGTCGTTTCGTGGCCACTTAAGGCTTCCGTGCCTTCGAATAAATTAACGCCGTTATATGCGTCAGAACCTATTGCTTCCATCAGTTTTCTTCTCTGCTCTCTAGTATCGACAGTTTTTCTTTTCACTGCTCTCTCTTCACTAAATAGAGCTTTCGGACGTTTTTGTTGTGGTTTCGCTTCTACAATAAGAGAGCCTTGCATACCTTTTGCCACCTCAGACACAACATTAGATAATAGCCCCTCTTCCAAGAGGACTTCGTGAATGCACTCTTTAACTAATGGTTTGATTAGTTTTTTTAGTTCACTCTTTTTCATTTTTTCTCCGATCTATACTTTCTGATTTATCAGATGTAAGGGACTTTTTGTCCTTCTTTCTAAAGCGAGACAAAAGGGACTTTTTGTCCTTCTTTATATAGCGAGACAATACGCTAACTAATAAATTTCCTACCCAACTATCCGGTGCCTTTGCTCTTAACTGAATTGCCGCCTTAACGGCAAACGGTAGCTCTTTGTCCACAACCTCAATCACATTCTTTATTTCTTCTAATATTTTCCGCATAGAGGGGGGCAATTCATCGCGTGTTAATAAGGCGTCAATCATCTTTCCGATGTTTTCTTTCTGAGAAAGAAAGAAAATCAGTTTAGCTAAAAGGGCGCCTGTGATAATGGCTTCATTTAATTGCTCTTGCGCTTGTGTCTTGTTGTTTTCTCGTAGAGAGTTCTCCTGCTTGTCTATCTCTACTTTCACTACACGCAAGACAGACGATGGGTCCTCCAGCCAGCTCACCCCCTCGGGGGGCCGGGGGAACTTCTTGTTCACCGCTTTCTCTATCTCGTTAAAATCGATTTTCTTTGTCCGAGCCCAGGCCCGGAAGACCGCCGGCGGGCGCCGGTTGTCTGGGAGATCCGCGGCGGTCCTCGCGGTCTTCCTCGGGGCCTTCTTCGGGGCCTTCTTCGCGGCGCTGGTCTTCTTCGCGGCAGGCTTCGCGGCCAGCGCCGCAGGGGTGAATTTAACTGTATTTAATTTAGCCCACCTATGCAGGGCGCCAATGACCTTGTCTTTATCTTTCAAATCACCTATAATCTTGCTTAATTCTCTGGTAGTTTCTGGAGAAAAAGCTCTAGCACCTCTTTGTGGGGCGCCCAATTGTTCTAAGACAACATTATCTTCTTTTGCCCTTAGAAGCATGAGGGATATTATAGCCTCCTTCACTTTTTCATCTAAGTCAAGACTTCGCAAGATACGTGTTAGAGAGTCGGGATTATCTTCTGAATTTATTCCATAGACTATTTTGAAATCCGGATCTTCCGGATTCTTTTTAGACCATTCGCGCCAGCCTTCTGTTAATAGCTGATGTTCGCTGTAGCTTGACCATTTACTCATTATCCAAAACCTCGTTAAGCAATCTATTAATTCGGTCTGCTTTGGTGAATACTCGCGCTTTATTTCCCTTTGCCTCTTTTATCATAAAAGCGCCAGGAGTTGAAGGCTCGGAAACCATATCAAAACAAATCAATTGGAAGTCTTCTTCTACCGTTGTCTGGCCGCCAGAATCCGTCACAGAACCCATTCCTCTGGAAGAAATGCCTAGTTTTACTCCGGATTCAACTAAAGATCTCAGTATCTTGCCAGACGGCGTATCAAGAACTTTGATTTTGCCCATCACATCATTGTTGTCCATCCAGATCTTTGTAATCATGTGTGATGCGTTTCTAAGATTAATTACAGAATCGTCGGGATGATCTAATTCGCCCAGTGCTCTATTTTCTTTGACTATCTTTTGATAATTCTGGACTTCTTTCTTGAGGACATCGTAAGGATAAACTCTACCATTCCCATTAACAGTGTCGGCTTTCTGTACAATACCCGAAAGCATCATGCCGCCGTTAGACACAAATCTTTTTTCCTCTTCGGTTAAAAGATCTTTGCAAACGCCGCCATCGCACAGTGCGTAATATTCTCGTAGTAGTTTCATTTTGTTTGTCCTTTTCTCCATGCGGGCGCCAGCCGCATGCGTATGCAGCCAGATTTACAAAGCCTGACCGGCTGAAGCATCCACTTCTTAGTCCACGTGGTATTCATTGTTGTCCTCCTTGTTTCTGCCCTCTGTGTTTCTTCGCTATGGAGGTTTCCAAAGTTTTAAGCACTCTTTGGAGAATTGCGCGGTGACGCACCAAATCAACACCAGGAAGCGCCGCGAGTTTAGAAAAATAAGCCTCCAACTGATTTACAATACCTCTTTCTTGACTGGTTTCTTCGGCGCCGGCAGATATTCTGCCTAAAGCGTCCTTCTTCTGTTGCGAAGTGGAAACGGACTGCTGCTTTAAGGCAGTAGGATCTGGGATTTGCGCCTCCGAAAGTACATAACTTATTTCTTCTGCAATAATTTTTCTAAGTTGTCTTTTAGTGAATTTCATTGTCACCTATCTCCATGGCTTGTGCAAGTTGAATTCCTTTATCTCCGAAAACCATATTAAAAACATAAGATGTTCCAGATGATAGCCACCCGAGAAGAAAGAAATTGGCGATAGTCATATCAAAACTAAATAGTTCAGTGAACGGAGAAAGTAACATTAAAAACCAACCAACATGAAAACCCATGCACATTGGACAATGAAATACTTTTCCGTATCCCCAACAAGACTCTTTTGCCGGTCTTAGTTTTTTCAACAATGGCAGATCGCTATACACCAAAATTTGCGTAAGGCCATAAGCACAAAGGACAAAAATTAAAAGTTCCACTAATTCGGCTCAACTTGTTTATATGCTTTTAAGTTAACTAGATAGTTCGCTAGTTTCTGTTCAGCATATCTATCTGGATCCGATATCTCTTCGTCTCTGTTTTTTGACAAATCTTGAATTAATAAAGAGGCGAATTTATTAAGATGCCCTTCGTCTGTGATTTCTTCTGTTGGATCATCAATATTGAGAAGCTTCCCAATATAAGATTTATTAGCCTCTGCATCATTAGCGCCATGGCCGATATATTCACCAGCGGCTATTTGAAGAAGTTTTACAGCAGGACCAACAATTTCTTTCGCATTCCTTACGGCGTTAAACCCTTTATTAAGGAGTTTCCCGGTCGTCCATAATCCCCTTAAACCTGACGCCACATTACCAACTATTGGGAGGGTGCCGATAGCATCTAATGATGCATTGACAATATCTTCTCCAAATTCCTCTACTACGAACTTAAAAGTTTCCACGCTGGCTAGCTTGGCAGAAATAATATATAAATCACGCTTAATTTTATCCACATAATCGCCGGCGGTCGTTTCTTCTTCCAAGATAAATCGATCCCAGCGCTCCATGATCAGCTTCATTTCAGACATTCCAGAATCCCTACATCGTATACATTGAATTCATAGAATAAGAATCTCGGACATAGCCCTTGCGAATGGAGCCCTGCTCGACAGCTTGCGGCACTTCGCCAAGTTCCGTAGAGTCTTCTTTTTCTGGGTTTACGTACTCGTCTTCGGCGGCGGCGATAACCGCGTCTGTTGCCTCAAAATATGGCCTCTCTTCGTTGATGAAGTTGGAAATATTAATCAGAGCCATCTTGGCCGAACTCATATCTTCATTTTTTGGAGTTTCCATGATCGCCTCAAAAGAGCCGTAAAAGGAGCCGGCCTGAATAGATTCTGGAATTATAATGCCCCTCTTGCGGAGATAGGCAAACAATCTATTTTGGGCGCCATATACGTAATCTGAAATAACTTCCTTGGGAAACGCTGTAACCTTACCCTTTGAAGGCGATAAAACAATATCAATGTCGCCGTGGTCAAAAATCATCAGATCCCCACCCAAACTCTTGCGCACATCCATCTCAAGAGTGATAGTTTTCCTGTTGGCCTCGTCGCCAACTCTAATCGTTATCGCCATTATAAATTTCTCCGACTAATGATTGGGTTTTTAATATAGTAATTAATGTGCTTTCGGTAATTTCAGCCTGCGCATATGAGTTTAACTCATTGATGATGTTTCTTGTTTTTCTACTCATCTCTCCGTCATTCTTAATTTCTGGGGCCTGAACTGACGCCTCTGTTAATTTTAATTTCAACCTTGCGATCTCTTCATTGAGGAATATCTTAAGACTTAGAGCGTTATCTGAAAAAGAGGCGATGTAATACGTTAGAAGCTTTTTCTGTTCGTCTAGCAATTCTCCATCATATCTTTTATTGAACTTCTTAACAAATTCTCGATAGGTGATATTGTCGATTGACGGCATTGAAGAGTCCTCTTCCTCTCCCACCATATTTTTGATAATCTCGCTCTCTAGAATAATTCTACTTTTAGGAGAGGTTTTAAGAGAAAAGATTTGATCGATTGTGGCCAGCGTTTTATAGTTTGGCACAAAATTGTTATAAAGTTTCGGTGACAGTTCCTTGTTAATGTCGTGAATTAATTCCGTTTGTTGGGCAAATAAATCATTTGGATCGAGCATTCTCTTTTGGATTCTTGCTTCTTCAAGGATCGCCTTAGAAGTCTCCCGATTCAAATCTTGATTCTCGTATAACGAGCGGTAACACTCCAAGTCTCTTTTAAGCAGGCTGCCGTTGCAGAAGTGTTTTCTTATAACAGAAACAACCTTGTCCCTCCTTTGATGGGAACCTTTGAGAATCGCCACAGTGGCTTCTCTAATCAGCGCCTCATACACAAAGGCCGTATTCCTTTTTTTATTGTGCCGTATCTTCATTCTTTTGCTCCAGTAATAGCGAGGCGCTTTTCTTTTCTAAATCTTCTAACAACACACGAACAGAAGCATCAACTGTGAATAATTTATCTTCTTCGTCCATTTCCCTTAAATTATAATTAGATTGCTCTTCGTTGTAAATCCCAACACTCGCGCCAACCGTTCTAGCCAAGGAGCCAATCTCGGCGCCCGGAAAGACGTTTCTTCTCGTTGAGCTGCTCTTTTCCGCGCCATGCATGCTATTGAAATGTCTTGTGCGGGGGCCAGAACCCGATCGCTTATCAACGCGTTTCGGATGATAGATTTTTCCTTTGGCACCGCGCGTTAGGTCCCAGTTGCGCGCGGCGGGCGTTAGGCGCGGCGAATTTCGGGAGCCCGGCGGAACTGCCAATAGGGCCGATTCATCACCAGGGGGCTCGCCCAGGGGCTCTTCGCCACCCAAAACTTCGGCGGCCTCACCACCAGCTTCTGCTGCCGGCATTTCCATTGGGCCTCCCAAATCGCCTCCCAAGTCTCCCACGTCTCCTAAGCCGCCGCCGTCGCTAGCTACTGCTTCTGCAACTTGCTGCAGGGACGCATCCTGCTTCCGATCAAAGTACATTTCACGCTGATTGCGTACGAACTCTTCGTGAGACATCCCAAAAATATTTTCTGTAACCCAGCGGCGCGAGAAAAAACCCTCCGTAGCGGAAGCGGCAATATCAAACTTCTGCTTCCAGTGTTCTAGTTCCTGTAGTTCTGCTATCTTAGACGGGTTATTCAGCCCCAATGAAAATCCAAGGAGGTCATCACCTCGGAATCCCAATGTATAAAGATGAATGATTCCGATCTTTGTTAGTTCTGCAACAATAACTCTCTGGAGTCTTTGTATCGTTCTGGCGAACCGAATATCTTTTTGTGCCAAAGTCGTTTTGTCTTCAGTGGCGCCGTCGCCCATTGTAAGGTATGATTGGGGAACTTTAAGAGCGCTAAACAATTTATCACGAAGATACTTAACATCGTCTATCTGTGTGGTATTTGTCCCCCCGGCAAGATTTGTGATGTCGGTCACGGATCCGGCGCGCACCGGAATGAAATAATCTTCTTCAATGGCCATCGGGTTATAGCGAAGATCTATGCGGCCGGTCGATGCATCAACAACAGAGTGGCGCTTAAGCTGTGTTACTATTTTTTCCATGTATTGTTCGACATCTTGGGGCGGAATGGCGCCAACATCAATCTTAAATACTCGTCGCTCGGATGAGCGAACAACACGATAAGCCATCATCGCGTCTTCCATTAATGTTAATTGACGCCAAATGCGGCGGGCTGGCTCTAGAATTGACGAACCATAGGGGACATTCTTATCGTTGCCCAAAATACGAAAATGGCAAATTTGCCAGTTTTCGAATGTCATGCCGGCCGAATTCCACTGATACTGCACATAATTTGGATTTGTAGAGTCCTTGCCCTCCAATCTTTCAATATCCTGCGGCGGTAATGCGATAACAGACTTAATCCCATATTTGTCATCGATATCTAGAAACAAAAAGAAGTCGCCATATTTACACATCGTGCGACTCCAACCAAACAAATTGTATTGCAAGTTTAGGATCTGATCAAATAAAATTGTAAGAACTGCTTTTATCTCCTCGTTTGAGCATTTGATTCTTAACATCGGACGCAGTTCTGAATATGTAGTCATTTCATCTGAATAAATATCCAACGTCGAAGCTATCTCTGGAGTGTATTCCATTTGATCAAAATCAATGTAACGCTCGCCGCGACGTTGATTCGCAATTGCATCTGTGGATATTACATCCAGGGGGTTATATAATGTCTTCTTGAACTGTTGTCCAGAGGCCGACTTGAATCTGGAACTAAACTTATCTAGATGCTGCCTTCTGATGCGACGACCAGACTGTGACCGATAGCTAATAATCGGGCCAGAAAATAGCCTAGTCAGGGCTTTGAAGAGTTGCGACTCTGAATTGTTGGGGTTCTTGCCCGCTCTGCCTAATGCCATTATAAACTCACTTTATGATCCATTTGTATTGTCCCCAATGATCTTCTGCCTCGGACATCAAGTCGGCGGCATTGTTCCTTCTATAGCCATGCTGGCCTTTCAATTGGGTGTTAATCGTTGTTTTGACCGTGTAAATCGCGTTGGCGAAGGCTTTTTGGTAATTCAATTCCCTAAAATTACTCTGAATAGCAGTATCCCTTACCCAGCATGCGATGGCTAAGGACATAATCAAATCGTCATGATACCCCTTCATTGCTTGTGGTCTGCCATTTTTCCAAATAAAAGTCTTCATTTCCTCTACAGCGCGAAAAGAATACACCTTAATTAGTTTATTCCTGATAAACTCCTCTAATTTCGCAATGACAAGTGGTCTAGTTTTCATACTAGTTGAGAAACCTGCCACCGCTGACGTTCTGTATTCTGCCTGATGCTGCTCAATGTATTCATGAGTTGACTTAATGGAGTGGTATAGATTGGGGTACTCGCACTCCGTCAATTTATCTAAAACAGTATAGCCGATATTATTGTTTTCGACTACCATCATGCAATTGCCGAATTCGCGGCCGACTTGGTTAAGTAATACCGAAAACATATCCGGTGTCAGCTTGCCCCGGTATTCCCCTATGCACTCTAAAGTCTCTAGTTTTATCACGTGAAAAGCAGAATAATCTTCCCCGTCGCCCCGGGCCACATCTGCGCTCAATAAATAATTGCACGCTGGATCATATTCCTCCCAGAGCCAGAAATTACGATCAAAGCCGGTGCGCCGCTTCGGCTCTTTTATCTGTGACAAGAGCCACGTCAGATCTTCTGAATCAATGACAGTCTCGCCGGATGTATTGAAGTTGCATTCTAATTCCTGCGCAATCTGCCGCTTGGACATATTTCTAGTTTCTTTCTCGTACCACTTTTTATCCCTTTCTGGGTGGACATCCCATAAGAGAGTGGTTAGGTGAAAATTATTTGTGCTACCAGTGGCGCCGGTGCAAGCTTTATGAAACCAATTTCCTACACCTTTGGGAGTAGAAATGGCAATACACCGACCACCAGTTGAAAGAGTCGGATACAAACCAGTCCACAGTTCTTCTAAACCTTCAATGTGTGCGGCCTCATCTAATACCAAAAGAGACAAAGCTTCTGAACGACCGGCATCGCCGGCAGTAGAAGCCGCTTTAATGGAAGAACCATTAGAAAGTTCAAAAGACGTGCGATTGTCAATATCGATACTGGCTATGCGAATCCAATCCGGAAGATTCTTCATAATCTTCTTGACTTTGTTAACCAAGTTGCCGGCCGTTGCGAATTTGGTTGCCATAATAAGAATTGACTTATCGCGATGAAAAAGCATCAGCCAAACAATATAACCGGCAGTAATCGTTGAGATTCCTAGCTGTCTCGCCTTGAGGACAACATTGAAGCGATAATCATTGAAGTCTTTTAAAAGCTCATCTTGGTAATCATATGTATTAAAAAGGACAAGCCCGCGCATCGGATGAGATATGCGGGCATACGTCTGCAGAAAATAAGCGGGATCCTTACCGCATTTTAATATTTCCTTTACTCTTTGTTTTTTGTCTAGTTGAAAAGCCATACATTTCTTTTAAATCATCAGTCTACTTCAATATTTCTCTGTATTTGGAGTCCTTAGACTTCATTTATTTAAGCCACAGATGCAATAAGTTCTCACTCCAACACCCAAGCTTGATAAATCTTCTGTTTTTATACTTTTAATTATCAATGGTTTCCCAAGAATATATTCGTGCTCATGTTGATAGGCGCTTAATGCCGATATGTCTGTCCCATATTGCGGATTGTTGACAAGAAATAAGCACCATTTTCCAGCCGATACATCTTGATCGTCGGCAAAGCCTACAGCAACTTTTTTATTTGTTGACCAAGAAGAAATCATCTTGTTGTTGAATGCAGTACCAGTTTTCAAATTACCATATATCTGCTCAGGGAGTCTCAATCCTCTATAGATTGTTTTATTATTCTGTCTCGCAAATCCTGTCATGGCACCACATTGAATTAAAACATAATTCGCAATCGTATAAAGCTCTTTGGTGGGTTTAAATAAATAAGGGGGCAAATGAGTGCCTCTTTTTATCTTATTTTTGTATTGTTTTGATATTCTACCATCGTCCTTGTGATCTTGACGTTTTGAATCGACATAGGAAGGAACGCCGACGCCGTGGCCCATTATTGGCGACATGAGTTCTTTTGCATCTTCATCAGAAAAGTTCTCCGGACTTCTGACTGTGATTACACTACCAGCAGTAAAAAGAATTATCGAATTAATTATTGCCATCTCTTTTGGATCAGTGATTTTACTTACATCAATTTGCCCAATAGACTCATATTTTGAAATCACCTCTCTAATGACACTAGGAGTAATTTGCTTTACAATTTCTATAGGAGAAGCACTACCATCCTCGGTTATATTAGAGAACCCTTTTGGTATTTCTCTGCCGGATGCATGAGTCTTGGATAATAAGTCATCAAGCAAAGCAGTAGTTTGTTGTTCAACCAAAAACTTCTTCCAGTTTTCAATTATAAGTTTCACGATTATGATTCTTTTCCTTAGTTCGCAGATATTCTATAATACTTACCAGAATTCGAAGTCTTAAAATAAATGACTTCGTTCCCGTTATACGATTGAGTGGAGCCCAAATAAACTATCTGGTCTTTCCGATCATCCCAATTAGCCGCGCCCGGGTCCGATATCTCTCTTCTGCCAACTGCTTTTTGAATTAATGGAAGGTGCTTTTCTTCATCCCAAATGTTATCCCGGCCGCGCGGTACATGGTCCATCCGAATTTCCTCGGCCTCTATGGCCCCACCCAGAGTGATCTTTTCGAAATTTTTGGGGGACATAGGAACAGCCATCCCGGCTCTTTTATAGCCATCCCCTCTTAGTGTATTAAATAAATTTTCGGTATTCACATTCTTTGATCTCTCATCGGCGTAAGAAATATAAGGCTCACCATGTTCGTCTACAAGCAAAATATTTCCGTTATTAATATCATAAACTTTTCTTTTACCCTGTATACTTCTCTTTGACACATTGTCAGATGGAAGGTTTTTAACGTCGAAGCGCTTAAAAACACTATCTAATACGTATCTGATGCGACTATCTGATGTTCCTTCATTGAGGATTCTCCCCATCTCTTCTTTGATAATTCTTTTTAATTGTGCTTTTGTAATTCTCATGATTGTGGTCCTTTTAATTGTACTTTTGTAATTCTCATGATTGTGGTCCTTTATCTTTTTTACGAGTATCATTTTGTGGGCGCTTTCCGCCGGCGCCATCCCAGCCGCCCTGATCCAAAAACTTTTTCCAGCTACCTTCTACTCTATCTTCAGATCCGCCGGCAACGCGCATATGCTCTTCCAATCCGCCAATCTTATAATGTTGCTTGGCAGTAACCCAAGATCTTACGCGCGAAGAATTCTCAACGCGAACATCGATCTCTCCTTCTTTCGTAAGCGATACAGAATTGCCAGTAATCTTGCGGTATTCTTTTTTGAGGAATGAAGAAATATCAGCAACGGTCTGCTCCATTTCGCCCTCAAAACCAGAAGCATAAACTTCTTTAAGTTGCACTTCTGAATGATATCCGATACACATCATATCGCCGTAGAACTTAACATTAAAGCCATCAATCACTCTTTTATCAATGAGCGGATTGCCTTCTTCTCTTTGTAGGCCAGCTTTTAATGTTTCGCCGTCTTCTGTCACAGCGCCATCATATGCATTCGCAGCAGCTTGTCCTAGTCCTTGTATAATTTCGTAAACAGTAGCCATTATAATTTCCTCTTACTTTAAGTATTTGGCCTCCAGCCGTTAAGCCATCTTTCTTCTCTGTCCTCTACAAATTTTATATAACATTCACTGCAGCAATCAAACTTGATGAAGCAAACATCATCCATAGACTTTTTTGAAAAAGCACTACAAACAGAGCAATTCCTTAAAGATTCTCTATTAAATAGTTTTTTTGAAACTTTAAGACCGTCAATATCGATTTTCTCGGACCTTTCTTCGTTGGAGCTGATTTTGCTATACAGTTCTTTCATCTGTATTGCATATTCTTTTTCTTTACTCTCGTCCCAATTCTGTCTGGGATTCTGAATTGCTTCGGCGCCGTACTTCTTTGAAATTGCTTTTTCAATCGCGGCGATTCTATTCGGATCATCATTCACTGCCAAACATCCTATAAGCGCCGTATGTCACGGCAATTCCACTAGCAACGCCGGCAGTGTACCAAATAATTTTACGACCTGGAGAATTCCCTTTCACCACCTTAGTCAAATCATCAATTTGCTGTTGCTTGTAACTAAGCGCTGCGGCATATTCTCTAGCGTCCGAATCAATGGTTATGTCTTTTTTCTTTAGGTCTGCTTCAAATTTTGCTCTCTGCTCAGAAAGTTTCATATTAGAATTTATCTCACATTCTATCAGGCTAGTTTGCGCCCGAGTTAACATATCGGCTACGGCCAAAGGATCAAAAAGGGCGCCCTCAAAAGGCGCCGGCTGCCCTTCAGATACAAAAGTAAACGAACCAGGATCAGCGATTGCAACTGAAAACAATAAAATACTAAGGAACATATTTAAAACCAAACACCGCTTGTATATCTCTCGCTAGTGCTTCTTTGTCCCCAGAAAAATTATCTACATGTTGTTGGGCGGTTTCAACACGAATTTCTTTTAACTCTTCTAAAGAGCTTCTATACTCTTCTTCGATCTGCCTCATGGTTTCTTTATACTCCTCAAGGGCTTTTTCATTGAGAAAGAGTTCATGACTATAAATTTCTTTTAATTCCTGTATCTGCTTATCGGAGTTTTCTTGCGATGTTTGATATAGATTACTCATCTGTGAATAATCATAACCCAATTTGATAATAATTGCAAGCAAAAAAGCAACAATACTTAAAGTTTTCCAGTGCTCTTTGCCGAATTCTAAAATTTTAATCAGGATCATCCAACGCCCTTTAGCTTGGCGATTGCGTCAATGACGCTTTGTCCTCCAAGATAAAGGCCAGAAATGATAATCCAATCGCCAGATTCTAAATGAGAAGTTATAATTAAACCAGTCGCAGTAAGCCAAACTAAAAACTTACGTGATATCATTTTTTCAACTAGTTTATCTAATTTGCCTTTTACTATCGCCATCATTTTTCACCTCTTGTTCTTCTTCTATTTGTTCGATTATTTCATCGCCAAACAATTCAGCCGCCTCTTCATTGGTTAAAATGACCGCTAGCTCTTCTTTTATGATTTTCTTTAACTGTTTTCTTGTAATTTTCATTGATTAACCCTCGCATAACCGTTCTTTCTTTCAATAACGATTTGTATGTCCGAGCAGTCTTTTAAAGAATCCAAATGGGATATCAGCAAGACATTCTTGAAATACACCTTAATTAGTTCTAGAATCCGAATAAAGCCTTCCATGTTTTCCTCGTCTAAAGAAGTCCCAGGCTCATCTAAAATAAACAAATCGCCTTTCGGAAGTGAAGAAACGGACAGAAGCGATAAACGAATAGCCATCGCAGCCATAGTCTTTTCGGCACCAGAAGCCATTTCAATAGGTCTTGCTTCGTGACTTGGATGTTTAATAAATATATCAAACTTATTTCCACTAGATTCGAAGAAGACTTCGAAATCAACAATGTTAGAAAGAACCTTTGCTATTTCTCCATTAATGATCGGCAACTTGTTTTTAATAATATCATACGCGATACCATTCGGGTGCAGACACCTCATATAAAGATCATAAACTGAATACTCTGCTTGCAGATTCAGAAATTCTTTCTGTTGTTGCTCGATGTTATTAACTTTCTGTTCCATAGAACCAACAAGCCTCGAGAGGGCTAGCGCTTCACTGTGGATTGATTTGATTTTCTTTTCGCATGTGGCAATTTCTATGCTGCATGTCTTTCTCTCTATCAGCAACTTCTCTATCTTCTTAATCGCTTCTTTATTCTCATTGTATTCCATCACTTGTTTTTCTAATTCTGCACTTTTATTATTAAGCCGCTCAATCGCCATGGTACTTCTTTCTGCAGTCATCTTCAAATCTCCGACAACCCCGGAAAGAAGTGTACGTTCGCGCTCGAGCCTGTTATATTTATCTATATGATCAATCACCATCGCAGGCTTTAAATCTGATAATCGCTTTTGCAATTCTTTAACGCCCACCATTAATTCTGGTATAATGGCGGCGGCAGAATTTGCATCGCGAATGAATTTGCATGCCGGGAAAGCTGTGCCGCAAGGAATTCCAGAAAGCAATTTTTCTTTTTCAGACGCTGACTCTAGTTCGTTCGTGAGGGCAGCAGATTCATTTTCGATATCAATAATTTCTTCTCTGGTCGCCTTAAGCGAATCATAATTCAGCATATTCGCCAATTCGCTAATTTTCTGCAGTCTGAGGGTTTTTGCCGCAATTGCTATCCTATCTTTATTGGCGGTTTCCGAAAGAGAAAGAAGCCGGTTCTGTGTTGCCTTAAGCTCCTTTTTGACAGAACATATATTAATCGTCTCGGAAGGGATTTCAGCAATCTCCTTCGAAATATCGACCAGACACACATGCGCGGCGGCCAATCTCTTTTCGAACGGTTTTGCCGTCGAGCGCGCCGTCGCGATGGCCTTTCTTCGCGCTGTAAGCTCCTTCTTGGCCTCTATAATTTCTTTTTGGTAATCACGACCACTCAGCTTTTTTAAGAGCACCTTCGCGCCCACAGAGTCTTCTTTAACTAGCTTAAACTTTTTCTCAAAAAACTCCAAATCCAAGAACTTTGCAATAATTTCTTTACGTTTGGTGGAGCCCTCATTAATAAACGATAGGGCGCCGGTTTGAGATGCCATCGATGATATCAGAAAATCATCGATGGTCCCAAAGTGCCGGCGTATCTTGGCATCCGTTTGGCTCCTCGTAATTCCATTTAATGAAGTGGTTTTGTTTGTGGCCTGATCGTAAACTTCAAAATTTAATTCGGTTTTTGCCTCGAGAGTTTCTTCGCCCTTAAGGCGCTTTATATATTTTGTGGCAGTGCGCTCTATGGTATAAAGTCGGCTGCCAATCTTTATTTTAATTCTGCCCTTGCCATAGTCCCTATTCTGGTTAATCACATTCAAATTCTTGCGCTCATTCTTACTGGTGGTATTAAATATGGTAAAAAGAATAGAGTCAACTATGGAAGATTTGCCTGAATAATTCTTTCCAAAAATGCCTACGATCCCCGACATATTGGCAAAGTTAACCACATTATCTTTTCCATAATTAAATAAATTATCCCACTGAAATTCTACCAGTTCCCAATTAACATTCCTGCTAATGTCTTCGCTGGCTTCTACCACTTGGTTATATTTTTTATTAAATTCATAAATGCTTTTCATTGCATCGGCTGAAACCTGATAGTCTTTTAGGTATTCTGCAATATATTTTTCTTGAACCTTCAAGTCCCGCAGATTTTCGCAATGAAACTTATTGGCAAGATTCATGATGTTTCCACGTTGGCCAGCGGCACGGTTAAGAAACGAAATGGCTTCTGGCTTAAATCTATGCTTCGCTACTTCGACTGCCTTCTTCATCGCGTTTAGTGGAAGATTATTATTGCTTACCAATCGAAGGCGCGCGTCCTTGGGTATTTTAGTTTTTTTCGGTATTCTCCCCTTCGGTGTAAGGGCAATCGTGATGAAAGGCTTGGGGTTCTTTAGGGCAACGTGCTCAGTCTCAAAGGTATCTTTGTCAGCGATATTCCAGACTGTGAAGCCCTTATCGTTTGTCTCGCCGTGATTCTGCTGTACCGTAGAACCGCAATAAAGTATGCGACCCTCCCTATCAAGAAACTGTCGCCTATGTATATCCCCCAAAAAAGAAAAGTCGAAAGGTTCGAAGATAGAAATCTTATCTTCACAATGAGTCATAGTCCAGCCGATATCTGTTTTGGAATTAAAAATAGAACCGTGGTAAAGGGCTATGTTAATCTTGTCTGTATTGGTTGGTGCGACCCAATTGTCGCGATCAAAAACAGAAAGCACGTTTAAACAATATTGTTCGTTTAAGTGTGTCTCGCCGGAACTCTTTAACAAATGTAAATTTGGCAAATTAAGAGCGCTCACAATTGGCGTAAGCGCATCTTGGCGGCTTGTGTTTTTTAAGTTTCCATCATGATTGCCTAAAATCAAATATGTCGGAGCAATACTAGCAAGACTTGAAAAAAAGTTTGAACACATTTCTACAAATTCTGGAGATATTTGCGTCTTTGTGTGAGCAATATCTCCGCAGTGTATAATATAATCTACTTGTTGTTTGCGAAGCGCATCGTATAACTGCTCAAAAATTATTCTGTATTCATAATGATATTTTAAATTTTTGATATGCGTGTCGCTAATATGTGCGAATCTCAATATTTCTCCTATTAGATAATCGCTGCCCAGAAGAACAAAGATATATGATAAAATATATAAAGCAGGATGCCTTCGGTCAGCACCCGGCTCACAAATCTAGTGAACTTTTTAAATTTCATTGAATACTCATAAAGTTATTTTATGGGAATGGCGCCGTATGAGCTAGGTTTATCGATAAAGGGGATCGAGCCATCGTCACCATTAGATCGTTCGCTATCGACAACATCACTAGTTTTAGTTTGGCGGTTGGCTCTATCCGACATCAATTGATAAGCAACTGACCATTCCAGAGGCAACATTAGCGTAGTCTTAGCGGCTTCGCCATACTGTTCGGCCATTTGTTTTGCTATATCTGGCGAAGATGCTCCAGAGGCGTCGGCCACCGGAGAAAATAAAGAGTCTTGATAGGCCCAGAATGCAGCGCTACCGGATGTCCAACCACCCATAACCAACTTCTTTAGGGAGTCGTCGTTTGCGCCGCCGAGCCAATTTAATCGTAAAAATAATTCATAATCGGCCTTAGTCATCCCGACAAGGGGCAGTACAGTATCATCATCAATTTGGTCGGCCGGGACATAAGCAAAGCCCGTCGCCGGTTTTCCAACGTCGCCATCAATAAAAACCCCGCAACCAATATCAAGTGGCGCCGGGTCGAGAGCGTATTGAGTTCTGAGTGAGTCTAAATATAGGTTCACATCGTTTTGGTTTTTCAAGACGGTACCTTCGCCGCCGGCGCCTTGGGCAATTTCCCTAAAATTCTGAATATCTTTCGCTTTCGTTTGCCCGGCAAACAAGGCATCTCTAATTTTCTCGGAAGCGCCAATTTCCGAAGTTGTCATATTCGCCGCATATTCTGTGGCGAATTCAGTTGTTCCAGCGCTTAGGAGTCCGATTAACGCCATGGCGGCCATTTTCTTTTTAGACGGAAAATCTAAAAACAATTTCTTGTCAATCTCGCCGTCTTCTTCTATATCATCGACTAATTCTTCCCAACCGCCAGAGCCGAATGTTCTCTTTAGCCAGCTTACAACCCCTTCGTTTAGAAGTTCAGATTTTATCTCCTCGACAAGAAGGCGATTTTCAACTTCCTCTTCAATGATTTGCCTTAAGCGCGCTTCAGTAATTCTCATAACATAGCCTCATATTGTTGATAATAGATTTAACAATAAATAGTTATCCTGGTCGATAAAGGAGGCTTGTTCTTTTCTTTCACGAAAAATCTCTTTCGGCATGGCGCCCACATCTTCGTATCCACAAACGTCGATCTTGTAAAGTTCGATGTCGTAACTTAAAAGGGTTTCTATGATTCTTCTTTCTTTGTGGGCGGCGTCTGGATCTAGCGCCAAATAAACCGGTGTGTCATTAAAGACAATTTTCCTAATCAAAGGTGAGCGTGGACTTAGCGTAGATCCTAATAGTGGGACAGAATTCCCCGCGATGACAGCATCAAAGGCGCCCTCTACTATTGTCAAATCGGAATCCCAATCTATAAACAACTCATTGAAAATAATATTTTTAGATACTCTGGGGTTCTTATATTTGTAGGAATCTCCATTATACGATCTCGCAACAAAATAATTCACATCCCCGCTATCATCAAACGATGGCACAATAACCCTGTTCCGGTATTCTCCCTCAAAACAATATCCAATTTTCCAACGAACAATATCTTCGTTTGTGACGCCGCGACTAGTCAAGTAACCGTAAGCAAATTTTGCTGTTGCTGGCAGGTTTTTGTTGGCGAGGCTTAAAAAAGATTCTGGTAGATCTATTATTTGTTTGCTGTTGGCGGGAGGGCTCGAGTCACTAAAGAGATCTGAAAACTTTTCAAGGTCGAGCCGGCTTGTGATCTGGTCCCACTTCTGTAATTGTACAAAATTGCCGAAGCGCCGAACAATGCGCCGAAGATTGCGGCCGCGATAATCACAAACCCAGCATTTAAAAGCGTTTTTATCTAAATTAATCGAGAGTTTGCGCTTGTAGTGATCGCATGCCGGGCACGTGAAAAGAAGTTCGCGGCCCGTTTCTCTATAGGCGCCGATGGCGCTACTTAGGATCTTCTTCGCCTCTCTCTTGTCCATTTCTCACCCTTCACGTATAGTGTACCACCAATTCGCGCGAAGGTCAAGCTATTTCTCTAATGTGTTGGTGATAATGTCTGTGAGGGGCAGAACAACGCCCCAGCTTTTATTTTGGTTCTGCATGTGATGCTTCCAGTGCCACCAAAAATATCGTTCAGCAAATTCAGAATTTTTATGCATATAATTATGAAGTATTATAAACAATACGCCGTAAGTCACCACGCCATAAAAAATGGGTGGCGCCATAAAATATATTGGCAATTGGGTTCCCATCAAGAATAAGACTCCGATTGTTTCAAAAATAGAAATTTTCAAATCAATGAAGTTGTTTTTTCTTGAAATTAGATGGTGGCCCCTCAAGTGGAAGGCAAACATACTATTTTTCTTTTTCCCCAATCCGTGAAAGAGATAGCGGTGAATAGAATATTCAATCATGTTAGCATAAATAACACCGACTGTGAAAAGAAAAAAGCTCATTGCTTTTTTTTACGTGCCGATAATCCTTTTACTACCCAGCGGGAATTTTTAGAAAGCTTTTCCTGTACCTCAAAGCCCTCGCCAAAGGTGAATGGGCGGCCGCCAACCTTTGACATGAATTCGGCGTCGTGACCCATCTTCAAATTTCCAACGGAAAACCGCTGACCATACGGGGGAAATTCGCCCTTGGCACTGGTGCCCAAAAGATATGCACCATGGCCGCCACGTGGTATCATTAATGCCGAATCTTGTTCATATTCCTCGCCCAATTCAGCAATGATAGAAAAAAACTGCTCGCCGTCATATCTATTTAAAATAAAAAAGCTAGATTCTGCAACCTCAACTTCATTCTCTTTTCCAAGATTCTCGATAAAAACCCCGTCAACGCGAGTTAGGGCGTATCCTTGCCTGAGTAGTTTTGCCTTAAGCTCTCGGTTCCTTCTCAAATTGTTCTTTCGGGAATACTCATTGCGAAACGCCGTCAATATAGCACTATCATGATTCGTGATATGTTCATGAATTCTCGACAGGCTAGATTCTTTCAAAAGATAGCTATTCCAACTTTCAATTATTGGGTCCATTTGCTACGACTCCCGTGGTTAATTTTGTGATTGTTGCCGTCATTTCGTGCGGCTCAAAAGAAACTATTTTATCAATGCGGCACCATTCAAGATTGGCATGCGGGTATTTAAGGTTTCGCAATTCCCCCTTCCATTCCGTAGCTTTTTCGTGGGCGCTACAGGGCGCCCAATCAACACGAACATATTTCCAATTACCGCTCATTTTCTCCTCAGCCACTCTTCCGAATCGGAGAATACCGCCTCCCCATATTGTATATACTGATTTTCCAACAAAATTCACATCGACTCCCTTAATAAAATTCTTTTTCTAATTTAGATGTTGGCATCTTTCTCCACAAGGCGGCTATCAAATTGCCTGAATTATTGTCCTGCGGATATACAAACCGATCACGATCTAGATCTCTAACAATTGATTATACAAAAAATCACATCGATGTTCAAAGGTGTGTTTATTCATAACCGTTTTATATCCATTTTCGCCAATCGTCTTTGCCAACGTTGGATTATCCTGCAGAATTTTTATTGCACCTATAAGCTCTTTACCAGACTGATATACCAAAAAGTCTGAATCTAATTCGAAAAGCTTTTCTAGACCCGGAATGTAATTTGTTATTAGCGGGGTCTTGCATGCTAAATTTTCGAATATTCTATAATTTAAATCATCTGCTATTGTTTGGTTGAGAGATACTTTGTACTGATTTAATCTTTCTATCATGTCATTGCCAATTATATAATCAACTGTTACATTATAATACTGATTCATAAAATCAATCCACGATTTTCTACTAGCTATGATAGAGCCGCAAAATCCTAGGTCGATGCTCCTTTCTATGCCCTGTGGCTTGTAATATCTAGTATCTACAGCGTTAGGAAACCACATTGACTTTTCACAAAATGAAAAGTGCTTAAGATACCCTTCTGTGGAATTTAAATGCAAATTAATTTTATTCTTTCTTGAAAATACAACATGCTCTCTCAAAACGCAATGACTATCAATGCTCCAAAATATTTTGTATTTATTTGTTTTAGATAAATCTGGATGCCATCCAGTATCATAATTTTCCATGCACAATATAATATCTGTATCTGCTATCATTTTTTCTATCGGTATTTCATACGATTGATGCCCGGGCCCCCAACATACAGCATCTGCATCTGTTTTGTTTAGCCAGTATTCCATGGCGTTGCAAAGAAATAAATGCCGATTTGCTTCTTTTCTTCCGTTTTCTGCAATAATTAAGATTTTCATATCGACTCCCTTAATAAAATTCTTTTTCTAATTTAGATGTTGGCATCTTTCTCCACAAAACAACTACCAAATTATCTAAATCGCCGCCTTGCGGATAAACGAAACCAATCATATTGTACCTTTCTTCTACAATTTTAGCTACCATCTCATAAACATTCGGTCTGAGATGATGATACTCAAAATTATCTATTAGTAATTTCTTTCCTCTGTGTCTTTCCTCTGACCATGCTAGCCCCTCAGAATCTGGCGTTTTACTGCATACATGCCATTTGTTATAATCCTCTTCAGAACCACATTTTTCGGCTGTCTCGTATGCGCTAGCAAATTTTTCACTGGTATCTATCAGATAATCTTGAACTGATTTCGGGTGAGACAGTTTATAAGGATCTTCGTGGATTGGATACAATCGCGATGGATCAATTTTAACTACATACGGCGAACCGGCGATCTTTCCGATTGTTGTATCCTCTTGTTTTTCTCTGGTGAAGAAGAAAACTCTAGGACGATCCCAGGTTATATACTCATGGGTGGAATAAACTTTAAGATTCCTAACGGCTACCGCCGGATCTAGTTCCTCGATATTATCTGTATTGGAAACATGGTATAATATAATGTTTCCCTCATCATCATAGTTAAACTTGTCTTTGATGGGATCGATTGCAGTCGGCGCACTGTCACTTAAATATCCTCGCCAGCTTTCAAATATGAGTTTCATAATGTTAAATAGTAAATGGACAGTGCTTATAATATTATTATAATTCTTTTTCTATTCAATGTCAAGCCCTTTCTTGACAATCTCTTGACCGGCGCGCGCCATCACAATTGAATCCGCTTTATCATAGGATCCTGCCTTTGGATTGCCGTATCGTGTATAGTCTACTTTGAACGTTGGTTCATTTTCTAATAAGTGTTCCAGAACGACCAATTTGGCTTTTTGTCCTTTCGGAACTTTAATCCCGCATAATTTACGGGCGCGCGCAGGACTAATATATTTTGGCTTGACCCCTATTTGATCATATGCTATCCAAGATACCATACCATTAAATCTTTGCAACAACGCCATGGTCTTAGAAGATGAGCCGCCGGAATTAAAGAAAGTAAATGGTTTCTCTATGAAAACGTGTTTAAATTGATATGTTGATTGTAGTCTGCCTGTTTCGCTTCTCAAGAGGGCCGATTTATCAAAAAGGCTTTTCTGTTTTCTTAAATCGACGGCGCCGTATTCAACCAGTTCCCCATCATCAATAACAGCAAAACCAGTAATGCTGGTGGAAATGTCTAATCCCAATATCATTTCTCATCCTATATATCAAGCCGCAGCTTGAAGGTTAAATCTTGTTCTTCTTCTTTAAGGATCGGATTGGATAACGTCGCGATGCCGATCGGGTTTCTGTTTTCGTCATACACTACGATTCTTGATATATAAACTTGGCGCTGAAAGGGCGCCTCATAATCACTATGGATAGAATTGGCGGTATTATAAATTTCTCTTGTTGCGTTTTCTTCGTAAACTTGCGAAGAGGAGTAATCGACCAGCGTTTGGTTATACTTTAGGAATGTCGGGTTATTGGAATAATTTACTTCTCCGCGGCCGGCATGTGCGAACATCGTTACAACCTGCGTTTCCGTAGAACCACTGAATGAAAATGAAAAGGACGCGGATATATAGCTGGCCCCCGCTGTGACCGTATTGACACCGTCATTGGCGCCGGCGCCGAAATATATCCATTTTGGATTATCGGCGGCGGCAGAAGCGGCGAGGGCGATAGTTTCTGTGCTCAAATCCCAGCTACCAGTCAGCAAAACGAAACCCTCGTCGTAAAGGACAACGCCGGCTACTGATCCGGTGCTGGTGCCAGAAACCTCTATTAATTCTCCATTTTGTTTAGTATCTTGTAATTCGCCAATGAGGGAGCCAGTTAGATACCACTTCAAAGAAAGAGTTCCTGGTTCAATGCGGGTGCCATAGAAGATCGATGGAATAGAAATAAGATTTATGGTTTGGGTAGACTTATCGCCATGAGAGGAAGACACTCTGTAATGTTGGCTGCGGGCGCCGTAAAAATCTAGCCTGTTTTTGAGGGCATAAAAATGAGGATATACGGGCGCCGCGTCAAAAGTTCGTGGACTGCCATAGTCCCTAACACTATCATCGACTCCTGCGACTCTTTGCCCGGGGTTTATCATATACTCGCGCGTAATTGAAGCCGACATCGGATAACTCGAGGTAATCATATCGCCGTAGTTATACGCCGCATAATAATCAGAATTGCTTACCGTGCTGTATGAATCGGCTGTGCCGCCCTTATATATAAATTGATAGGAAAAAGCATTGGTGCTGTTATTTTTATCAACATTATATTCATAAAGGCTGATGTGACCAGCCGGTATATTTAATGTGCTATCGCTAAAGGCGCCAGACTGCTGTGGAGTGCTGTTATAATACAGCTTTCCGTTTACTATGAAAAATTCAACAGATGGAATTGCCTTCATGGCATTAATTATTACACCATTCTCATCAAACCTTTTAAGGGACATTTTTAATGATCCAGTCTGACTCTCAGGGTAATCTCGTTGGTTGGATCCTTTCTCAAGGGCTCTGATAATTTAGCAACTGCCAGAAGGTCGTTACTGGAATCATACAGGCCAATGGTGGTGATATACGCAACCGGCTGATCCGTACTTACTGATTTAACCCGAATAGTGCTGCTAGAGAGATAGGTGGGGTTGGCGCTGTGATTATATTTGTTGTGGGGGGCCCGGCAGAAGTAAATAGCCGAATTGATTTCTGTTGTATTGTTGAAGCTAATGTTTTGAATCCTGTGGCGCATTGCGTCACAGGAGCCCGTAATAGAAGCGCTGACAAGCGTTTGTGCCACCGAGCTAGTGCCGGCCGACTCACTCAAAAAGTCTGTTGTGGCACTAAAGGAGGAGGTGCTTAAGGCTGCTATTCCCGCCTGATAGAAAACCACGCCCTGTACTATATTAGACGTGTCGTAAAGGAGCCCATAATCGCCGCCCAACGTATTGAGGGTGCCGCCAGTAGCCGATGCAGAAGCGTCGGTTAGGACTTTCGTGCCGGCAAATGGCGCCCCCCAAGACGCAGTGCCCAAAGTAATGCTGACTGTGCCCTTTTTAATCTGATCCTTCGTTATTAATCTAGAAAAATTAACAAACAGTGTTTCTTTCATCGCACCGATTTCATCTAGAGTCAAGTCTAATTCAAACTTTCTAACACTATTGGTTGAGCCGGTGTAGCCCAAAAGGACTTGAGAAAACTGGTTATAGATATTTATTTTCTTGCTCTCAAGTACAACTCCCGGCGAACCCGAGAGAGGAGAAGCCTCATCATATCCAACGGCCAAATCAAAAATATGATTTGCGGAAGAACTCAAATAAGGGTAATCATAAACACTCTGGAACATTCCATGTGTATAGTTTTTAATATTATCGTCGCTTGGGAACGTGCCGTAAGTGCCACTATATATTGTTCCAGTCAACGGTATAGACTCATGCAAGAGCGTACGCGTTGTGGTCACATCATTGGTGGTGTCCAGCATTTCATAATTTGTCACAGCCATTTAAAATCTCCAAATTTTACTGTATTCTTATAATTCTGACGGGAATTTGTACTTGAGCAGGGGATTCGATCCCCTGAACATAGATAGTAGAATCTATGTAATTAAAATTAGTACTGCTTATTGCCGAAACGCCCGGAAACAAGGTTGAGCCGGCCACACCGGTGGAGCCGTACAGGCTATATTCGGCTTCCAGGCCAACTTTAACCACCGGCGAAACCGCCGTGGCGGCGGCGCGGGGGCCCCCTATTACAGAATAATTTTGCGCCGTGTTATTAGAGTACCAAAATACTTTATTCGATACGGCAGATAGGCGGGAGGCAATGTAGTTTTCTAAGCCTATACTTATGCTGATTTGAGATGCGGCCTCAAGAGACACCGCTCCATTAAAGGAATTATCGGCGCCGTCATTCGAAAAAGTAGAATTGGCGGCGGGGCCGGCACAAGCAGTAAATAGCCTGTTATCGTAATATGCATAAAAGCCGGTATCGACTAAGGAGTTGTTAACAAGGTAAGAAGTTCTATTCGCCTCGGTACCAACCGGTACACTTCCAACCCCCGTATCTATGCCCGTCTCCACTAAGACAAAGTTATTGGATGAATTGCCGTATCCTTGAATATAGGTAATATTGGCTTCCTGCATAGCCTTAACTATTCCGGTGGCTGCGGCGCCAGGATCGGTATCGCCAGAGGTGTCAATAATATAATAAACTCCACTAGACTTCGCAACATTGTTCAATTGCATATCTAAGAGTTCGTTGGTTTTCGCAACTGGGAGATACAAAAGATCGGTGGCGGTCGTAGGCAGTAGGCCATAATTTATTCCGGCATTAATTTGGGTGAAGGCTTCAAACACCGGGGTTTGTAGAATTTCCAAATCGTAATACGCGCTGCCGCTGGGGTGGTTTTTATTATATAAACTGTAGTCGATTTCGTCATCTCCAAGCGCAAACTTTACAATGCGAAATTCTCCCCGGGCCATTTTGCGGCGGCCCGTCTCAGTGAGAACCGCATCTAAAATGATGTCTCCTGAGTTATCTAAAAAAGCCATTTATATTCCTCTTTCCTTTAAATAGTTTTTGTTACACTTATTGTTCAGTCAATTTATAAGTAATGTTCAAATCGATCTTTCTACCTGTTTTTTTAGATGTCATTCGTATCTTGAACGTTTTATCCCAAATAAGTTCATCAGCGGTACCCACTGATACATTCCCTATTTGATTGCCAGCGGTGTCGCTGTAATCGACATCCCCAGTATTTAGTCCTATCTGCCCGAGATTTGGCTGCAGTTGAAAGACTTTTTTAAATGACTGGGTCGGCCTTATAAACTGCTTACGTTCTAATTCCTCTTCTTGGATCGTATTAAACAGGGGATAAGTATATCCGCCATCATTAACTAGCTCAATCTCATAAATTTCGCCTATGTGCGATGACAAGCCTAGCTGACTGACAGTCCTAAATAAATAATAAAACTTTGTATTAGCCGGGATCCTCTCTTCGTGGAAATTGTTCGTCTTAGTTATTATCTGCTCACCCTCCAAAGACAAACTAACGGTCGCTCTTAATTTCCCATCAAAATCGGATACCAAATTTGGCCGCCTTTCGGTTCTATAAATTTCAATTCTAGTCGGGTTTGTTACACTTTCAATCTCTATTGACCCTTCTTCGGTCAGGTCTTTGGCGTTCAAGAATTGTTCTTTTTGTCTTTGTTCTCTATTAGTTATAACTGCCGGGTACTTCCCACTTGAAAAAGCGTTGTAAGCCATATCGAAGCCCACTCTATGTGCCCCATCAATCGTATGATATGGCACCACGTTTAATCTATTGGGAGGGGCGTCCAATACGCGCAAAGTTTTCGTATAAATCGGAATCTCAACTATTTTTATTGTTGGTTGGTAGTTCAACTTCATATCTGCAAGATAAGGAAAAAATGAAAATAACTGGGCCTCTGAGCCGTATGTGGTGTTCTCTATCGAATACGAAAACCGTGCGGGGGCTCCGCGCTTACCAACCTGATCATAGATTTTGGAGGCCCTCTCATCGTTTTTAGTAAGGGGATCATAAAACTCTAGGCCGGCCCACTCGTTACTCGGACCTCCGATGCAACCAATGTCGCTAGTTAATCTCAAATCAGAAAAACCGTAACGCATGCCGGCTACTAAAACATAGGCGTAAACCCTATAGGTATAGTCAGTATCATATTTCACTTGATTGTCGCAAAAGTCAAACTCCCCATCAAACGAATTTATAAACCAATAATTTTGTAAAACCCTCTGAACATTACGATCTCCGGAAGCGGGACCGCCAATCTTTTCGACCCTATAAGCTAGCGTTTCTCTATGGGAAGCATTAGCAGAAAATAAATCTTCCCACGACGTAACATCTGCATCTCTCATGTACCTAACGGCACTATTCATACATCTCATAACAGCGGCAGAATTGATGTGTCTTGAGGCGTCCCTGTTTATGTTTCTGGCCCCAACAAAAATAGCGTCACCAATTGGTTCATTATGATTGTTATAACAATGGCTAAGAAACTTCATATAGTCTATCTCTTTATAAGAGACGCTTTCCAAATCTTCAATATATTCGCTCTCGTCAGCATCAATAGAATAATATTGATTAGATTTAAGACAATCTCTTTCAGAAACTCGCAATCTTTCATTTAGCCCAGAAAAAGTCCTATACAGGGTTTTTAAAAATCTTTGAGAAAAGCTTCCTTGCTGAATATTATCAAAAAACTCTCCAGTTGGTTTGGTGTTAAAGTTTATTTTCACCTTAAACGGTAAACACTCTTGATAACTTCTCAGTTCTTTGAAGTTCTGTATTGATTCCCGATCAAAAAGTAACGTCTTAGTTCTGCTAGCGACCCATTCAACAGTAGAAGCAGAAAGCTCGTTCTGTGCAAATACCGTGGGGTAATACTCAATACTTAAATTGGTATTCCGCCTTCTCGTCTCATAAAAATTATCTAGCGCCCATATCGGTGGAACTTCAGCCAGATTAGTGTCATTAAAGTCAAATAATCCGTTAATATTTTCATAGGTTCCCTCTACTGATATGTGGTCAATGAGTTCTTGCGGATAAAGATTAGCGGCGTCAGGCACTTGTATAAAATCATACATGGATAAATCAGCCATAATATAATAGTTCGGCGTTAGTATCTCTCTTTTGTTTCTAATATGACGTTGGTAAGCCGGCAAATAATCGCTATATTCGGTTGTAATCTGAATAGCGTCTGAAGCCTCTTCAGAAGCCAGCATAGAGGCTGTTATCTGAGGATAGGGAAAGTCATAGGAAAAATAAAAATAATCTAAATTATCATCACTATAAAGTCTACGATATTCTATTTCCCCGTAAGACCCCCCAACGAAGAAAGCCTTCCATTCCTGATCGCTTGTTATAGTGTCTCCATTGCCGGCGAATCTAACAGCGCGAGTTCTTACGGGCACCAAAGTGTCAGTTATACCTATAATCTCGTCAGATAAAAATACCTTTGATATCCTTGGCTCAAGAGGTTCTTCTGCCGTACCTTCTTCCAGAGATAATACTTCGCCATTATCTGTTTCCACAGCATACCAATATCCGCCGGCGGCACT
>Ga0080013_1001622_pt1 | contig 29120 bp, 36 predicted proteins | sample ETNvirenome_6_85_FD_69236 | JGI IMG/M metagenome (GOLD analysis project Ga0080013, IMG submission 69236) | Marine viral communities from the Pacific Ocean - ETNP_6_85 (SPADES assembly) (version 2) | ecosystem: Environmental > Aquatic > Marine > Oceanic | place: Pacific Ocean | collected 2013-06-19 | reverse complement strand
GTCAAAGGTTTCCTGTGTTACTGTATTATACAGTTGTCCTGCTTTAGCAGTTTCTATGTACTCTGCTTTTGAAGGATTTAATTGAGGACTTGAAGTTTGCAAAATGCTAATGTAAGGAATAGCTGTATCCCTTGCTAGATTAAGCTCGCCGAAGCCGCTCAAAGATTTAGCGTCCTGTGCAATAACTGCCAGGTCCACGCCATTACTTTTTTTAGGTTTTTCTGTTTTAGACATTAATATTTCCTCTATTCAGATTTAATTGTTGTTTTGTGACCAACAAAAGCGCCAAGAAGATCCATAGGGAGTTCCTTACCTGCTTCATATTGTTCACGGACGAATGCGCGAAGGGTGGAAGGTTCGACCGATTCGCGTTGCGTAGATTGATATCCCTTCTCATTGAGATGGGACAGTAATCCACTAGCTTTCTCTTCTTCATTCCTTCCAAAGCTACAAGTGACTTGGTTTTTTACTAAATCCCCAAATCCGTTGTCTCTTAACCATTTGAATACTTTAGGTCTATTCTCTTTTAAAGGAGTAGCTGTATAGTATTCAGAAACTTTTATTTTTCTGCCATCAGATAATTTTATTTCTGATAATCCAACTTCAGAAAAAAGACTTGGTAAAACTTCCCTTGAAAGTTTTCTTTCATAGTCTTCTTTCTTTTGTAATTGTTCTTTTAATTTTGATATTTCTTCTTGCGTGTCTGCAATGTCGGTTGCCACTGCCCCAATCCTACCCAATGCACTAACTGGGATGGCTGATGCATCTTTTTCCATTTCTTGTATTAAGTTATTCATTCTTTCCTCTCAAATCTATTTCTAAGTCGTAATACCGCTTATCGTTACGGTCCCATTTTAGAACTTTAAATTTTCCGTTATTAAAATCTGATGCAATTGCGCAACAGAGCCCTATTATAGCAGGATCTCCGATTAAAAGCAAGTAATCATTATCATTAAAATCTTTTAATTCTTTTTGAAGTTCAAAAGTTAAAGGACCGGACGCTAAAATCATTTGTTTTCTGTCCGGAAGCATAATTTTTAAATCACCAAACTTCTCAGCTGAGCGAACATTATAATCCATTACTTGCGGTATATAAACTGTCATTTATTATTTCTTGACTCGCATTATATATCATGCTATAATGTTTGTCAACATTAGAATTAAGAATGTATAAATTTAAAACTAAGCCATATGAGCATCAGAGCGATGCGTTAAAGAAATGCTGGAATAAGGAATCCTTTGCTGTCTTTGCAGAGATGGGAACTGGTAAGACTAAAATAGCATTGGATAACGCATGCATACTTTATAATAAAGGAAAAATAAATAGGCTCCTTGTCATTGCCCCCAAGGGTGCGTATATGACCTGGGTCGAAAATGAAATTCCAGTGCATGTTCCTGACTACATAGATAAGGAAGTATTGGCATGGAAACCTTCCATGAGTGCAAAATACCAAGCGCAGTTAAAACAATTTAGAGGGAATGGTTTCAAGTTAAAAATATTTGTAATGAATGTTGAAGCCTTATCTACTAAAAAAGGATTAAAGAACGCTGCATTATTTTTACTAGGAAGATCCATGATGATTGTGGATGAAAGCACTACCATAAAAAATCCACAAGCAAAAAGAACAAAGAATATTTTAGCGTTAGCTAAAGAGACAAAATATAGAAGAATATTAACAGGATCACCTGTCACTAAGTCTCCTTTGGACCTATGGTCACAAATGGATTTTCTTGACCCGGAAATACTAGGGCAGTCAAGCTACTATGCATTTAGAAATAGATACGCTGTAATGCTTACATCAAATGCTGCCGGAGGAACCCATACTTATCAACGAGTTGTTAGATTTAAGAATTTAAAGGAATTAGGACAAATTATAAATCCTCATTCATACCGTATATTGAAGAAAGACTGCCTTGACCTACCAGATAAGGTATATTCCAAACGTGAAGTGGAACTAAGTGATGAGCAAAAAGAAGCGTATAAAGACATGAAATCTGATGCTATTACAGTATTAAAAGGACAATCAATGACTGCGTTGAATGTTCTCACCCAACTAATAAGACTGCATCAAATAACATGCGGTCATATGAAAACAGATGCTGGACATACCATAGACCTTAAGAGCAGTAGAATTGATGAACTGATGCAAATTTTGGGTGAGACGACAGGAAAAGTAATCATCTGGGCCAATTACATTCATGATATAGAAAAGATTGAAGCTAATATAGCCCTTGAGTTTGGAGAAAATACTTGTTGCACATACTACGGTGCAACCCCAGCTGATAAAAGACAAGCGTGTATTAATAATTTTCAAGATCCAGAGTCACCCGTTCGTTTCTTCATTGGAAACACGCAGACAGGTGGTTACGGAATTACACTGACAGAAGCCTCTACAGTGATCTACTATTCAAATAATTATGATTTGGAGAAAAGAATACAGTCAGAGGATCGTGCCCATCGTATAGGACAGAAGAATAAGGTACTATATATTGATTTGGTTGCAAAAGGGACTGTAGACGAGAAGATCATACAGTCCCTTCGCAATAAAGTTAACATCGCTAATGAAATTAACGGTGAAGAACTTATTTCTTGGATTTAATTTCTATTACTTTAGGCTTTTCGGATTCAGGTATATTCCTATGATAGGCAACCTTCAATAAACCATCCTTTAGCTCCGCTCCATTAATCACAATGTGTTCATGAAGTTTAAACTTTTTTTGGAAAGTTCTATCCGATATTCCTTTGTGGTAAAAGTCCTCTGATTTCTTCTCTTCCTTACATCCATAAACATGCAAGGTTTGGTCCTTAACCTCAACTTTCAAATCCTTCTCAGTGAACCCTGCAACAGCAAATTCAATGACTCCTAAGTCATCCTTTTCTTTAATGTTGTATGGGGGATAAGTGGAAACTCTTCTGAAACCTTCAAAAAAGTCGTTGTGAAAACCAAGAAAATGGTTACGTATTAGATCTAGCTCGTTCATATTAACCTCCTATTAAAGCAAGATTTAGTAGGACCCATTACGGCATCCTATAGGTATTATATAATGATTTTTAAATATAAATCAAGGTCTTTTTTTAACACCTCTTTGTGAGGCTCTTGATCTAGTTCTGGATTTTCTTTGTTCTTCTTTCTTTTGATGATCATATCTCTTTCCAAGTTCTCTTGACTTTCTGTGATATACTTGTTGTCGGCCAAGCTCACCTCCCACTACTGTAGTTAGTGCCGCGCTCATTGCAGGTCTTTTTAAGGCACTCTTTTTTTCTTTCCATTCTGCTTTTGATTTTGCCTTAGCAGGATTTAAGATATATTTCTTTGCATCTTTTTTCTTTACTCTTGACCAAATTTGCTTAATGGGAGCAGCTGATGTACCTCTAGGTAGTGTAAATTCCTGATCATATCCAGGTTTAGCCTGCCTAGGATTTTTCTTCGTGCCGCCTATTTTGAGAGGCTTAAATCCCCCTCCACGTTGTTTACGTACAACTTTTTTAACCATATTCCTTTATATTATACTTTTGTTATACAAGTCAAGCTTCTTCATGAAAGCATCGCCGGCTCGCACGAAATTTTCGCCTGTAAGCTCGAATTTTTGGAACAGAAGATCCCTGGAGCACATAAGAATGACTCCCTGATCTATTTCCGTGTCAAACAGCTTATTATGCGCTAGAGCATAAGCCGCCAGCTGCATAAGATAGTCCTGCACCCATTCACGCCTTTTTGGCCTGTTTGTCTGCTTAAAGTCAATGATGGTGGGTCTTCCATCATAGAGTCCAATCATATCCGTAGTTCCTGCATATTTGCCAGGATAGTACAGATGAACCTCTGATCCCCATACTTCGCTTATTTTCTTAAGCCCATTCTCGTGATCAATGATGACCTGGGCCATCGTCCTCGCTTTAACGCCTATATCCGTGAGATCCTCATACTTATGTTTGTTCACATAATGTTCTATATATAGGTGGAGAGCGGTTCCAATCTGGGAGGAATCAGCCATGATTTTCTCAGCTGCTTTTTCCCCCACACGCTGACGCCATGCTTTGAGAAATGATTTGTCTTTTGTTTTGGAAAGTACGGATGTAACTGAAGGGAGACTCTGACCATCCGGTGTCAGGTAAAATCTTGTCTCTCCGTCTTGTCTTTTTAAAGATTCGTAATTATACTTCTGTACTAATTGCACAGTGCATTATAGCATAAGTGAAACGATTCCGCCAGTGCTAAAATGGGGGGATGGTGGTCTTTCTGATCGTGGTGGTACGGATCCAGGGGGTGTGTTTAAATGAGGATATTGTCTTCTTGCGTGCTCTACAAGTCGTCCTGCAACCTGATTACCTCCTGTACCCCCTTGGTCCATTACCCTGAAATCGTCTACATTCATCTGGCTACTTTTACCATACAAGGCTCCTGTGGCACGTATGGGTGCGTGCTGTGGATCAGCTACATTAAAATGATCTCTAAACTGGTTGTATTTTTTTTTGAGATTGTACTGTAGTTCCGGTGTGCTTTTAACACCCTCTGGGAGAGTGTATAAATATCGGCTAAACAATGGATGCTTGTATTCATGTCGGTAGACATCGGAAATGTAATCCTGAAGAGATCCCTGATTTGGATCCCATTTTCCTTTTCTTGTTTCTGGAGGACCCATTGATCCATAAAGCATTTGCTCAAGATTTAAATCAATTCTATTTGGTTTATCCACTCCCTTATCCCAATAAGTCGTTTGACCTAGGTAACCTGATTTTCTACCGTGTTGGCCTTCTTTTTGAGCATCGGTATAAAGATACCTTAGAGGTCCTTGCATGGCGTGCTTTCTTAATCCCATCAATCCTAGTTCATCATAACCGGCCAGAGGATCCCAGTCGTCTTTCATATCCATAGCGTTCAGTAATTCTTGCCTTTGCGCCCAGGTGGTATGCTTGTTTGAATCAGCAGGTTTTCCGTACACGATATCATCGTACATGTCCTGTTCGAACTCGATGTCTCCCAGTCCAGCCTGTAGCATCCAGGCTGGATCACTATATAAATGATCCATATTTACCATTACGCCACCAACTGCGACAGTCCGCCGCTATTAATTAATTTGTATATGATTGACTTGTCCAACCCAACCTCTTCAAAGAGGTCTTCCAGATCCTCTATGCTCATGATTCCTGGATCCAATTGGAGTGGTTTTATGTCGTATATTTCCTCTTCAGACTCGCTTATGGAAGGGGTCCACTGTCCTGGGAGGCCGGCTATTCCGCCTTCGTTAAAATGGGGACGGGGTCCCCCTGCCGGTCCTTGTTGTTGGTAGGCTGCCTTAGTAGCTTCATGAGGATTGACTCTTCCTCCTGTCACCTGAGCTTCCCTCCCCATTTGCTGTTGCGTCATGGTAGGCCTTGTATAATCTCCACGCCTTTGACTAGTATCATAATCATACATCCTGTTAAACTGCTTCATTCTCTGATCATGTGTTTGACCCAAGGACTCCTGTCCTGCCATCATAAGGCCGTGATAAGCCTCACGTCTATCCCAAAGAGCTTGACTCTCTTGCTGTTTCTTCTGCTTAATTTCTGCCTTTGATAGAGGAAAGCCTTGTCCTTGGTTTTCATACCATTGTTTCCCCTGTTTGTGCATTCCCATGTAAGCGTCCGCTTCTTTTTTAGTAAGAGCAAATGGAATGTTCGATTGATCTACTTGGTATCCCTCATCAGGACGGCTATAGATGCCTTGAAATTGCCTAATCACGTTATGCATTTCATCCCCACTTAACTGAGTGATATCAAAACCATACTTAGATTGATAATAGTGCCTCGCTTCATGAAGAAGCGTGCTGTCTATGTATCCTTTATCCTCTCTTAAATCAGGAATATTCAAGCCAACAGCAAACCTCTCAGGGGCATCAGGAGGAGGCCATGTTGAGGTTACTCCATAGCGCTTTTCTGATCCAGGTCTTATATATTCGGCGTCACCTCTAAAAGACGGTGGAACATCCGTAACATCCGCTGCCCGAGCAATATCATAAATGGGATCACCGCTTTCCTTCAAGGCCGTAGTCGCCATGATGCCTGAGAAATCTTTTTCATAGGGGAAAAATTTACTGGAAGGATCGTAAGGATTGAGTTCTGTGTTATACACCCCCGGAATAGGCTCATTAGGATCTCTCCCAAACTCCAGTTCCTCTGGGCGATCATATTCAATTTGTTTGGGAACGAGTTCGCCATAACGATTTCGATCGTAGGCTGAATACCCTAATAGGTCTTTTACTTTCCAATCCCTTGGCCCAACATAACCAGTTTTATCAACAAAAGTGTTAGGCAGCCCCAGTTGTGGAACTCCTCGCGCAATACTTTCATATTGAAATGGAACCATGCCAATGTTGGTGCTTGGAACTCTGCCTAAAATTGTATCCCAGTCGATGTATTTGGTTATCTCAGGACTTTCCTCGTAATATTTAGCCATCTGATTCTCCCCCCAAACGGCCCCTATTTTTTCTTCATGTTGTCAAGCTTCTCGTTAATGTGCTTGACTTCTGTTTCTATTACAGCAATTCTTGATTCCATTTTAGTAAACAAGATGATTGCGGTCTCCATTCTATCAATGTCCTTCTCCATGGCACTGATCCGCTGCGATGTCATTCCCCATGTGCCACCGACCGCGATTAAAATTCCTGCTATCCATACAAATTCTTTTATTGTCATTATAGTATTCCTGTTATTCCTTTATTCTTGGCAGCATTAAAAGGATTATCATTTATTCCCTTCTGTATGGGAGTGAATTGTCCCTTGTTGTCCATTACTGCATTCATTATTCCACCATCAGCTGCGTATTGCGTTGCCCCACCTGCAAATTGATTAGCGAGAGCTTGATCAGTATTCCCAGTGTAAAGTGCTGCCGCTGCCGCTGGATTCATAACTGGATTATTGGTTATTGAAGATCCCACCTTAGAGCTGTCATAAGACAGAGGTGCTTGTGGAGCATACATTGAATCATCTAGATCCGGATCCGGCGTTTGATCCTCTTCCTCCGTCAACGCTTCATAAGCAGAAGGATTCGCCCAGTCCACCCAAGGAAGTACCTTATCAGCTCCTTCTTTAATGCTGGTTGCGGCCTTGTTAACCTGTTCCGCAAGTTTGCCCATAGTAGACTTACTGTGCTGTGCAGCCTGTGATTGAGTGTTAAGTTGTCTTTGTGCTTTTTCCATTTCCGCTAAGTCCTTATCAAATTCCATCCATTCCTCTGGATACATTCGAACAAGTCTTGCAAAGTTAGCCATCCTAATCGTCTCCGGAAGATTGGCGTCCATCATGTTCATGAACACTCTCAGGCTAGGAGGATTGGTTAAAACCCTACCGCCATAGTTGACGAGCCATGCTAGACCAGCCGCCGGCATCCATCCCATTCCGATGGCTCCTGCAGCAAGACTGGCACCTTCTTTTGGTCCTACTCCTAAAGCCTGTGTTGGTAATAATGCCTTAAGTGAATTTCTAGTTCCACTCATGATTGCACGACGCATCATGAATTTTGAAGGATCAGGTACACCGTTGACAAATAATCTCTCTAGAATGTTCGATAAATGTTCAAACTCTTTTGTCGTGGGCAGAATTCTGTCCTCAGCCCTGAGGAAACCTGCTGGAATCTTCGCATTATCCCCCATTTGTTTAAGTCCTTGGTTTACACCAGAGGCATACAATTCATCATCGAAATGCTTGAAACTGTTTGTAAGTGGATCAAATATTTCTAGCTTGGCAACCTTCGGTCCTGGAAGTGCTTCTTCCATCAAGGATTTTAAAGCTGATCCTTCCTCTCCAATGCCTAATGATTTCCTGAATCCAGTTGCATCAAAATGAAGCAACCCACTTTTTACTCCTATTGATTTGTTAAATACTTTTCTTATGTAACTGGCCACGCCATTATGGTATGCGCGTGGACCTACAATTCTTTTAAGGGCAGCTATTTCTGAAGCTCCCCTTTCAGGACGAGCTTGTGCCGCCTTGACAACCACATCAAAGAGTTGTTCTCCTGCTCTTGTTGGATCCTTTTGTAGAACAATGTCAAATCCCCTAGTCTGGATCTTATTGACAGATTTTCCTACGTCCGTCATCCATAAAAGCATCCCCTTGCTTACAAAATTTTCATAATCATTCCAGGCCTTGGCAACTTCTGGGTATCCCATGTTAGCCACTGAACCCATGTCAGTTTCCCATGCCTTGAAAAGCCTTGTTATGTCGTCTGCATATGCTGTTTCGGCCAGTGTTTGATCCTGCAAGGGCTTTAACAAATCATCCATTCCTTCACGTATTCCTTTCATTTGTGCAAGGGTACGAAGGCTGTTGGTTTGCAAAACATTTCCCTCGCCAACTGGCTTGAGGATCTGCCTTTCTATAAAATCAATGGCTTTTTGTGGAATTTCAGGTGGAATTAAAGCTCCCTTTGAGTCTACTTGCAGCTTGCTTCTAAAGTTAGCGAGTGCCTGTTTTCCTACGGTCACCATGTTCTCATCTGAGAATATCTTTCCTGCTCCCTCAGCGGACTCGTCAAATATCTTTTCCAAGTTCTTGGCATGAGTCTTAAATCCATTTAAACTTTTTGATGAAAGAACTGCCCAGTCTAGTGCCATATCTTCTGCGGTTGCATAAGGTGCAAACTTTCCAAGCATCTCTTCACCAATGACCTTGAGGTAAAAGTCCCCTCGTGTCGCCATGTTGTCTCTGATACCAGTTCCAAATAGAGGAGCCGGTGACATTGTAGCAGCCATCCCTGGAGCTACTTGTCCGCCAACCATATGTCTTCCTAGTTGGGTTCCCATTAATTCTGTTGGTTCAGGCCACCATTCATCCGATCCTTTCTTTATCGCTCCTTGAGGACCCATCCATCTGAATGGATTGAAAGGTGCGTTTGAGTTGACAACCTTCCACATAAAATTTCCTAGTACGGGAGTGTTGAATGTTAGTTTCTCTCCGATTGGTTTCAGTCCCATCTCTTTCACTGCTTTTGGATTAAGGTACTTAGTGATCAATGCCTGTTCTTGTTCCAGCAATTCCAAATTTGATACAACACCAGGATCCTTTGTGGGTCTTGGCTTGAACATCTTGAATGGCCACGCACCAACTGCTCGTCGCAGTCCATAATACAACGGTCTTGCTCCAAAGAATGCTGAAGTGATTGCACCATCCCAAGCGAATGCTTCGAATGCTTCCTTCTTTCTTTCATCCAATGATGGTCTATTAATTCCTTCTCCTCCAAATGTCATTGCGTCTGGAACATTTTCAGCTAGTATTGCATCCCACATTCCAACACGAATGTTATCATCCTTCATCCATTTCTTAGCCTGTCCTGCACGGTTCATGATGTCAAGCATTACTTCATTACCAAAATCCGCAGTCGCTACTGCACTTGCACCTCCAAGAACAGCGCCTGCCGTCCTAGCCAGCCATCTCTTTTTGGAATTACCCCCTGCTTTTTTAGTTTCCTTTAGGAACTTCTCGACAAAGTGCTTGTTCATCATCTTCTCACCCTTCACCATTCCGTACCAACCTCCTCCAAATTTAGCCATGTTTTCAATGACTGGATAAGGGTTGGGTGAATTGGTAAAGAACCCTGCGTCATCCACAAGTCCCCACATGTTTGGAGAGATGGTGACAAAATTATCGTCCGTCATATTGTGAGCATTGAAGATATCATTCTTCGCCTGCACCACCGCGTCCAGATATTTGGTATCCCCTGTTTCCATAAATCTTTTTTGAGCCGTATCGGCGAGCATAAGAATATCATCCCTTACTTTTCCCTGCGCTGCTCTGTACAGCTTCAGCTGCTGCAGTTCCGCTTTTCTTTGGTCCTGCTGCACACGTGTTCCTGGCGTGGTGAAACCGAAAGGTTCCCCCAATGGTTTATCCCATGCTTTAGGTGCAAAGAAATTCCAAGCTGTGCGAGGAAGCACTAACGCTGGGTCTACTATGGCTTTCTTTAGAAATTCACTTCCAGCTGCAGTCTTTTCTTGCGCTTCCGTTTGTGGGATCGCACCTTCTGTGAAGCTACTAATGATCTCGTCCTTCATGCCAGTTCCTTCGAACTTTCCTGACTGGAACTGCTTCTTGTGAGCTTCCAAAGGCTTCATAGCCTTGTTAAAAACGTCTACTTTTTCTGATGCTGTTAAATTATCTGTTGCCATGTTACTGTGTTAAAAATTTCATTGTGTTGTTAACGATATCATCGGAGCTTTGTTGATTCTCCTGCTCATCCATGATGATGTTGCCCTCGATTCCCTGCTTCCATTCCCAGAACTCCGGCTGTCCGTAAATGTTATGCGCTGCGTATTGTCCTCCTTCTTTTTTATCCGCACGAAGATTGTACCAAGCATTCATGTACTTATCAATTCCCTTGATCTTAAAGGCCGCAGGGTTGTATGCTTTAGTAGAATCGTTTTTATCATCCGTCAATCCGGATGCGTACAAGGCGTTTGCCCTATTGGCTGCCAACTGGTTGAATATGAATGTGTAGTTACTTAGAACCTGCACTGGTGAAACTGCTTCCGCGCCCCTTCCAACTCCAAAGCTGGTCATCTGCGTGTCAGCAAATGATCTTTGAAGAATGTCCGCCAACATACGACCTGTAGGCTGTCTGTCTCTTGAAAGCATCAGACCCAATGTGTTCTCAAACGTAATCATTGCAGAACGATTAGGATTGCTAAGCAATCTGGTCATGGAATCATTGGTTACAAGCCATGTTGCCTCTCCATTTGGTTTGTTGAAACCATACTCATTATTCACGTCAATGAAGAACTCCAGTGTTTTACCATTAACTTCTTTAGTGGCTCCAGGTGTAGGTGAGCGATTTACAATGTAACCTGCAGAACTCATTGCATCTATCTGAGAATTATATAAGTCATTTAATTTATCTTCTCCTCCCATGCCATCGAGAACAGCACTGTCTAGTATCTGCTGAACCGCTGACCATTTCGGTCCGATTCTTCTACCAACTTCGCCCCATAATCCTGTCAAGGTATCCTTATCGGCTATGATTGTAGGCATAATGAAGTCAGCCATAACGTCCAATCCCTTTCCTAAGAAAGATGCGTAATCTCTTTTTCTATCTCGTGATGCTTTTGTTTCCTGGGATGCCGCAAACTGGTCACCCAATCCTGTAACGTGTTGTCCCTTTTCATCAGTTGATGAATCAATAAAGGTAAATTTGTCAAATCCAAATTGATTATTCATATCCATATAAGCCATGATCTCTGGGCTTTTTCTAAAGTAAGTTTGTAGACGTCTACGTCCTGTGACTATAGGCTCTCCGGATTGGTTATATTTTAAACCACCATTTTCATCTCTCTCATAGGTATTTTCATAGACAACAGTGAAAGGACCACTTCTGTCTCTTGATTTATCCAGTTCATTCATGTACATATTAAGAGCTGCTGCCCCTATTTCACGCTCCGCTTTTCCTTTCTCCACTCCCATCTGGAATAGCATCGGTGCTACCTGCATTCCTGTTTGTCCAATGACATCAAAGAATCCCATTACTCCTCTATCGTTTGTCTTTCCACTCATCAAAGAGGATCCCACGGACATAAGAAGAGCAAGATTTTGCATCTTACCACTCTCATCACCAGTACCCATGAAGTCTCTTATAATTTCTTTGTATCCTTCAATCCTGGTAAGGCTGTCATTATCCATGTCTCCCATGTATAAATTGGATTGATCCATGAGTGCTTGCCCCTTCTTCTGGGAACTGTTCTCATTGTCATCATCAAAATTGGTCTCTTCTGATACATCTATTTCATCAGGTAGTATCTCTTTCTTTTCCTCTTCGGTAATAAGAACGCTTTCCTTTTCACCGTCCTGTTCTTCTATTATTTCTTCTTTATCTTCTGTTACTACTTCTTCAGCTCGTTCAGGGACAAGTCCTGCAACCTTAGATCCTGCATAGATAGGTGCTCCAACAGCAAATACTTGTGCCGCTCTTCCTTTCTTCTTTGTAACTAAATCCCAGTAGGCCTGTGTGTAAGGACTTTCCTGAGCCTTCTTAAGACCAGGTGCAAATCCTTCCTTCATTCTATATGCTTGTCGTGCCGCTGTATTGAGTATTGGCTTGAATAGGTCTCTGTATTTATATGGGTTAGCCAACGCTACCTCCTATTGTCCAAATTGTGAGACGCCCAGTGATGTGATTCCAGCGCCTACAGCTTGAGCTAATGGATTAGTTCCAGGGGCTGTGCCCATAGAAGTTGCCATTGCACTCGTTGGCATACCTTGATAGATATCGGATGTGAATCCTAATCGTTGGTATGGTTCATACAAATTCTGCAAGTCTGCTCTGTATGATGCATCCAGTTCTTGTTGCTTCAGCTGTTGCTGAACAGAACCAGCTGACATCAATGATGCAATGTCTCCTTGCGCTTGTTGTTGCTGTTGACCGCCAAGACCCGCAATCTGCTGCGCCCCTTCGCCATATCTCCCCATTTGATTTTGAAATACTTGTTGTGCCTGTTGTTGTGCCTGTCCATAATTCTGTGCCTGGGCTTGCCCTACAGTTTGTGCTCTTTGTCTTCCTAATTCTGCTCGTTGAATTCCTTCTCTTCCGCCACCGAACGCACCCGTTCTAGCAGCTTGAAGTCCAGCTGCACTTTGTGCTTTATCAAATTGACTTTCAATTCCTGCTATAACTTCATTCTGGTATGGATTCATGTATGCTTGATATGACATAGGGTCATACGCCTGTGTTGCATCCATTGCATACTGTGTAGCCTGATTTAAGTATGGTTGAAAAGCTCCCACTCCTTGAGATGCCATAGTAAAAGCATCTTGTTGTTGTTGATTGAAAGGCTGGATTTGTTGAGTTGGTAGTGGTGCTCCTCCTGGTCGTCCTTCTTGTGTTCGTTGTTCACGGCTCAGATCTTCCCATTTGGTTCCTGGCGCAATTGCTCCTCCGGCTGGACCTTTGTATTCATATTTACCAAAGTCATCATCGCCAAACTTAGCATCCCGATTAGAAAGCTCCCACGGATTCATTCCGAATCGAGTCAGCTCACGGGCAGTGCCCATCAGTCCGAGCTTGTCGGCTTCTATTTGTGGTGCTTCCCTTTGAAACTGGGTTGCGTGTGTTGTGTTGCTAGGGCTGTCGCCTCCGCCAAAACTCATGTTAATTTTCTCCTGTATGCGTTGGCAAAATGTTCCATACCTAGACGTTTTGCCATTGCGTCAAATTTTTTAATCTCGTTGTCCGATAGACGCGGTTCAAAATATACCTCCAATGCTCCGTTCATCTTAGCCCATTCTATAAATTTTCGCATCATAAATATACCTGTCATTCCGTTTCTATGCGTGGGATCTACATATAAGTCAATCTGCCTCGCATATTTTTCCCGGCTAAAGTAGTACTCCAACAGCCTACCAGCCATGAATCCAATCCTCTCATCATCCTTTTCAACAATGATCCCAAAATAACTGGGGTCATTAGTTGCAGCGCGAATATACTTATCGCACTTTTCCTCATTGTATTCGACCTCACTCCAGTCTGACTCTTCGTGGTGCTCCATTGAAGCTTTTTTAATCCACTCAAAGTCGTTAGGTTCTGCGAACCTCCATTCCATATTATCTGCTGTGGTGTTTCTCCTTTTTTTCTTTTTGTTTTTTAATTCCTTTTTCAGCTGCTTTTCTTGCCTTGTCAAGATGCGTATCTTCTTTTTTAAAACGTCCGCTAACAGCTTTCGCAAGTTTTTTATGCTGTCCTGATCCAACTGCCCATCCGGCTGCTCCTGCTCCTATAACATCTGCAATTCCTATTCCTCTTTTCTTAGTCGCCTTTGTTCCAGCCACTGCCCCTCTTCTTTTTAAAAAGTCACCAGTTCCCATTACCTTACCTCTTATGTAAGGAGCCTTACTCTTTACGCTTGTGGATCTTTTAGATTTTTTTACTCCAGGAGGTGTGAGAGCTTTCATTTGCTCTTTCTTGGTTTTTCCTAATGCAGCTAAGAGCTTGCTTCCTACTTCTTTTTTCTTTGCCATTTTATACTCCTATAACACTTTCCTGAACTGTCTCGGATTGAGGATCCAATTGGTTCATCATGTTATACATTCTTTTGGCGCCAGCCATTCTGTCGCCTCCTCCAAAATTTTCAACAGCCTTAGCTGTCATGACAAACTCTCCGTCTGAGAGCTTGGCGTCTATCACGTCATCCTTCGGGCCACCTGGGCCATTGACGGCGCCTCCCGCATCCATTTCCAGTGTCGCAATTCCTCCGTCCTTCCAGAATCCTCCGCCTGTGTAGTAAGGGTTTTCAAGTTCGCCACCCATAAGACTTTCATCAATTCCGTACATGAACGCGAGTTCCTTTCTTCTTCTCTCCTTCGCGTCGTCCCAAAGCTCTTCGTCCGTTGGTCGTCCGCCGTACCATCCAGCCGTCTGCGATGCTATGGTTGGTGTCCAGTCAGTGTATGTTTGATCTGGTTCTAGTGTCTGTCCTAATAAATTCTTTTGTCCTTTTCCTACCTTTGAGTAGAAGTCAACTTCAGGCATTCTCATTTCAGTTGCAGACACAGTTGGATCGCCTGCACGCCATTCACTGGAAGGCACTACCACATTTTCCATTGCTTGTTTTTCCGCATTATAAATTGGCCTTGTCATATCCTTCATCACGTTAGCTTCTCTTCTGAAAGGAATATTCGTAATCCTATCATCTTTTCCGCTTATGACATCCCATCCCGTCAGTGGTTCTTGCTTTAATAATTCTTGTTGCTTAAGGAAATTAGCCACCTCGCTTTTGTACTTCTCCGGAATTCTATAATCATATACAGCATCTCTTCCAGCCACTGCAGGATGGAAAGGACTTCTAGCCTTCGTCGCTGCTATAGCCGGTTCTTTTATGAATTTTTCAGTTCTAAAGATATCTTTATCATAATTTCCCAGATTCTCATTGTATAGGTTAGCCGCCTGGTTCGCCTTCATGAAGGAGAATGGCATTGAGCCTAGTCCTGCATACATCGCCGCCTTTTCAGGATGCTTTGATCCTGTGAGCGCGGCCGTTCCGTATCCCAGCATTGACTGTTGCAACATGTTCCTTGCCATAGGATTCATTCCTCCAAACATGCTACCCATGATTCCACTTCCAAATATTGGACCCATTGCATAAGGCAACAGCATTGGCAAAGCCATCTTCATCACATCGCTTTTCATTAATTTACTTAAAAATCCCATTATGCTAATCCTGTGTTGACTAAATTACCGTGTATATAATCGAATTCATATTCATCCTTATCTGGATCATAAAGCCAATCATCATCCATTTCATAAACTGAAGGTGGATTGAGTGGCCAACTAAAGTTAAGTCCTCCACCGAATCCTTCATCACCATACTGTCCTTCAATAGTTCCGGTTCCTCCCCATGGTATATTAAAATCTTTTTCATATTCTATTCCTTCTCCACTTACATCTATGTCACCAAACTTGTCGGTGAATTGATTGTATTTCTCCTTTATGCCGCTGGCATCCGCTTGTTGTAATTCCATCCAGTAATCAGCTAATTCTGCATTTCCAGTCCTATCAAATATTCTTTTCCAGTCTTGCCATAAACCTGCTTGTTCTTGCAGTCCTCCTATTCCTTCGCCCATTCCTCCTTCCAGTCCAGGCTGTCTTTCACTTGATATTCCCCTTTGATTAAACATTCGTCCGCTGCCTGTATCAGCTTTACCATAATACTTATCATTCCAATCTTTGCGGTCTTGATGAAAATATCTATCTTCCCCAAGTGCATCCAACCATGATTGAGGCCACAACTTATTAAATGGATTAAGATTTAAAATATCGGTAAACCCAATATTTCCTGTATCTAATCTATTAATTAATCCACCAAGACCAGTGGTGTCACGTTCAGGCCTAGGGCCTACATTGATACTATAAGAGTCTTTTCCCCTCATGTTTCTTCTACTTGGGTAATTTTGTAACTCACCACGTGAATTGTAACCCTGTGCCATATAATCTGTTCTATTAGCATGACTAGGGTGGTGAGGATTACGTGAAGGCGAGTATTCAGCCTTGTAGGGTGCCCGATAATTTTCGTATCTTCTATCAACTCCCGGTGGTCCACCAGGAAAGGCACGTGAATATTGTTTTCTAACATTCCCCCTCGCCAGGTTGCCTCCGAATCTTGGATCCCGTGATGACGGGAATGCTACTTCTTCTCTTCTTGTTGTTATAGCCATTAAACTTTTCCTACCACTCCTTCTAAAATTTTGTGAATTGCAACCTTGATAACTACATCACGTCTGATGTGATGTATAGCTGTGGTTGTGGCAGGATTTTCAACATCGTCCTGAGCTTCTTTTTCAGAACCATATTCTTTCCCTGTTTCGATGTGAGTAATAGTTATTTCCGCAGGGACCACAATCTTGGGAACTTTCTCCCCGTTGATCTCCACGTATTCTATTACTGCATCATCGTTTATAGGCATATTCTGTCCTTATAGCAAGTATTAATTTATCTCAAGCACAGAAATAACGATGTGGAGCTGATTCCCCGCCGATGCCTGTGCCTTGATTATTTCATTTTGTTGCGCAACCAAGGGTTCAGTCAATAATTCCAGTGTTCCATTGGCTGTCAAGGCTTTTGTTTTAAAAAGACTAAAGACAGCGGCAGAAGAATCCACTAAGGTCAAAGTGATAGTGGGGGTAGCCCCAGTATCTTCTGAAACAATAATTGATTTGATAATTCCGGTAGTTGCATCCGGTACAGTATATACTGATTCATTATCAGTATCCACTAAATCCATCTTATAATTTTTATACGTATTAGCCATCTATCCTATGAACCACGAAACAGCTTCATCTTCGTTCTTTAATTGTTCTGGTGTGTAGGACGAATTCAGAAGCTGAATCAGCTGATCCAGTGTCTGGATCATCTGGTTGATTTGTTCCTTGCTGTACTCATCCTGAGCCGCAGGAAGTCTTGGTATATTTATCTGTGCCATTATCTCATTCCATCCGCTTGTACATCCGCACGGTAAGTTCCGTAGCGCCACGCCGTATCAATGGCGGAGCTTGTAATCTTAATTGCCCCTTGTCTTCCTCTAGCTCTAGTATCCACTTTAGTAGTAGATGTAGTTACAGCGAAAGGGCCATTAGTAGTTGCCGTACTTGTAGGGTACAGTTTAAAATCTAGTTCCACGTTAACAGTTCCGGATAAATTCTTAAAGTCAGGAATGAAACGCCTAATGGACATCAGTCTCTCCCCTGCTTGAGGAATGACGAACTCCCCTGATTTTATTTCCGAACTTAACGCTGCTCCGTCCGCATTATTTCCATTTTCCTGTGAATGCATGAAGCTCCTTCCGTCTGTAAGTCCTGTGATTGTGCTTATAGTTGCCGTTGAATCAGTTGCGTTGTATTCTGTTGCATAAGGGTATTGATATACTCCTTTATCAGCCCATGAAGATCTTGCCAGTGTTCCGTTATACCATACTTGTTCCGCATAATTAAAAGTAACGGATTTATCTAAAACAGAAGATCCACTTGAAGGATAAAACCAAGTCACTTCGTTAAATTCAGTATTTAATGCAGCGAAAGTATCCTTCTGTGATGCAGCATCTATGTCCTTAAAAACAAAGTCCTCAACTGAACATGGAATTTTTTGCACTGAACCATCAAACATAAAGAATGAATCAGTTCCCATCCAGAAAGCACGTCCATTGCTCTCCACTGTGGCGTGCAATCCACATGCTCCACATGCAGATCCTAATTGTGAAAATCCAAATGTGAAAGGTGCACCAATTAATTGCATTTGATAAAGAGCTGTATCAGTCCATATAAGTACGGCGCCACGTGAACGTTTAGATGATACCAATTTACTTCCAGCCGTTAGTCTTTGGGTTCCTGCAGTATTGGTTGCTGTTGGTGCCCAATCATTAACATTCTCCTGATCACACCAACGAATAAACATGTCATCTCTTGTAGTTGATGTTCCAATCGTTGTTTCAGTTCCAAAGCATATAACATGCCTATCTGTACCTGAAACCATCATGAACCTACTGGATGTAGGTGCAGCGGATACAGTTGTACTTACTGCACGTTGTACAGTTGTAGTGCTAGCTGAAGTGTCCCAGTAATAAAGTCCACCGTTCAATTGCTGTGCTAATACGTCCTCACCCCAGTTGTCAAGTGACCATTTTCCTGAATCCAATTGAACACTGTTAGGTGCAGCCAAGGATGCACGGGATTTTCCCCATCCCGGTCCGCCACTGACACCACCCCATGGTCCAGCACCCCATCCATATCCTAGTATGGACGTAGCTGGGTTGGTATTGATTTGATATTCAGCTGTTGCTGTAACTGAAGCTGCACCAGTACTGGTTGCTGCAGATTTAGCGATGATGACATAATTATTGGTGTCGGTGACAGATTGAATTTCAAATTCTCCTTCAAGATTCGCCGCCACTATTCCATTAGCAGTTCCTGACACGGATGAAATGGTGACAAAATCTCCTTCTATCGCTCCGTGAGATGCATCAGTCGCGGTGACGCTTGTTGAAGTATCTGTTGTCGTGAAATCCGTTATGCTTGCACCGGTGGATCTTATAGGTGTAATGTCGTACCACGTCCCATTTTGGTATACATAAAGTTTCTTGTTTGTTCCTGTAATTGTGTACTGATCACCATCCAAAGAGAACCAAGTAATAATTCCTCTAGCTGCTCCTACTAGCGCGTCCGATGTAACTTTCGCCCATCCTCCTATCTTTTCTGGAAGACCATAACGAAAACGAACGTTGTCCGTATTGGTCCAACGTCCTTCAGCACCATATTCGGTAGCTTGCTTGTCAACCCCTGGAGCCACTTGTACCTTAATCAAAGTCATGAAGCCTCCTACACAGCGCTATCGTAAACGCGTATCCATTTATCAGTACCATTAATTCTTATTCTAATCGCTCCAAATTTGGAAGCGGCTTCTGCCGTTGAAGAAGAAAGACTAGCAGAACTATCGGCAGCTGAGGTTCCCTTGTAGTTAGTAAAGGCAAAATTTGCATCTATTTGTTCCAATTCTATGCATGGTACTGCTCCTGTTGCGCTTGTTTGTGTAATTCCTAGCTTAGCCAAAGGTGCTGCAATTCCAATTCCCACGCGGTCATTGGTCGCCTCAGTTCGAAGCAAATTAATATCCGATAATCCTTCAAAACGTGCGTCCGTGTCAATGCCTCCTTCATTGAAAATAAAAGTTCCACCGTCGAATGAGACATCTCCTGTAGCGCTTAACGTTCCTCCGGATGAAACATTTCCAATGTTGGTAAGAACATCGAAAGCTGTTGAACCATCCGTGTAAACCAAGTATTTGGTATTTGTATAAGGAAGGGTAATTGCTGTTCCTCCTGCCGGACCGAATGTAAGTGCATATCCTGCACGAGTTGAAGCGTCATGAATGAAGTACCAATAAGCATTGGCCTCGCATTCAAGCGCCCTTGCACCAGATAAAGTTCCAGTTAATTTAAGGGAGGCTCTGCTTTGCTCATCTCCGGTTCCTCCACTGCTAGCTGAAAGAGAAACAGTTCCTGAACCAGCAATGTCCACCTCTGAATATCCTTTGATTGCCTTTTCTATTTTCTCCAGATTATCGTTTGTCTTTGATCCCCATGTTCCAGCATTAGCACCCGTTGTCTGAAGATCTAAATTTAATATTGTTGAATCTGCCATATCTTATCCTGTTGTAACCTCTGTCCATGTGTTTGTCGCGGAGTCATCCACTCCGTTCCAGATTGTTAACTTTAAGTCTCCAGTCGCAAAAACAGCTTCTACTCCAGTTGGAATAACAGTTGCCGAAGCAGTCACAGTAGTAGTACCTAAACCGAAAGTTGCCGACACTCCAGTAGGAGTATAAGTTGACTGTAGTGTAACACTTCCAACGCTGAAAGTCGAGGAAACTCCAGTGGGAATATAGGCTGATACCAGTGTAACACTTCCCGTACTGAAAGTAGATGCAACTCCAGTTGGAATGTAACTTGACTGTAGTGTAACACTTCCCGTACTAAAAGTAGATGAAACTCCAGTGGGAATATAACTTGACTGCAGAACAACACTACCCAAACTTAAAGTAGATGCCACTCCAGTAGGTGTAACCCTGACTGAAGCTCCGTCGTCAGTCGTTTCAGCAAAAGCTAATTGACCAATTGCCCCTGTGCCAAATGTCATATCTCTCCTTTTACAGTAATTGATACTGAAATGATAGGTTTATTGTAGGATCCTTGTTCTCATTATTTGTTAAATAATGAGGAATTTCTGAGTTAAATATAATAAGTTTCCTAGGCGCCATAGGGATTTTCCATCGTCCATGACGAACTCTACCACCGTGGTATTCGAAAGTAATATATGTTGTTTTTTCTCCCATTGCAACACAATATAGACACGATATGTCGGGGGTCTTTTCATAGTCATACTCCCATACATGATTATGGGTATTGATTCCATCCCCTTCCTTTTGAATAATCCCTGCTGTATTTATAGGAATGGGGGTTTTACCATACTGTTCATTATAATGGTCCCTAATATAATCCTGAATCCATGTTATATATTTATCATTCTCTATATTGTAATAGTTATATTTATAGTCCCACTCTTCCTCTGATTGTCTTTTTTTAAAAGCATAAGCTTGAACTATATTAGTTTTTATTTGTACAATGTCTAAGGGAAGAATGTCAGGAATTGTATCCCATATAACAGATTGCTTAGTTAAAGTCTTACTATGCATCAGTCTTATACCAGGCGGGTAGACCTATCATTGGCCTTCGATCAAAAACATTAGTTTCGTGAAACTTTCCTTTTCTATTATTGTAGTGTATAAAAACTTGTCCACAATCCTGTCCTTCAAAATCTTCCCTCCAATGCTCTAGATCACAGCCGCTGTAGGCAAGCATATCCCCTCCTTTAAGAATAACTTTTTTTCCTTTCTTCCCATCTCCTCCGGTCGGATCTAGATAAATAGGCCATTCATCTCCTCCTAGATTTAAGGTGCATGAAATTTCACATGAAGGTCTGTCCTTATGACGATGTAATACATCTCCGTACTTATAAATTCTTGCATAAGTATAAGTGGGGATGAGATTCATTTTAGTTATAGCCATCATTTTTGGTTGAACACGAAGTAATAAAGTTTCCATGACTAAATCAGCATAATGAGAATAAGTATTAGGAACTTGAGTATCTGTCCATGTTCCCCATGTCTCGTCATAGGGAGAAAGAAATCTTGTGTCCTGTAGATGTTTTGCCACCTGCCTTTTATTTAAAAAATAAGCATAGCAAAAACTTGCCAGTTCCTTTGAAATGGCTTTTCGTGTTACTTCATATTTATTTTTTTCAAAACTCATTTAATACTCCTTCGTTAGCGTTAATATAAGAATACCATCCCGTAATAATATATTTTTCCTGAGTTGGTGATGGTATTCCTCTATGTGTAAAAGTCCAATCTGCAGGCCATATGAGTGTAAGACCTTTTTTAGGTGCTATACATATATTATGATAATAAAATTCAGTTCCTCCTTTATCTGTTACATCATTTAAATAAGTCATGAATACAAGATGACGTAAAGAATAATGAGATCCTGATTTCTCACAATGCCATTTATGAAAAGCTTGCCCAGGAGAATAATGTTGAATATTAATATCTTCAATTATGTTATATGGTGATTGTCCTTCATCTGAATATTTATAATCTTTTTTATATTTATCTAAACATATTTGTGCTTCATTAGCATAAGCATCTATTAATGTATTTTCCCCAATTGTTATTGCCATGTCTGTTGAATCTTTTATATCTTTTTTAACCATACTTTCTCCACCCTGATAAATTGCACCCGCATATGATTTGGAAGAATTATTTTTAAAGTAGTCAATGATATCATCACAAATAGTGGGATGAGAAAGAGTATATTTTCCTATAAATTTTGTCATTGCGATCTCATAAATCTTTTTTCTATTGCTTGTATATTAAAATGAATAAACCTAAATGGTTTGTTCGGTCCTCCCACCGTATATTGATGAGTAATATAGGCAGGCTGAATAATGAGTGTTCCAGGATTTGGTCTCCAATGAACCGCTTGACTTGCGAACGTTATATCTTTTCCCCTTTTTTCAGGAAGAGCGGTAATTAAAGCTGCTGGACGGGGGTCATGAAACACAGGCAACGGACTGTCCTCTTCTCGATGAAGATAAAAGAATCCTGATACATGATTATTGGGATGAACATGGGAGTTATGATGTCCTCCTCCATCCTTCGGAAATTCTTGAACCCAACAGTCCGTGAACACACAAGTATGATTCTTTAAGTCATATCCCATACAATCCAAAAACTCCCAAGACCTATCTCCAATATACTTAATATATTTTTTTAATTTAGGATCCTGTGCAATTTGATAGGAGTGAGCTACTGCGCCAAAATCAGATCCTTTTTGTTTTTTTACTCTTTCTTTATTTTCCTTCATTTCTTTTGCTTCTTTAATATATGAATCACATATTTTATTAATAGGATTTACCCATTCTGGTCTATCTTCTATATATATAGGTGTTTTAAAATATTCTTGAAATTGCATCATACGTATGGCCTTCCTAATGACCAGCATATAAGAGAGTATCGTTGGCCGGATGTTACAGGTGTAACTCTATGCCATACAAAAGAAGGAAATATAACCACTGATCCTTTTGATCGAAGATCTTTTACACTATAAGATTCATTTTCTTCTTTATTACGAAAATCTAATTGAAAAACACCGCCTTCATATTCACTTCCATCAACGAGGGAAACAGCCATGGTGAGCTTTCTTATTTTTCCGTGAGAATTAAAATCATGAGGTTTGTTATAAGGAGTGGGTCCTGCATCAGTGTGCCAGTCATAATGCTGATTGAGTTTATATTTGGTAAACTGACAAGGTTCAGACCAGTCCCATTGAAAATTCCAACCTGCATTTCTATTAGCATCTTGAAGCAATGGGTGCAATTCACGATAAATCCATGGATAAGACATCCAGACAATATTTGATTTTCTTTTTTTCTCTAATTCTTTTTTTTGATTGGGGGTCATGTTGTCTGGATCATCGGAATAACCAAATGTTACGGCAACCTCTTCTTTTTGCTCATTACCATAAGCAATAATATCATCACATAAACGAGAAGGAATAGCGTTTTTAAAGCACCAATAATAATTTTCTAGTTGCATACATTTTCTCTTTCTCCAGACTGTATATTATATATTAAATTTTAATTAAAATCAAGAGACAACTAGCCTGAAGGTTGTGGGTCCCAAGTTTTAGTGTTCTCTTTCCATAAATATCTATCCTTAAAACCATTTGTATCAGTATCCGGCATTGGGGTTGGGGGATCCCATTCACCAGTAGTAAGATTTAATGTCCAACTTTCATAAGGTTGTGGATCATAAAACATATCATTATCTTCATCCCAGACCATTCCGATGCCTGCATAATTTTTTCTTAAAGCTTTAGATTGATCCGCAGACTCACTTGATGAACCATCTTCAGCGATAGTATAATGCTTTCCGCCATGTGTATTATAGGATGTTTGTATCCATAAAGGCCATCCATGCAGATTCTCTAGAAATTGTCTTCCAACTTCCTCATCTTCCACACCGTCTCCATTCAACAAATCTGAATTGTTCACAGAATGAACTGCGATAACTTTTGAATGAAGTCCTATTTTTGCAAAATGTGCCATATTTTACCTATTGATATTTATACCGAATAACTACTACTCCTGAACCACCTGCACGACCTGCTGCATTACTAGCACCACCACCGCCGCCACCGCCAAGGTTAGTTCCTCCAGCAGTTCCTTGAACATGTCCAGTAGGAATAGAAGAAGATGATCCAAAACCACCTCCAAATGGTCCACCGCCATTACCATCATTAGGTCTTCCATTTGTAGCAAGACCTGATCCATTAATACATCCACCACCACCACCGGCGTATTTAGTAGGTGATGCACTGATACAAGAAGTTGTACCTACTCCACCGATTCCCGAAGTACCATCTAAAGCACTTGTTGTAGCAGGGGCTGCTCCACCAGCACCGCCACCACCACCACTAACACCTGAGCAAGCTGGGTAAGGATTTCCATCTGTACCATTATTCCCTTGTGGGGGAGTAGTGGGAGGAGTATTTCCTGCGCCAGCTGTCGCTAAAGGAGCAGGTGAAGTACCTGCGCCACCGCCAGAACCACCAGAATTACCAGCTTTACAAGCGTCTGCGGGTCCAGGAGGATGTCCTGCACCGCCACCGCCTGTTGAAGTTATACTTGAAAAAACTGAATTACTTCCACTTGCACCTCGTGCTGAATAAGGGGCAGGTCCACCTCCACCTACTGTAATAGCATAAGGGCTTGATCCAGTAGGAACTGCTAATGCAACTGCGGGAGATGCGCCTAAAGGACTAGCTGTATAGCCCGATGCTGCTCCTGGACTTTCTCTATATCCACCAGCACCGCCACCACCTGAGCCATCCCCAGAGCCACCGCCACCACCTGCAATAACCATGTAATCAACTGTATTAGATCCCGCCGTATTACCTGCACAGCTCACGGCAAAAGCTCCGTCACCTGTAAAGGTATGTATTTTATAATCCCCTGAAGTTGTAATAGTGCCTCCTGTTGCTGTAACATATAAAGGTGCTGGACTTACTCCAGGATCAGGTGCTGCAGAAGTTAATACCCAACCTTGAGTTGCATCCACATACGTTAAAACGCCTGCCTGTCTTTCTGTTTCCATTATAACATCGTTTGTTGATCCTTTAATTTTTTCTGAACCGTCCGCTGATATTGTCAAAGCATTACTATCAAATGTTCCTGCGTAATCGACCACAGCCACTTGTTCTCCTACAACACCTGCAGGTAAGTTTAATGTAATTGCTCCTGAAGTGGTATTGACAGGATATCCTTTTCCAGCTGCTCCTGTAATAGGAGAAGAAGTTTGCACTGATTCCCATTCTATTCCTGCGGCTACTTCTGTCCATTCAGGAGCTGTTCCTCCTGAATTCATTGTAAGATGATAATTTCCTGTTCCTGCTGCCAATCGAGCAAGGGTGTTAGCAGCTGAGGTATATAATAAATCCCCCTGTCCTGTTAAAATTGATTGAGGTGATGCTACCCATTCGGGTAAGGTTCCGGCTGAATTAGTTTGTAAAACCTGACGAGCACTACCCACCGCTAACCGTGCTGGTGTATTTGCCGCAGAGGCGTATACCGTATCGCCGGTTGTGGTTAAGGCCATGTCCATTGTCTTGCTAGCTGGGTATGTACAGAATACATCCGAAGTGCCAGCAGTAAAGTCTACTTTGCCATCACTGTTAGAACTTGCTAATACAGTATCACGGGATAAAGTATCCGGTGTAGCATCGGTAACAGTTCCTAATCCTACTTCCCATTCATTTGCTGTTTGATGTGCTATACAATAATAGCAAGTATTAGTACTTGCTATTCCTGCTACAAAGGTTTCAAATCCAGTTACCGCACCATCTAAATCAAAAGTGCCCGTACCTGTGGTTGTTGACGTCTCTTTGACGCGATCATTTAAGACTAAAGCCATATTACTACTACGCTAATCTTATGATACCATCAGATGCGTCGGCAGTTGGAAACTGAATTGTAAACGTTCCTGATGTACAAGTCTTATCTCCGCCAAAATCTAATACGCATACAGTCTGATTATTATCAGGTGTAGCATCACTATTATAAATAACTGCTCCTCGAGCAGTGATTGTTGCCGATGTCCAACTGGTATCACTAAAGTCACACACAGCAGTATCTGTACTTAGTGCTGGAGTAACATTCGTTAAAGCGTTTCCTCCAGTAGTATACCCAGTTCCACTCGAGCTAACTTCGTTCGTAGCCGAATAAACAGTAGTAGATTTAGTTGGAGACGCTGAATTAGTGTACAACGCCAAATAGAATGCGTTTCCACCTGATGAACTGAAATTGTGAACAGCTGTTAAAACTTCTGTTTTAAAACTGTTACAGACAGCAGATCCTGTAAATGCCATTTTATCGTCCTCCTTGTTGAGTTGGTAACTTAATTGATCCCAACCCAGGTTGAATTGATGGGCGAGGTACTCTAATGACCCCACTCATATATTGGTCTCGTTTTCCACGGCCCATTTGTTGCGCAGCTACCTCTTGTAAAGCGGTCTCGTACGATTGTTGATATAATTGCAGCATTTCTGCTGGTCCTTTCAAAAACTTGAAAGCTTCAACAAGGCAACCATATAAAATTAATGCTGGTGCGTTGTCTCCTATCCATGTACTAGCATTACTTGAAGTCAATCTATTTGGTAATTTAGATAAACTAACTTCAACCGAATATGCAGCATCAGGAGTTGGTACTACATATATAGTATTATAGTCCCATTGTGAATAATATTTTGGTTCTCCTTCTGTTGCCCTATTAGGCCAATACTCATTCATATAACTAACATCTTTCCGTTCTAAATATGTTCTAGCCCCAGTTCCCGCAGCGGAATAAATTTGTACGCTATTTATCACTGAAAATTCTGTGGGCGTAAGAGTAGATCCTCCTGGTAATGTTAAAAATCCTGAAGACGTAGTAAAATTTGAATATTGATGTGAAGTGAATATTGGTATGTCCAAGTCACGCAGAATTCTGTTCTCAGTATGTTCTATAAAATCATTGATTATTGTAGATGTTAAAACATTATCATCAGTTTCAGTATAATCTCTTATTTGTGTAACTAATTCAGTATAAGTTGTCATGCGCTCACCGTTATAGGTCCTACGAATACTAATCCTCCACCGCCATTACCAGTTGCGGTAGGTGTAGAACTAATTGTTATAGTGAAAAAATTGGATTCAAGATCCGGCCCATTAGGGGTAACATTAGAGGTATCAGGTGTTGGTGTGTAACCAGAAGCTGATTCCAATTCTGAAGGGGCCACTCCAAACCTATCAGTTCCTTGTACACCCATTCCTTGAAATTGTGTTGTAGTTCCTTCTGTTCCACTGTTTGTTGCATTCCAAAACATAATTGTATCTGACGTTGTAAACCCATGACCAGGTGCACGAACTTTAACTGTAGTACTTCCAGAAGTAAAATAAAAAGGATCTACTGGTAGAAGTCTAGTTGTATCCGGTGCAACTCTTGCCGGTCTAGGTCGTAATAATGACTGAGGATCCGGCGAATGCTCGTGCGGCATTAATTGAGGTGCCTTAGCTTCATACTCACTTGTATGAACCCATGCCCCTGTCCATTCTTTAACCATTTCCGTATAAGGGAATTGTAACCCACTACGATCAGAAATAGCAATAGCAAATTTTCCACTAGCATGTGCCATTTATTTTACCATTTAGTATTATTCGCGCCAGTCCAAGTATATTTGCCACCTTTCTTAGCAGCTCCCATTCCTTGCATAGTCCCTTTAACAGGACCTTTGCCAGCCATTTTTAATGGTTGACCTGCTCCGCCTTTTACAGTTCCTTTATCACTGTTAACTCCAGCTTTAGCAGGCTTAGGCACAGAAACTTGTCCTCGTCCTTTTAACCAATCTTTACTCATTTTTCCTCCTACATTTTTACGTGTTTAGTCAAAGGTTGACCCTTCTTATTAATGGTCATATTATCTAACTTAATTTTGTTAGGAATATCTCCTTTGCCTTTTTTTCCGCCCATCAAACGCTTTCCGCCTCCAGAGCCTTTTGCTTCTTTCTTAAAGGATCCTTTTTCGTGTTGATGTCTTATTCCATAATCATTTCTCATGATTCCTCCTTTTTGCATTGACAATCATTGCAATCACATTGACCACCACAACAAGCACCACTATCACTGCAATGGCATCCATGACCACATTTTTTACATTCAGTCATAATTACTCCTACGGTATATATGCTTGCGCCGGTTTAACTCTAAACGAGACTCTTTCTCGGTTAGCATCAGCTGTTCGCTGAAATTCTTCATCATATACAGTTTTTAAATTAGCAGTCAATACAGGTGATCTTTTCATGGATATATAATAAGCTAATCCTGCAACTAAGCAAGGAAGAAAATAGAAAGGAACATCCGCATAATTTGAATATGCTCCTGCATCTTGAATTCTATTTATATAAAAATATTTCATGATGTATGCCTTATCCGGACTTGGATAAACAAACATAGTTATGTCATTTTCCGGTCTTCCGTAATCACTGCCAACGGCAGTGGTAACTTGTCCGTTAATAACTGTAAATTGAGTAGGCCTGGCATCTCCAGTTGAAGTCTGTTCTTTCCTGGAAAGATTCATATATTCAGTACGTGAAATTTTAGTGATTGCTACATCAGTTGTATCTGAATCACCTTCTATATTTGAGGTAGCGTCAGTTGTTGTTGTGATGACAGCATCAACTACGTCAACTACTTTCTGATCAAGGGTATAAAAATTTGTACCCGCAACCATCGTAGTTGTTCCGTAATCAATTGTCCAAAGATTGAGACCTCTGTTAGCCCATTCTGAAAACATGAGATTCAAGGATCTTCTGGCAGTCTTTAAGTCATAACCGCCAAGAACCTCAAGTCCGCATCTCTCGAACGCCTCCTCGATGATCTCTTCAATTTGAAGATTAAAAGTTCTAGTGCCTGAATAAGCCATTTAACCTCCTAGTATCGTTTTAAAAGCTCAATAACGCAAGTTGCTGTATCACTGTTGGTTACAGATTCAAAAGTAATTAATACGTCTCCAGTGTAACCACTTGCCTGCGTATTTCTCAAGCCTCCTATGGAACTATAATCATGACTAGAAGAATAATTGCACGTTAATGCAAGTTCATCTGTAGTCGCATCCCAGAAAAGTTTAAGCGGTTTAAGAACAGACGTATTGTTCACACTCCACCAGACTTTATTAATGTCCACTGAAGCACACGCTGCTCCTGAAACCATATTAGCATCTAAATCTGAAGCATTTACAGTGTAGGATTCAGCTGTTGTTGAAGCAATGGTGGCATTAAAGCTGAAAACAGCTTTTCTATTACCATCGAATAATTTTTTTACTACTTGTACCATATTTTATTTCCCCTTGTAAAAGAGTGGGGTCATTACACCCCACTCACGGTTATATTATTTTAAGCGCTAGTTGCTATTGGTGTGGATAGTGTTTCAGCTTTCCACGTTGAATTAGTTCCATCATCGGATA
>Ga0080013_1001621_pt1 | contig 29124 bp, 29 predicted proteins | sample ETNvirenome_6_85_FD_69236 | JGI IMG/M metagenome (GOLD analysis project Ga0080013, IMG submission 69236) | Marine viral communities from the Pacific Ocean - ETNP_6_85 (SPADES assembly) (version 2) | ecosystem: Environmental > Aquatic > Marine > Oceanic | place: Pacific Ocean | collected 2013-06-19 | reverse complement strand
CTTACCCGCTCTAGCTGTCTTAGGCATTGGTGCAAATTTGATCGTAGGATCTTTACACTTATAATAACACTTACATTCTGTAGTCTTACACTTACGAGTAATAATAGTCACTACAATCCACCCACCCAATGATTTGTAGGGACCCATGCATTTTGTGAACTTCTCTTCTCCTTATTCAGTGCATCTCCATGTAACTTGGAGTCTGCCATCTGAGGGTCAAAGTTCTCTGTTAAATCTTCTGCAATAAGATCTGTAACTTTCTCAGGAAAATCTGTATAGTACCATATACTCTGATATGCCATATACCTATGATGTATTCAGTTAATTATATAGGAAATAATATCAAATGTCAATTAGATCTATATCTGATAATAACGATACCAGGTCCACCAGTACCACCAGGTCCACCACCAGAAGGATTTGGATAAGGACCTTTAACAGAACCCCCGCCACCACCACCGCCAGTGTTAGTAGTTCCACTACCACCAGTGTAAGTCGCTGTGGGTGGGCCACCTGCTCCATTTCCACCACCACCTTCACCACCTTCTCCCGGGTTATTTGCTGGTTGGTTGCTACAACCACCACCACCACCACCAGCATAATAGGTAGCACTATTACTCCATATGGCTATTGGAGAACCTTCTCCTCCCTCACCACCACCAGGTCCACCAGCAGCTTCTCCAACTTCTCCTGCACCACCACCACCATTACCATTTCCAGAAGGAGAAGGTCCTCCACCATCAAATCCTTGAGGCGGGCTTACAGGAGGGTCATTACCTTCACCAGCAGACTGTGTCGGACTTCCAGAACCACCAGCACCACCACCAGAACCACCAGGTTCACCATCATATACCGTTCCACCTGTATCTCTATATCTACCTGCTCCACCACCACCAGTACTTGTTATTGTTGAAAATGTAGAGTTGCTACCCTGTGATCCACCCTGAGCGTTAGGACCTGATCCACCTCCTCCTCCACCACCAATAGTAATAGGATAAGATCCAGGAGATGCGGATACTGTAAACTCAGCACCAGCTAAGGGATGACCTTCTACATTAGTTCTAAAACCGCCACCACCACCGCCACTACCAGCACTGGTCCATGGAGCATGTGGGTTAATACCACCTCCACCACCTCCACCGCCGCCACCGGCGACGACAAGATATTCAACTGCTCCAGTACCAGCAACATCACTAACTGAAAAAGTTCCTGGACTCGTAAATTTATGTGCAGTCCATTCTACTCCAGCAGGGTCAGTGTAAGGATTAGTAGATCCACCAGTTGCAGATACTCCTGATGCTAAACTTACGCCACCTTGAACTAAACTCGTGGCACCTCCACCCATTCCTATAAATCCGGGCAAAGGTTTTTCTTTTCTAAAAGGTCCGAACATCAATTAACCTCCTTATGAAGTCGTGACTTGATTAGCAACTGCTACATAGGTAGCATTAGCAGTCTTGAGTATATTAAATGCATATGTATCAACTCCACTTGATCCACCATCAGTTGGAGCACTACCTCCTACCCAATGAGTGGTAACACCAGCAGTTGCTTCTACACCATCAATTCTAAGTTGATCTACAAAATGAGATGAGCTACCTGCTACTGTAATAACAGTAAGGGTCATTGCATCCCCTATTGCCATATCAGTATTAATTCCTGCAGTTGATATAACATTCAACTTAACATTTGCTCCACCAACTGCTGCTGAACGGTAATGAACCATTCCACTACTACAATTAATAACTTTATCAGAGTTTAAAGCAGTTCCTGAAGTGGCAAAATGCTCTCTCATAAGACCACCACCTTGTAGTCTCAATCCTCCATATACACTGGCACCTGCGCTAATAGTCTCAATCTTAGAAGTATTATCATAATAAAGACTTGCAGCTCCATCATTAGCAAAGGTAGCATAAGTTTCATCCTCATCCTTATTCATAAGACGAAGATCATCACCCGCTACTCTTAATTGATTAGTAGCATTATTAATTACAGAATTGGTAGCATTATGTTGGATGGTTAAATCAGAAGCAATACCTAATTGTATTTTCTTATTATCACCTAGATGAATAAAGTCGGATGATATCGTTACACCTGCACCAACAGTTACAATACCTGCATTTACTTTTACATTACCACCACTTACATTAATGCCTCCCTGGGCGGTTATGAGTCCTACAGAATCTATGTTTGTAACATCATCATAGGTAAGAGTTCCACCGATAGTTACATTGCTACTGAAGGTAGAAATTCCTGAGGAGACCAACCCTTCGGCAAAAGTAGGTGCGCCCCCAACGAGGCTCTTTATGGTAGTTACATTAATCTGAGACATTGCGCTTCTACACTTTTTAGATATTTATAAAGATATTTATGTCATCATATATGATTACACCACCCGTAGTTGTTATACCACCGGAACTTGCGAGAGTTGTAATTCCCGTAACACTAAGGCCGTCCGCAAACACTTGCGCATTATCACTAGGTCCTTCTATTTGTTGTACAACTAACTTACTCATTAGAGATCTCCTATTTGTAGTACATCAAGAACCAGGGTCTTACCAGCACCCACTGTAACCGCAACACCAGAAGCGATAGTCGTTGTAGGGAAAATGGAAACAACATAAGAACTGTTACCACCAGCTTTAGAAGTACCAATCATCATATTCTCGGTTACATCAACTGAATTACCAATATAACTGAATGGAGATGCAGTACTCCCATCCGCATAATTAATAGCAGTTCCTAAACCACCACCACTTCCACTACCACTACCAGAAATGCTAATATCAACTCTATTAGCGGAAGCATCATAAGCAAATGTGTTACCACTTCCAACAAAATTCAGTGTTGTAACGCCAGCACCAATCTGAGTTCCCCCTGATTGAATACCAACAGCAGCATTAAACCTTGTACTAACACCAACTAAATCACCGGTGACCGTTAAATTACCATTGATGGTTTGGTCCGATGAATCAGAATCAATAGCATCAGCAATATTAAATGAATCAAAAACCTGGAAATTAAGAACATCATTTACTGATGCAGCAGAAAGTAAAGTTACTGTTGCTCCATCACTTGCAGTATAATCCCTTCCAACTACTAATCTAACACCATTACGATATACACCTAACTCATTAATCCTATAACCGCCTGTAACAGTAAATTGGGTCTGGCCAGCAGTCGCTATTGCTGAAATATCCTTTCTAGCAACATTAGCGGTTAAATCTAGCGGTCTTCCTATCGGCATCGCAATACTTTTTAGTTATTTATATCCTATATCCACTCACCATTACTTTCTTTGATGATGAATAATTAGCCCCATGATCAATATGGGCAGGATACATAAGAAGTTTACCTTTTTCTGGTTGAACTTCCTCTCTTTCACCATCAATAATCAAAAATGTGGTCCCATCCTCACAATCATTTAGATAAAGTAAAGATGTATAATGTTCTGCATGGGCATGATTATGCTTTAACATTTCACCTCCACCTTCATAATCTAACATATGAAGATAATGATAATTTAAAGGTTGAGATGAAACTTCCTCCACCTTTTTCTTAATCACATCCAAATAAGAATAATATTCAGTATCAGCAGAAGGTAATAAATTTACAGTACCAAAATAGCCGCCCTTCATCGAACGAACTATTTGGCAGAATTCAGATTTGGGACGTGACTTGTAGTATTCTAATTTACTTATAAAGATATTTATGTCATCATATATGATTACACCACCCAGTTACTATGTATTTAATCTGTGAGGGTGAAGGAATACCACAATGTGGATCCCTTAACTAGGTTCTGTTGGCCAACTAACATTCTTAGTATCAGAAGTGTTAGCTGGAACATCTCTTAATGCCTGACGATATGTTGCCCATTCTGTTTTCTTAGAATTGGAGAGTTGGGAATCAGCAACCTGTGTCCAATCACAAGCAGCAAGAAGTGCATTCCGATTATCTCTAATTATATCCATACTAGGGGCAGCAGGAGGGCTAAAAGCACCTGTCCCCGCATTATAAGTATAAGAATAAGCTTCCACATCATCACTACAATTCACCCAAGTAAAATCTTCATGCACTGGGAACTCAGCATCCACCACATCTACGATTATTCCGTTTAGAATAAGTGCTTTCTTTGCCATGTTAGAAATACTCCTCGACTACTACGACACCCAGTCCACCAGTTCCAGCATTACCAGAAGAGTTAGCACCACCACCACCAGCACCATATGAACCAGATTGTCCATGAGCATGAGTAGGGTCAGTTCTGGAACCACGTCCACCACCACCCCAGTAACTAGAACCCCCAGTACTTCCTGCCTCATCTATTCCAGTAGTAGGCATATTAGCTCCCTGACCACCCAAATTTAAATCTCCACCAGTTCCATCTCCACCTACTCCACCATATGACGCGGGACTTGTGTGGCAGATTCCACCGCCACCACCAGTAGCGCTACAATGAGATCCAAATGATGAAGTACCTCCTGGATTAGCCTGATCAGTAGAACTATTCTTAGCAGTACCAGCAGATCCTACCGTCACTGCCTCAGTTGCACTCAATGCAGGGGCATAAATGACTTTAATTGCAGTGCCTCCACCACCACCACCAGAACCACCCTTAGAACCTGGTGCTTGACCATGGCCACCACCACCTCCACCAGTTACAATTACCCGAATTTTACTAATATCAGAATGTTTAGTCCACGTATGAGGTCCCCAAGTATAATAAGTCTGTTGTTTAGAAAATCCTGTATAAACACCAACTACAGTTCTTCCACCAGCAGAAAAACCATCTGCTGTAACAATACCACTTGATACAACATCAGAACAAGAAACAATTCCAACGAAAGTTGAGATACCAGCGTGTTTAACATCCCTAAATGTAGAGAATCCAGTAGTATTAACACCTGCAACACCAGTATCAATATTAGTTAAATTTGCACCAGAACCATAAAAAGCACTAGCAGTTACGATACCAGAAGCGTTAACCGTACCAAATACAGAATGTAATTGTGTACTAATACCAGGAACAGCAGCAGTTGAAATACCACTTAAGTTAGAACCATCACCATAAATCTGATAGGCAGTAAGAATACCAACGTTTGTTATTGAAGTATTATTGACTCTTGCAATTGAATCCGGTCGTGTAGTACCAATACCAACAGATACTGTAGTATTAATTCCTGCGGCAGTCTTTATCCAAAAATCTGCTTGTCCTGGAAGTCCTGTTAGTCCCGAACCAGAACCAGAGAAAGAATCAGCAGTAACAATACCACTTGATACTATATCTCCAAAGCTACCAACACCACTGACAGTTAATTTACCACCCAGACTAAGATTTCCAGTTATCTGGTCAATGCTCTGCCCCATATTAAATGCTTTATAAGCAACTAATTCAAGGATATCTCCACTCTGTGCATACGAAGAAAGTCCAACACTAGTTCCATTACCAGCTTCATAATCTCTTGCTTCAACTAATTTAACACCGTTAAGGAATACATCCATGTATCCAACGGTATATCCTGCAGCAAATGTAAAGCTAGTCGTTATTCCACCAGGAGTAAAAACTTCTCTAGCAACAGTTACGGCTGCATCACCAGGATTTCTCCCTATATAACCGCCTCTATCTGCCATTTAGCTAACCCCCTTAAGGATACTCAGAGCCACATCAACTCCATTTGCACTATCACAATAAACTCTTAAAGAATCACTAGTTTCTAAAAGGGTTTTACCAGCATCAGTAATAACAAAAGAACTTCCAGTTGGAACAGGAATCTTCTGTCCTATACCTACTACAGTATTTGAAGAACTATCATGCACTTCAATCCAAATATTAACTGCACTATCAGTATTATTAGCAAATGTACCACCAATTAAAATACTTTTATCTGAAGCAGTATACGAACTTGTTAATCCTAAGAATGTAAAACTACCTGTCGCGGATATCGCAGCAGTGTTAATCGAATCCCTATCAATGTAAACCTTACTAACATCAACTCTATCAACTCTAGTTCCCCCAAGGGTATGAGTACTATCAACAATATATCCGGAAGAAATTCCAACTGTTGAAATACCACTAATAATATTAGTTTTAATTCCCACGGAACCTGAGGAGTTCGTAGTTACGATCCCTACTGCTCTTGATAATGAATTGGTAAACGATTCTGCCATTGTTCTTTAAGTGTTAAAGTTATTTATTAACCGCCAAGTGCGATTACCATTCCAAGAGATGCACCTGGAGTGACTGTTGCTGTTGCCACACCTGATGATGGGGCTGTGACCGTCCATGCTGTTCCATTACTGGATGCAAAATTAATAAAGGTAGTACCAGATCCAATATAAGTTCCTTCGGAAGCAACACCAATCTGACCACCTGATGCAGCAACTACACCAGTTAAATTGGAACCATCTCCATAGAAGGAATCAGCAGTAACAATACCACTTGATACCACATCAGTCATACTGGTGAGTCCAGTAAGAGTGGAAGCTCCACTTACACTTACAGTGGTTGCATGGAAATATGCAATCGTGCCAAGACCAGTAATATTAATCTCACGACCAGAAACTTGATCGTAAGTAATATCATCCTTGACGTAGAGATCCCCACCAACATACAAATCTCCACCCGTCGTAGTAATACCACCTTGGCTTGCAAGTGTAGTAATACCCGTAACAGATAGAGTAGTTGTAATAGCAACGTGACTATTAAATGTGGATACTCCTACAACAGAAAGACCCCACCCAACCAAAGCACTACCACTTGGTTGAATAGTAACAGCACGATCTCCAAAAGTAGAAAGGCCAGTAATATTAATCTCACGACCAGAAACTTGGTCATAAGTAATATCATCTTTTACATAAAGATCCCCACCAACATAAAGATCGCCACCCGTGGTAGTAATTCCACCTTGGCTTGCAAGGGTACTAACACCAGTGACGACTATAGAGGTAGCACCAATGCCACCAGCAACTTCTAATTCAAATTTAGGAGCAGTTGAACCAATACCAACTTTCTGATTGGTCGCATCAGCTAAAATAAGCTTGGTATCTACCTCAAGCCCATTCTTTACAACAAAATTCTTATTGACAGCCATGCGGGTTCACTTTCCCCCAACAGAGTATTATTATTTATTTATAAGGAATATTTGTTAGAATCAAATCTCAAACTTAACATACCCTGTCTGACTTGTATTACCAAACAATTGCTCAACCGTATTCACATCTCCATTTTGATATCCACTTCCACCTCCACCACCAGCACCATTTCCATTTGCAGCATCACCACCCGTAGACCCACTACCACCACCACCTAAGAAGGAATTAGAAGTCTGCCCACCATTTACTCTATGGGCTAATCCTGCTTTGTATCCTCTTGTTATTGTATCGGTAGATTCACTTATTACACTTCCATCTCCTGCACGGAATTTAACTTTTCCCATGTCTTGACAAGCACTATATCCTTGTGCGGTCCAATACTGTCCAAAAGTACATGCAGATACTCTACCAGCGGTTGTTTCATAAGCAGACCCAGAAGGGAGCCAAGTTCCACCAGGGAAAAATCCTTGTAATGGTAATTGACCATCCCCATATCTCTCTCCTCCTTCACCTGCACCATTACCTCCCCCAGGACCATTCTCACCACTCACTCCTACTCCTCCACCATCACCACCAACATAATCATCACCAGCTTTACCACCACCACCTACACAAGCGATAAGAGTTCCTCCTTCATATAAAAATGTTGCTTCTCCACCACCACCTTTATCACCTTGTGGGGATTCCGCAGAACCAACCTTAACCGCATATTCTACATTTTGTTTAAGAGTCATATAAAATGATGAAACACCACCCTTACCACCAACATGGTGAGGTGGATTCTCATGAGTTCTACCTGCAGCAGCCGCCATTGTTACTTTAGCAACAATATCCTTCTCTGGTGCATAAATGACAACAACTTTAGAACCTACTGCCGCTGAACCAATGGTAATAGAAGAATCTGCCAAGTTAGTCTCTCCACTACTATACCAACTTCCTGACAATCCTTCATTCATATTTTCATGCTTTATAATCTCTCTAGCAGTAATAACATTTAAATTAACAATATCCGAATATAAAGGCGAATTACATGCTATGGGGTGAGTTATTCTACAAGTAACTGTTTGAATTCCAGCTGTTGCTGTACTCAATTCTAAAATAGAACCAGTAGCACCAGAAACTCTATCAGTTAAAGTTCTATTCTCCGATGTAGGACCAGAAGACACTAGTGGATCTGACTGATACTTAGCAAAATATCCTTGACTTGCTTCCAATAACATATCATTCCAATCATCTCCACCTTCTTCAATTATCAATCTTTTATTACCACCACCTGCAGGAGTATCTCCTCCAATATACAAATTGGCAGGAGAAGAAAGTGGATAACACTTATAAATTCTACCTCCTTCAACATCAATATTCCAATTTCCATTTTCCGGGAAATCTCTGATGCCGTCTATCCTAATCTGATGCCATATACCAGATTCTTCCCATGCACGAAAATTAACTTGTCTGCTTCCAGTCCATGCAATTGTATTATAATAGATATGATTACCTCTTCCACCATTACCACCATCAAATCCTGGAACAGCAACATTAACAGGAGCAACAGGAACTGATATAGTATAAGATGTCTCACCATTGGATAAATCGCTACCATTTGCTTGCCATTGATAGCTTAAAGTATCTATATTTGAATTACCAGTTACAATTCCAACTACAGTAAATCTAGCAGTACCTTGCGCTGATGCGGCATTAGTAGCAGGAATTGTTTGTGTCTCTGGTTGAGTTATAATTTGAATAGATGGATGAAGTGTAAAATCTACTTTATTACTATCTACACTATACAAAGAAGGCCATCCAGGTGCTCCCCATGGAGAAGTAGAATCTACAACCCCCTCATTGATTGCATTACCAGTAGAACGACCAGTAGAAACAGTAACTTGACCTCCTGAAGAATAAGCAGAAGGAACATAATCAGGTTTTAAGAAAAACTTTAACCCATCTACAGTTTCGGCAGTACCATTCAACTCATATGTAGTAGAATTGCCATAAACTGTAAGAGTGGTAGTTGCTGCTCCCGTAATGCCCGTCAAACCTATAGCGGTCATCGTCCCATTACTCATCTTTGCTTGAGTAGGAGCACTTGTTCCCGCCAATTCATACCACCACTGATAAGAAAGAGAACCAGTATTAGTAGCATAAGATGCTGCAAGTCCAACAGGAAATGTTGCCGTAGCAATGCCTGTAAAAGTACCTACCCCACAAGTAGTAACACCAGTAGGTTGCGATAACCACGACAGCGTTGGCCCATTCAGGTCAAGGGTGGTTTTTCTCTGAATAAAATTATCCATTAACTATCTCCTCAACCGAAGTTTTGACCACCAACTACACCATAGAAACTACTTCCACCATCAAATGTTCTAAAGGAATAAATGTCTGACTTACCTGCTCCCGTGGATACTACAGGAATTACTCCACCACCAGGCCACAGAAGGTCAATAGCATCACCACTATTATCATAGAATGTTTCAATTCCAGTAGTATTATTCGCTGGAGAAACTACGCTAAATCCACCAGTAGAGTCCTGCAAGAACTTAATCGTAAAGGCACTTCCCTCAGAAGGAATATTCTTTAACTTAACCTGGTTAATATCCTGATCAACAGTACATGTAAATGTCTGTGCTGATGTAAGATCCAATGTAAGAACATTAGAAGCACTAGTAACGATACCAACCTTATTACGAGATGCAACTAATCTCATTACACCTTCAACATCTAAGGTATCTCTGGCAACAGAAGTTCCGATACCAACCTTAGATGTAGTAGTGCTTACATTAAATACTGTTCCACCTGTTCCAACATTTAAAGTGCGAGAAGTAGTTACTCCTGCCTCAATGTATCCAGTAGTAGGTGAAATAAAGTTATAACTTGTTGCAGTAATAGACCCACCAACCACTACATCATAAGTGAAGTCAGCAGTACCAATAAACCTAGACCTATTAGCAACATACAAATCAGTCTTACCTGTTCCAGCACCAGCCTTGTCATCACCGACTTGCAGACTGAAACTACTGTTAGGTATGGTCGTTCCAATTCCCACATTTACATTGCTAACTGGATAAACTCCCGTTCCAATTCCCGATGCAACACCATTCCATCTGCTATCAGTTGGAAGATTAGTCAACGCAGAACCATCACCCGCATAAGTTGATGCATACATGCCACCAACGATATTAAGTTTAAAACGGGCAGCATTCGTAGAAGCACTGGTAGTTGCAATACCAACATTTCCAGAACCATCAACAAAGAAGACAGATGAACCAGAACCAACCTTAAGTGTTATGTCAGTTCCAATACCAGCATATGTAGTGGTACCAATACCCACATTATCAAATATTGCAGTAGATGTATTGGTTGAAATACTTACATTACCAAAGCGTCTCCAAGCATTACCGGAGGTATAAACCCATCCCATGTATCCGCCTTGGGCTGGATCAGAGTTCCATGCTACATCTCCAGGGTTACCTGCAAGAGAAGGAGTTGCAATTCCTACCGTATACTTACGTGAAACAGTAGCATCTCCTTGGAGGAATAAATGATTTGCTTCCAAACCAGCAGAAGATGTAGAAGTAACCTTCTTACTAAAGACAACAGGACCATCAAATTCTGAAAGAATATCATTATCTGGACCACCCTCAACCTTTAAAGAACGACTAATAGTTGCTTCTTGAGGGGTAATAACATCAAATCCAACACTAGATCCTGTATCAGCAATATCCTCACCAGTTACAGTAGGAATAGGAGCATCAAATAATTCTTCTTGTCCTGTAGCAGAACTTACCTTCTTATTACCAATGTAGAAGTCACCATCACTATTCATAGCAGTGTAAACAACTACACCACCATCCTTCTTAGTAGACTGTGCCAACAATTCTTCTGACTTAGACAGCTGTCTATCCTGACGCTCAGGTAAAGCAGTAGAGTAGTTACCTGGACCATATCCCAGATATTCAAATGTATGACCGGATGCACGAAGAATAGAATTTCTACGCAACTCAACTGGAGTTACACGTATTCTTCTAACAACAGTCGCATCAATATGAGTCTTACGCTTAGTTCCTAAAATACCACGGAATACATTTATAGGATTATCCGCTACCGTAGTTTTAATTCTAACAATCTCATCACCAATTAACAGATAATCACCAATACGAAGTCCCAAATTAGAAAGATTAGTAAGACTAATTTCTGTTGTGGTTGCCGTAGCAATTGCAGCATCTAAAGTTGTTGTAACTCCATCATATTCAATAATCTGACGACCACCAATATTCTCATTTTCATTAGTAATACTACCTGCCTGAGAAACAAAACCTTCTCTATAAGCACGCAGTGTTCCAGTTGTAGCAGGAGCAGAAGTTCCAACTCCAACATTCATTACAAATGTAGTAAGACCTACATTCTCTGTTACAACAAACGAATCGTTATAATAATCATTCGCAGCACCAGCAATTCTAATTCTATTATCAACCCTTAAACCATGATTATCAGAAGTAACAACAGTTGCTACACCAGATATCCTATCATATGTCAAAGAAGAAACACTAATAGAAGCACCAGTAGGATATGATATTGCATCAGATGTTAAATTAGCACCCAAACCAGTCGTGGAAGCATTACCTACAGTAGATGCAGATGAAACATTAATTTCTTTCGTTAATCCTGTTGTAATTCCAACAATTCTATACAGTTGGTTATAATCCTGACAATTAGCAGAAGATACACCAGCAATTCTTATAACATCTCCAGCATTATCATAAATGCTTGTTACACTTACAACACCTACACTATGACCAGTGGTAGTTGCAATACCCACCACATGCATAGTGTTACCAACACCATATGCAGAACCACCATCCATAATAATACAAGAGGTAATTCCACCAACAGCATCAACACTAACCATTGCTGTTGCAAACTTACCAGTTGTTGAAGATCCAATGGAAACTAACTTAGCATCATAAAGTGTTGTTGCTGAACCACTACCATATTTTGTACCACTGTTCGCAATACTAACCTTAGTGATGCGATTATATCCATGATCATAAGAAGTAAAGATAGTATGAGAACTACCGACTATAGTAGCAGTTCCATCAGACATAATATTAGTAATTCCAATACCAACTGCAGTATCACTTAAATTCTTAGTAAGTGTTTCTTTTGTAAGACTACTCTGTGGCTCATCAATAACAACTTCACCAACTGGAGTTGGAAGAGCAAAAGAAACAGAATCCTGAGGGTCAGATGAAGGTGTATCTCTATTGTTTTGTGGATAGAGATTCTTAACTGGCTGTGAGAAGTTCTCATTTAAGAACGGAGCAACACTTGGAGAGTTAGTAGCATTAAGTATCATCAAATGATAGATACCATCTTGCTCTCCCGCAATGTACTTCTGAACCTGTTGAGAGCGATAAACGTAATAGGTATTCTTATAATCTTTACGATTAAAATAAGGTAAAGAAGTAGTTCTACTATTAATATCATTACTAAATGTTCCCGGATCTCCCGAAAGAGGACCATAGAAACACTTAGCACTACTAATACCAGAAACAGTGAAAGTATTATTATATGCAGTACTAGTAAGACCACTAGTATTTTCGGTACTAGTTACTTGAAGAGTTTCAATAACAGAACCAACTGATAATTCATGAGGAACTTCAGTTGTATAGTATGCATTTGACCCATCCCATGTTGCATTAGCAATAAATCTTGGATTTCTATTCTCACTTACATTACTTAAAGTAACTGTTGTGGGACTAAAATAAGAAGCAATTTCAGTATTATCATCTCCTCTCGTATCATTAGATTCTTGAAGAACAAAACCCTCAATAGGAGGTCTTGCTGAGGTAATTCCACTTCCCGATGGAATTACATATCTCATCTTATAAATTGTATCCCCTAAGTTTCTAGTATCAGGTTTTCTGGTAATAAACGTTCTAGGAGTTGCATCTCCCAATGCAGTGGTTCCCAAGGATACAACCTTTGAAGAAAGATTATTATCAGTTCCTGCTATCGCAACATTAATATACCACTGACCTGCAGTACTATTATACTGAACTGGGTGACCTATATCACCAGAATTCTTATCAGAAACCCTAGACAGCACATTCGTTGTTCCACCCAAATCATTAAGGGATAGAACAGGATCTGCATTTCTAGCATCATTTAATGTGGAAGCAACCTTTATTTGATTGGTTCCAACACCAGAAGTAACTGCATAATAAAGGGTATTATTCTCAACCCCATCAGGTAATTGCCCAGTATCCGAGACAAATCTAATAGACTCACCATCAATGAACTGGTGAGGTTTGGTAAAGGTAATAGTATTAGAAGAAATACTATTAGCAGTCCCTGCTAGATTTCTACCAACAATAGATATCTTCTCAGAACTTATTTCCTCATACCCTCCTGTCACTGGACTAACACCTTGAGTGTTAGGCATTACAATTTTAGCAGAATATTGAGTTGTTACTCCACTCTGAGTTAATAAACACTTAAGATGATCATCTTCCTTTGCACCAATTCTATATCCTTCAATAACATTAACTGGAGGAACTTCTGAGTTTTTCTGATTATAAAGATACAAATGACAAGTAGTAGATGTTCCAACAGCTTGAGTAACAGTTTGTCCTACATCAATTGCAGTATATTCTATATTTGTATCAGAATTGGTAATCTCTTTAGGTGGAATAACATGCGTAATATATCCTACATCATCCCTCGTGAAAGAATCTCTCCTATATCCACTAGAGATAAGAGAAGAAGCACCAAAGTTAGAGTTAGAGTTAGTAATTGACTGGTCACCACCACTCTTAGCAAGAAAGTGTTGGGAATAACCAATCGCAAAGACAGAAACAACCTGTAATACAGCGTTATTATCACACTTAATATGATAGTTGCTATATGCTGGCTTATAAACTGCTAGCGAATCGCTGTGTATATTCTCATTACCTGCATAAGTACTATCTTGATATGCACCACTAGTCTCATCATACTTAACAAAAGCATTATTATCCTTCTGCAATCCAATACCCGTAAACTGGGCAAGAACCATTGATTTAAATCCATCTGCTTTATCACCATCAGCATACAAACCACACATACCATATACTGACCTCAGAGAGCAGTTAAAGATATATGGTGAAGAAGAAGCTACCGTATCAACAGCAAGGTTAACAGTCGATCCTGTAACAGTGGGAAGGGCATTAGAAGGAGCAGTCGAAACTTTATACTTAAATTCTGTAGAACTTACAACATCACTAATTACAAACTGACCATCATATCCAGATGCAGTAATTCCATTAATTCTAATTGCAGTGTCTGTATCAGCACCTGTGAGAGCAGTAGTTGTGGTAACAGTAATAGTTGTAGTAGGAGTTGCACCATCACCTGCTTTAATACTATTGATACCTACTTGGCCACCTGTTGGTCCAACAATCCTATATTCATCAATCTTAGGTTGAATATCCAATCCTGCTGAAGGATAATCAGGTTCAATTTCACGACCAGAAGAAGGTCCATAAGCAAGACCCACCTTCTCATAATACATATCCAGATCAGTTCTGGTACTGGAAGAGAATGTGAGGAAAGTATCATCAATACTAACAGTATTTGCACCATCAGCATACTCAAAACAAGTTAATTTATGGTGAGAGAAGTTAGGAACAAAAGTATTAGTCGTATAATCCTTATATACTAATCCATTTGGATCTCCATCAAACATAGAGAACTGATAGAGATAACATCCACCAGTTACACGGAATAAAGCAGATCTCTCAATATTGTCGTTTGTTGGATTAGGAACATACTTAGGTCTTATCTTTGTCTTTCTTAAATCTAAACCTACAATCGAAGTACCACGAGGAAGAATTACACCACCGTAGATACTATTAAGCTTATAAAGTGCATTATTTTCACTACTTAAATCAAAATTAGTTGAAAGGTCCCACTGAGGAAAATCAGTTGAAGTAGTTCCATTCCTTAATTTATAACTATTTGCTCCATCCGGAATCCATCCAGGTCTATTATCTACTGTATGCTCACCAGGATACAATAATATTGTCGTCTTACCAAATCTATCGTTCTCTAATCCCTTCTGATATGAAAATCTAGATGCCTCAATCAATGCACGTTGAATAGTCTTAAACGGACGTGTGAGTGAATTACCCTGATTCTCAATACTGTCAGTAGAATCTAAATCATTTGGGTTGACATAAAGAATATTACCGCGAGTATTCTTTATAAAATTATCTAATCGACTTAGAGGCATCTTCTTCGCACAATGAGTTCTGTTATGGATTATTTAGCTTTAATCCTGTCCTTCATATTCATGTTTATCTACGAGATACTCAATTGTTGTAGCAATATCACTCATCGCATCTCGAATATGATATTGTTGACCTGATTCTTGTTGTCGCGTTTCAATATCCAACAGTGACCATCGCCACTGTTTCAATTGTTTAGAATACCAAACCTTTATTTCCATAATTTATTTATGGACGCAAATCAATATTAAAAGAAACAGATATTCTCTCTTGATTAGATTCATTCTCAGCAACATGGTGTGTAAGAAATGAAGGGAATACTACCATTCCTCCTTCCTGAGGTTCCAAATAATAATCCAAATAAGTAGAGGTACTCTCCTTAAATCCCTCAGAATAAGACTCCAATTCAGCATATCTGTCAAAAGCCTGATGATTACTAAACCATAATTCTCCACAATTTTTAGGAGTTTTAATCCACCACACTCCAGACAGATGAGAGTGTGGATGCGTGTGGTATTTGTTATAAGCACCTTTAGGATTAACATTAATCCAAAGATTGGTAATTTTTAACCCTACATTCTCTTTAAAAATCTTTTCAATAGAAAAATAATCTACTACTTCCTTTAAAACAGTATCTATTAAAATATTAGGTTCCCCAGGCAAGATAGGCTGGGATTGCCATCCACGTTTATTTGATTTAACAACCCCCTTCTTATCCCTCTTTCTCTCCGAATGTATGTATGAAGTTACATCTTCCTTAATTATTTTAAAATTCCTTACCTTAATCTCATGGATACTCAAAGGAAATAAAGATCTCATGTCTTCTCTGATAAAGGTTCTGCATAAACCAATCTTTCCTCAGGACATGTCTTGCGCACTACATCCAATACATTCATGAATTCTTCTACAGTATCACAATCTACTACCTTCTCATCCCCTTCATTAGAATAAAGGTAAAATGATCTCTTTGCGGTGTCTACCACACACTTCATCAAATACTCGTCTTCCATGCAGTTGATACAGACTACTGTGTCATTATACCACAGTTATTCCTAGGCGTCAACCTGCTCCTCTGCTTTAAGGTCCGGAATATCCTTTCTTTCTCCAATCAAAAGATAATAGCAGTCAATAGGCATATTACCATGTGCTTGTAAATGAACCTTATTCTCACCAACTCTCTTCACAATGATATTCTGATGAGCACCTACCGGAGTAAGATGAACCGAGATAGATGTTTCTTCTACAAGATCCTCCCAATATGTAGGAAGGGATATCTCATTCTGACTAATTATTCTTCCCCTATGGAATACAGCATTCTCTGGTCCAATGAGACCTTCTAGGTTAAGATTATAATTCTTAATTGATGGGTGCTTAATCTGCATCTTGTTCAACTTCCAAATGATCTACATCTTTACGAGTACCATTAATCGTATAAAAACAATCAATAGGTTTATCATCAGATTCTACCACATGAACCTCTTGAAGATCAAATTTCTCAACAAGAAGATGTTGACGAGATCCAATAGGTTGCAATTGAACAGTAATAGTATCCTCATGAACCAACCCCACCCAATAATCAGGTAGCGTAATAACATTATTGGCAGTCAGTCTTCCTCTAACATATACACCATATTCTGGTCCTTCTAAACATCCATGCCATAATCTTTTCCCTTCCTTTATAGGATGAGGAATATTAAATGACTTAACACCAGCACTTGCCGATGCTCCAGTAACCGCACCACTAACTGTAATAGATGCTCCCGCAAAATTAGTAACGGATGCTGTTCCACACGTTGCCGTTACTGCAAGATTATCAATCTTTGCATTACCATGATACCTGGGAGGACATGCCTCAGGAGGATAATTCGCCTCATCAATATCCCCTTTCCAAATATAATCATAGAGACTAGATTTAAGTCCCCAACCACCTGCCTTTTCTGTACAATCTTTACCCGGTGTACCCGGTTTAAATAAGAATTCTGCCATGACTAACCCTCCCTAACATCATAGTGATAACCAACAATTGAAGACTGGCTAAGATCTCCTGGATAATCTTTAGGTGATTCTCCTTCATACTCTGGAATATTCTTCTCCACATCTTTTCTTTCCGCATAAACATGGTAAAAACATTTAACCTGGGTCAAATACGCTGATGAAAGAATAATCTTGTCCTCCAAAATATCTTTTACACATAAAGTTGGATCAGGATTTTTAAAAGGTGTGAGATTAACAGTAATTGTATCATAATCCACCAATTCTTTCCAGTATTCAGGAATTTCTATAATGTGATTTCCATCCAACTTTCCTCTAATATAGACATCTGCACTAGGTGCCTCCACACATACATGAGAAAGTCTCCATCCTTCTTTAGTAGGATGAGTAATATCAAAGTTTTTCTTTGCTGCTAAAACATGACCACCACAATTAGAAAAAACATGTCCTTGAGCAAATAAGTGCTGACCTACTCCAATAGAATCATTAGTATCAAGCTTACCCAGAAATGCTGAAGATCCCATCACCCCTAATGAATAGGGATTATTAACTCCCGAACATAAAGCACCAGGAATCATGGGAGGAGGAGGATTAACCGAGGGTCCAACCATCAATGTAGCAGCTGGCCAAGGGAATGCACCAGTCTGCCCGAACTGGACAGGTCCCATCATATATGAAGCACCATCAATTGCAGTAGGACCAACACCTCCCAATGCCATCGGTGGCATTCTAGGATCACCTACATGTAATTGTTTTCCTACAACTACATCATCGAGTTTATCTGTCATGATATCAAACTCCTAATTGCACTTTTTAGTTCTTCCACTGTTCCCATTCCTCCAAGAGAAGTAGAACCTTTAATAACAGTAGAACCACTAACCTGTTCAATATCTTTTCCAATAAGATTCAATTTACTACTTCCTTCTATAAAACATTTAGCACTTGCAAATATACTTATCTGGTCAACAGCACCAAAAAATGCAGTTCCTTTAGATGAAATTTGAATTTTATTAGGTGCATTAATCTCCACATAACCATTTTTATCAGGGTCTTCGCCACCACCCTTTGATACTATCATAATATTTTTACCCTCTATTCTTACATCTCCATCACTTCTTAGGACTAAATCACCTGTTCCTGAATCAATATAAACTCCTGGCATTGGAGTTTTAACATTACTACCATGATCAATTTGAAAAGTTCCGGGACCAGTAAATATAGTCCCACCTTTCCTCATTTTCTTTTGGTCTCCACTACCAGTTTTATCCATCTGGAAGTAATGGGGAGTTGGAAGAGGACCATCCCCCGAACTTGTTACTACAAATGCAGAAATAATTCCATCTTGATTTACTTTACCAAGTTCTACAGAAGCATCTACTGTCTCTGCTATTTTGTGGTAAGCTTTATTAACTGGTTTTGCCATTATACTGTACCTACACAATCAATAACGGAAACAACCTTATCCTGAATAGCAGGAAGTTTGAGTTCATCAGTAACTCTATCTATACACAGTCTAGCACGAATCTCTGCATTAAATCCAGTATCACTTTCAATATAAATGGTCGGGAATTCCGTAAATCCTTCTCCACCCGCAATAAGTTCAACACTAACCAAACTTCCAAAGGAATCAAAAGTAGGAGTAATCTCGGCACCAACATCAGGTTCAATCACTACTTTATCACCAGGTTGATAACTAAAACCTGGATTAACAATCCCAACACTACAAATATAAAGTATCGCAGGATAATCTCCTTTTTGGGGACTCTGAGTAGCACATCCAGAAGGGGCAGTTAAAACACCCTCACTAGGCGCAGTGAAATAACTTCCTCCAAATACTTCATAAGTCTTATCATCAGTCCCAAAAAACTGAGTTTTACATCCAATGGGAGCACGAATAGAATCCCCAGGTAATGCAGAAATTAATTCATCACCATCATATGGAATATCCCACGTTCCATCACTTCTTAAAACTACAGTTTGATCAAAATCTGCCCATACTCTTCCATCCCCACCTTGACTTCCATCTGGTGTCTGTAAATATCCAAATCCCGAAGAAGTTATATTCACTCCAATTACTCCAAACTCCACAGTATTTCCAGATGCATCAATAAATCCAGACCCAGTATTTACAAGTAAGTTGGGATCTATAATCCTATCTGGATCTGAAACCCAGAGCTGATTCACATCATCATAAGAAACCGGTCCTATTATTGGAATACCAGTTGCATTCTGACCGTGGCCACAATCATCTTTAAATGTAAGGAAAGGTCTTTTATCAAAATATCCAGACCCGGTGTTTATAATATCCACCCCAAGAATATCTCCTGCTGCACTTACAATAGCATTTCCAGATGCAGCACTCCCCGAACCACCCCAGAAAACAGGTTTAGGAGGACCACATTGAATAGGATTAGTATCACAATCATTTAACTCAAATATATCACTAAAATCAACTCCATCAAAATCAAAACTATCTGGATTAATTACATCACTTACACCACCAGCAAACTGCTTTATCTTACCAACAAGATTTTGTGCATCAATTGTACTAGATTGAGGATCTGATCCCAACCAAGTACTCCACTCTTCGACCTCTGGGCATTGTGGTTCGGTTTCACAACTAAGGAAACTTAGAATATCATCCAAGAATTCCATAGCACTTCCAACAATATCAACTGCTTGTCCTATTGCACCAAAGAGAGCATCAATAGGACCCATAATAGAATTGGTTATTCCATTAATTAACCCCATCAATTTACCCATCAATGCACCCACAATACTTTCTGCTGCACAAATAGGAATATTAACATAACGATCTACAATTCCAGTAAGTGCCTTAAAGACCATCTTAAAAAGATTATTAACAATCCTCCTAAAATGACAAGATAATAAATCCATAGCAGCATCAGCAGCTTCTCCTACTTTCAACTGCTGTGCCGGATACATCGTAAAATATATTTTCTTCATTGCACTCTCAATTTTCTTCATAATCCATTTCTGCATATCCTTTATTTTAGGAATAATCGCCGCAGTAACTTGTTCAGATGCATCTTTAATTTTTTGATTAATATATTCCTGAACACCCTGAATTTCCTCAGTAACACTACTATGAAGAGGATTAAGTTGCTTTGCTTTCCATTCTTTTAATCCTTTTTGTGCTCCTTCAATATCCTTCCGCATATTCTTAATAGTCAGTGCTACTCCTTTCGCATCTCCACCAGACTTCTTACATGAATAAGTAGATGCTAAACTCTTAGGTTTGGATCCTTGCTTCTTTTTCTTTTCATCAGCAACACTTGCTTGACTTGCAGATTGACCTTGTTTTATTATCTTGGTAGCAGGAGTAGTTCCTTCCAAAGCACCAGGTGCTAATTCATCATCAGAGGCAGGCTCAGCTTTTATAGTATCAGTAGGAACTACACCCTCATTTCCAGTTTTGGTATACCCTAAAAATGGTACAAAAGGAGGTATCTTGTCATTCGCTTTATAAATGGAAGTATATTGATTATATCCCAATACCCCCAGAATAATAGGCTGTTGAGCATCTTCACCATCCAGAAAGAATCCATAAACGAAATTACCCCTCTGTAAATTAGGAGTAGCACCAGAAGAACCGGCCTGTGCTCCAGCAGTTACAGGATACATTACACCAGCCCAAGGCAAATCCTCATTAGGAAGTGCTTCAGGATTCGCAGTATGGTATCCCATAATACGAACCTGATATCTCATCTCAAAGCCCTTATTATCACTTAAAGTAATGTTTACAGGTTGAGATCCTTCCCAATTGTCTTTCCACGAGTCACTAGCAATCTGGCCTATCCACCAGATAAACCCATCTCTACCTACAATATTTTTCTGAAATAGTCCCTGTTCAATCATTAGTCGTCATATACTCTACATTCAAATGCATCTGGATGATTTTCACAATAAACTTCCAGATGTTGATCTTGATGTCTTGTATGATAATCATTTATCTTACCATCGTTTGAATCTACTTCTTCTCCTTCATGATACTTGTCATAAAGAGCATGAGAAGTTTTTAAATCTTCCTCTGAGTATTCAAGCATACCATGATTGACATGCTCCTTACCATCTGCCTCGATGTAAACTTCGTGGTCTAAATCGTGCTTAATTTCTGTCATTTGTTTAGTCCTTAAATGGTATTCGTCCGAAAGTATCACGTACTAGAGTCAAACTGGTATAAGTATCCTCTCTAGTGATTCTATGGCATAAACTCGCTATCATATATATGCCACCAGTTTCCTTATTTACTTCTTTATTATGCTCTACTGTCATGGTAGGGAAATCACAATAAATTAAGTCACCGGCTCGCAAGCTAAAGTCTCCTGCAATCATAACATTAGTTTTGATAGTAAACAACTGGTTATATCTCATAATAGACTGAACCATCGTATTAGCAGCATCAAATGTTGGCAATTCAGGATTTTCCTTCCATTTTTCCAACTGTTTCTTAGGATTTTCTCCGGAAGGAAGGGTTCCTACATCCAATATATGAGTCATTAAGCGAGAAGGACCCTTTCTAAATTCTTCATGAATCCATCCCAAATCTTGCTTACCAGCATTCTTAACTTTACCGATCTGCTTACTAATATTATAATCTCTTACCTCATATTTCATTGCATAGTAATCAAAGAATATACTACGATTAGCATAGATTCCAAAATTCAAATTCTGTTCGAGATCAATATACCTATCAATACTAGCCGATAAAATCTTCCCATCATACCCCTCTACATCATCAGGTTTACCTGTAATAATATATCTCTTAAGAGGCTCTCCATCCAAGATATAATCTATAGATTTAAAATGATATCCATCATAATTCTCAAAGAAAAAGTATCCTGCTGCGCCACCAATACTAGATTTACCATCTACAGTTAATGCAGGAATTGCTTTTTTTGCCAACCAACTACACACATAAAATGGTTTCTTATCATTCCCAATAAAATTATAAGGAATAGCACTCTCATCAACATGAACAGGTTTCTCTGTCTGTATCCCACCCTTCTCAGTAAGAATCGTTTTTACATTACTACTAATTTTTCCATCATATCTTTTAACCACTCTAGTCTGATTATTAGCAAGATGTTCTTTAGGACATAACTCTATAGTATAGATATCTTTTTGAGTACCTGGATCTATATTGTTTATCTTATTAACATATAAAGCCTTCTCTTTTTGAAAGGATAATTGATTTGGTACACGCTGATTATCCTCTATATCTAATAACACCTCTTCCCCTCCTCTCACAGGAAGAGTATCCAAAATTCCAAAAGGTCCAATATCCTTCTTATCAGTCATACCAGTTTCCATGATTGTAGCTGTTACTTCTATACTAGGATTAAAAACATTTTCATAATAAAAAATATCCTGAACAACCGCAGAAAAATCAATAGATTTTGATCCAGTTGGAGAAGTTATAAGAAACTTGGTAATATCACCAGCTCTAGTAGCTTGATTCTGTGTCATTATACCTTAGATAATTCGTATTTGTAGATGTCCTTTGTTACATCCTTAGCACTATTTACTACAGGAACGGGAATAATCTCAACCTTACCTTCACCACCTCCCGATGAAGGTGCCTCCTGCTTAGCCATAATAATATTAGTAGTTCCTCCACCTTTTTCATAAGAAGCATGAGTATCAAGTCCTTGAGATAATTTATCAGCTTGTTTCTTACTAATACTTCCCGTTCCAAATAAATCAACACCCTCTACACTATTACTCCTAACCTTTTCTTTAAACTGTTCCGCAGTCTCACCTGGGAGAAGACCAAAATTATCACTACTAGAAGAAGATGGATCACCACCTGTCCCTAATGATACACCTTTTTTCGCTGATGTAGATCCATTACCATCAGACTTACCCTTACCCTTATCTTTATCTTTTTCGCCAAAGAATCCATACCTTTTGTCTTCTCCTGTTTCTAATCTATGAATCTGTTCTTCTCTTTCTGCTCCTGCACCAGTAATAAAATCACCCATTTTCTGCAAAGGATTACGATTTGCTTGCTCCTCTTTTAACTGATCAAGAGTTTCTTCTTTTCCTACATCTTCTACAGACTCATCAACCTTTTTATCTGGCTTACTTTTACCACCAAGCCATTGTGAAAACTCACCTATCTTTTTCATAATCATATCAAATCCTTCCTTAACGGGTTTTAATTTTTCACCCATCTCTTTTAAATTCTGCCCAACACTCTTTGTATCAGGCTCTTTAACTCCTAATAACCTTGCACTCCAATCAAGAACAAACCGAAATATCTTTTTAAAGAAATCCCATGTTCCTTTGACCCAAGGTTCTAGTGCTTCCCATAATTTTTTTAAAGTCTCAACTGTCTTTTTATATGCTTCAACTATACTATCCCATTGGTTAAGTATATAAAGAAGAATAGATCCAATTACTACATTTTTGATAAACTTCCCCATAGCATCAAAGGTTTTTTTCATCGCCTTAGGAGCCTTAGATGCTAATCCCCTTATAAACTTAGATCCACTTTCTAATACTCCTTCTCTTCTCCTCCTTTGTGTCCTGGTATCTTCGAGATTGGCCTCCTTAATACTCTGCTGCTCACCTTTTAACATACCCAGAATTGCATTATCAATATTATTCAGTGCATTATCAATAGCTGCATTTCCTGTCGATCCCCCTGAAGATCCTGTAGAAGAAAGTCCTAATTTACTAGATGTAGATTCACCAGATCCGCCACCTCCTCCTTTTCTGGCTTTCATTTGTTTCCGAATCTCTTTCGCATCCTCCATCCTCTTCATCATATTCTTCGCCATCTTTTTGCCAGATTTAGCACCTCTTCGAAGACCCTTTCCTGCTGCCTTAGCACCTCTTACCGCACCTCTTCCAGCTGCCTTAGCACCTCTTACCGCACCTCTTCCAGCTGCCTTAGCACCTCTTCCTGCTACCTTAGCACCACTTACAGCAAGTCTACCTGCCCCCTTAGCCGCAGCTCCAGCGGCTCCGTTAGCAGCAACGGCAATTCCTTTAACCAAACCCCCTAGTACACCAGCTACTGCAGATACTGCCATCTTAGTTCACCGCCCCTAGAATAAATCGATTACCAATGTTTCCACTATCAGAAGGAAAACTTGGAACATCACTACCACCTTCTGATCCGGAACTAGCTCCACCTTCACCTCCACCTGAAGTATCCCCTAAAGGTATGAACTTTGGAGTACCCTCCTCACCTAAAGGTTGATCTATCTGTGGTTGAGTAATATTCTTCTCACCAACAGTTGCTGAAGATGGAGAAGGAATAGATGTTTGCGCTGCAGGAGAAGTAGAAGCTTTTCCTCCGGATCTAATCAAATTATCATATTTATCAACTGTCTTTTGTCTCTGAAGTGTTAATTCTTCCTTTTTCTTCTTCCCTGCTTCATTAAGTTTTCTATTTCTAACACTCGTCCCTGTGCTAAATTTAGGATCCTTGCTCAAATTGGCAATTTGTTTTTCAAGAGGTCCAATTATTTTATTCCTTTCCTTCTCAAGAGCATTTATCCTAGCACGTTCTGCTTCAACTTCTTCAAAAATTTTCTGCTGTTCCGCAGTCCTACCCTTATTTTCAAGTTTTTCCATCCTCTTCTGACCCGATCTTCCTTTAAACTGATCAGGTTTTCCAGCCTTATCCATTCCAGCATCTCTCATTTTCTGATCAAGTTCTTTATCCTTTTCATAGGATGCTTCACCACCAGAAATCCTTTCACCTAACCATTTTTTTCCTTGTCCAAATTTCTTCCCAATCCATTGACCAGCCTTCTTACCAACATGAGCAACTGCCATAATAGCTGCTATTGCTGCTGCCGCTATTGCCATGAATGCCAGTGCTTTAGCTATAACTGCTATAAGAGGTCCAAATACTGTTACTGCACCAATTAATGCAAGAACAAATGTTCCCACTGTTGCTAAAACAGGAAGTGCAGCAACCGCCAATATTCCTCCCAAAATTAATCCTGCATTATCTTGTAGGGTTTTTATTATACCCTCCCATTGGGAAGGATCCATCTCCTTGATCCAATTCATGAATCCCAAGATTGCAGATCCTGCTATGATATTACCAAAGAAGGTCTTAGCAGCATCAAATACTCCGGTAAAAGGTGCTTTTATTGCACCTAATACTCCTCCACCTCCACCAGAACCTTTTTTCGGATCCTTTTTCCCCTTTTCCTTTTCTATATCCTTTTCTCGATCTCGTCGCCAAAATCTCCATCGGAATCTACTCTGCTCCTTCTTTGATTTTTGTTGAACTGTACCCAAACCCCTCAAAGCTGAAGCAATACTATTCAACCTGTCTGCAAGAACCTTATTATTAACACCTCCACCACTACCACTACCACCATCAATATCTTTAAGCTTCTTATCAACATTCTCCTTCCGGAGTTTAAGTATTTTTGTTATCTGCGTAATCTTTTTTGCATTAACATCAGACTTCTCCTCTACACCAATTACCCTAGCAAGAACTTTCGTCTGCACACCAATATTTTCTGCCATTCTTTCATGGGTTACAAAAGATGTTGCTTTTGATTTTTCTCCTACTGGTGCTGGTAAGTCAGGCATTAACTTGCTTGTTGTTGCTGCTGTTTGAGTTTTTCTTCTTCAAGATGTTGTTGGAGAAGACCCACATAGATATCTCGTTCCCAAGGAATAAGATTTTCTATCTCTGTTAAGCTATATTTATGATACTGAACCAAGGCAAAGTTAATCTTATAGTAATTCTCTAGATCCATATGGACTAGAGCTATCCGAAAAAACTGGATAGCCCCTCCAATACTACAGTACTTTTCACCTTAGTTTTTGGATTAACAATCTCAACTTCATGAGATAACTTAGGCATTGTAGAAAAGAAATTTTCAATCTCCTTGAATTGCTTACTATTCATCTGCTCTAAGAAATCTACAATTTCTTTATGAGTACAGTCAGAAGTAGACCAAACTTCTTCATCATTATAAATCTTCTCAATACAGGCAGCAATCATATCAAATGATTGCTCCACCTCATTCCCCCCATCAAAATCAAAATTCTGAGTAATAAATTGCTCTAATGAAGGATATCTCAATTCCATCATCAAATTTTTATCTAAAGCAATTCTCCTCTCATGATCCTCTGATTTATGTATCTCAATATCATCGATATTAATAACTACAGGAACATTAGTCTCATTATCATCAGGACAAATAAGATTAACCTCAATCTCTTCACCCACAGACTTACCACGAATATTAAGGAAAATATATTCAATATCAAAAGTAGGAAGTTTCTCTACTTTAATTCCTCTGGTTTTAATACAACTCTTTAATACAGCTTTAATTGCAGTAGTTATCTGTTTAGTATCTTCACTTTCAAGAGCAAGAACTAAAAGTTTTTCTTCTTTAACAAGAAAGGGTCTATACCTAAGCGTCTTTCCTGTTGATGGCAACTCAAGTTCATATGTAGGAGTCGCAATGGTTGGTAATGGCATAATAATTAATAAAGATTTCAGTGCGTTTTATTTATCACAAAATTGTAGGAGGTGGAACTTCACTTCTAGTCTTAATATAACGCATATAGTTAAATGATGCAGTATAATTTAAAGATGCAGTTGCATCGTATGAAACTGCAGTAGGTGCAATACTGATAGGAAAAGCACCAATAAACTGATAAGTCAAATAATAACCCTGCACATCCTTTTCAAATTTTGAAATATAAAGATTATCAGTTTTATAATTACTAGGATAATTCATCCGATAATAACGACTTCTACTAAGATACTCTTCATTAGTAAAAGTAGTTCCTTGACCAGTTATATAATTAATCCACCCTTCAAAGAACTGAATAACATTATAATCCTTATCCACCATAAATGTAAAGTCAAGTCTGTCATCAAATACTTTGCGATATGCCATCTTCTCAGTGACACCAGGATAATCCAGAGTTACATCATGAGTTGCCAATGATTGACCAGGCAAACTTGCACTACTACACAATAACTCAATATCCAACCCATCATCTCCATAATCAAAATCAGGATCAGAGTTACTTAAAAACCCTCGCACTGGAGCGGGTGGCTGCATCTTAATCTGATATACCGAAGTCTGAGCAAGATTTAATATTCTACTTTTTATCGTAGAAGTATTGATTTTATTGGGTCTTGGACCTGCCATCTATAAATAATTTTACTTTATATATTATGTATGGCCGAAAGTAAGAAGAGTTTATTTAGACCCCACAATCCCAGAAAATATAAAGGTGATGTTAGAAATATTATCTGTCGTAGTAGTTGGGAAAATAAATTCTGTAGCTGGTGCGATTTAAATGAAAATATTATTGAATGGGGAAGTGAAGAATTCTTTATCCCATACCGTGCTCCTGATGGTAGAGTGCGTCGTTATTTTCCAGACTTTATTATGAAGGTAAGAGAAAATAGTGGGGATATTAAAACATATGTTATTGAAGTTAAACCTGCTAAACAAACAAGACGACCCAAACCAAGAAAAAAAGTGACTAAATCATATCTCTATGAATGTAAAACATATGAGGTAAATCAAGCAAAATGGAAAGCCGCATCTGAATGGTGTAAAGACCGTCAAGTAGAATTTAAAATCGTCACTGAAAAAGAATTAGGTATCAGATAATGGCAAGAAAAACCCTAAAACAAAGAAGAGATAGAGATTTAAACCGAGCATTAGAAAGACAACAGCTTGAAACTTTTGGGTTGGATGAAACTCTCAACCCTAATGATAGAGTAGGACAACTCAGAGAAAAAATAGAAGGACTCAATGATCCAGAATCAATTATGCTGGAAATCATTAGTATCTTCCAAGAAACAGAAATTATTCCTGATGTAGGTAAATACTATACCTTTATATACATCCCTAAAACTAAAGACCTTGCCTTTGATAACTTCCCTCTTATTGCCTGTATTGATATCTTTAAATGGGGATTTAGAGGAGTGAATTTCCACTGGAATGATTATAGGAATTATACATGGCAAGAAGTAGCCGGTATGTTACATGTAGTAAAAGATGATGAAATAGAATATTTAAAATCTATTCCATATGGATATTTCCTTAGAACTGCTAAATAAATAAAAAGTATTATAATAGTGTCAGATTACACCACCTATATCACCGAGAATCCCTCTGCAACTGAGCAAAGTGCCTATGTAGATGGTGAGAAATTTCGTGTATTAACAGATGATGATACCAAAACTCTTTTTGACTTCGATAATGGTGCAAAATTTGGAGATTATAATCTAAATGGTGGAATATTTAATGGTACAAGCGAAGAGAATGATGCATCTTTTATTAACAATGAAAGCATTTGGACTAATAGTGTAGGTCTAACAGATAATACAGTAAAAAACAATACTCAAGAAAAAAGCCAGAAAGAAAAAAGCGGATATACAGTTGTTGGTGTAACCAAAGAAAGAAAAGGAACTTTATGGAGTGAAAATGCATTCTCCACCAAAAGTCGCACTCTTGTTTATCCAGAAGATCATGCTCCAGAAGAATATGATTTTATAAAAATTACTCCTATTGAATATGTACCTGCACTAGGATCAGAGAATTTTGGAAAAAGTACCACCTCCAAATTTACTACTGCTGATATGAGTTCAAGTGAGTGGTTTGGATTTGAAAGTATAAAAAGTCGTTATCAACGAGTAAAAAGAGTAGGATCTACCATGTTCCTACCAATGGTCCCTGATATACAGGAAGGAAATTCAGTTAACTGGGGAGAAAATACAATGAATGCACTCCAAGCAGCA
>Ga0080013_1001620_pt1 | contig 29149 bp, 30 predicted proteins | sample ETNvirenome_6_85_FD_69236 | JGI IMG/M metagenome (GOLD analysis project Ga0080013, IMG submission 69236) | Marine viral communities from the Pacific Ocean - ETNP_6_85 (SPADES assembly) (version 2) | ecosystem: Environmental > Aquatic > Marine > Oceanic | place: Pacific Ocean | collected 2013-06-19 | reverse complement strand
CCAATCTGGACTAGCTGCATCATCCCAAGTAGCCTCAACAGTAGTTGTTACACCACCACTTATCATACCTTGGATACTTACTAAATTCATTGCACCTAAAACCTTACCATCACTAGATGGGTAGTAATTAGTTGCTGCTGCAACGTTAGTACTGTCTATCAATTCTTCTTCTGCGTAGTGTTCTGAAACTGGATCAATTTCTTCTACTCTGTCTGAAGAAGTTGCTGTTGTAAAACTTTGTCCTGCACTTGGTCTTGCTACGTTTGTATATACTACAAAAGTATCACTTGCAGCGAACGTTGCACCTGATACAGTTAATACATCACCACTCATAGTCATAATTGAATCATCACGAGTATAAGTCGCTGTAACCGATCCGTCGGTTGCGATTTGAACAACAGTCGCAATATCATCAGCTACAAAAGCTGTAACGTCACTTGGTAAACTACTTAAAGTTAGAGTTGTACCCGAGGTATATGCAGTAGTAAAATCTGCATTAGTACCACTTGCTTTACCTATATAACCACTTGTGTCAATAGATGTAGAATCTACGTTAATGTCTCCTGCTAAAGTAGCATTAGTGTCTAAATAAACTTTTCCCCCTGTGGCTGTAGTAGTAACTGCATTACCTTCGTTACCACTAGAAGCACCGTATATAACTGACATAAGATTTAATCTTATATGAATAAGGTCTGTTTTTTGCTAATGTATAGCTCACAGACGAGGCTCTGCCTCGGACTTAAAGTCCATTATGAATGTAGGGGATTCCACAACCTTATAAAAAAAACACCCGCACAAAGATGTAGGGGTGTTTCTATAAAGTAATTGTATCAATTTTTATTTAGGCTGTCAAGAGACAAAATAACCAATGAACTCTTCAAAGCCTTGTACAAAGCACCAGCTTACAAAACACATTAATGCTCCCATAGCTAGTGCGATTAAACCTGTTTTTAATTCGTCCATATTTTTTCTAGTCTTTTATCTGCTTCTTTAGTTAAAATGCCGACATCTTCCAGTTGTTCAGACAACTTTAATCTGTTGGCTTTACTCTGTCTAAGCAGGTATTTTTTAATCCCTTGGGCTCTCTCTTCAACACTCTTGTTTCGTAATTCTCTTAGTTTTTTATTTAGGTTGTAATGGTCTTCAAGGTAAAGATAATTTATTTGAGTCTGTTGCGATTTTGACAAAGCATTAAATTCTTTTTCTCTTTCCTTTGGTTGTAAAGTATTCAACCTGTTGTATGTTCTTTTTGTTTTTGAAGGAGTTTCCCAGTACTCACGCCCACCCTCAGTTGACCAAACGCCAAAGATAGGTGCTTTTATTCTACTTTTTGTATCATCTACTTTGAACAAAGATTGTCCTTTCACATTCCTAACATCACCGCTTATGTTAGCCAATGTACCATCAATAATATTGTTTATTTGTGAACCACCACCGATACCACCCAAAGCTAGGCCAAAGTTCACGCCAATCTTTCTGAGCTTCTTAGTATCGCCGTGGTCGACATAATCTTGCCAACCCTTTATAGCATCTTCGAACTGTTGTGTCAAGACTAGAGGGCTACGGTCTCTAATGTAATCTTTCTTTCTTGCCTTGGCTATACCCCTGTCTACAAACTCCCCAAAATAGGGGATGAACGAGCCGACTGTGGTTTTCTTTCTGCCTGTTACCCACTCTGCGTATTCATTAGCTACAAACACACCAGCCATTAAAGAAAGAAGCTTGCCAACTCTCTGGCGTTTTGTAAGCGAGAATCCACCACCAGATTTAGTAGCAAATTCTTTGACATGATTCCATAATTCAAGGCTGAAACTCTGGAAAGGCTTTGCAAATCTAACCACATCACTATTACCAATCAGTGGGCGATTCTCCTTGTTATACATGGACTGCGTTCTTTCAGCTATAATATCAGCAAAAGTTTGGGCATCTTTACCTCTGTACCCAAGCTGTTTAGCTTTATCTAAACCAGCTATGTATGAAAGTTCTGTTAATACTTTTTCTTCTGCACTTCCGACCACGCTAATCAAATCATTATATTTGTCTATTGGAGAACGATAGATTGAGTTCACTCTTCCTCGTCCTTCACCAACAGCATTAGCGATTGTATCTGCACTCTTTGTTTGTAGTGTAGTGGAATAATCCCTAACACTTTTTCTAAGTCCTTTATCAAAATACTTAACTACAGCCTTAGCTGAGTTCCAAAATCCTGCTTCAGCGGTAGTTAAACCAAGGTAAGATAGGGGTTGAGTAGCCACATTCCAAGCAACTTTACCAGATAAGAAGGCTAAATTGACCATATTGTTCCACCTTTTGAACACTTTTCTACCTTTAATGCCCACACCTATAGCACTATCAATCTTATGAGATTTGCCGACTAGTCCTGTCCTAATGTATTCATCCCAGTATTGTTTTGATTTGCTTAGTCCTCTGCTTTCCATAACTGCTGTGTGTGCTTTTATATGTTCGATTGCTGGTGATTCGTGTAGATCCTTAGCCACTGCACTGTTATATCTATCAACTAATTGGAATAGGTTACGCTCTGCATTTGGTAATTCTTCGAGTATTCTTTTTTCTGCAAACGGATTTTTAACTTGGTTTGGAGTTATGAAATCAAGATTGTCTGAAATAGTAGCGATGTTATTTATCATATCATTCCACAAGCCAGTCTTCTGCATGTGTGGGATATAGTCTTGTATAAATCCAAGAGGTTGTTTGCCCATTCTCTCTCTAACTTCGTTCATTGCTCCACGTTGCTTATTAAGATAACTACGTATTTCTTTTACAGCTGGTTCATATTTCTGTGGTACTTTTACCTTGTTTTCTACATAATCAGAAAACAACTTGCCATTCTTAGCAGTGATTTTAATTTTATATTTTTTTAAAATATTCTTAAACGCTGTATCTAAATTTACTTTAAATATTTTACTCTGTGCAATAGCTTTCTGTACAGGTCTCCATAGTTGATTGTATACTGCACCAAAATCACCACCAAGTTTAGCCTTACCTTGGTTAAGAGCCATGTTTGTTGGTGAAAGTGTCTGCTTATAATTATCTCGCATTGGTGCAGTCTCAAAAGATTTACGTGCAAAGAAGCCAGACTTTCTTACTGCTGGGAAACTTTTATCTCCTACTTTTACACTAGCAACATCCAAATTCTCTGGAATAATGAACTTCTTTCTACGGTCAACAAAATTATCAAACACACTTAAACTCTCAGGTTTTGACTTACTAATAATAGTATCGATTGCATCACTAGCAGCTTCTAATTCAAATGGTTCAAGATTCTTAACTGTTTTACCAAGAACATTTTTAACAGAAGCTAAAGGAATATCATTAGTAGTTATTTTATGTTGTATTTCATTTCGGATTGATTTGAAATTAGCAGTTGATTCTGCCTTAGTTCTTAATCCACGGACGAAGTCTCTCCACTCAACAGCATTCATAAGCCCAACATCTTTTCTTGAAACCTTTTTAATTTCACTATCAGTTAAATTAAAGAAGTCTTGTATTGCTCTGACTGTTTTTCTTCTTTCTTTTAATGAAGATTTTATTATTTTACTTTTTGCTTTTTCTAAAAGTAGGGAAGACTTACGAACTTTTTCACCTTTAACAGATTCAACAACCTGTCTTGCTTGTGCGAAACTTGGGTCTTTTTTAGTTAATGATTCAATCAAAGTTTTTCTCACTGGAGTAGTTGGTAGTTCAGACAACTTAACTTGATTTTCTAAAAAGTCTATACCCCTATCAAAACCAGCTTCTTTAGCAAGTGAATCAATCTCAATATCTTTTTTGTAACCTTTTTGTAAAAAGCTTTCTACTTGTTTTGGTGTTGCTACGACTACTTTATCACCTTTACTCATCTTCCAGCCTTCACCCATTATATCTTTAACAGCCTTTTCTTTTTGCCATATTGGATTATTTTTTATTCCGCGGACAACTTCATTATTTATTTCTTGACGTTGTAATATATTTGCTTCTCTCTTAACAATTTCCTTTACACCAGCCTCACCTTTCAAAGCATCTGATAGTTTTGTCTTGAAAGTTTTAGTTGCTTCAGAAAACTTTACAGGCTCTACTGCAACCTTCTTTGGTTCTACTTTTACTTCAGCTTTAGGTTTTGCTAAATCAACTTTTCTTGCTTCTTCAACTATAGGTTCTACAAAACCACCTGGTGGCTTAGCTACTTCTTTTTTGAATGGTTTTACTAATTGTTTAGCTACTCCCATTTCTTGAGCAGGGTCAATAAAATCTTTTATCTTAACTGGTGTTCTAGTTTTACCAACTTCGAAAATAGCTTCACCTTCTTTAGTAATTTTTACTAACTTAACGTCTTTTTTAACAAGTTGTTCTAAGTTGTTATTCAAAACTCTTGTTTCTATTTGGGATAATTTACGTCCTAAAAATGACTTAGCTGCACTACCAAGTTGCCTTCTAATACTTGCTAATCCGCCACTAAAACCAAAAGCAAGGTCTTCCATTTGGACTTCTGACTTTGCCATTTCTAATGGAGTAGCATCAAAAACACTAGCATCCTTATTATATTTTTCAGGGTTTTTTGCTAGACGTTTCTTAGCTTCTCCTTCTCTACCTTTTTCTAAAAATCCAATAACTTGTTTTTGTCCTGGCAACTCACCTTTAAGTAAAGGCTTAGTAACTCTTTCAGTTATTAAATCCGCTGCTGGTAAAAAGCCTTGATTAATATAAGAATCAATTAAATCTATTGCATATTTATATACTGGTTTTTGTTCTTTCTTTAAAAACTCTGGTGTTATTCTTTCAGCTCTCTGCTCTCTAGTTTCTTTAGGTTTTTCAGGCTCTTCTTTTTTCTTACGAGTAAATAAATTCTTAAAAGCTCCACCAATTTTTTGTGCTAAAGTAACTGGACTTTTTAAAAATTCTTCAGCATAAAATTGGTATTCTTTTTTTGGTTGTTTATCCCAATTAAGAACACGTTGTCTTGCCTCATTTAATCCTATTGTGCCTGCTTTAAAATCATTGATTGCTTTCCATTCAACCAACATCTTACCTTCTTGCCTATCCTTAGCAGCTATTGGTTTATTTCTAATTTCATCAATAACACTTTTACGACTTTCTAAAAATTGTAAATTAGGGTCATTTGAAGTACCACCCAAAGCAACAGGGACAATATGATCCCTTTCAAACCCCTTTCTGACTGGCAAACTACCAGAACCACGAGGGGTTGTTGTTAGAGTACCATCAGGCACAGTTAAAAACTGAGCCTTTAGAAAAGGCCTATCAATTGTTTTCACTTCAGCAACAGGCTGTTTTGTTGGTTGTTCTACTGGCTGTGTTGTTGGTTCTTCTTTCTTAGCAAATAAATTTGTAAACCTGCCACCAGACTGTTGCGTTGGTTGTTTTGGTGTTCTACCAAAAAGGTTTTCAAAAGCCATACTTAAATTCCTAATATTCTCCTCCAGAAAGGTTTCTTTGCAGGTTCTTGTGTTAAAAAGTTAGAGGTTGATTTTTTTGTGTTCTTAGTTGAACCACTAGCTGAAGAGCTAGTACCACCTAATTCATAATTCTTATTCTTTGGATTCTTAAATCCTTTAAATTTCTTGTCAAAAGTAGCCGGATTTAATCCTTTTTTTATCCAAGCTACTCTGCCTATTCTCCAATCTTCTGGACTTATGTAACCATCACTACCAATAACCGTTTGTAATTGGCTTCTCATATCACTAGTATTTTGATCTTCACCAGTTCCTCCACCGCCTCCACCTGTTGGAGAAGCAACTAAGTCCCATTGCTGTGTTTTCTGATTGAATTGGTATAAATCCTTACCAACTTTTTGAGTTTTACCTGCTCCAATTGGTTTAACTATAATATCATCAGCACTATTCACAACTTCTGGTATCAAAAGTATGTTACTTCCACTAATTTTGGTAGTATATGTACCTTCTTTTCCCTCAGCACCTTCAATTGCTTCACTTTTTGAAGTAACTTTACCAGTTATAGGGTCTTTACTGATAGTAATTATTCTATTTCCTGATACTTGATAACTAGTTTGAGGTGCTGGAGCATTTTCATCATACAAAGCTCTAGCATCAAGGTCTGAAAGTCCACCTGCTTCTAGTAATTTCTTGTACTCTTCCTCATCCATGTCTTCTATTGGAGTACCAGTCTTCGCCATTCTACTAATTGTATTTCTAGCATTGTCTTGTTTATCTTTAAGCAAACCTAAGTAGGCCTCACGATCACTTTCAAATTCTTTTCTTCTAGTTTGAAATTTCTTTTCAGCGTCATCATTCCCTTTAGAAAAAATCCTTTGAATTTCAGCAGCTCTTTCAGCTCGTCTAGCTTGTTCTATTTGAGTATTAAAATCTGTAGTTTTTTGTTCTTGAGCTTGTTGAAATGGACTACCTGCAAGTCCTGCACCGACAGCCATAGAAGATGTTTGACTTGATCGTGCCAATCCTTGCTCCTGTAATCTTGCTATATCAGCTAAGAATACGCCTTTTGTAGCCTCAACCATTTGTCTTGCTCTTTCAAGTTCTTGCTGTCTAATCTGTTCTTGGCTAGGGGCTGTTGGTCTTGTTACCAACTCGCTAGTAGCTTTTTGGAAAGGAGATTGATTTGGAGTATTATCATAAACAGGCCTATTCGTTGCTGGAGGTGGTGGAGTTGCTGGAGGGGGAGTAGTTGTAGCTGGAGGGGGAGTAGTTGTAGCTGGAGGTGCTACGGGAGCAGGTGCTTGGCCAGGAACATTTAAGTCTCTCCCAGCATAAATTAGGTCACGATTAGTGACTTGTGGGTTCAACTTCATCAACTCATCTACAGTCGACCCCTTTCGCTGTGCAATGCTAGTCAAAGTATCGCCTCGTTGTATTTTATATTGTTCTGGCATATTTTTTTAATTAATAATTTTTCTTTATTAGCCCCACCTTTCAAGATGGGACTTAAAAGGTAATTATTCAAATACTTCATAACCTATTTTTGCTCTAGCTGTACTATCAGTATTTACCGTTGCCCTTCTAATCACGAACCCTGTGGTAGATATTGAATTAACAGTCACTGTTATCTGTATACCACCAGAACCAGTAGCACCGATTACTAAACCACTAGTTGAATTTGGCGTATTTAATAATGTAGCTGCATTTACAACATCTGCTGGATAACCATTGTCACCAGTCAAGCCATTACCAGAACTATCTGGGGTTAGCCATTGTTGACATTTATATTTGAAAGTTGTTCCTTCAAAATGTGCTACTCCTTTTTCACCTAAATACTGAGCTGTACCAGCAGAGGTACTATGGCCTTGAATAAAGTAGTGCAATACAATCAATCTCGGTTTAAACCCACAAGTCACTGTGACATCATTATTCGCAGCTGCACTTGTAGATAAGTCCGCTACAACTCCTGTTGCGTATAGCGGTTTTTTCTCTATCAATAATTGAGTTGCACTTACAGCTCTACCAACTGGAATTGCCTGAGTTCCAGGTGTTACTCCGATCGTACCAGCAGTATCTTGAACGTAATATGTACTTCCTATGGTAAGTCCACTAAAACCATTCACTACACCGAAGGTTTGGAAAAAAACAGGATTACCTGTAGTTGCCGTTGATGTTGCAAAACCTACAAATTTATATTTTGTGTTATCGTTTGCATCTGCTTTAAAGACAGTACCAGCCGCTGGTACGTATACTGGCTCAGGTAAAGTACCACCTGCTAAATTTTCACCTGCATTTGCTGTTTTGATTGGTGTAATATAACTATTTATAAAACCATCATTCAAAGTTCCACCAGCTTCAGCACGAGGAATAACATTAGCACCTGCGGTAGCAGATATTGTTTCGGATACGTTGTTTGTATTTGTTAATACTAGTTTTGTTGTTGCCATATTTTTTTTAGTTAAATATTTCTATTACCCCCACCTCAGAAGATGAGGGTTAAGAACTGTTTAGAAAAATTCAGTATTAAGCATTACATAACTATCTCCAGCAGAACCTCCGCCTCCGCCTCCGCCGCCAGCTGAGCCAGCGCCACCTGCACCATTTGCTCCACCGGCTCCACCACCAGTACCACTACCAGCTGAACCACTAGCACCTGCCCCATTTCCACTACCACCGTTTCCACCAGCCCCACCAGCGTATCTATTGCCTCCACCAGCGCCTCCGCCTCCGCCGCCAGTATCACCAGAACTAGCGCCACCTGCACCGCCTCCACCGCCAGCACCACCGCTGACTGTCAAAGTGCCTGCATTTGCTGTTAAAGAATTGTAGATAATTGCCATAACACCACCAGCGCCACCGCCACCGCCACCAGCACCACCTTTGCCAGATGCTGAAGTTCCACCGACTACGCCAACTACACCAGCTGTTGTTATTGTACCAGTAAGATTTAAAGCTCCACCACATTCAATTATCAATCCGCCTCCACCTCTTGATCCAGCCCCCCCAGTACCAGCAGTTGAGTTACCACCGCCGCCGCCACCAGCGCCAGGACCAACCTTAATAAATCTTCCGTAAATATTTAAACTATAAGTCTGTGCTACTGTCGCGGAAGCACCACTACCGCCAGAATTACCACTGGAATTACTCCCACTTTCGCCCTCATCGGCTACTGAAATACTTCCGTGTCCGTCAGTACCAGCGGTAATTGCAGCTCCACCAGCTGCACCCATTCCTGAGGCGTCTATGGTGGCTGATATGGTCACCCCACCCTGAGACCTCAAAACTATATTAGTACCATTTGCGTGAGGGTTAGTAAACGTAAGATTGTTTGTCGCTACAGTGATTGATGTATAATTCTTAACTACATAAGCCGCACTACCCAAGTTTATTGCTACTGGGGTGCTTGTAGTGTCTAAAGCCCCATCTGAACCATCGCCACCAAAAGAACCATTCGTAGAAACCCAATCGTTATCTAATTTACCAGTCCCATCAGCAATAGGAATCCTACTAGCAGTTGGAGTTGCGGTAGCCATATTCAAAGCAGCTGCATCTTTAATATGTAATTCAGCAAAAGTTTTTGAACTAGAGCCTAAATCTCTTGTATCATCCAAATCAGGAATAATATCAGTAGTAATGGCAGTCAAAGCTGGATTGTAAAAATCAATTGAAGCTACCCACATTGTTACTAGAGAAGTATCAGCTACATTATAATTAAATAATATTGTATTTGAATCAGAAACTGTATAATCTTCGGTTGCACCCTCTCTCATTAATTGACCATTCTGAAACACTTGCAAGAAGTCACTATCTGGCCAAGAACCAGAAGATAGATCGAATGTTCTATTATCTGCACCAGTAGCTTCACTACCTAATTTTTCAGTTTTGTAAATTGTACCTGCTCCAGAAGAACTACCACCTAATACCCAACTAACCCCGTCTGCATCGTACACATAAAGTTTATCATCGTCAGAAGTTGTAGCAATATCACCTGCACTATTACCAGAGGATGGTAAAGCGGCAAAGTTTGCATAAGAACCTCTAATTGAAATCGGTATAGTTGAATAACTAGTTTCATTTCTACGTCTGAATTGTAATTGGTTTAATGATTTGTCATATTGAAAACGTGGATTAGTAGTACCTCCAGTTGCAAATTCAAAACCACCATCTTGATCTGTTCCATCACCAATTTTAAAATCTTGAAATCCAGTCTCTTCTACACCAGCAAATACTCTTTGGTGTTTAACCAAGTTAGCATTTGTAATCTTTACACTAGCACCACGATCATGCTCGAATTGATTAGCCGATTTATTGGTGGTCATGTCTACCTTAGACAAGCCACGAGTTACTACAGCTCCCGAAGAACCAGTCATAGTTACCCTTACGTGTTCCATACTGTTAGTTCCTTCGTCTATAGTAAGGATATACACACCAGAAAGAGTACCACCATCAGGATCGGTACTAGTAGCTAATGACAAAGTAGTTGCTGTACTTGATATTTTAGTAGCAAGACTTGTCTCGAAATTGGCTATAATTTTTGTTAAAGTCATAATTTTTTAATTATTTATAATGTTTGTCTATATCTTTTTAGATTTTTTTGTCCATAAGTTTGAATATCATACCAGTCAATTGTACTTACGCTAGCATAACCAACATCTTGAGCTACAAATTTCAACTTCACTTCATCAAATTTTTGTGTTCTCACTCTCATTTCATATCTATAATGATATTTTATAGTACCCAATCCACCACCAGCAATTTGTTTAATACCAATCTGATTCTGCCCTACAGTCACACCAGTTGCTGCATTAACATAGCTTCCAGTGCCGTCTATCTCCCCAAGTTCTATATACGCTCCTCTATCATAGGCTGCGAAAACTTTTATTTGTTGTGTTGTACTAATTTCACCTTCAATTGTTAATCTTTTTGTTTTCTTTAATCCATCTACACCTGTTTGAGAAAGTTTACCTTCCCAATAATTCTCAACCAAGCTACCATCTGCGCTAAAGCCAAAGAATATTTTATAAACATTATTTGATATACTATCCCCTGCCCATAGTTCACCATCATTATTTGCTAAAGCAGAAGTAAAGTATTTTAATGTGTCAAAACTTTTCCATATTTTATGAAAAGCAAATACTCTGTCGTTATCTGTTGCAGTCGAAGAACCAGTGAATATAATATAATCACCCTGTTCAGTAGCTGCTCCGTTTGAGAAGTCATAGCCAGTTAAATCTAAATTATATGAAATTGTTACTGGGACTACTTCATCATTATATTGTCCTAGGGTTAAAAGTTTAAACCTTGGAGCACTTTGTTCACCTGTATCAATGTAATAAATACCCTCTCCTGTAGCTATCGCAGCCCTCCAGTTTTTCATACCAACTTTTCTTCTCCATATTTGATTAGTCGGAGCTAAATCATCTACTGGCATTGAGAATAAATAAGCATTATCTTCGTGAATACAATAGAAATTTGTACCATAGGGCAGAACATTTAATAAGTCTCCACCAGTATTTTGTGGTAAAAAATAACCTTCTGTTGCCAGTCTTGTGCCTGAAAATGAAAAATCTGCTATTCCTTTTGTCGAACTATCTTCCCAACTATATGTTGCTGTAACTGACCCCGTTGTAGTTGTATCAAAAGTAATATTATAAGCTCCAGTCATGTAATTTATTGTACCTGTAGCATCGCCAGTAAAAGCACCCTTATTATCATCTTGTGCATCTTGTGTCCCGTCTGTGAAGCTTACTGTGAAACATGTTCTGTTAGCATCACCTGCTTTAAAAGCTAGTATGCCAGTGTAATTAGTAGAGCCAGAAATCCCAATTGCTTCAGAAGTTATTTTAGTATAATTATTTGTATAATTTTGTGTATCTTTATAACTTCCATATAGATAATTTCTGGCAAGTTTATTATACCAGAGGTGCAGCCTACTATTCTGTGTATCAATATAACCCCTGTGTTCACTATCGAAAAGGTCAACATAATCACCAGGATTTGCTGTCATGATTTTAAACAAACCTGAATTTGGACTCGAAAGCCATGTTTGATAGCCTGCCACACTAACATATTCAGCTAATGATACATCTTCTCCATCAGCAGCAGTAGTTAATATGTCAGTACCAATTTCTTGCCATTCGTCGCTACTATCTAAATATTTTGCTTTTTTGCCGTGTGTGCAGAAAGCCTGTTTAGTTCCATCAGCTAGGCTTGATACTTGTAATCCAGTTACCTTTCCTGTACCTGCAATTGCATTATCACCATCAACCATAGTGTAACCACCACTCAATTCTATCTTATCACCCTTAGTAAGCCAATTAAGTGATTTTGATGCAGCCATTTCAGGAATAGAAAAATCCTCGATAGTATCGATTATCCCCTTATCAAAATTTTTAACTACAAATTGACGTACCATATTTATATTTGAGTTGGGCTTTTACCGTAATTAAGTGGCATTCTATTCTTTGATTTTAACCTATTATCCCAAGCTATCATACTATTCCATTTCTGCGTATAGTATTTTTCCCATCTACCGTCCCAGGCTCTGCTCTTTTCACCAGCGTCAGAAGCATAATAAAGTTGAGCCATCTTATAAGGCAATATGCTGTGGAATCTAGCTGGAAAGCTCCATGATGTTGTGCTTATTAAATCAGCAGAAGTTGCTGTGTAATAAAGTGTTAAAGTAGCGCTGTTATAATTGATAATCTCAATTGTATCTCCATTTATATCTAAATAATAAGTATAAACATCGTAACTACGTACATCTTTATCTTCTTTTTTTATCTTAGTGTACTTACTTGATCCGTCCGTAAGTAAAATATCTACATTAAAACGAGTAGGAAGGGCTGTGCTAGATGCTGTAATTGATGTTGATGTTTTAGTCTGCTCCCAAGCATTATCTGTCTCAATTTCATCTTTGGCATCGTTCATAAGTTGGTACATGTAATCCTCATCCAACTCATCATCAACCATGTTTATAAATTTTGTAATTATTTGTGCTCCAGTCATATAATTTTGTAGTTAAATATATTAAAGTCCCCTCCGAAGAGAGGACTTTTAATATCTAGGTACGACCTGATGTGTCAATTCTAACATCAACTAAGGCTTTAGCACCTTCTGCAAATGTCTTTTTACCATACAAAGCGTTTGGTTTAAGATATTTACCGAATTGCAAAGGTATGTCAGATACTTTTAGGTTTATACTTTTTTGTATAACCATATCGACAGCACCCTTTTGTCCGAACATCAAATGAGATATTTCACTATCCCAAGCATCACTTCCATCAGTAAAGGTTTCTGAAACTAACACGTAGTCTCTACCTTTCATAGAAACTGTTAGAGTGTTTGCAGTAGCATCATCAGTAGCAGTTGTCCACTTTAATAGCTTTTGATTGGCTGCACTAACAGCGGTATAACCAGTGTCAGTAGCTTCAGCGATAGATGTACCAGGTGCGTTCAAAGCGTTTTCCATATTAGCACGAGTAGCATCAGCAGATGAAGCGATGTGTAAATCACCAGCAGAACCAAGAGTAGCAACGAAAGTAAATGTTACTCCATTGATAACAACAGTGTCATTAGCTGTTGGGTTAGTTGCCAGTCCGATAACACCTTCCCACCAAGTGTTGGTAGAAACAAAGTTATCAAATTCAAAGTAAGTATTAACATAACCATGTTTACCTACCATGTCTCCACGTTCAGTAGCTCTTCCACTAACAGCTAGATTTAATATTTCGTTAAAATGAGGATCTATGTTAGCAAAACCAGATGAACCACCAGGTTTCATGTTTCCTTTTTTAATAGAAGTTGTGTCTATTCTTGGATCACCGATACCAGCAATAGCTACGTTTTGAGCTTGTAGTTTGCGTAAGGCAGCACTATAAACATTAAGAACGTTAGAAGTAGTAAGAGCGATACCACCAGCAGAACCACCAACATCAGCACCATCTACATAACTGGCAGCATTCTCTACTTCAGCTAGGTAATCCATGTCAATCATACTATTAACAGCACTCATCAATCTTTTAGCGTATTCTGATTGCAAAGCAAAATTACTTTGAATCTCATCGAAATCATCAATAGGTAGAGCAGCTGCTGGAATAGTAGTCACTGTCAATGTTTCGTTTGTTTCAGCCACATCAATTGCAGTCAAATCAGTACCACGGGTATAGAAACCCATATCCTCACGAGAAAAATCTGTGTAAGGACGTGTTACAGACTGACCACTTTTCAATTTGGCTCTTTCCTCAAAAGAGGCTTGTCCAGCCCATACAGGAACGCTAAAACGTGTAACCTGCATTCGGTCTGACATCTTTGTCTCAAATACATGTGTATTAGCCATATAAAAGGGTTAAATCCCTTGCCTGGCTAGTCAACATCAATATACCTACTTTGATTTGCTTCTTGGTATTTAACCAATTTAGCAAACTGTTCGGGGTCATTTTGAGCCAGTTTATGTTCTTCAGCAGGAGTAATCTTGCTAAAGTCGATAATCTCAGCTCCATTACCGTCGCTAGGTTCTACTGAGTAGTTATCCTTAAATTCAAATTCACTTTTATTTACTTTGTAAATGTCTGCGAGTTTGTAAGTGTGATATTCCTCTGTAAAAGCCAGTTTGGCAACTTCTTCTTTGACCTTACTGATGTGTTCCGCCGTAGCAGAAGGGAAGTCTTTCTGAATTAAGGAAGAAACTTGATCGTCAAATTCCTTATGGACTTTGGCAATCTCTGTTTCTTTTTCCTGTTCAGCAGTAAGCTCATTTAACTTAGAAAGTTTCCCTTCTAAGGGCTTTTGAACGAAACCAACTAATTTCTTTACAGCATCAAGGTCCATTCCTTGGTCTTCAGCAAACTTTATCAGCTCGCTGTCGTCCTCAGGTTCAGATTTGGATTGATTAGCTTTAAGCTCTTCAATCTCTGCCTTGTGTGTAGCTTCAAGTTCCTTAGTGGCTTTCTCTACTGCTCGTTTCTTTTCCTTTTGGGCTTTTGAAACGGTCATTGTAAAGATTTTACGCTCCTGCTTCTCAGGTTTTGGATCTTCCTCTGGCTCTTCGGCCTCGGGTTCTTCCTCAGTTTTTTCTGGTTCGTCCTCTGGTTCAGTCTCTTCAACTTCAACCTCGGGTTCTTCCTCGGTAGTTTCCTCTACGTCGTCATTTACAGTTTCCTCTGGCTGTGTTTCGTTGTCAGCTTCAACTTTGTCTTCTTCAGACATATAAGATTTGTTAAGGTTTTGACTAACCTATGAATTATTTATCCTCGCTGTTTACGAGAAGATTTTAACAACTTGACTGTTGCCACGGAATAAGACACTGCTGGGTAGCAGTGTTCGTAAGTCAGAAGACAATTACCCCTACAGAAATCGCCTTCGTGGCTTACGTAACTGCCACCAAGTGTTGTAGGGGTATTAAATTGTAATTTGTTATTCTTTTACTTCTTCTTGATCTTCAGTTATAACATCGTTGGCTGTTTTGTTTTCTACTTTCAATGCTTCTTCTTCCTCTTCCATTTCTTTTACTTTAGCGTCAGTATAAAACTTTATGCCTTCAGTATCTTCTAATTGAACCCACTCTCTAACTTTCTTAAATTTCTTTTTCTTTTCTTCCTCGGTTGGCTTGAATACTTTTATTTTACCATCAGTATAGTAATTCATCCAATGGTATACTTTGCCATCTTCGGTTAAAGCTGTGATTGTTCTACCTTCAATTATTTGAATTATTTTCTCCATATTATTTATTCATTTTAGTAAGAAAACTTTCTGCTAATTCTTTATATTTCTCTCCATGTACTTCTAGGCTGTATGTCCTTACTTCTTCTTCACCTTTATAAATTACACATTCTGCTTCACCACACTCAGAAATGTAAAGATCTGGGTTAACTTCCTCCAAAACTGGGCGATCCACCTTTTCTTCTTCTACAACCTCAGCAGGGTTTGCTTCAACCTCTACAACTTCTTCAACAACCTCAGCAGGTTTTGCTTCAACCTCTACAACTTCTTCAACAACCACTACCCCTTCTTCTACTTCAGCCATCTTGGCTGCCAATAGTGTATTTAAAACCTCATTACTAGCATTACCTTTGTGGGGTACGCCTAGTTCGGTCAATTTAATCTTGACCTCTTCTCTTGTTAGTTCTACTTCACTCATATTTTTAATTTTTTTAAAAATGAATTAGTTTTATTAATAACTTCCTCTTGTATGTTTAGTTCCCTCGATAACCACATGCACCTTTCTTTATCAGTAAGTAATATTTCTCTCTCTACTTCTCCCAACTTCTTATAGGTAAGTAGCTTAGTATTTATATCATTTACTGCATTAGCTAGGTCTTGTAATAATATTTTGATACCTTCGTGATTCTTCAGATCCAATATTATTTCAGCTTTTTTGCCCATCCTCTCAATCTTGGTAAGCCTGTCAGAATGTTTAGGATGTTTATTTTTGTATTCTGATAAGTCCATAATTAAGGAGTTACTGTTTCAGCTATTCGTGCGCTTGCTTGTGCTGTTCCAGGTAATGTACCTTGTGGAATAGTAGTTTCACCAGGCCGTGCTAGTGCAAGTCTCTGTTCTTGGATGGTTGTTTGCTGTGGATCTACTCCACCTGGATTACCACCTACTTCCGAAATCATTTGTTTTGCCTCTAGCTCTCTTAAATTCTTTTGTCCATTATCTATTGCAACCTGTTGATGAGCTGCCATATAGGCAAGTAAATTATCAAACTGTTCTTTCTTTCTGCGATCAATGCCCGTTTCATTTCCTTTCTTATCGAGCTTAACCCAATCTAGGTTGCTAGTTGCATAATTAAGGATTCTTTCCATGAAAGCGACAGTAGCTCCGTTGTTAAGCTTTGGTGTGTTACCTAACAAGATTTGTTGGATTGCTTCATCAGCTTCGTTCATTAGTTCTTGATCGAACACACTATCTACATCTAAAGCCTGTTGAATATCCTCGTCTGTAAACTCTTCACTCTTTAATCTAGTCTTTATAACCCAATCTGGACTAAGTTTGCTTGGGTAAGCACCTGAAAGATCGGCGATAGCTTTGGCTTGTCGTTCACTTTTAACCGCATCAACTTCTTGTTCTCTAGCTCCTCCACTTACTTCTACATCGTCCACATCACCAACATCAGACAGTTCCATTCGTGAAAGTTCCATCAATTTAATTCCACCTTTGCCCAACATCTCTAGTGACATTACTTCTGTTAGGTCTTTTTTCAATCCCCAGAAGAAGCGATAACCTTTACCAGCGTAACTTTCTGAGTATTCTTTATTCACTGTACCAATCAAATCAGCGTCTTGGGCAAGTTCTCCATAGTAGATTCCTACTTTAGTATCTGGTTTATCAGTCCCTTGACCGCCTACACCAGATTTACTTTCCATGAAATTATTAAAGAACTCTGCTAGTTGGATTGTTGTTTTAATCTCTGGAGTATCAATTGTTACTATACTGTTTTCTGCCCCAGCTCTACTTACAATTACATTATCTGGAACATAATCAATCAATTCATTTATATCATCTACTGCATTTGCAGCTATCATTCTCATTGGTCTTGACCTACGTTTCTCGTTTTCAAGTGCATTGTTAAGTAGGAATTTAATAGCTTCTGCACTTGGCAATATGTCATCACCTACACCCTTAGTCCAGAAAGCGTACTCATCATAGTTAACTGCCCATGATACATAAGGTGTTTTACCGCTAGCAGTTACTTCTTTTAGCTCTTCGCATCTGACATAAATACCTGTACCCATATCAAATAGCAAGTAATACCAGACTTCTTCGTGTTTCATTATCCATTGGACTAGGTTGTAGCCATCATTTAAATTCTTGGTTGATTTTACATTCAATGAACTAAGTCTCTCTTTTTGTTTATCAATAGCTTCTTTAACACCATCTTCGGCTGTACTCATGTTCCAGTTAAATAACTGCTCTACTTGTTTTGAGTCATAAATACCTTTTTTAACCATCTTCTTCAGCCAAGTCTTGGTTTTAACTATGTTTACTTCACCGTGATATTTGCCTGCCTCAAGGTCTCCACGACCTGGATCAGCTATAAAATTGTATACATCAACCACATCATAATGTGAATTGTACTTATTCTTTACTGATGTTGAGTATATCTGGGCAATTCCACGGCCAGATAGTAACGCACCTTTCTTTTCTGCTCTATCTTTTCTTGCCCATCCACCCCTAGTTGAACTACTTTCTTGAATCCATGCTTGTTTAATTTTCTCTGATAGGTTTTTTCTATTAGGAATCTTAAAATTCAAAGTTGGTGGTTCATCTATCTTTGAGTAATAACTATCAATCTGTTTTGCCATAATAGCAAAAGGGATGTTCATTACATCAGTCTGGTTCTCGTCATTCTCACTAAGGTTGATTTGTTTATTGTTATACAAATCAATAATGGTTTTGACAGTAGCCATCCTGTCTTTCTTAGCATCTAAGCCTTCTGATAATTGCTCAATAGCCTTAGTTACTAATTTTTTTGCTAAAATTTTATCCATATATGGTTGCTTTAGTTTTTGGTTTTCTTCTTTTTTTAGTAATTGTATCTACATTCATGTAGTATTCACTCAGCCCATACCGTAATGCATCGAGTGCGTGATTCCACATATCTTCAGGGATATTAAGTATTTTATCTTCCTTATCTGTCTTCCAAAGGTAGTTTCTATACTCTTGGAGTATGTTATAACTTCGTTTTGTTATACTTATTCGTTGGTCTTGGACATATTGTATGCCCTGATTGATACTTCCAGCCCCCTTAATCGCTGGTAGTATTGTGATTCCGTACATCTTTATCTCGTCAATACTCTTTGGTTCTGCACTATCAGCCATTACTAGAATGCTCGGATCACCTAAATTTTTAATAAAATCTGCTAATTGTTTATTTGATAAACCTTTTTGGTATAATTGTTCGTCTAATATGTAGCCACCATCGTGTTTGTAGATGTCTACAATCGCTGACGGGTCATTACTATAGCCGAAATCTAACCCTCTACGCTCTAATCTTGCTTCGTGTGGTATCTCATCAATGATATTCCAGTCTTTATATACCTTTCTTTCTACACTACTTGGCTCTCCTAGCCATTTATGTTTGTATAATGCTGGTCTGTTTGCCTTATCATCCTCAATTTCTTTCTTAATTTCCTGTGGCATAAAGCCATATTTCTCTGCAATATCGTAATTCTCGTTGATAACCAGTGTGTTTGGCCTACCCTCTAGCACTAATCTCTTATGTACTGGGTCATCTTCTAGCAATCTGTTATAGGTATAAATCAATTGTGAACCATCCTTACGGACAGTCGGTGTTAAAACTTCTAAACTTTTGTTTGAAACTGTTTGGGCTTCTTCTGTCCAGGCAATATCAATCCCTTCAATGGATTTAATACTCTGCTCGTTGTGCCATAGCCCCTTAAATATAAAATCTGAACCTGTTATTGTGTTAATGATGGTCTTATCAGTAACCTTAAACTCGTTCATTTTGTACTTTTTAATCAAATCAGCCAGTAATTGATGTGAACTTTCCGCTATACTGTTCTGAAACTCACGGAAACACGCTACTCTTATCTTGTTTTGCCTTGCTCTAACCAGTAAAACTCTTGCTACTGTGTGTGATTTTAACGAAAACCTACCACCATACACTGCAGCTTCACGCCAATCAGTGTCAAATAGGGGTTTGTATTCAATCGGTATCTGAATTATTTGTTGGTTTTTCATCTATAAATTGGACTAATGCTACGTTAATGTTCTCCCCGTTGGTGGTGATGTCTGTGCTTTGCTGTGGCATTCCATCGACATAATTCCACATTTGCTTGATAGTCTGTTGGTCACCCTCTTGAATTGCCTTTTTCATTATTCTTTTAACTAATAAATCTAGGTATGTAGCTTTATCTTGTCCCGGTGGTATTTTTTCTAGTTCTCTTTTAATTGCTGTAGTTATGCTAACTCCAGAGCCCTTTGGTCTACCTCCTCCAGGATTTCCTTTTGTAAATTTTCCCGTTTTAGGGTCTGTGTACGTTTCCATACGTTTTTATTCGTTTACTTTTATTGCTTCGTCTCCTGTATAATTTTCCCATCTTTCTATTATTACATCAATGTATTTAGGGTCTAGTTCCATTCCGTAGCATTTTCTACCCTTACAATTCTTGAATTCTTGCTCAAAAATAGCTTCTAACTCTACTAATGTTTTACCTTCAGCTTCGATAGTGTGATATTTTTTACACTTAAAACACTTTTTCTTAATAGTCATAACCAAAAATTTACGTGCACGACCAGCTTTCTGGTTCAAGAGACAGCAGTCTCTCGCTATACGCTGGATTTTATCTTGCAAGGCTATTGATGTTGCCACCACTGAAGGAGGGGACAGCGGGTTCAACACCAATAGCTCTACAAACAAAAAAGCCGTGCGTTAAGCAGGCTATCCTTTTATTAAATTGTTTGACAAGCATTGCATACTACCTCCAATAATATTAATACTGCTAATATAACACATTTTTAATACCCATGCAAGAAACAAATATAAAAGTTATCCACAGTTGACTATTGACAGACTATTGGTACTGTATTACAATATCAATAGTTAAAACAAAGCGTTTTAGCAGGGGGGGAGCTAACACTTGGCTGGCTACGGCTGGCACTTGGCTAGCTCCTCATAAATAATTCTTAACAAAATATTTATGAATAAAAGGAAATTTGGGTGGAAGTTTTGGAAAAAATATGATGAAGATAATGAAGTTCCAGCCTGTTCTACCTACGAAGTAATCAAAACAATTGGTTGGGGCCTCCTAATCATCGCTAGTCTATTTAGTATGCGTTGGGTACAAGACCACTATAACCATCAAATAATATGTGTAGACACTTCATCAAACTATATCTCAAGTGGTACAACAACACACAAATAATTAGAGGACTGCAAGGAAAGTTCAGTGAAAGAAGACATAAACTAATAGAACGTTTTAATAAAATACTAAGTAAATTCTTATGAATATCAAAAACATAAAAACAAACGAAGACGGCAAACTACAATGCCCAGTTTGCAATGAGTTTGAATTAGAAGAAATAAAAATATTTGATACCTCCTCAGATGAGTCATACGATACTGGTGATCTAAAATGTGATAATCCGGATTGTGATGCTGAGTTCTCTCAAACGAAAGGAGGGGAACTTCTATGAGTAAATCATCAGAATGGGCTTTAGAATCCCAACAGGCAGAAGAGAATTTTGCCAGAGAAGAAAACGAACAAGACGACAGACAATTACAAGAGGCTATTTGTAAGTTCTGTAAATCACCTCAAATCAGAAAAATAGACGAAGATGGTAGTTTTATCAACCACTGTACAGTCTGTGATGCAAAATGGGTTTAGTTTCACCTAGTTTCACCTAGTTTTATCAACAGTTGGTGAAACTAAATTCTTGGCTAACTACACATAAAAAAAAGGTAAAAGTTATATAGTTATATCTATATATCTATATATATACCTATTATATTATATATATACCATTTTTAGCCATTTCTCATTTTTTATAAAATAGACCCCATCAGTTGGTGAAACTAAGATTTACCCCTTTCTGTGCTAACCTTAGCTTAAAAAAGGGCAAAAGTAGTTTTATCAACATGGTGAAACTACAAGAGTTAGCCAAAAAACAGCATTTTGTCTCCAGCTTGACTAGACCTTAAAAAACAAGTATAATATACCTATTCATAAAAAAACAATCGATATGTCCACCAAAATTTATAAACAGAAACCAGCAGAAGAGACCGAAGCAGCGATGCTAGGTAAGGCCATTGTTTGCCTTATGAATTCTCTCCTGCTGGTTTTTTAGTATAAAATTATGGATATACCTCTACCAAAATATGCTAGCAACATCATAGAAAATTACCTCAAACCCACTAATAGCACTACTCCAAATGAGGTTTTGCTACTAACCCTCAACTCATTTTGCTCACGAGCTCTTTGCTATAATAGGGTTAAAATAAAAGAAGGCTATGATATAAATCTCTTCCCAAACATCTATGGTATGGTTTTTATGCCATCTGGATTTGGTAAAGACAGGGCGTTGTTCTATATGAAAAAATGCTTTGAAGAAGTTTCAGCCAGTATCGAAACAAGGGTGGAAGGTTACATTACTGACACAGAAGAAACAAATACCCAACACGCTGAGAATCAAGACTGGAGTGCTAAAAGAGTAAGAGGCTATATCGCTGATAACACTCCTTATTACTTATCCGATACTATAGGCGATGCCACCCCCGAGGGGTTGCTGTCTTTAAGAAAAGAGTTTGAAAAAGCTGAATTTGGTTCGCTCCATTTCTCCAACTCAGAGTTCATTGACTACATCTGTACCAAAGACGCAAATAAAATCTATATGATTTCATTACTGAAAGACGCCTTTGAAGAAGGTAACAACCCTCACAAAATGATTAAAAGCTCCAAAGTAAACAACGCTGTTAGCGGTGTACCCCAAACAATGCTCGTTCACTCTAGTCTTTCTGGGCTTTTAGAAAACGAGGGTGCGAACCAAACCTTAAAAGACTTTTTCAACCGTGGTTTGGCTAGACGTTCTTTCGTTTGTTACCCAAACATCTCTAAAGCAAAACTTATACGCAACACCTCTGACTATTCAGAACATTTGTTAAAAGCACAACAGTTGTTTAGTAAAGTCTTTAAAAACACACAGAAAAATAATATTATCGGAGTGCCACAAGATGTTGTTAACACATATCGAGCTTACGAAGAATACAACTTTGAGATGGCTTCAAAAATAAAAGATTACGAATACGAGGCTAAGCGTTCTGAGCTTATGGACAGGCATAGAAAATCTTTAAGAATGGCGGCGATTATAGCTATTTTCTCTCGCCCCGATGATGTGGATATGGACGGTAAATACAACATTACCGCCGAAGACTTTGAGTTGGCACGAGAGCAAGTAGAATTTTATAGCCAACAGTTCAAAGCACTTTATGAGCGCAAAGCTCCTTCCGACGCAACAAGAATTTATGACTTACTAAAGAAAAAAGAAATGTCAAAAGGTGAGATTGGTGAATTACCACTTGCCCCAACCAACTCAAATAAAAAAACCTTCTGGTTAGACAACACTATTGATGCTATCGAAACGCTTTGCTCCGACCGTGGTGACATACTTGAAAAAAATGTTGGCAAATATAATAAACAAACATTTAAGATAATATCTTATGACGACGCAGACAAAAAAACTCAGCTTCAAGGAAGAATGCGAGCAATTGATGCGAACTAAAAATAAACGCTACCCTTTAATCGGCACATACGACCCAACAGCTCGCAATCTTTCACCGATTGAGGTTGACACAAAAACAGTTTGTGAAATTTGTGGCAACACCGGCTTGGCTCAATACCACCCATTTCCGGCTTGTGAAAAATGCCTTGATGAACGTGAGAGGATAGAAAGAGAAGCAATAAATGCTTTTTCAGATATGGATAGCGTCGAGGAGATAATGAATATCTACGAACAAAAAAAGAAAGACGGCGTGCCTAAAGTAGAGCTAAACAAATTTAAACGATTCCTATATAAATTTATTGGCAAGCCTAAGTCAAATAAAAACATAGACAAGGAAGATATAGCAGATGTCCAAATAAATGACATCCTTGCACACATGGGAATCTCAAAGGTAAACAAGCAATACAAATACACTACCTACCCCTGCCCCTTTCATAACGAAAAAAACGGATCGTTCTTTGTCTTCAAAGACAACAAAGCCCACTGCTTTGGTTGTGGATTCCACGGCGATAACATTGCCGTCTATATGAAACTTTATAATTGTGATTTTAAAACCGCATTAAGCGAGTTAATTAACTATTAAAATATATGAAGAAAGTAAGTAAAATGTTCGGGGAGTCTATTCTCCCTGAGTGGGGTGAAGAAGTTAAATGCCCTGAGTGCGGGTTTGAATGTACCCATATTGAATCAATTAAGCAACACACAACCCATAAACACTGGGATGGTGGTGGCTACTCGGTTACAATTACAATGTTTTGTGAATCAGGGCATAGGTGGACAACCAGGTTTGGTTTCCACAAAGGAAATGTTTTTGTAAAGAACTACAAAGAAAAACGAGTAAAATTAGACTATACTAATGAAATTGACTACTGCGTAACTCATCGCCAAAAACTAGAACAACAATTAGATAAATTCAAACAAGACTGCCTTGCTAAGTTCGACAAAGGCAGAAAAGAACATAATGAGGACATCTCTAAAATAGATTATGAAAAAGAAATCTACGATGAGATGCTAGACCTAGTAAATTATTCAATTATGAAGAAGTTACTATGAAATACTTTTCAACATTTAGTGGTATAGGGGGATTTGAATTAGGAATAAAACAATCTTATGTGGAAACAACTACGAGAAGTCAGGAGCGAAGAGGGCAAGAAGATACGGAGAGAAACGAAGGACAGGGACTTCTCACCACGAAGGGGGAAGGTTCTTCAGCCTCGACCAGACAATCTAGCGAACACGTTGGGGACGAGTCTGACGAAGGACAACCTACTTGCGTGGGTTACTCCGAAATCGATAAATACGCAATCCAAATCTATCAAAAACATTTTAACCACAAAAACTATGGAGACATTACAAAAATCAACGAAGAAGAACTCCCAGACTTCGACCTTATCGTTGGGGGGTTTCCTTGTCAAAGTTTTTCAATCGCTGGAAAACGAGGGGGTTTTGCCGATACCAGAGGTACGCTCTTCTTTGAAATCGCTAGGATTATTAGGAAAAAGCAACCACGCCTTTTATTGCTTGAAAACGTCAAAGGGTTATTATCTCACGACAAAGGGAGAACATTTACTACCATCGTCTCCACGCTTGATGAATTGGGGTATGACATCCAATGGCAAGTGCTTAACAGCAAAAATTTCGGTGTCCCCCAAAACAGAGAGCGAGTGTTCATTGTCGGACATCTTAGAGGAACAAGTAGACCAGAAGTATTTCCTATCGAAGCAACAAACAGAGCGACTACTTTCTCTAAAACCATCAGAACGGGGGGCAGTAAAAGTTTAACAAAAAAGCACGCATGGGATTTGATTCAAATAAATAAACCAAAACACAGCAACGATAGAGTGTATGGCACAGATGGAATAAGCCCAACACTTAATACAATGCAAGGTGGCAATAGACAGCCATTTGTAGCAACAAGAAACGATGGTATGGAAGTAGAGATGGAGATATCTAATGCTGTAACACCAGATGCGTATCTAACAAGCGGTAAAAGAAAAGTAGTCAATGGTAAGAGCGTCTTAACATCTATGTATGATAGGAGGATAAGACGACTAACCCCAACTGAATGTGAAAGACTACAAGGTTTTCCTGATGGTTGGACAGAGGGAGTAAGTGACACACAAAGATATAAGTGTCTAGGTAATGCAGTGACTGTAAATGTAATTGAAGCTATAATGAAAAAGTTATCCACTATTGACAAGACTACCAATATTGTGCTATAATTCAATATAACAAAGCGTGCTTAGGACGACCACTCGACCTAAGTAATAATAATCCTAACACTATGGGTTTATACGATGAAGATAACATTGTAAAAGGCAATTGGGCCAAATGGGACGAAGTTGGAAAAACATACGAAGGTGTGTATGTCGAGACATATCAAAAGCCAAGCAAATACAAGCCTGGCGAAATGCAAGATGTTTATGTACTTGTTGATGAAGATGGAGCATCTTGGAATGTAGTTGGTCCAGGAAATAGAAGCCTGGGACAATTTAAAAATACACCACTAGGTACTTTTGTTGGTGTAAAATACACTGGGGACTCTGACCCAAAACCAGGACAAAATCCAGCGAAGAGTGTCTGTGTATTCTGTGAAAAAGATGAGAATGGTAAACCAACAGATGTTCGTATGGATGTATTGGAAAAATACCAAGGTAAACTATTTGATGAAGAAAATTCTTTAGAAGAGGAACTTTAAGATTATTTATTCTGCTAGAGTTTACGCTTTTGCTCTAGCAGGCAATAATGATTTTAATTTATTGGGGCAGTGGTGTGGTAACCTGGTGTGTGTGATGAAGGACTGGGTTCGATGCCCCCCCACCGCAAACCAGTTGCCTGCCCCAATAAGCAAATATCTATGGGATTATATGATGAAAAAAATAAACTCAAATCTGTCTACATGCCGGTGCGTAAAAGCTGCCAATCATGTTTTGAAGAATTTGAGACCACCGAGAAGTGGCGCAAGCGTTGCCCCGCTTGCAAAGAAGTCGACGCCCCTTATCGAAAACAAATAATTAATATTAATCAGAAAGTACCATTTTAAAATATATGACAAAAGAAAAAAAAGAAGAAAAACCAAAACTAACAGACGAGGAGAGAGAGAAAAAGATAGAAGCATTTGGAGAAGAATTAAAAGCTCTAATCACAAAACACGGTTGTACACTTAGCCCACAAGTGGTTATCACTAACGGCAAGGTGCAAAGTGGTTTAGTAGTTGAAGTTTTAGAATAATTATGAATTTAGCTCATCAAACAGCAAAGGCAGAGGTTTTGCTAACCAAGATTGAACAGGTTAACATACCTAGAATAGAATCCGAAATGGACTATTCCAATGCTTCAGATTCTGTTGCATTCATAAATAAAACAGTAAAAGAAATAGATTCGGTGCGTCAGACCATGACTAAGCCTCTGGTAGCACGTCAAAAGGAAATAAATAATGCCTTCAGGCCTCATATTTCGTCCGCTAAGGCCGTTTTAGATGAAATTAAGGCATCTATGCTCACTTTCCACAAAAAACAGGAGAGAGAGCAATTATTGCTTGAGCAGAAAGCCATGAGTGAGTCCCAGGAATCGCATTTAATAGTAGAAGATAAGGTTGCTAACATTAAAAAAGCACAGCACTCTAGTAATACCAAAAAAACTACTACCAAGTATCGAACTAAAGACCCGACACTAAGAGATGTCGTGACTATCAAGCAGAACAAAATGAAAGAATGGGATTTAGAACATAGTAGTTGCCCTGAATGGGTGGAGACATATCAAGAATCTTCAATAGTTGTTAGAAGAAAAAGATGAAAATAGAAATAAATAACACAATTAAAATCACAGGACTGCCGTTGAAGTACAAGAACATAATTAAGAAGACCTTACGGCTGAATAATCCTAAATTCCACATGATGAAGCGGATGGGAAAGAGTATTTGGGGTATGAAGCCAGAGATAAAATACTACTCTGATAAAGATGGAGTATTTGAAATCCCTAGGGGCATGAAAACTAGGTTAATAACTTACTTGAACAAAAATAGTGTTCAATACGAGTTAGAGGAAGATTATGTAGAAACACAAGCTGAACAAAAAAAAATGAGTAATAACATACTGCTCAGACCCTACCAAGCTCCACTTGTAAAAAACCTGTGCAAAAGTACCGAAGGAATGCTAGATGCAACAGTTGGATCAGGAAAAACCATAATAATGTTGGAGGTGATTCACCGCTTAGGGCTGACTGCAACAATCTTAGTTCCGAATAAAACCTTACTAGCTAACTGGGAGCTGGAGTGCAAGAAATTCTTAGACTATCAACCTGGCTTAATCCACGGTGGCTACAAAGAAGTTAAGGACATAACGATTAGCACGTTTCAGAGCTTGTATACAACTAACTTGTCAACTCAGAAAAAGAAAGTTGTCAACCAACTTGTCAACAACACGTCAATTCTAATTTGCGACGAAGCTCATGGAACAATAACAAAAGAAAATAAAAAAGTAATAAGTAGATTTAATCCCAAACATATTTACGGTTGTAGCGGAACTTGCGATAGAGAAGATGGTCAAGGTAAGGCAATTAATTTCTTTTTTGGAAACACAGTTGCACGCCACGAAGCTCAACAACTAAAACCACTGGTAGAGATAATGAAAAGTAAAACCAAGATACCCGTGTTAGCACAGTACAACGAGATGATTGACGAGATGATTGATAACAAAAGTAGAAATACTTTAATAAATGGTTTGATAGTTGGAGAGATTTTACAAGGAAAAAAGATATTAGTTTTAACAAAAAGAATCCAACACTATAGAAACTTAGAAAAACAAATGTGTACAGTAGATGGTGTATACTACATCGACAGTAAAGACCCCGAACGAAATGATAAACTTATGATGATGAAGCAAGGACTAATGGATTTTAATGTAATATTCGGCACAACAAATCTACTTGCTCAAGGTACTGATATTCCTACACTTGATACGTTAATCATTGCCTGTGATTTAAAGAGCAAGATACTTACCACCCAAAGTGCAGGAAGAATACTAAGAATATTTAAAGGTAAAAATGACCCAAAAATAATAGACATTGTAGATAACTACAACCCAATCCTTAATAGACAAGCTTTGTCGAGGCAGAGTCTATATAGACAGAAGAAGTGGGAGATTAAATATATTAACTAATATGAATTATAGCCAAAGAAGATGGGGAGACAGCCAAGCAACCTCAATATTAAAACATAAGGGGATAAAACCATACGCATTTATTCAGTCTCTAGGATTAAAAGCTAGTGATGTGCAAACACAGTGGACTAATAAACTAAGTGGCAAGGGGACTGTGACTAAAGACGAGAGAGATCTTATTGTTAAGACTTTAAAAAAACTTACTGGTTCTTCATCCACCGACTTCGGATTAGAACAAGAGCCAGAGAGATTTAGGTGTTTGTAATATGAAACAACAATAACATGTACAACGAGAAATCATTTACAGCTGACTTTTGTAAATGGTTAAGAAATAAAAGAAAACAGGGAGAATTTTGTTGGACAATGACGTTCGAACACAAAGTAGCTAAAAAAAATAGAGTTAATTTTAAAAGCGATTTTAGAGAGCACCAGATACCAATGTTAGAGATGTCCCAAGAGGGTTGCGTCTATCATAAATTGTCAGACTTGGATATAGGGCGTAAGCCTTTTGACGGGGTACAAGTTTGTCATGCAGATGCTTATGCTGTTTTTTTGTGGTACAAACCACGACAGCCTAAAGTATTCTATATGATAAATGTTGAAGACATCGTCAAATTTAAAAAGACTCACAAGTCTATAACTGAAATAGAGGCACAGTCTATTGCAAGTTATACCTGTAAGTTGAAATAAAAAACCACCCTGTAATGGGTGATTTTTTATAGCCTCCTCTAACGTAGTGCAGTGAGTAAACTTTTCAGGCTAAACACCTTACAGATAAAGGAAGCTATAGATTAATTACCGTCGTATCTACAAATTATTATTGTCTATCGTAACGAATATAACCTGAGACTACCTTTTGAAGTCCCATTAAAGCACCAGCAACCATACCAACTACTAGTCCTTTAAGATACAACTTAGGCTCTGCTATGTCAACTGGAATAGCTACAAATGCAGCTAGAGCACCTGCAATTAAGCCATATATAGCACGGTATGCACCACGCTTTAATGTTTCTTTACTAGGCATATTAACTTTGGTTAATACTTTAATTAAATATTGTTTAAGCATACAAATCATTTAACTTTTTAATAGTCTTTGGACCACATGAACGTCCGCCCAAAGAATTTAACTCAGAAATGTCAGCAACCTTGTGTTTTACCTGCCACTTATACACCGAACGGCACGTAATCGACCCATAATAGCCCGTACAGTCGATATTAGATGGAAACAGTCCCTCTGCCTTCAAAATCTTCTGTAACTCCTTTACATCCTCTTTCACGTTGAATGTTGGAGAAAAGTGCATAGTTCTTGTGAATTTCTGCATAGGTTCTGGATCGGGAG
>Ga0080013_1001619_pt1 | contig 29158 bp, 25 predicted proteins | sample ETNvirenome_6_85_FD_69236 | JGI IMG/M metagenome (GOLD analysis project Ga0080013, IMG submission 69236) | Marine viral communities from the Pacific Ocean - ETNP_6_85 (SPADES assembly) (version 2) | ecosystem: Environmental > Aquatic > Marine > Oceanic | place: Pacific Ocean | collected 2013-06-19 | reverse complement strand
TCAGGAATCTCGGGCTGCTATGCTGGTATCACCGCTGGGGAATCCCTCCCCGGCCTAACGTTAGGATAGAGACAATGCCACGAACTAAGAAAGAGTCTTCCAATTTCCACTCGGTGTCTGCCGAGATTCATCTGGGTCCGCGTACGGATCTCTCCTTCCTTCGCTCCTCTCCCTCCGCCAAGTGGCCGGAGGAGGGCTTCTTCGTGAAGGTCGAGAGCGGGGTAAAGGGGGCATGCTGCCGAATCGATGCCGAGGGTCTTGTCGGGCTGCGACAGTGGGTCAATGGTGCCGAGTACAAGGGTCTCCTCTCCCGAATCGAGGCCAGTGAAGCAGGCCGATCCACTCCTGAGACCAAGACCGAGACCAAGACCGAGACGGCACCGCCTTCTCCCGGTGCCGGACTCCTGTCAACGGATCAGCGGATCGATCGAATGGTGGCCGCTGGAATGAGCCGGGAAGCTGCTGCTGCCCACGTCGGCGTCGATTCTCCCTCTGTCCTGCGTCCAGTCCACAAGACTGCGACGGACGATCTGTTGGCTGAAATGGACGGCGGTGCCCTGCTCCGGCTGGTCTCCAAGGGGGATCCGGTCCTGATCACTGCGTTCGCTTCCTACGATGATCAGCAGCTTGCCAAGGCAGCCAAGGCAGCTTCTTCTCGCGCTGAGATCATGGAAGCGGCGAAGGCGTTCCGTAGCTAACAGCACAACTCCCCACCAAGAGAGCCCCGCGCGGTGTAACAACCACGCGGGGTTTTTTTGTGTCCGGGTCAATAGGGCGGTGGGTGGTACCTGGAGCGGATGCGCGGGCCCCGCTGCTAACAGCGCCCGAGAGGCCTCCCCCGCTAGCCAGCAAGGCTACAGCTTTCCATTTGCTGGCCTAGGCACGACACCGGACAAGCACGACCCAAACGCTGCACCGGGCTGCAACCGGCCCCGATCTAGGGGGCACGCGGTCCAGGTAACTACCCCGCAGCTGGCGTAACTTCCAGTCGCTGCCCTTGCTGCTAGCTGCCCCCCCCTAGGCTGGACGCAGGGCCACCGAATCTAGTCTGCCGCGAGTAGCCCCCCGATCCGCAGGCAAGCCCGCACGCTAGCCGAATCGACCAACCCACCCCCCCGGGGGGTCTGCGCGTGTAAATAATATTGGAGGAACGTAAGCACGTCTTTCATTCCCCAGCCTTTTTTCAACACTTTCGTTGACCTTCATTAGCCGCTTAGGTTACAACATCATCCTTGTTGGTTTCAGCGGCTCTTTGGAGGGGCATATCAGTGGGTACACCGTGGGTACGAATAGACGTAGATTTCCGTGACGATCCTGATTTGGTCATGGGCGGTTGGGAGGCGGTCGCGTTATGGCCTCAGGTTGTCGCAGCCTTGAAGCGTGCAGACGGAGCGTTGACAGCCAGGGACCTTGAGGTGTTCCCAGTTGTGGAGCGAATTCCCCGAGAGGTGTGGGTTCGGGCCTTGGATCATTACCGGAGTGTGGGGTTGATCGTAGAGGGTTCCTGTGTGTGGACGAGCCAGGGTAAGGGTGAAGGAGTGAACAAATCCAAGGCTGGTTGGGTTACTCCCAGGCTCGCTGAAAAGGGCAATGGGCCGTCACGATCCACATCTGAGATTATTGTTAGAAACGGTGTAATCCCGTCAGATGTCGAGAGAAGTGAAGTAGAAAAAGAAAGAACTGAGGAGAAAGAGGATAATATTTTTAATATTGTTCCTCGCGCGCTGTCCCGTCCCGTATTGTCTTGTCCTTCCAGGGTGAGGGGGTCTGGGGGAGAGGGGTCGTCTGAGGATAGCCTCTCTCAATATATGCGGGCTACGTGGGGCGATAAGTGCCTGTTGAACAAGAAGCCGTTAGAGGATTGGGTAGCTGCACAGGATGACTTGCACCCCAACCTAGACCTCCTAGTTGAGGCTAAGAAGGCCAGGGCATACGAAGAGTCAAAGGGCAAGTACTACAAGAATGCACGCCTCGGGCTAAACAGGTGGTTTAACAACGCAGAGAAGTTCAAGGCTGAGAACAGTACAGACCACTGGTCAGGGCTGAACAAGTCTGCCCGCGAGCAGGAGATAGCCGCAGGGAATACGTCGTATAGAAGTAACGTGAATGGCGTGAGCCTTTGGCGGGATCTGAGGGACGACGGATATGTACTGTCTGCCCAAGATGTATTGAACCCAGAGCTACCGTATATGGAGGCCGTCCGTGCTGCCGCAGAAGCTGCGGTGGGAGAGAGTGGGGATCCGTATGACCATGAGCAACATGTCAAGGCACTGGTTAGCCTCGGGGCTAGGGCGGAGAACTCGCAGAACCTGACGTTCGCGATTGACCAAATCGTCGCAGAGTTGAAGGGCGGTGCGGCGTGACGCGGCTGGACGACGCTCTGACCCGGGACATACGAGGGGTTGCAGAGACGCTTGGAGTTGCGCTGAGTCGCAACAAGAGAAAGGCGTTTTGCCCTGAACACAGTCGCGGACCAGGAAAGGGCTCGCCGTCGGTTAGCTTCTACGTCAAGGGCGGCAAGTGGAAGTTCAAGTGCCATGGCTGTCAGAAGTCTGGCGACAACGTAGACCTTGTTTCGTGGCTTACCGACCGGGACGTGAACCAGTCCGTCGATTGGCTGATGGGACCCAAACTGAATGGGCTGAAAGTGGTGTACCCAGAGGCGAAGGAAGAGCCAGAAGCCGTACCGACGCAGTTGCGGATCGCAGCCTGCTCATCATTCCTCGCTGCGCTGGGAGAGATGGGCGAGTTTGGGTTCGAGTGGCTGGAGAAGGAACGAGGGATTAGGCGGGAGACGGCCAGCAAGTATCGGTTGACGGACATCAGTTCCGGCAAGGCAGAGGATGCGCTGGGGGCCGCGATACACGCCACGAGCGTCGATACCTGCATCAAGCTGGGGCTGGCGAAACGATCCGCACACAGCGACAAGCTGTACTGCCCGATGGGCTTTGCGTACTTCATTGCCATTCCATATCTGACCGACAGCGGCTCTGTGGCGCACATCCAGTTCCGCAGGGTTCATCGCGGCGACGAGAAGAACGATGGGCCGAAGTACATGCACATCCGGGGCGCGGTTCCGATCCCGTTCAACCTGCCCTCCACCACAGCACCGCCGCTGGGGGAGGATGGCCGTGGAAGGTGTTTCTTGGTCGAAGGTGCGTTAGACGCCCTGAGCCTCGCCCAGATTGGTTTGTGTGCGCTGGGTATACCGGGGGTAGGGTGGCTTAATAAAAATCGCTCGGAGAGCCTTGTAGAGCGCCTGATGGGACATACGAGACCCGTGGTTGCGTTCGATGCGGACGAGGCGGGGAAGAAAGCTACGTCGAGAATTGTGGATGACCTCGCCGCGCTGGGTGCCGACCCGCTTTCGGTTCGGTGGCCGGAGGGGTTTGCCGGAGACTGGTGCGACTGGTTCCGGGCCAACAAAGACGGCGGGGCTCCAGAGATACGAGAGCCAAAGGTTCAGTTGCTGGAGACCGAAGCCTGGATGGGCGACCTGATGCGTGAAGGCGCTCAGGAGATTGTGGACATAGCCTCTGGCAACAAGGTGTCGAACCAAATCCTCACCGGGTATTCGATGCTGGACAAGATGCTTGAGCTACAGCCAGGCGACATGGTGGTGGTTGCGGCTAGGCCAAGCGTCGGCAAGAGCCACTTTGTGCTTAGCCTACTCCAGCGCATGGCGAAGAGGTTCAGCAAGACGAGCCTGTTTGTGAGTCTAGAGATGAGCAGGCCGTCCATCACGAAGCGCATAGCAAAGGCTGAGATGCGGCTTGGGCTTGACGTGAACAAGTCTGGGACATCGCTGGCGGAGTCTGCGAAGGAGGCGGCAAGGTCGTTTGATGGCATTCCGATACTGGTTGACTTTGGCAGGCCGGATCTTGACCGGGTGCTGGAAAGCTGCACGTCCGGCGTGAGGAAGCACGGGGTTGGGATCCTTGCCATTGACTATCTTCAGCTACTCAGAACAAAGGGAAGAACTAGGGAGCAGGAGGTGGCGGCATGTTCTAGGTCGATAAAGGCCATGTCCAACGAACTGCTAGTCCCGGTTATCACCGTAGTACAGATGAACAGAGAGATTGAGCATAGGGCCAACAGGAGGCCACAGATGAGCGACCTAAGAGACTCGGGTCAGATTGAGCAGGATGCAGACGTGATCTTGTTTGTGGACAGACCGTTCGCACACGACATGAACACCAGCCCAACCGACTTCAACGTGATTATCGCGAAGCAGAGAAACGGGACTACGGGCTCGCTGACCATGCACCTTCCAGAGCCCTTTGGCTGGCTGGAAGACAGAGAGTTTCGTTTTACGGAGCGCCAAGTTGGCTAGGGAGGCCGCAATGAGCAAGTTCGGAAACAGCATACGAGAAGCCAGGACGGAACTGGGCATGAGCCTAGATGACCTGGCTACCGTTATTGGGGTGTCGAAGGTGTACATCTGCGACGTAGAGCGTGGGCTGAGGAAGCCCTTCACGCAGCGGAGGATCCCCCTAGTCGCAAAGACATTGAACCTAGATCCAGTGGAGTTGGCAAAGCATGCCGCGATTGAGCGCGGTTATGTGGAGCTAACAGTAGTTAAACAAAAGCCTAGCAAGGCTAGGCTGGCAGCAGCCCTTTCGCATGGCTGGGATGCAATAGACGAGGATGCTGTCAACAAGCTGATGGGAGCGTTATAGCAATGATTGCTAGCATGAATAAGGTGATGGTTATGGGTCGCGTCGAGTCTGACGCCGATCACCGCCTAGTGGGCGACGGAACGAAGGGCAAGCTGGGCTTCAGGCTCCGCACAGAGCGACAGTGGAAGGAGCAGACCTTCTCTACGGTTCACAGAATCGTGGCATGGGGCTCGATGGCGGAACAGCACAAGAGCCTGAAGGCGGGCGCTACGGTGTACGTGGACGGGCGTCTTGAGAACCGGAAGTATGAGAAGGACGGAGAGACCAAGTGGATCTCCGAGATTAGTGCCGGCGACATTCAAGTGTTCGGTGCCCCCGCAGCGAGCGAGACGCTGCCTGAAGAAGAAATCCCGTTCTGATGGGCAGCCCATACAATGCGCGGCAGTTGTGGTCCGAAACGGAGGAGGGCACAGACAACGCCCTGTGGGCTACCCCACCAGAGGTCTTCGACAAGCTAAACGAGCGCTTCGACTTTGATCTAGATGCTGCGGCTACTAGGGATAGCGCGAAGTGCCCGCTTTACTTTGACGAGAACATAGACGCGCTTAGCGTGTCTTGGGATAGGCCGGGTGTTGTCAGAGAGAAGGGTACTCACGGAGACACCTGGACGAGCGTTCCGGTGGACAAGGTGGGTGCCGCGTTCCTGAACCCACCGTGGGGAAGGGGCATCTCTAGATGGCTGAAGAAGGCCTACGAAGAGTCACGCAAGGGAGTCACCGTTTGCTGCCTCATCCCATCATGTACCGACACTAGGTACTGGAGGGACTACGTTTGGAAGGCAGCAGAGGTCACGTTTATGACTGGCAGGGTTAGGTTCCTACAGCCAGACGGGACAGCCAGGGGGCCATGCCCCAAGGGCACCGCCGTTGTCGTCTTTGCCGCGTGGTCTGAAGGTCCGCCTGTGTGCAGGCTGGGTCTTTAGTTTAGATGGTGGGCCTGTAGCTCAGTTGGTCAGAGCGGTCGGCTCATAACCGAATGGTCCCAGGTTCAAGTCCTGGCAGGCCCACCAGCTAGTCCCGGGCCCTAGACATGGCCGGACGCCGGTCCTCCCTTTCGGGCCTCCAGTCTGGTCGTGCGCTCCGGCTCATACGACGGAAGGGCGCTTGGCCTGTTGGGCTGGTACAGCGCGGCAAGGTGTCTTCCGTAGTAGTCGTTTTCTATGTCTTCGGGCGAGCGAAGCAGGGCCAGCCTCTTCTTCGGCATGAAGTCGAACTCTCCCTCAGGCCGCGACCCCGCATAGTCTGGCTTGCCGAAGATGCTCTCCAGGGCCCCCTCGTTGTTAGGCACGGCCCCTGCCCAGCTTGCCTAGCCGCTGCTCCAGGCTCTTACTTGCTAGCGCACGTCGGCGCTGCGCTTCGGCTAGTCGGTTGCGAGCGGCGGGGCTTCCCTCTCCGCGCTCCGCGCCAGCCTCAAGCACCTTGCTCCGGCCCTCTGCTAGCCCCGATTCATACGAATCCCTGGCGGCGTTTTCGACGTTGTTCTTTCGCTCCTGATCTAATTCCCTCTCAAGTTGTCCGATTCTGTCGCTAAACAGATTCTGAAGCGCCTGTGCGCTCGGGGTTTGGGCCTGGAAGCCCTGGGCCTCTGCATACTGCGAGACGGGCGGCTGAAGCGGGCCAATGGCGCTGTCGGTTGGCCTAGCCGTCTGAAAGGCGGGGTCTCCTCCGGCGGCATTCTGCTGGGCTAGGCGGGAAAGCTGTTCTCTGCTCCCAGCCATGAAGCGTTGAATCTCTCCTCTGCCGGCAACCGTTCCCGCGCCCTTGGGATCTCGGACTGCCCGCTTGGTTTGGTATTCGATGCCCTGTTGCCCGTAGCGCGCGAACTGGTCTCTGCTGAGCCCGGTCTGCTGCTCGGCCATGCGAAGGAACTCCTCGATCTCGTTGGGGGTTCCGAAGTCTTCAGGGGAGGGCTGCCCGCCGCCTTGTTCAAAAGCCATTAGTATTTCTTCCTTTTCGTGGCGCGGCTCCCCTTTGCGGGCCTGCTCCTACTTGGTTTACCTGTGTAGCTCTTTCCGCTCTTGCGTCCGCGCCTCCCCTTGGCCAGGCATCTCTTTGCGGGCATTTCGACCTCCTTGAATTGGGGCGGTTTTGCCAGTCTTAGCTGTTATGCTACTTTCGCATAAGGCTAAACCATATCAACAGGAGTGTGCAGTGTCCTTTGATCCAAGCGAGTATAGCGTCAAGGAGGCGGTCAGCAGGCTGGACGACCTTTCGCTTGACGACCTTTCTGCGGTGTTATCCCTTGAGCTAGAGAACAAGCACAGATCATCGCTTGTTGCGGAGCTTGGGCGGGCCATTGATGCGGCTAAGACAGCCGACGAGGCTGAGGAAGCCGTCGAGGAGCCGGTTGAGGTAGAGGCGGTGGTTGCAGCGAGGCCCAAGCAGTTAATTTCGCTTCAGCGGCTGCTCAAGCTACGCCCCGACGCCAGGAAGAAGTTCACTCGTCGCCAAGACGGCATGTTTGAGGCGTAGTGCCGAGAAACACCAGAGTCGGGGGCGTCAACTCCTGGCGTCTTCCGGCTGGCAGCGATGGGGTGTCAACCTACCGCCCGGTGAGACGGGCGCAGGACAGGACCCCAGACTCCCAAACCAACGTCCGTGTCCCAGGGTTTCAAGACGACCACGCCAGATATGGGTGGGAGGTTGAGCAGTGGAGGAACGCATTCGTTACAAAGATGCGGTGGACGAAGTGGATGGGCGCTGATAGCAAGTGGCACGTAGGCCCCCCCGTTCACCCAGACGCCCCGGTATTCTGGAACGAGGTGGCGCAGAGAGCGTTCAAGGAGGCCAACAAGGAGGGGTACGCTGCCCCAAGACACGTCGCTGAAATGGTGGACATCAGCAGGTATGAGGCAAAGCGCCTGATGGACGTTATGCACGGCCACATGCGACTAGCTTTCGTGCAGTACCCGCACAACAGGCTCACAAACACAATATGGAACTGCCGAATGCTTCATATTGACGATGTTGTTGATCTGGGCCAAAACTTAGACGAATGGAGAACGAGGCTGAAGGCCGCGTTCAAGGACAGAGCAATACCCCTTCCGAGTCAGAGGATGCGGCAAAAGGGACTGATCTGGGATTACAATGGCAAGGGCTGGAAAAAAGTACGCAGACGAGGCGACTGAAGAGCTTACTTCAGGGGTACACGACGACTTCATTGAGTTTGCAGAGGCGCACCTCAGGATTCAGACGAAGAGCGGAGAGTTCAAGGAGCTAGCGCTTAACAGATCGCAGCTTCTCCGCGAGGGCCTGATCACAGAGATGGAGAACGCCAAGCGCCCCGTGCGGGTTTGGGAGGCGAAGGCCAGACAGCTAGGCTGCTCCACCCACGTTCAGGCAAAGATGTTCCATCGCTGCATAACCAACCACGACGAAGTGGCGCTGGTTGCGGCACACACAGAGCCCTCTGTTAGAAGCATCTTCACCAAGTGCAAGATGTTCTACGACTTCTTGCCAGAGAGGCTGCGCCCGCTTACCAGATACAACAACGTATACGAGCTAGACTTCAGAGCGCCGTCTGGGCCTGCGGGCCTGCGATCACGGTTCATCGTTATGACGGCGAAGTCCATTGACGACGCCCGTGGGTTTACGGCTAGGCAGGTTCATTGCTCAGAGGTCGCCTTCTACAAGAACCCAGAGGCGTTCTTCCTGGCGACGTTGCAGGTCGTGCCAGACGAGCCAGGGACAATGGTCTACGTGGAGTCTACGTGTAACGGCGCGGGAGACTTCCACCACAGCCAGTACCTATCGGCCAACGTTTGGTGGGATGAGATTCCGCCGTGGATGGCGTTGAAGAGGCGCTTTCCCGGGCACCCAGACAGCACTTGGTACGCGCTCTTCACTCCGTGGTTCCTCATGGACGAGTACAAGCGAAAGCTGAACGTGCCTGAGAAGGAGTTCCGCGCAAGCCTAGACGCCGAAGAGCGGTCGTTGCTTGATCGCTTCGACAAGTGGCTAGACCTTGAGAGCTTGCAGTGGAGGCGCGAAACGCTCGTAAGCAAGTGCGGCGGAAGCCTAGAGCGCTTCAAGATGGAGTACCCGTCAACTGACGAGGAGGCATTCTCTGCCACCGGAAGCCCCGTGTTTGACCAGAAGATCATCTACAACCAGATAGAGAACTGTGGGTGCTGGTGCGAGCTTTGCGCCCCGAAGTCTCAGAAAAAGGGCGACGACAACGACTGCCCAGAACACAAGTGGTTTGAGATTGTAGACAGGTCGGGGAACGAGGGCGGCAGGGCCAGGCTATTCACAAACTACAGGCCGGATATTGAGGAGACCATGGAGGGGTCTGGCAGGCTGTCGGTTTGGAAAAAGCCCGACCAAGGAAGAAGATATGTTGTAAGCACAGACGTAAGCAAGGGCGCGGCTAGCCGTGACTGGGACCACGCCGTAGTCATAGACATAGCAAGTATGGAGCAGGTTGCGGAATGGCGCGGGAAAGTGGATTTGGATGTGCTGGCGGAGCAGATGCTTATGTTGGCCCTGTACTACAACAACGCAGTCCTGGCCCCAGAAGTGTCGGGGCTTGGGGCTGGCCTGGTTGCGATGTTGAACCAAACCAGATACTGGAATCTATACCGCCGCCGCTCTGTAGACACCCTGACGGTGAACTCCGTGATGCTTGGCTGGGACACCAACAGGAAGAGCAAGTCCGCAATGGTGGGGCTTACCCAGAAGGCGCTTAAAGACGACTACATAAAGATACGCTCGCAGGCCGTCTTGTCGGAGATGGCGGCGTATAGGCGCGTGCTAAAGATGACGCCAGACGGCGATGAGGGTCACGCGAAAATGTCCGCACCGGCAGGCAAGCACGACGACGCCTGTGTTGCTCTGATGATCGCAAACGCGGTCGCGCACTACTGCCCAGGAAGCGGGGCAGACGTGAGAAAGGAAGAGGTGCGGGCCGCCTCAGGCAACCACAACCTGTGGTCTTCCGAAGACTGGGACGCCTACGAAACCTGGACTAAGAAGGCGAAGAGCAGGTTGCTTATGAAGGGGAGGTGAGGCGATATGTCTTCTCGGCCTCGCCCTTCTGAAGCCACCCCGTCTTGATCCCGCTAATGATCCCTCCAAGGAGGCTCTTGGGATCGGTGTCGATGTCACGAATGAGATCGCCGTAACTAAAAGAGCCGCCCTGCTCGCTGGCATACTGCTGGATGATCTCGGTTGGGCGAGGGCCAGTCGGAGCAGCCTTCTTCTTGCTCTTCTTCTTGCTCTTCTTCGCGACCCTTGCGTCAATCACAACACGACGCGCCTTCTTAGGCTTGGGCTTCACAACCTCAGAGCCGTCAGGGGCGAAGGTTTTCGCTGCGTGGTTTTTCTTTGGCTCAAGGCCCTCGTCGTCTTGAACTGCAACGCGCCCAATCTCGGCAAGCTGACGATCCCGCTCTTGCTTGGTGTAGAAGTCGCGGCCCTTGAGTTCTGGGCTGGCGTGCTTGCCCCATGTGCCCTTGACGGTCAGGTTGGCTGGGGCTGAGTCGCGTGGGTAGAAGCGATCCAGGGTTCCGGTGCTGCCACATCGAGTGCATCGGATGTCTCGGAACCCGTCTCGCTTGCTGATCTCATAAAGATCAGGCTTCGTGAAATAGTCAAACTCCGCGCCGCAGGTTTCAAACAGACAGCGCATTGGGTAGTAAGGCACTCTATCCCCTAACTCTAGACATAAGCGTAGCCACGTCGGCTGTGCCGCCCGTGCCACTGGTTGTTGGCGGGCCAGCTAGGGGCTGCCCATCAGCCCCCATGCCCCGACCCTGGACGCTCTCTGGGCCCACAGGACCACCACCGCCGCCACCACCGGCTGGCGCTGGCGTAGATGCGGCCTGGAGCGCTGCGAGCGGCTCCATCAACATCCTCTTGTCTTGCTGCCAAATCGAGAAGGCGCGATCCACGAAGTTTGTGATGGTGTCGGGGCTAGAGATACCCGCCTGAACAAGAGGGATCAAGGAGTTGACCGTGGCGTTGATTGTGTTCAGTAGGCCCATAAACGCCTGCTGCTCTGTGCCGGGATCTTTGCCGATGGTGCTGCCAGCCTCAACGCGGACATCAAACATGCCAGATATGTCACCTGGGCTCAGTGTTATGAAGTCGTCGCTCCCGGCTGGGCCAGAGACACGAAGGTAGCGCGGCTCGTCCCAGTATTGGCGGATGATTGACAGGACTAGGCGGCCAATGTTTTCAATGAACCGCTCTACGGTTCCTAGGCGAACGGCTGATCTGTTTGACGATCCCTGCGCGGCAATGGCCACCTCTGTGGCGGTTGTGCCCTTTCGCCCCACGCCACCGCGTTGGTAAACATCAACCCCACTGATTTCGTACATTAGGCGCTGTAGGCCCTGCATGACGGAAACGGTGGTTGACGGGGGCGGCGCTTCTGGAAGAAGCATGATTGCGTTTCTGATGTCCCCCACGTTAGCCGGGATCTCTGCAACCTCCATGTCGGCATCAGACGTAAGCAGGGCGGACAGCGAGCCGTCCTCAAGGATCCCGGGCAGCCCGACCCACTTGCGCTTGGACGAGATGGAGTGGTGGTGCAAAAGCTGAGACCACTCTTGGTTCAACCTAGCGGCAATGTCCCTAATCGCGGCTAGGTCGGAAACCTGGGTGGAGTGCATTCGGCCCGGTATTCTCGTGAAAGAAAGAGACCTGTATGGGTATCCGCGAGTGTTAAGCGGATCGTTGATGTGGCGAATAACGCACTCTTGCGGCTTCAGGTAGTCCTGGGTCTTGGTTAGCCACAAGATCCGGCGACGAAGGCCGGACTTGGTTTTGGCCCAATACCGTAGCTCGTAGATAGTAACGAATTCGGGCTCGTCTTCGTATTCGTGCCCCCTGTCGTGGGCAGTGCCGGAGTACCCGCTTGGAAGCGTCTCGGTTAGCCAGGCATCAGGCGAGAGTTCCCTGGGGATTGAAAACCGATCATCGGCCCTGAGGTCTTCGATACGGACAGTAAGGCGCTCGGCAACCCACGGGCACTTCTGTACGTCGGAGTAGCCGGGAGGGGTGAGTAGGTTCCATGGCGGAACGCGCTCAATGGTCGGGTTGTCTTGGGGCCCGTCGTCAAAGGGTATGTCTTCCTCTGCCATGATCCGACGAAGCTCTCTCGCTTCGTATTCGTCCAGCCCCCCCTCGTCCTCCGCGTCAGTATGCTCTGGCCCCGTTTCGTATTCCTCGTCCAGAAGAAACGCTCCAGACGGATCGTAGCCAACCTTGGCAACGCCAAAGTTAAACATCAGGCCGTCGAGAACAACGTCTTGAACGACTGACTTGACGTCTATCTCACGAAACACATAGTTGACCGCGCCCTCGGCTAGCCTTGCGCTCTCTTCGTCCCCGGGCCTTCGTGGGAGAAACCTAACGTATGGCTCTGCGGAGATTATGTTTGGAACGAGAACGTTTGCTGTGGCTAGCAGGAAGTTGAAGTTTACGCCCCCGTCTACAGCGAGGCTTAGCTCGTCGTGCCCGTGTTCGGCAACGTAGTCATCGAGAACCTGCTTCCAGCGTGGAAGAAGGTTTTCCTCTAGGCGCTTTTCGGCAGCATCAATCCTCTGCTGCCACTCAACCACTTCGTCGTCTTTAATTCGTATCTTTTTAGAGGACATGGTGGCCAGGATACTTGACAATGGTTGCGAAATGCAGCGACATAATGTCAAACCAATCGGCTATGCCGAAAAACGGGAGAGGTATTGATGCCAATAGATGCCACCGATACCCCAGGTGATGGACTCCAGTATGAGGATACTCCGTCCGATGGGATCGGCGCTTCGGCAAACGAGGTCGTCGTAAATGAAGATAGCGAAGAGCAGGAAGAGGTAGATTACTCTACTGACCCCCTGGGGTACCTACAGACTAGGGACGATATCCCCGAAGATGTCAAGGGTGCGCTCAGTAAGGGATTCCTGCGTCAATCTGACTACACAAGGAAAACCCAGGCAATCGCGAGCGAGCGACGTCGCCTGGATGATCAGCGATCAGTCGTTGATCAAATCATCCTTGAAAAGTCAGAGGCAAAGAAGGCTAAAGAGGAAGAGAAGGCACCCCCGCCAGACTTGGCAAGAGGGGCAAAGCCGGAAGATGTAATCCTTTACTACGTCAACAAGCAGGTTGAGGCTCGTCTCGCAGAGATCGGTCTTAACGAAAAGTTGACAAGCCTTGAGCCGATGGCGCAACAGCAGAAGGTCGTTTCCTCATACCAACGATTCGCTAAAGAAAACCCAGCCATTGATCACGCCACTATGGCGGCAGAGGTTGGGCGCATTCTCGACACCGATCCCGATCTGTCTGACCTCGCAGAGGTCAACCCTGATCGTGCCGTAAGACTTGCAGCAAAGATGGCTCAGTCGAGCCGGAAGGTTGCGAAGAACACGGCCAAGTCTAAGAAGCGAAAAGAGGCTGCTCCTGTTGCCAGTAGGCAAGGCTCTGTTGTGAGGAAGGGTAGGCGAGAAAGCCCGCTTGAAGCCGCAACTAGGGCGCTAAAGGAGCAGGGAGTTAACTTTGGCAACTAAGGAAATCTAATGCCTGCAACAACTATTGCTGCTCTCGCACTGGATCGTGTTTATTCAACAACGATGCACGTGCAGCGGGACACTGTGGCTATGGAAATAGTCCAGGCCAACCCGCTCCTTTGGCACTTTTACCGGCAGGGGGCCGTTCAGTACCAGGGTGGTACCGAGTGCCGTCTCCCTGTGGTTCTCACCGAGTCGCAGAACGTGGGAGCCATCGGCACCTACGCAACGTTCTCGACCACTCCCGAAGACGGACCTGATTTGGCCCGGTACCCGACGTGGTACAAGAACCGCTCGTCAATCGTCGTGGACAACACTGAGCTTGCTCAGAACCGTGGTCCCCAGCAGATCGTGAACCTTCTCCAGTCCAAGTTGGCGATTGCGAAGATCAGCATGATCAACGACCTCAACCGCCAGGTTTATGCGGCTGGTGGTGCGGAACTCGCAACTGGCAACGTTCTGGAGCTTAACGGCTTGCAGTCGATGATTGAGTTCCGGCCTGAAGACGACGGCACTGGCGCTGACCAGCAGTCGGCTGGTTACACGAGCGTTGGTGGTATCAACAAGCGCACCTACGTGAACTGGCGCAACCGCTACGGTCAGATTACCGCTTTCGGTACTGATGGCCTGGACGCCTGGGAACAGGTGTACATGGACTGCTCTGCCAAGGGCACCCATCCAGACATCATCATCACCGACCCGGCTGTCTACCGCTTCTTCAAGCGGCTGGTGGCTCCGAATCAGGAAGAGCGGGACAAGGCTCTCTGGGACCAGGGTTTCCAGAACCTCCTCTTCAACGGCACCCCGGTTGTGCCTGACGATGAGTTGTCTGCTACCGGTCAGACCTACTTCTTGACCACGACCGGCAAGCGTGGCGTCAACGACTTCAACCTCAAGCCAGAGCATTTCTCAGTTCCTGGGAAGAACCCCCTGGCTAAGGGCGCGGCCACTGGCGTCGGTATGCAGCTTGCTATTCTTTCTAGCGACGACTTCCGCATGACGGACTTTATGACCCCGCCTAACTCGGATGTTATTATCGCCCACACTTACCTTACCGCTATGATCACTACCTCTAGTCTCAAGCGGCAGGGTTGCACCGACTTCTCTGGCACAGTCCAGTTTTAAGCTGGGAAAGGAGACACTCAAATGTCTAATTTTATGTTTGGTGGTTCGGCCCTTGCGCTGGACATTGGAGCCCGAGCCCATCAAGCCCTCTCGGCGGGCGATGTGGTTCAGATTAACCCCCTTGTCGGCTCTACCGACGACGGCATGACGACTCAGGATTGTGTCGTTGGCACGGGCCCTGTACAGATTGCCCCTGTCGGCGTTGTGCTGGGTTCGTCGGGAAAGAGCAGCTTTGTCACTGGCGAAGACGTTCTTATCCGCGTCCTCGGCATTGTTGATGCGGCGTTTGCTGGTGCTGTTACTGCTGGTCATGTCGCAATTATGACCAACGCGGCCAGGACCCTGACCAGTGCGGGCAACGCAACGTGGGCGGCTAACTCAAATAGCGTTCACATCGTTGCTGTTGCCCATGAGACTTTGGCCGGTGCTGGCACCGCTCAGGTCTACTTCAACGGCCTCGGTAGCTGGGGCTAACCACTAACGTGTGCGCGGTGAGGGCTTCGGCCCTCACCGCAGCATGACTAGGAGAATTTAAATGGCTAGTCTAGCCCCACACGTTAGTCGCGTGTCAAAGGAATACGCGCCTCACGGGTTTTCTATTTATACAGATGTCGTTGTTGATCTTTATGAGATTGATAGCGACGACACAGACCACTCTATAGACGCCACTGTTTCCGACTTCGCTATCCTTGCGTCCACGGACTCCGACATCTACATCGAGACAGTTACGCTGATCTGTGAGAACACAGTCGCAGCTAACGCGGCTAATAAATGGACGTTCATGGTTGACTACAAGTCTGCTGCTGGCGGAGCAGGCGCAGACCTGTTCGCGGCTGCGGTTTCAACGGAAGACAAGGCAATCACTGGGTACGTGCCCTATGTGATGACGCCGGATCAGAACCGAGTGGTTCCACAGGATCGGTGCGTTACGATTACCTGCACAGAGGTAGGAACCGTTGCCGCTCTGTCTCGGCCCAAGGTTCAGATTCGTTACCGTCGCAGAGCATAGTCGCGTACTGACCACGCGATGATTCTTGGGGGGTCGTTGTGAACCTTTCGGATCTCAGGACGGCCCTCCAAGAGCGGCGCGAAGACTTCTCGCAGTCTAGCGCCAAGCTCAACAGGCGCATCAATCAGGCCTACCTAGACATCTGCTCTAGGCGCAAGTGGGGATGGCTGCGTCGAATCCACTTGGCGCAAACGTTCGCCACAGAGACATACGACGACGTTGTTTGCACCCAAGACTGGACAAAGGTGACCGTCCCGCAGGGGTCGATGCCAACCACAAGGTTGGGCTACAAGTGCAGACCAAGGGATCGGCGGATAGAGATAAACGGGCACGTCTACCGCACTCTTCGGGTAGAGGACACGGACGTAGAAACTGCGGCACCAACTGCGGCTACAACAAGGGAGATTTGGTGGCTAGACCAGCCGTTTATAGGCTCGTCTGGGACATACACCGCCACGGTCTACCACGACGAGCTTGCTCTGCCTCTTGGCGCAGAGAGGATCGTTGAGGCTATCGTTGTGTCCGATTCTCGCAACGTATCGCCTGGTGGCGTAACGGTTACTGTCGGCGGCATCGGCACCACGGGTCTGGGGTCTATTTCACCGGCAGACATGACTATGCGCGACCTTACCTCCACGGGTAGGCCGAGTGCGTATTCTGTGGTGAGGAAGGAGCCCATCCCTCCGCCGCTAAACGCCCTCTCAATAAAGGAGTCGTCCACCTACCCCCTGGGCGTTTACACGCCAGCCACCGGCCCAAGCCCACTCGGGGCAAGATCGAAGTACAGATACTGGGCGGCACACGTAGACATCAAGTCTGGAGCAGAGTCGGCTCTTGGCCCCGAGTTCCTGGTGGACAATACAGACCTGGGATTGGGGGTTGGGGTGCTTACCCTTGACTACGACCCAAGCCTCTACGGGCTTGCCGTGAAGCTGTACAGGAGCAAGGATGGGGGCAGCACGCCGCTTCACTTGCAGGTGAACGCGGCAGCCGGCGGCCTTGACCGCTCAGACACGCTTCTCCCAAACACTGTCGGTGACGTAGTAACCTCAGCGCCGTTGGTTGACAGCGACTTTTCTGGGACCGGGGCGCACGACACGCGACCCGACATAGACCTGGGCAATAGAGCGCCAGACAGCGCGTCAACTATATACATGACGCTGTGGCCCGCTCCTTCAACAAGGTATCAGGTCAAGGTTCTGTACCAGCTTGAGGCGCAGAGGCTTATAGAAGACGCAGACATCCCGCTGTTTGACGCCTCGTTCCACCACCTCGTGCTAGACGGTGCGGAGGCGTTGATGCTGGAGGCGGAGGACGAGCAGAGTCGAGCAAACCAGGCCCGCCAGCGCTTTGAATTGGGGATAGCCAGGATGATTCAGAACGACCGGCTGGATGGCGACCATCGAGTTGTGATGGGCGGCAGGACCAGGGTGGCCGGCAGGCCGCAGGCCTGGCACGGATCCTGGGACGGCACTGGGCCCTGATGTGGCTAGGTCCAAGGGTCGGACAGAGTATTTTGAGCCGTCTAATACTGTCGGCCTAGATACCCGCATCTGGCAGCAGCGAGGCTCTGCCAACAAGATTCTAGGTGCCGTCTTCACCATGGAAGGCGAGATCGTCAAGGTTGACGGTTGCAGGCTTCTTGTTAAGTGGGAGCCGCAAGAAGAGCAGCAGCAAGAAGTCCGCAGGAGGATGTCCAACTGGGTTCCGGGCGAGACCCTGGCCGCCAAGGGCCCGACAGTGGTTGAGGCGCAGATCACCGGAGCATCCGGCCTGTCTCAACCGCCCCTTTCTGGTCACATCGAGAGCGATGTTACGACGACGACGTGGACTAGAAGCGACAACCCGTTTTCAGAGCCAAACGCAAGGAACAAGATATTCACTGTAGGGACGTTTACCTGGGGCGAGACCGTAGAGCTTATGGTCGCCTGGGGCGATGCGGACACCATCAAGATTGGCGTTCTTGAAAGCAACAATGTCAGGCTGCTAAAGACGATAGAGATCCAAACCAAGGACGTTAGGCCCAGGGTCTACCCTAGGTTTGTGGATGTCGGTCAGTTTGTGATCATCTTGGTTGGCGGGCATGCGGCCCTGAAGTGGGATGGCAGGGTGCTGACCAGCCTTGGGATTAATGCCCCGCCGGAGCCGATTCGGGCCAGGTTTCTTAGGGGAACCAAGGACATATTCTTCAAGACATCTTCGATAGGAATAGACGACGCGGCGTCAATACGGCTTCGCTACTACCAGACGTTCATAAACAAGTACGGCCAGGAGTCGGAGCTATCTGCTGCGTCCAACGTAATATTTATGAACGAGTACTTCGGGCTCACCATTGGGGAGGGAGAGCAGCAGAAGGCTGTTGGGGTACTGATTGGCGAACGCCGGCAAGAGCAGAGGCGGGCTGAGCAACAAGAGCTAGAGCCTAGGCCACTGGCGTCTGTTGGCGAAACAAATGCCAGCGCCGAAGGAAATCAGTACACGTCGGGTGCCAGCACGGACAGCTTTATACACACAACGGCAGACCCAGGAGACGCCGTTCCCTGGGCCGACAGGGCCGCGATGGTCTTTTTGGATTTGGGCGACTCGCCAGATCAGGAAGACATTGTTGAAAGGGCCATTTACAGGAGCATAAACGGCCAGCTTCCTACCGCCCTGCCAAGGCGTCTTGGGCCAAGGGCCAGAACCCACTTTGATGTTAGAAGGCCGGCTGAGTCCTCGGTTGACCCAGCGCCACCAATCGGTGAGAACATGCCGCCTCCGATGGCGTCCTGGGCCTTCCCGTTTCGGGGCAGAACGTACTACGGCGGCGTGTCAAACGAGCCGTCGATTCTGTACTACTCAACCCTCCATAGACCAGAGGCCGTGAGTGTGACCTCGTTCATCGAGGTGAACGCAAACGATGCGGATCGGTTGACTGGTTGGGGGGTTGCCCAAGACTACGCCATTGTGTTTAAGAGAAACAGCGCCTACCTAGTCACGCACGACAAGGCAGAGTACCCGGTCGTGACACCGTTGCAGGCTACGTTTGGTTCGATAAGCGACCGCGCTGTAGCAAGCATAGACAACAGAACATACTTTATGTCAGACGTGGGCATACACGTTTTTGACGGAAGCAAGTTTACTAGGATCTCAAAAATCCTAGACAAGATGGTTAGGAACCTTCCCGAGTTCTCCAGGGACAATGCGGTGATGTGGGCCGACGCGGCTAGCGAGCGTGTCTACTTGGCTGTCAGCGCAAACCCAGGCTCAGAAAACAATGAGGTCTGGGTAATACAAACAGACACTGGCGCGTTTAGCCGCATTTCTGGCAGGGAAGTGACCCACGGAATATCCTACAAGGGCGAGTCAATAGTAGCGCTGTACAACAACGGTAGCGGCTTCCCCGATCTGTACCTTTGGGGCGGCGGTCATCAGATAGACAAGGCTTCTTACTCTGGTGTTGCATCCGGTATTTGGACAGAAACGACAACACACACTATTACGGTTGACCCACTCACCGGGGCAACGGTTGTAACCGAGTCGTCTTCAGCCTCTGGGGAAGAGCCAGAGACGGTTTCGCCTGGAACCCCAACCTGGCCTGAGAGCTTCCCGCCGCAACCGATTCCATACCTCCACGACTACGCCGGGATTAGGTACGACATAGGCGGGCCAATACTCGGAGACTACGAAACCGAGTGGATGGAGGTTGGAGATCCCAACACAGACAAGCGCTTCTACAAGATCGCTCTCTACTTCGTTCAAACGGGAAACGTTGATCTTAACGTTGAATGGTGTTTGGACTGGGACGACAGAAGGGCGGCGGGCTCAACCACGGTCAACCTTCAGGCCGACGACGCGACTACGTGGGCAATGGCGGACCCCGATGGAGACGCCTTGCTGTGGGACGCGGGTGGCGGCCAGAAATGGGATAAGCGTCGGGTGGTCTGCAAGATGATCGATCTAGAAGAGGCGCATGGGAAGTGCATCAGGTTTAGGTTCCACACGGGGTCCGTTGAGAAGGAGCCGGCCCCCGATGTTGTTGCAAGCACCGTTCATACGTCGGCTATCCCGCTTCCGCACTTGATTCACACAAACGACTCATCGCCAGGCTCAATGATGCTTCAGGAACAGGGGGCCGTGTTTGGCGAACATACCCCCGATCCGCCCGCTGGCGTTCGGGTGCAGCAAATCCAGCCAGCCACAAGGCCGCTCTATGAGCCGTGGAGGCTAGTTGGCTGGCACCTCTTCTTGGAGGATCATGGGGTAAGAAGCCGGGGAACAGACGGAATAAGAGAAGCGGGCTCGTAGCAATGCCTGATCGCAATGTTAAAAAGCTAGCAGGCCTCGTTGCCGAGACGGACCTTGGCATTCCGGTTTCGCTGGTAACGTCGGATCTACTGTCTGCTGCAAACAGGGCGCTAACAAGGAACGGGTCTCCGAAGATTAGCGACTTGGAGGACAGCACGCAGGTATCTAGAGCCGTGAGAAACCTTGAAAGAGCGTTGGGATAGCCATGCACTACAGGGCAAAGGAGTTTCCGCTACCCGGTCACATAGCTGACGCAGAGGCCCTGATGCGCGAGATGAACCGCGCAATGGCGGCTGTTGATGGCGGCGTGGATCAAAACAACGCCAAAGGCGCGTCAATTCCGTATGAGTTGATTAGGGATTCATACGGCAGCGCGTACATGAGGTCCACGTCCTTGGTTGGGGAAAACGATCCCACCGAAGGAACCCTGTTTGCGGAGGTGCAGCAGCCCTCAGGGACCTACACGCAGTCACTTCAGACTGCGGCAAATGCGTACAGCGGCGCAGAAGGCGAGGCAAACAGAAACACGGTGTGGGAGTGGCTCCAAAAGAGCGCGGTGCTGCGACTTAAGATGAACCTAGAGGTCAGGGAGGCAACGCGCCTACATATCATTCTAAACGGGCAGACCGAGATTCCGCTCCAGGGGACCACAGCAGCGGAAAACAGATACATCAGCGAGTTTGATGTCCGAATAATGGTCAACAACAGGCCGCTAGACGAGATGGGATCCTTTTCTTGCACTGCCAATGAGGGCTGGATGCCGTTCCATCTACATGGAACAGTAATTATAAGGCCAGGCGTAAATAGAATCGGAGCCCAGATAAGAGACAGGACGTTTAGGGGGGCTAACGCCGCCGAGCCTGTTCTGAAGATTAGCAACACATACCTCTACTGCTACGGGTACACAAGGTAATGGCTGCTCCGTCGTCATTCGATCACAATGTTGGGCTAAGGCATCTCATAGAGCCTGGAGAAGACCTTAACGCGACCAAGGTAAGGGAGAACTTCCACCGCATCCAGGCTGCCGCGAACGGGATGGTGGACGCCAGCGTGGAGCCTGGGGCTATTAACACGCGCCACCTAGATGACCTCACGGCTGTCACGGGAGCGACTGTTACCGACGGCTACTACAAGTCGTTCTTTTACGATTCCGTTACCACTGACTTCGCAATACCGAATAGCAGTTGGTCGGAGAGGTGGAACTGCACCTTCGGAGATTCAACGAGGGACGTTCCAAACATTCCGCTCTTTATAGAGATATTCCTTGAGATAGAAGATATGAGCCTCTTGGACGGGCCGGGTACGGCGATAGACGCGCGGTACTGGTTCGCAATGAGGGCCATCACGCCGCATTCGGGCACCGTTGCTCTGCCGGAAGTTCGCGACAGCAACCTGGCCTACATACAGAACCCGATACGATCAATAACCCTATCGGCCAAGAACGAGACCGTCCCCGGATCGGGAGATTTTTACACCGGATACATGGAGAGGCAGCAGCTTGTTCTTGCTGCCCCGTATATTCCAGCGACACCAAGCGCCGACATGACATCGCTTAAGGTGTCTCTGTATACGCAGACCACTGACTACGCTGGAAGCGGCGCGGCGGCAGCATCAACTGCAAAGATCAAAAGGTCTACGGTCGTGGTAAGGGCCATTAGAAGGTAATGAGTACATACATCCCACAGTTGTTCAAAGTCTGGCACGGGCAAGCGCTTTCTCATCGCCCGGTAACGCAGTGCTTTTTAGACCTTGAGGACTCTATTGATGGGGAGGTCGATAGGGGCAACTTTGGGGAAGATGCGGTTCTAAGTCTTGTAAGTTTTCACGAAAGGTCGCTTACGGAAACGCACAGGGCTAGGCAGCTTATATGGAACGAAGAGGCCATTTGGGTCTTTCAGTTTCGGGCCGCTTCCTCGACCAACACATTTGAACACCTTGGCGCACACGACAACAAGTTCACGGTTGAAGAGGCGGCGACAAGGGTTTTGGTTCCAAGTAGCTGTGTGGTTGAGATACAGGCTCAGATTGAGATCGATGCAATTCTTTGGAACGGCAAGGATCAGACGGACGTGCTTTCGGCAACCTCGCTTAGCACCCTCAGTGTGGCAGAGGCCGCATATCCTGGGCTGCAACTCACATTCAAGCTGTTCAAGTCAGAGGTGGGCAGCCCCGTGAAAACAGAGGTGGAAACGAGAATAATTAAGCGCCTTATGGAGATAACGGCGGATGCAACCGACACAGACGCCGTTCAGCAGAAACGACGCGGGGCAACAGTGAGCTTTTGTGCTTTAGACCAGATAACTATTGCCGAAGAAGACACCAGAGTTGGGGTCGCTGTTGACTATTGGGTAGAGGTTTACGGCGAATTTCTGGAATCAAGGAACTCCTCTGGCGTTATTCACGACGCCTATCCCGCAGCAGAAGTTGGCTGGGCAGTAGTAAGAAGCAAGGCTAGGCACCTGACTGCAACGTCGTATTCGGCAAGCTACAAAGGGAGTGCCACAAGCAGCATAGCGGCACCGTAGGCAACCAACTATGGCATATGAAAAATACGAAAAGCTACTTGGCGACTTTGGTGGGCCACTGATGCCGTACTCTGCGTTCGGCGCAGAGGTCGGTATGAGGGAGCATGGAGAGGTTCTGGCGAAAAAGGCAAGTGCGGCGCGACAACTCAGGGACCTAGAGCCAGAGGGCGCGGTAGCGGGATTTAGGTCTCGCGGTGGGAGGTCGCCGTACCTCCATGGTTCTGATGTGAAGAGGTTTGCCGGTAGGAGGGCGGAGTTGGCTGCCATGGGCGCGGGGGCCGCTGGTGACGCAAGGGCAAGGGAGCAAATAGATAAAAGGAAGTATCTCGCCCAGCAGCTAGAGGATCAGATAGCCGCACAACGGGCGACCACCAAGGCAAAGCAGCAGCTTGCGCAAGAGGTTGTAAGGACTGTCGGCCAGGTTGGTGCGATGGGAACGGCCATGGTGTACCAGGCCGGCAGAACCTACGCCAAGTACGACGCGCTTCAGAAGGAGGAGCCCGAAGAGGTGCCAACGCCAGCGGTTGATGACTACGAGAGCGTTAGTCGCGCTGTTAATGAGGCAGCGGATCTGGAGGCGGCGGCACTTGAGAAGAGTGCGGCTCGTGGCGGGGAGGTAGCCGCAGGGATTGAAGCCGCTGCGGAAAAGAGGGGCAGCGTCTTGGGCCCCGCAGAAGAGGCGTTAGGAGAGCTTGGGATACTGGGCCCGTCAGAGCGCGCATGGGGGGCAGCGTCTGATATGGAGGCAATGGAAACGCTCGACCTTCTAAGGGATGTCATGTCGCCTGGAGGGGGCAACGACCGGGCCGCACATGAGTTGAAGGCGCGATACCTGCGTGGCGAGTTACCCGAAAGCCTAACAAGCCTTCCTGCGTTCACGAGGCTTGCAAAAAAGCTAGGGTTGCCAGGATTTTTAATGGGCGGATACGAAGACGCGCTATCGGACTAGGATAATAAGATGGCTAGAAGAACAAGTAGAGAAGCAGCATACGACGTGAGGCGGGCCCCGGATCCGGCGGCAGAGGCCAGAAGAAGGGCGAATGCTGAGGCGCAGCGACCGCCCGAGAACGTCTCGCAAGGGATCTACGAGAAGACAATTCTTCCGGGCCAGGTGAGGGCGGTTGAAGAGCAGATTGGGGCTATGGAGCGAGCCTCATCCACAGAGCAGGCCGCTGCCTCTGCAAGAGCAAGAGACATTTCCAGGGGGCTAAAGGGGACAGCGCCGACTGGGTTTGAAGATATTCTGCGCGGCTCAATCACCCAAGAGGCTGGGGAGGCCCTTGGCTATGAGTCGGCGCTGCGTGGGGCAAAGGCCCAAAAGGAGGTTCAGGACCCAGCAAGGATGGCCCCGATTGTTGCCCAAAGAGAGAAGGAGCTATTGAAGATCGAAGAGGAGATCGCGGATCAGGAAACCGCAGGGTCTGCCATAGCGACGATTAGTACGACCGCTGGCGGCGTGATGCTGGCCGGCGCGAGCATAGCCGCTATCGAGGCGGCAGGAGCGGCGACCGCCGCAGCCTCCCCAGCGGCGGGCCCCGCCGCAGGCATAGTCGCGGTCATCGGGGCAGTCATCGCTATCACCGGAGCGATAATTGGTGCGGCTACAGCCGGATCTGCAAGAGAAAGCAGAAGGGGCAGACAAAAGAGCGCGAAAGATAAGTACGACCCAAGCAAGGTGAAGGAGGTAAGTTTCGAGACTGCCCTAGGTTCGGCCCAAAGGGGTGCCGGGGGATACGTCGGAACGCAGTTCACTGGAGGGTCTGGCGTCGGCGCTGGCGTCCAGTCAAGGCTGGGCAACATAGGCGGAATGGCAGCGGGGCAGGCGACACAGGCGGAACCCTGGATGCAGTTCACTGGAGTGAATTAAACAATGGCCCTCTACCTTCCAAGAGGCGGCGACTACGAGCGCGCGCTTAGATATGTAAGTCAGGCGAACGGCATAGCCGGCGCTATGGAGGGCGCGTCTCAGGGGCTAGCCCTTGTGATGAACATGCAGAAGATTGCAGACAGCGCTCTAAACATGGAAATTAAGCAAGAGGAGTACGCAGAAAACAGAGCCAATGCTGCCGCTGATGCCTACGCCAAGATGGACGCACTGCAAGGCGGCCTGTCTGATGTGGTGGGTCCAGGTGAGGGGGGCACGGTGTCCAAGGGTAGCACCCGCACTCGCGCTGGCGCTGGCACTGGCACTGGCAGGGACGGGGTGTCTGTTACGGAAGCGGAAGACATCGCAGAGTTGCTCAACACGATTGCTGAGCTTGAGGCTGCTCAGGAAAAGGCGGGCCCTCTGGTGAAGAAGCCGGGGCCATATGGGCCAGACAGGTACACGGAAGAAGAACTCGAACGGCGACGGGCTGGAGGCAGGGGGGAGCAGGCGCGGCCTGAGTTTGGATACTACCCAGGCGAGCCAACGCAAGAGGATCTGTGGGGTACGCCGCCAGAAGAGGCATATCGGACAATTCCAGCGGGCTACCAGGGCCCCGTCCCCATACCAGTTGGCGATCCCGCCGGCAGGGGAGAAGACGACGGGATTGAAGAAAGATACCTGTCTCCTGGGTACGTTAAGCCTGACTATCAGATAGGACAAAGGGCTCCGTGGACGGAAGAGGAGATCGCACAGAGCCTCCTGACTGGAGAGCCTGGTTACGCCATGGATCAGGAGGATGCTGAACGCAGAGCTATGCAAGCCCAACCAGAGGTCGGGGGCCTCCTTGGCGAGGGCCTGATCAACCCAGCCGTAGACTTTGGCTTTGACGGCAGGACGGTTCTTGAGCCAGTGGCTCAGATGCGCCTGGCAGAGTTGCACAACCGGGGTAGCGGGATTCCTACCACCATCGCAAACATGCTCGGCGTTGACCGGGACAAGATGTTTGCCCCCGGTGCGGCGGGAAAGACTGCCGAGTACCAGAGCAGGTTGGCTTCAGCCCTTACCCGCTTCATGGGCGACAAGGAAGAGGAGGATCGCTCGGCGCTTGAGAGGTCAACCTTTGCTCGACTGAAGAGTGCTGGGATCGAGGGCTTTAACGACGAGCAGCTAACGGACCTATCTAAGGACTTGGCCCAGTTGAGCGAGAGTGAGCGTCAGAAGGCAATCGCTGATCTGAGAAGCGTTCCAGACTATGCGAGAGAGGTGCAGTTGGCGTATATAAAGCGGAAGAGGATCAGCCATACGACACGAGATCAAGATCCCTGGGCAACCCTGAAGGTAATGGACAAGCATGCAAACGCCCTTCGCGGCAAGATGCTTTCGGCGCTAAATAACTACACCAAGAAGAAGGCCGATTACGACGATATGAGTGAGGAGTACCGGACGCCAGAGCTAGCCAAGAGCCTAGAAGCCCTTAGAAAGACCCACGAAGCCTTTAAGTTGGAGTACGACGCCACAACGAAGGACAGGCAAGAGCTTTGGGACATGCACAGAGATGCGCTGGGTCTGTCGCCGTCACCGGTTTACGACGATGGGGGAACGGGGGGGGGCAAGAGCGTCAGGGATCGTCTTTTAGAGGGTTGGTTGGCGCAAGAGGGCCTCACCCCCAAACAAGTTAAGGGGCAGTTTGAACGCATAAGGGCGGCCAGCCCAGGCGCTCTTACAGAAGAAGACGAGCGGTGGATCGAGCTTCAGTTGTTTGGGCCAGTAGAAGAACCGAGACCTGAGCCGGAGTTTACGATTGATCAGCAGATCGAGGCGCAGAAGGACCGGATCAAAAATGCTCCGGGGTCATCACCAGAAGCGCGGAAAACCAGGAGAGACGCAAAAAGAAGAGCTAAGGAGTTGGAAAGACAGAAGAAAGAGAGTGAGTCCATTCGGAAAGTCTCAAGTGAGGTCTTAACCGACTTCACAGAGGCCGTAGACGCAGCAGAGAGTGTGATTAGAGAGCATCAAGCTGGAACCGCAGAGCCTAACGATGTGAAGGACGCACTGTCTAAGCTAGAGGACGCTAAAGAGTCCTTTAACAATATTAGTGCCCCCGCGTGGTTTGAACTCCGTGGAAGGAGGTCCCGCGATGACCGAAGACATGTGAGACAACTATTGAGCGATCTGTCAAGGATACACAGTTCGGTAGTTGGCAGAACCTATGTGCCAAGGGGAGGGTTCCCACACATTCCCCACGCCGGGACCCGAAGTGAACCGGGACGGGCTCAGTAGTGCCAGCAAATCAGGAAGAGCTAGATCGCATAACCCAAGAGGTATTGTCTGGGATTGGCGAGCCTGCGCCCACGGCACCAAGAAGGTTGCCAGGGGTAGAAGAGGCCGATCCATCTCCTGATCCGGCGCAATACTGGGCCGTTGAAACAGAGCTTGACCAAGTAACTCAAGACATTCTTAGGGGCCTTGGTACTGCCGCTCCCAAAGCAGCCATCCCCCCAGGCTATGACGAGCCGCCTAAGCCCATGGTCCCGCAAGAGGTTCGGCGGGGGTCACGTAGCAAGATTTCCGATCTAGACGATCAGGAGGCCCTGAGGTACCTGCCAAAAACGCTAAGCGAGACACCTCCTCCAGAGCTTTTGGAGGATGTAGATTGGGAAAGCGACCCTGAGGGCTTTAGCAGGGCGCACCGAAAGCTGGTGATCGAGTACGGCAGGGCCAGGACCACCGAAGACAAGGCCGAGGTCATGCGGAGTTTCACCGAGGAGTGGAACCCGGACATCTTGAAGCGCTCAGAGGAGAAGACCGGCGTCTTTATGAAGACGTTGACGGGCCTTGCCCGCGTAGTTGAGTGGGTGGATAGCTGGTCAGGTAGGCCGCAGAGGGGGACGATCAAGTCGCTTTGGCAGTCTCGAAAGCGCGACCTTGAGGGTGGCGGCGCGTTCAACGTGGAGGAGATGGATCGGGCCATCTCTGAGAACTACAAGAACTCCGACGGCAGCTTCGATGACGGCGAGGAGACGCTGAAGAACGCTGTCAAGTACCTGAGCGTGGTGGGTGGGCAACCGCTGGCGTGGGCCCACCAAGAGGCTAGCGGCCAAGACTTCACGGAAGCCAACTGGGTTGGGTCGGTAGACGAGGGCATCGACAAGATGTTCGACTTTGGTGCTGATGCGATTCAGTGGGCTACTTGGACTGGCATGGGGGTGCTGGATCAGGCCCTGCCGTTTGTCGGGGACAACTACAAGGGTTGGGCCGAGGCGAGGGAGAAGCATATTGAAGAAGGGTCTTCCTTCGGTCACGGCACACTGGGCTTCCTTGGACTGGTTCTTACCGACCCGCTTTCCTTCTTGAAAATTGGCAGGGCATTCGATCTCGCAGGCGCAAAGGTCACAGAGAGCGCTGACCACCTTATAAAGGATGTCGCGTCCTACAAGATTGCGGCTCGCGCAAAGGAGCTACGAAAGGGCGGCAAGTACGCAGACGAGGCTGGGGAGATTGACGAAGCGAGGATTCTTCAGGACGCAGAGGAGGCAGTCGTCTCCGATGTCAACTACTCAGTGATCGACGCGGCAAACGCTTCGTACATAAAGGGTGGAGATGTACACGGCTGGGGTCCGGTTGAGCTACTAAAGCAATGGCGCGGCACGGTCGAGTCTACGGACCCCGCGTACTGGAAGGCCAAGTTCCCAGATAGGAGCGACGAGTGGGCTAAAGAGGCTGCGGGCGAGTTCGTTATGGACAAGCCCAACATGGCTGCCATCGAAAGCATTGGTAAGCACCTAAACGTAACCTTTAAAACCAACGCAACGCCGACCGACAGGATTGAGGAAGTCTGGAGCGCCCTTAACAAGGAGTCGAACCGGCAAAAGAGGCTCTACGACATCGAAGTCAAGCTGACGGGGGAGGTGGATCCAGAGACGGGCGTAGAGGCGATCAAGACGTTCATCCATTGGATAGACCCACGAGAAGCACTTGATGTTAACGGCAACATGACCTTCCGCCTAAACAGGGGGGTGACCACGGCGAAGCCCGACCTCGCCACTAAGCTAGGCAGGGCTGCTGGGAAGGCGCTGACAAAGAGGCCCCCCAAGACTGCCGCAGCGGCAGAGGCTGCGGAGGAAGCGGCACGGGCTGCCGCATACAAGCAGACGAAGGTTTTCGCTAAGGGGGATAACCGGCGTGTTCGTTGGGGCTTTGCCGCCATGAAGCATGCGAAGATGGGGGGGCTTGATCGGTCTAGGATGGTGCTGGAGTCGATAGTTGGCCTTGAAAAGGCGCAGCCCTACTTCAGTAAGGTCGCCGGAGAGTGGCAGCCGATGCAGCCGATGCACGCCGCCATGTGGAGAAGGGTGGAGCGTGGCGAGCTTCGGGATCAGGCGGAGAGGACGCTTGACCGCCAGCGACTTGCAAATCACATCGCAAAGATAGAGGGGATTGTCGATACGACAACGCCAGAGGGCAACGACGTACTAAAGCTAGCCATGGCCTACAAGGAGCTAGGCAAGCATATACCAGCAACGGAAGCCAACATAGAGTTGGCTGCCTGGTTCTCCAAGACTCAAAAGTTGCTGGACAACGTTGAGAAGGGGATCACAGACGACCTTCCGCCAGAGGTCGCCAAGCTGCTTGAGGAGGCCATTGGGGCTATCGAGCAGGCGGACGTTTTTAAGAACCTAGGCGGGGACCTGAGAAAGGCTTACGAGAAAACTGGCCCAGAGCGTAAGGAGGCGCTGAAGACGTTCAAGGCTCAGCTAACTGACGCAAGTTGGCTGCTGAAAAAGATCCTAGTCGATGACTTCCGCGTTAAGGCGGAAATGGAGGCTGTCGCAGGGTTGTCGTCAAATGTAGACAAGCTCAAGATCCTACGCAAAGCACGCGCAGACCTAGACAAGATGGCTACCAAGGAGAACTTCTCGGAGGCGGGGTCTCTAGACGCGCTCTTAAGGCAGCTTCGTCAAATCAAGAAGATACAGGACGAGGGCATCGACGCTATCCGCGAGGGTGTGCCAGAGATGGCCCGCACGGAGGCCGAGTTCCTGCAAAGAATGCGGACTAGGGGCCTGATACCAGAGGGCTCGCATCGGGACTGGAACGCCCACAAGGGGCACTTGCGGTTTCGGGTTAGGGACGCACTCAGGGCTACTGGCGTTGACGACTGGG
>Ga0080013_1001618_pt1 | contig 29183 bp, 29 predicted proteins | sample ETNvirenome_6_85_FD_69236 | JGI IMG/M metagenome (GOLD analysis project Ga0080013, IMG submission 69236) | Marine viral communities from the Pacific Ocean - ETNP_6_85 (SPADES assembly) (version 2) | ecosystem: Environmental > Aquatic > Marine > Oceanic | place: Pacific Ocean | collected 2013-06-19 | reverse complement strand
TAGGCTATGTTTTGTGGAAAGCTCATATTTAAAATCATGGCCTTTTCTATCCTTTACAAACTCTATATACTCTATGCGCGCACCTTCTCGCTTTCTTTTATACTCCGGGTAATGAAATTCGATCTTCTCAATAATAGTATTAATTAATCTTATATTAGTTTGTACCATATTACCAGGAATATTGTATACATGCGCAGGAACATCATCATACAATACTTCTAGAATAGCCTTAGCGTGATCTTCAGCATGGACCCATTCTCTAATATTTTCTCCTGTCCCATACACAGGTATTTTATCTCCTTGAACGATCGATCTAATAACAGTAGGGATTAATTTTTCATCGTGTTGTCTCGGACCATAGTTGTTACAACATCTAGTAATGGAAGCATCAATACCAAACGTTTCAATATAGGATTGTACTAATAGATCCGATCCAGCTTTAGTTGCTGAGTAAGGTGACCTAGGAGCAAGTGGACAATCTTCTGTAAACGGAGGGTCATCCTTTCCTAAATGACCATACACTTCATCAGTAGAAACATGTACCATTCTAGCTTTTTGTTTCCTAACCATCTCTAAAATTTTAGCCGTACCAACAACGTTAGAATGTACAAAACTAAGAGGGCTATCAATAGAGCGATCTACATGTGACTCGGCAGCAAGATGAATTACATAATCAATTTCTTTAGAGATCCACGCTAGTGGGTTTGTCATATGCATTCTCCAATGTTCATCATTGGCAATGTCAATGAATTGATTCTCTACTCTTGGATCATCTACAATATTTTCTTCACTAGACCCAACGCCCATCTTATCAATATTATAGATAAAGACATCCTCTTGCTTTAAGAGCTCTTTAATTACATATGACCCAATAAAGCCACACCCACCAGTTACAACATATGTTTTCATTTTTTCTTAATTATATCTGGGTTTTGTTTTATGGTCTGTAATGTGATCAGATCTTTTATTTTTGTAGTAGACCAGTCATGCGAACGTGTCGTATAGATAACTTTTATTGGTAAATCATCTCCTGTAAATGGCTTACCAATATAATCTTCTCCTAATATTCTGATTTGTGGCTTCCAAAATTTGATTAACTCATATAACTCTTCCTCTGTTTGATACATATAAACGTCATCAATATATTGTATAGCCATTAATGTACGATACCTTTCATATAAAGGTATAACAGGCTTATACTTAGTGTACCTTGTTGATGAGGGGTCTATTTGCAGGAACACTAGAAATTTATCACAGTGTCTCTTTGCTTCCTCGAAGGTGTAAATATAGCCTGGGTGCAACAGATCAAAGCTACCAGCTGTAAATCCTATTATCTCTTCTTTCATTTTATCTCTCCTCTAAAAATTAGATCTATCATACACCTCTTTAATACCTTCTCCGAGCTTTATAAAGTTTAGATCGGGAAATATTGATTGGAGCTTTTCTGTAGAAACATCCTTCCTATACTGCCCGTCCGGTTTAGACTTATCATACTCTATTGTCATGTGCTCACATCCACATGCTTCTAAAGCTACCCGTGCAATTGCATCGATACTTAAATTGTCAGGACTAGCAATATTAAAATTATCTGTAACATCCTCTTCAACCATCCTGTTTAGGACGATTGCTAAGTCTCTTGCATTCATAAATTGTCTTAGCGGCTTACCGGTACCGAACAATGTAATTTTATCTGAACCGGCCTCTTTAGCTTCTCGGATCTTTTTAACAAGAGCTGCTACGAAATGGCTCCTTTCATCAAACTTATCATGCACCCCGTAAAGGTTGCATGGTGCCACATAACAATACTTTTTATCATATTGCTTATTGACTGCATCGATATGAACCGCCATAGCTCTTTTTGTAATACCATAAGAAAAGTTTGTTTTGGTTGGTGGTCCCTTATGCATCATGTCCTCAGTCATAGGGTATGTGTCGACCACATCTGGATACGCACATGTACTCAGTACTCCTATAAATCTTTTAACCTTACACTTTACAGCATAATCTACCATCAATGTATTCATTAATATATTATCTAAATAATAACTAGCTGGATTATTAATGTTATCTATTATACCACCTACTCTTGCTGCTAAGTGTATTATTGTATCAAAGGTGCTAAACATGAATAGATCTTGTACACCTCTTTCCGATGTAAGATCATATTCATTTGACGATATAAAAGTCGCGTCAGGTATAATAGTTTGAAGTTCTTTTCCAACTTGACCTGAACCACCAGTTACTAAAATATTTTTATTATTCATTTGTTGCTTAAGCATGCCCCATTAATGTTACTCGCCAATATTCTATCATTTCATCTATCATAAGCTCAAAGGTATACTCCGGAGCCCAGCCAAGTGTAGATCTAAGCTTACTTGAGTCACCTTTAAGATCAGTAAGTTCTTCTGGCCTTAAGAATTTTTTGTCCTGGGTCACAAAATCTTTATAATCCATATCAAGTTTACCAAATACATACTTAACTAAATCTCTAACCGAATGAGATACTCCTGTTGCACATACAAAATTATCTGGCTTATCATGCTGCAACATCATCCACATAGCCTTAACATAATCTTTTGCATGTCCCCAGTCTCTAGTTGCTTCCAAATTACCTAAAGGGAGACTCTCTGCTCTACCTTGTTTAATATCAATAGCGGCCTTTACAACTTTATTTGTCACAAAATTTAACCCGCGTCGAGGTGACTCATGGTTAAAGAGGATACCATTGCTTATGAACATGTTATAGCTATTTTTATAGTTGTTACATATATTATATGAATATACCTTTGAGCACCCATATGGAGATACCGGTACTAGTGGAGTTGTTTCACGCTGGTAACCATCAGAGTCAATACTGTTTCCAAACATTTCGCTCGAAGATGCCTGGTACATTTTGATCTTAGGATTAATTTGGCGCACTGACTCAAGGAGGTTAAGCGTACCAAGCCCCGTTACGTTAGTTGTAAAGTGAGGCATATCAAAACTAATCCTAACATGTGACTGCGCACCAAGATTGTATATTTCGTCAGGTTCGCATTGATTGATTGCGCTTGTTAGAGATGATATGTCTGTTAGATCTCCATACACTAAATTGACTCTATCAAATATATGATTAATTCGTGATGTTTGTGATTCTGGATTGGAATTTCTTCTTAAAATGCCCCATACTTCATACCCCTGTTCTAACAAAAATTCTGCTAAGTATGATCCATCTTGACCATTAATTCCTGTAATAAGAGCTGTCTTCATATACTCGGTTACTTATTTGAACAAATTATATTAGCAATCCTTTGTATATCTTCAATAGAAAGATCTTGATGATTAGGTACATAAAAACCATATTCGTCTATTAAATCACAATTTGGTGTTGGTAACAATGTTAGATCTCGCTTCGGAGCAAACATTTCCCAGAAGGGGTTATTACTGATAGAACCTGCAACTAAAGGTCTTGTCTCAATATTGTCTTTAATTAAATTTTGTACTATCGTTTCTTTATTTTCGTTTATTACTGGAAAGCAAAAGTTTGATACAAAATCACCATCACGTTGTTTGAGCTTTAACTTATTATGTTCTTCACCTAGCTCGTTTATGCAGCTAATATACTGAAAGAAGTTCTTATTTCTTCTATTACCAAACTCTTCTACCTTTTTAAGTTGGTTTAATCCAATAAGTGCCTGTAGGTCTGTGCTCCTTAAATTCATACCCGGGTAATAAAAGGTATACTGAGCTCTAAAATCATCAATATTCCATTCTTTACGCCATTGTGATTGGCTGTCAGCATTTAAGTCTCTATCCCATCCATGACTTCTAATACTTAACAAAAGATCATTCAGCTCAGCATTATTTGTACATACCATACCACCTTCAATAGTAGAGATATGATGACCATAGTACAGAGAGAAGAAAGAAAGCTCACCGAAGTTACCTAACACGCGACCTTTATACTTCGAACCTAAACTTTCACATACATCTTCAATTAAAATAACATCATACTTTTCGCATAGCTTTGTAATACGGTCCATGTCTGGAACCAAACCTAATATGGATACTAATATAAACGCTGCTGGTGATTCATCTTTAAACACCTGCTCTAGCTGATCTAAATCTGCAGATAGATCAGTCAAATTACAATCTATTAAGATTGGATGATAGTCTAATAAAATAGGTGTTGTAACATCAGTAGACCAGCTTAAATTTGAAATAACAATTTTATCATTCTTAAGTAGCTTAGAATATTTTAATGCTGCTAAACCTAAAAGAATAGCAGACGATCCTGAATTAACATACACCGAATGGTCTACATTAATTAAATCTGAAAACTGTTGCTCAAACTTCGGAGTAATATCACCTTTTGTTAATCTAGGAATTTCCTGTTGAGTTAACCAATCTACAAGATCGTTTATATCGTTTTTGTCTATAGTGTCCGAAACTAGCTTTATATTTTCCTTACTCATACCGTTATTATATTAGTCAGTGCATGCTCAAGTGCAACTTCTTCATCTTGCATTTCAAAGCCATATTCCTTTTGCAATTTGTCGCAAGACATTACACAATTAGATCTATTAGCTAGCGTTTCAAGATCGCAAAAATGTACCCACTCCCAGTTAGGATTTGCGACATCAAATTTTTTCATCAGCTTTGTAACCTTCTTAGTTGAAAGGGCATTAGGATTGACAAAATTTAAAATCTCCTTATCTTTCGCTTCATACCCTCTATGAATAAAGTATTCTATAAAATCTAAAAGATGTGGGATGTAGGTTTTAGAATTAACTCTATCGATTAAATTGTCATACTTATAAATTTTAGTAATGAAAGATCTTTCATGAAGTATATTACAAAATGGCATTCTAACTCTCAATATTAATCCCCAATCACACCCTAACTCGAAAGCATGTTTACTCTTAGAATAGGTAGAGGATTCTTCATCGAAAAATCCAAAGTTAGGTGTATCTTCTTCCGTATACTTTTTACCGTAGCCGGTATATAAACACCCAGAAGAGATATGAATATAGTTAATGTTCTTAAGCTTGCAGAGGTTACTTATTCGGAGAGGGGCAAACGTATTAAGATCAAAACAAAGCTCTTTCTTTAACTCACCTTCATCTACATTAGGTCGGCCTGTAAAACCAGAGCAGTTAATTATATAATCTGGCTTTTCTTTATCGATATACTGCTCAAGCTTTTTAATATCATTATAGTTTAGTAGCTTTCTCTTTTCGATATTAACAGTAGTGCGTAGTTTTTTACCTGGCCCTGGAAATTGCAACCTATCATATAGATAACCTCCAACATATCCGTTTCCTAATATTACAATTTTTTTCATATTTTAAATCTCTAAAGTATTAGACTCATATATCTTACTATGAGTTTTAGTACATCTTACAAAGGTAGCGCACTTACTTAAGTGCTTTAGTTTAGAAGCCCCTGCGTACGTGCATGCACTTCGTACACCTCCTAAAATATCCTGCACAATATTTTCCAGTGACCCTTTATATGGGATCGCGACCCTCCTACCTTCAGATGTCCTATAGTCTTTTAGCCCGCCGTTGTGCTTTTCATTAGCCTTCTTACTGCTCATACCATAGAATTCAACATACTCCTTCCCATCTACTTCAATCTTCTCACCGCCTCCTTCTGTCGATCCAGCTAACATAGACCCTAACATTACAAAATCAGCTCCTGCTCCAAATGCTTTAGCTACATCACCAGGTGTAGTACAACCTCCATCAGCAATGATATGCCCGTTAAGACCATGAGCAGCATCAGCACATTCAGCAACGCAGCTAAACTGAGGGTACCCCACTCCTGTTTTGATTCTAGTTGTGCATACACTTCCAGAGCCAATTCCAACCTTAACTACATCTGCTCCAGCTAAGAGCAGCTCTTCAACCATCTCACCTGTAACGACATTACCTGCAAATATATTTGAGTCAGGATATTTGTCTCTGATCTTTGATACAAAATCTACAAACGCTTGACTGTACCCATTTGCAACATCTACGCAAATATTCTTAACTGTTACGTGCTTACTAATGCGTCCTAGTTTATCGAAGTCATGATCATTTCTTCCAATAGTAACAGCTACACCCTCTCTTTGGTTGTTTACAGTATAGAGTTTAAGCGCTTCTATTAAAGATCCTTCATCAATATCCTTTTTATAACATGTAAACAGGTCTAAGGATGAGAGGGTTTCACCAACTTCCAGCTCTCCAACACCATCCATATTGGCGGCCATAATAGGTATACCTTCCCAATAGGACCCACCATGTAAAAAGTTATACGTTCTATGTAGATCTACATCTTTTCTTGACGTCAGTGTAGACCTTTTTGGTCTAATAAGTACATCATCAAAGTCTAATTTAAGATCAGTTTCTATACGCATTCCGTTATATTATAAAGGAAAAATAGATAATTCAAGGCTTATTCCTCATCTACATCAGTAATAAATCCTTTAATTACTTCAACGCTAGCTTCACCATCACTTAAGAGCTCTTCTATATCTTCAACAAATTTATCAGCTGCTGATTCTAATTCATAATCCTCTGTAGAATCTAATAGTTCTTTTACATCATAAAGGCAATCATATAATGCTTGAACCTTTGTGTCAAATTTTTTAAGTAGTGAAGATCTTGTCATGTTACTCTATTTATATGGCACAGTATCTTGCAAACAATATTCACCACGTGATGTTGAATGATGCTCAAGAAGAGCTTTTACTTCCGCTCTCATGTAATTAATGTGATAAGATAAAAACCTATCTTCATTTAAATAAAATATAACACATTTACGACACTTCTTACCAGACATCTTTTCATATAGATAAGCATACATTGAAAGCTGCATACCATATGTATTAAACTCACAGCTATGTAAGTGATTAATTGGTTCCTTTAATCTCTCTCCATATGGAGAACTAAATCTAAACTTTTTATTAGTTTTAAAATCACCAACAGTAAACTCACCTCCTTTATGTTCATAGATCAAATCTGCGGTGCCGGCTACTAGATGAAATTCATTATATAATAAGTTCTCACTAAGCACCTCTGTAAAAGGATCAATTGATCTCTCTACAGCTTTATCATATGATTTACAGAGCCACCCATAATTATCTTCAACGTGACCATAATTAATATAATCTTCTAGCACTACATGAATATTAGTACCCCTTTCACATGCTCTGTTTTTTTCAGTTTCCCACATCTCTAATACTAGCTCTTGCGGTACACCTTCTCTTTTGGCAACTCGTAAAGAATGCTTATCTGAATCAAATGGTGCTTTATATTTACCTAATAATGTAGTAACAGAAACAAGGTTTTGTTTAGTTTCTGTATGCGTATATGTATGCGATGCTTCGTCGAATTTAATTTTCACTTATCTTATTATATCTAGGATTCTTCTATTTCAAGACTATAAATAATACATATGGAACCTGATAAGTCCCTATTAAGTGAATTTGTAAGCGGTGGCTGGATTGTACCTCTCATTGGAGCAGGGGGCATGTTAGCGCGTTTGCTATCTTCTGGAAACACGTTGACTTGGGTTCAGCAGCTTAAAAAAATTCTCACTGCTGCTATTGCATCATTGATAGCATGGTTTATTTTAGAACAAACAGAGATATCCTCTTTATATAAAGCTATGACATATGGTATTATAGGTGTAATATCGCCAGAGGTTATAACAGGTATTGTAAAGCTTGGTAAGCGCTTCGCCGATAATCCGGAGAAGGTAATTAAAAAATGAAGCCAAAGCATCTAGTTTATATACTTGTAGCTATAATTATAGCGTTTGTCTTTCGTGGTTATTTTGCTGCTGAAGAAGTACAAGTAATATTACAGGCAGCTGATCAAGGTAATATAGAGGATATTAATTGCCCCGCAGCATGCGAGTCAATAGACAATTTTCAAACACATTTAGTACTATCAGCTGTATTTGCTGCTGCTATAGCTGTATGTTGTCGATTAAAAGCGCCGAAGTAATTACTCCTTACCATAAATATACATATGGGGAAAAAGATTACACAACTTACATATTTTACAGGTAAGCAGTACGAAGGTGAAGAGCTTTTCGCTATGGTAGAAGATGGTGTTACTCTTGGAGCACCAATAAGCTCATTTCAAACTTATCTATCAGGAGTATGTACGATAGCATCTCCAAGAAAAAATAATCATTTTTCTTGTACACAAACAATACAAGGTAGTTTATGTGCAACACAAAACCTAACAGTAGGTTCAGATCATATTAATACAGGATCATCTTCAGCAATTGCCGGTGGTACACAAATTACTGTTACCGGATCTTGTGCATTTGCTGGTGGTGGAGAAGGTCACCAGGTAACCAACAGTAACGGTGTAGTAGTTGGCGGTGAATGTAATAACAACTTTGGTACATGCGCTACTATAGCTGGAGGATGTGGTAATAGAACTTGTGCCGATTGCTCTACAATTGTTGGCGGAATAAATCACACAATATCCGGAGCTTCTTCTACTATAGTAGGTGGATATCAAAATGAAGCAAAATCTGCATGCTCTATAGTTGGAGGTGGTACATTTAATTATGCCACCGGTACTCAAGCTAGCATATTAGGTGGTCATCAATTAAGTGCTGCAGGAGCATGCTCGACCGCTGTTGGTGGTCAATGCATCCATGCTTCCGGTAAGCTTTCAACTGCGACCGGTGGGCTTTCTAGCAGAGCTTCTGGTGATTATTCATTTGTTGGTGGCGGTTTTTGTAACCTAGCAAGTGGCTTAAGCTCAGTTGTCGGTGGTGGTCATAGGAATGCTAGCTCAGGTGAAACTAGTTTTGTTGGCGGTGGCTATAATAATACAGCAAGTGGTATATGTGCTACTGTAGGTGGAGGATTTTCAAATACAGCAAACTGTAACTGGGCTACCATCGCGGGTGGTAGGCGGAATACAGCTCAGGCATTAAGTGGCTTTATAGGTGGAGGTCATTATAATCGAGTCTCAGCACATGGATCTAGTATAGTAGGAGGTCTTTCTAACTGCGTTGAAAGCGGTAATCAGCTATCTTTTATTGGTGGCGGTTGCTGTAACTGTGGTAGTGAAGGTAGCGGGACGTTTAGTTTTATTGGAGGAGGGGCAAGGAACCAAACAGCTCAACCCTTTTCGGTAGTCGGCGGGGGTTGTTCTAATGCTGCTGGTGTTAATGGAGGAGCAGCTGGTACAGTTGCTGGTGGAGTCACTAATGAAGCTGACTTCTGTGGCTTTGTTGGTGGTGGTAAAGCCAATAGTGCTGCTGAATGTGGTAGTGTTGCAGTAGGTGGATGTACAAATATGGGTAGTGGATGTTGCGCAGCAGTCCTAGGAGGTCAGAGTAATACAGCTAGCCAATGCTGGTCGATAATAGGAGGTGGTTGCAGTAACGCTGCTAGTGGTATATTTAGTACAATTGGCGGTGGTGAAGATAACACAGCGTCTGGAAGAGGTAGCTTTATAGGAGGCGGAGGTAGGAACGAGGTAATATCGCTAAGTTCATTTATAGGAGGTGGTACTTTAAACTATGTATGCGGTGCTTATTCAGTTGTTGTAGGTGGTAGTACAAACTGCGTTAAAAATAACTGCAGTTCTATTGTAGGTGGTAAATCAAATTTAATTGATGGATCTAGCTGTACACACGCTTTCATAGGTGGTGGGGAAAGTAATACTGCTAGTAAAGATCATGTAGTAATTGGCGGTGGTAGCTCTAATGTAGGATCTGGTAATTGTGCAACTATAGCCGGTGGTATTGAAAATACTGCATCCGGAGCTGAAACGTTTATAGGAGGTGGATGTGATGGGACTGCTTCTGGTGCATATGCAGTTATTGTTGGTGGTTGTAATAATGTTGCAAGTGGTACTTGCTCTGTTGTCGGTGGAGGTGACGGTCATGAAGCCAGTGGTAATAATGCTACAATAGCCGGTGGGATGTCTCATACAGCCAGTGGTAATTATTCTGTTGTTGGTGGTGGTAACTCTAATCAGGCCCTAGGCGCTGCTGCCGGCGTAGCATCAGGTACGGGTAATAGAGCATGCGTTGCTTGTAGCTTTGTTGGAGGTGGTCAAAGTAACTGCACAAAAACTGGTACCCATACAGCAATAGCAGGTGGTTGTGCTAACTGCATTGAAGGTACTAATCCTAACTATTCCTTTATTGGCGGCGGTGTTTCAAATTGTATTTGTGGGAGCACATGTGGTGCGATTATAGGCGGCTCCAATAACATGTTAAGGGCAGATCTCCGAGGCGACGGCTCAGTCATCGCCGGTACTGGTATTTGTTCTGTATCAGCAAATATGCTGCATGCAGGCAGGCTATCCCTAAGTGGTCTACCTACTAGTGATCCTGGAGTTGCAGGTGTTATTTGGAATGACAGTTGCACCTTAAAGATATCGATGTAATAATAATTGGACTATTGATTATTTGAATAACATACATACATATATGTATGGCATCTACTGTTTTTCACATCGAAGGAGGTATAGGTAAAAATATTGCTGCAACCGCGGTCACTGCAGCATATAAGAAAGCTCATCCCAAGCGCAAAATTATCGTAGTTTCAGCTTGGCCTGAAATTTGGATTAAAAATCCAGACATTACTCGATTTTATTCTATAGGCAATACTCCTTATTTTTATCAAGACGTTATTAAGGGAAAGGATGTAGAAATATTTCACACTGATCCGTATCGAACGACTGATCATATTACCAAAAAATCTCACTTAATTAAAACTTGGTGTAAACTAGTAGGAGTCAAGCATAAAGGAGAAGAGCCTATATTAAACTTTAACTTTAGAGAAATTGAAGAAGGTAGAGCTCACATGTCTCAATTTAGTGACGGACAAAAACCAATGATGGTATTTCAGCCGTTCGGTGGACCAGGACCTGATCACCAACAACATCCCTACTCATGGACAAGGGATATGCATCCAGCTCAAGCGCAAGCCGTTGTTGATGCATTAAAAGACAAGTACAATATTGTTCATATATGTTATGAGTTTCATCCGAAGCTAAATGACTGTCATCGTTTTGATCAACTAATTGGAAAAAAGGCTCTGTTTAGTATGATTGCTCATTCAGAAAAACGACTCTTTATTGATTCATCACTTCAACATGCTGCCGCTGCTCTTAAGTTACCTTCTGTCGTAGCTTGGGTTGCAACTCAACCATCAATATTTGGGTATAAGCTACATACAAATATAGGCCCTCAAAAAGAATATCTAAATGGTACCATCGACTCTTATCTATATGACTATGATTTTGTCGGTGTTATTCATCAATGCCCATATAATAGTATAGAGGAGTTACACGATGTGGGCGCTATTGTTAAGAGTATAACTGGTTAGTAATACGAGCCGTATATATCAGTATCATTAATATCCATATCCATTACATCAGACTTGGATACATTATCAATGTTATAGGGATCTTCTTCTGTCGGGTAGGTCTTACCATCTGAAGTAAGTTGCTCATATAATGTAGTAGAGAGAATTCCACTAAATGAATTATCATATATTTGTTCGTTGACTTTCTCACTAGATAACCCGCTTTCAAATGAGTAGTTATATCTCTTACCTCTAAGTCGATATATATAGTGACCTAATATTGGATTGAGACCAGAGACATCTTGATCCATTCTCTCAGTTATTTCATATTTAACCGAACCTCGTCCATTTGGCCGATCACATCCAAGCACAGTTAGATCAATAACATCACCAGCTTTTGGTTCTATTGATTGACCAACGGAATCATAATCAAAATAAGCAGAAGCGGCATTATAAAATGTACTAATATGTACAAACGCGGTAAACTCATCTCCGGGGTCGAATCCAAATTTTGTTAAATTAACCGCGTCATCGGATAACTCAATGTACATTTGCACACCAGTTAGAGGACCATGAAACTGCTTCCTATCAGTGGAATTGCCGAAATCTTCACCATACAAAAGATCAGCAGCTGATAAATTAAATGTATTAATGTAGTAATTAACAGGTATACCAAAGTTGTTTATAAGATCATTAAACGCCTGGTCAAATACTAATTGCTCTGCTTGTAAGTTAGCAGGATTAACAAACTTTCCACATGACGGTATCATTGTCGCAGCCAGTACTTCAGATGGCGTGCAATTTAATCTATTTTGGTTACATGGAGGTGATGTTGGCATTTTATTTTTTCTCTAATCTACCACATTGATTACCTTCTTCATCTTCATACATTTTTACATGCACTCCGGAATTACCCAGTCCCTTTACTTGACCAGGCGCGTAATCAACGCCATAAGTATTTAATGTATTGAATAAAGGCTGTCCTGTTAATAAAATTTGCCCGCTACCTTGCTTTAAAATATTTCTTACATGAGGACATTCATGTTGATATTCCTTTGGTATAGTATTTAAATGTTTTTTTGTTGGGCCAACTCTATTAGGATCTTTACCGTTACGCATTTTAGGATTCATAATGGGATTACCCTGATAGTATTCAAAATAAGTTTTAAAGCTTTCCATATAAATTTTATCGTATGAATTAGCGATGATATCTATTAAATCACCTATGACATCTGAATTACGTAAGATTTTAAAGGCTAAATTTTCGACACTAAACTCACCTTCCCTAGCTAATCCACTCTGTCTCATTTTAGAAATTTTTTGCTTTAAACGATCAGCCTTATCATGAAGATCCTTAGCAGAGGTACCCTTTACATCACCCACCTTTTCTTTTAAAATCCTTACATCATCCTTTATTGTATTAGCTTTCTTGTAAACATCTCGTTCATCAATAGAAGGTGGGTCATATGAAGGTTCAGTAACCCACTCATCGTTTAATAAAGAATACAAACCGGAAGCAATATGAGGCTCATCTTTATCCTGCATATACATTTCAACGCCATGATCTCTTAAATTAATATTATGCCTAAGATTCCATCTAAAGCGCTGACCATCAACTGCCCTTTTAACCAGATCTTCGTCTTCATTAATATCTTTATAATCTATTAATACATGAACATCTAAATCAGAATAATCATTATAATTGTAATTACTATTGCTACCAGTAAGGGTTATGTCATGTATATGGACATCCTCTAAATCTAAATTATCGATAAAATCCTCTGAGATATTCAGAAGTTTCTCTCTAATTTCTGGATCAAATTTTTTATCTTCTGACCAAAACTTTTTATTAAGAGTTTTGTTATAGAACTTCACATCTATATTTATTAAAAAAGCCCGAAGAGGGTTAACTCAACGGGCTTTTTAATTTATATTAATTTCTGAAAATTAAGCTCCTGGAAGGTTACCAAGTTTTGTGTTACCTACCTTGTTATTTTTTAATGCGTAATCAACCTCTTTACTAAGAGTTGAACCAGCATCAACGCCATATCCGCCGCCATCTTTCATAACAGCTCCACCTGCAGGGCGAAGTCGACCGACTCTATTCTTCTTACCGTAGTTAATCTCTTTATTAAGAGTTGAACCAGCATCGATACCATATCCGCCACCGTCTTTCATTTGAGCTTCTTCGTCCTCTTCAGGATGGTCTCCGTGCTTGCCGCCGTAGTCTCTCTCTTCGCTCTTACGACCGGTCTTTTTATCAAATCTACGAGGTCTATCCCCTTTATTACCGCCAAACTTTTTCTGCTTTTCTGTTTCTTCAGCATCTTCATCAAAGTCGATTGTTTCTTCAACGTCTACTTCGGTCTCAACTTCAACTTCTTGATCTTCAAGAGCTGCTGTTAGAATATCACAAAGTGTTTGTGCTAATTCACTAGGAATTGTTACTGTAATGTCTTCTGGTTCTTCAGTCTCGATTCCGAGAGCTTCAAGATCGTCAATCTCTTCAACTTCTTCGAATTCTCCGTAGTTTTCAGAAACCATTACCTTATTATAAAGTTTATCAAATACTGATTGCTTGGCCATAAAATTATTTAGGCTCTTCCGGGCATTTTTCTCGTGTTCTGACAAAATTTCTTCATCTTCTTCATATGCATCTCTAGCTAACGAGTCTCTCGTGTGTGCTGAAAGACTGCCGTTGTCATCTAATTCTTTCTGAGCTTTATCTAGTAACGCCTTACCAGCGGCACCTTTTCTACCTCTTGCCTTAGCTAACAACTTCTTATCTGACAAGTGACCTGTCTTATCATGTGTATCTTCTTCGTCTTCCTCAGGACCACCAACATTACCTGTCAATGTAGCACCATCAAAATTTGGACCAGTTGGAAGTGGCTCTTGGTTACCTAGACCAGGATCATTACCATCGCCATAAGTAAGACCTTTTATATTATAAAGATTTTCGTCTTTTTCTTTGTCTGTCATCCTATCGATATCGATAGCAGCTGGTTCAAAGCCGCCTCGCTCTTCAGGTCCTCCAGATTCTAAAGGAGCATTTCCAACCTCACCGACTGGGACTGTTTTATCCTCTACTATTACTTTATTAAGCACATCTGCGTATGCTTCACCAATTGATACTAGGTCTTTCGTTTTAGACATGTAATTATTTATGTTAAGTACTAAATATTTTTGTGTCTAGGCAAGATAATATGTTCTATATGGGTAATAAAAACTTACCCAATGTTAATTGGAAGGGTGAATACACTACACAACAGGTAAAAGATCTTAAAAAGGCTAGTAGTAATATACTCTACTTTGCTGAGAACTTCTTTCACATCATTAACCTGGATAGAGGTAAAGAAAAAATAAATTTATATAAGCCTCAAAAAAGAGCTCTACGGAAGATGAGAGATAATAGGTTCTTTTGTTTGTTAGCGTCTAGACAGATAGGTAAGTCCACCATGATGACTATCTATATCCTCTGGCAGGCATGCTTTAATAATGATCAACGCATATTACTAGTAGCAAACAAAGAAGCAACCTCTATTGAAATTTTTCAGAGAGTTAGAATGGCATATGAAGAGCTACCTAACTGGTTAAAGCCACCTGTTAAAGAATATGCTAAGACTTCTATGACATTAGAGAATGGAAGTAGAATAGGTATCACAACTACTACCGGTACTGCTGCTCGTGGTCAATCTGTTAACTGCCTTGTTATTGATGAGATGGCTTTTATTGAGCCGCACTTAGTAGAAGAGTTTTGGAAGTCGGTCTTCCCTATTATTACTTCTTCTAAAAAATCTAAAGTATTCGTATGTTCAACTGCTAATGGTACTGACAACTTATTTTATAAGCTATACATAGGAGCTCTTGAAGGTGAGAACAGCTGGGCTCATGATAAGATAAAATGGAGTGAAATCCCTGGTAGAGATGAAGAATGGGCTCAGGCTACTAAAACAGCTATTGGTTCAGCTGATGCATGGCTACAAGAATTTGAATGTGAGTTTATTCATTCAGGTGAATCGACACTAGATGATGAACTCTTCGAAGAAATGATGCAGAAGGTATCTAAACCAAAAATTACATTAGATGAAGGTCATTATAAGATTTGGGAGGAGCCAGATGACTCTAAATTATATGTTGCTGGTGTTGACATATCAGAAGGGGTTGGTATTGATGCTTCTGTTATACAGATATTAGATATTACAGATATTAGAGACATTAAGCAAGTGGCTGTATATAGAAACAATAAGATACCTCCTCTAGAGTTTACTAATAGGGTTTATAAGATTCTTCGTAACTGGGGATCACCTCTTGCTTTGATAGAGCGAAACAATTGTGGTGCTCAAGTGGTAGATAGATTAGCAGTCGACTTAGGATATGAAAAGATAGTATCGTATGGAAACGCTAATGCACATCGGCGCAATGTAATGAGAGGTATGATAGCTCATACCAATACAAAGTATAAAGGCGTGTTAAACATGCGATATTTTATGAATGAAGTACGCACTGTTAGTATAAATGAAGAAGAGACGGTGATGGAGTTAAGAAACTTTGTCAGATACCCTAATGGTACATGGAAGGCTCGAGCTGGATTTCATGATGATCGGGTAATGGCTATATTATATGGTCTCTTTATATTAGAGAAAGAAATAACAGAACGATTCTTTGAAATTGTAGAGGAAGACGATATGGGCAAGCCGTTAGTTATAGAGCCAATGGATTTTGGTATTGATTATTTTGAAGATTCTACATCAATTTATCTTGATGAAGAAATTGTAGGTTCAAATAGTTATGAGTTACCAGCTGTTGTATGGGGAATGGGCGACGAACTAAATGCCGATATAGATGAATTAAACTTACATGGGTATAAATCAATACACGAAGCGCCTGATCCAAATTGGTTACTAGGAATAAAGAAAACTGAATAAATATTATATATGGCTACAAATTCCATGCAGCAGGCAATACTTAACAAATCACGGGCTGATAAGTTCTTGTTGGTTTTTGATATTCCTCCTATCTTAAAAGAGTTTAATAAAAAATTTAATCAAAACAACCTTTCTATTATTAGTGACTCTGTTCAATTTTCAATATTCGGTACAGCTGTCCCTGAAATTACTGTACCAGCTGTTGAAACAAGATATGCAGGTAATACGTTATATGTCACATCACACGGCAAGAACCCCTACCCTCCGGTTAGTGTTAAATATAATATCGATAATGAATATAAAAATTACTGGGTTATGTATCAGTGGTTAAATTTATTACATGATCAATATGAGGGTAGATATAATGCTAGAGAGATAAATGAATACGATCCAGATTTTCAAGATTACCAGACAGATTTAACAATTTACGGTAAAGATGAGTTTAATAATAACAGGATAAAATTTACTTACACAAAAGCTTTTCCCACTACTGTTGACGCTATTGATTACAATTATCAAACTCCTGACGAAATAGCTTCAGGATTTTCATTTGTTTACTCTCAATTACACACAGAAGTGATGAATTTTTGAATATATTTGTCTGAAAAAGGATAAATAATTTTATGGCACAACGAACGATTCAATCCCCGGGAGTAGAAATTAGAGAATCTGACCTTTCACTTACAGCACCAGCAAATGTCGGAACCAATATGTACGTTACTGGATTTGCTCAGCAAGGTCCAATAGACGAGGTTCTTAATATTACAACGAAGCAGGAATTGCTCCAAATATTTGGGCCTCCTACTAATTCATCTGAAAGATATTTCCATTATAGCATTAGTCAGTTATTAAATTCGCCGGCTACTGTATACGCTGGTAGATTACCATATGGTAGTGGTGCAGGAGATGGTTTTGGTTCTAAGTACTCAGCTTTAGCTTATCCTGTGACATCGGTTAATCACAATGGAATTCGACCTACACTCACTGACACTAACACGCCAAACCTTTCTACTGTATTTGTATTAGGTGAGCCATTACATTTCTCGCTTACAGAATCTGAGTACTTGGGTATTATTGACGGCTCAGCAATTAATTGGGGGGACAGAAATACCGGTACTGCAGCAATTTCTGGTATTGATGTGCTCGGTAACGCAGGTGTTATTGTTATAAACAAAGCACAAGTTACAAATAATAACAAAAAAGAAGGATTCTATGTTGGACTTATTGATAATACCAACATGAATCCTGGAAGTAATTTTATAAGCTTAACAGCAGCAAAATCGATTACATCAAGTACGGTAAGAACCCCAGCAAGTGCATACACAGATATACCAACAGGTACCCTAACATTTAAGATGTCTGCCGATTACTTAACCGGGACATCAAATAGTGTATCAGAGGTTGCTGAAAATCTCACGGATTACGATATTGGTGGTAGATCATTTGATGATTATTTGAGTGTCGGTATATTTAAATTACGTAAATCGGTATTTGCTAATGAGGCAACTAAACTTGATTATGTACTTACAGATGGAGTTGCTGGGTCAATTAACGCTCATAGACAGCAATTAAATCCGGATTCAGGGCCTAATGTAACTGCTTACATCGGAAATAAATTCGGTGATTCGCGGAACGTTACAGTATTAGTTAATGATAATATTTCTAGTCGGTTAACTGGTGGTGATCAGCTTTATGATGATGGTACTCCTAGGAAGAAAATTCGCGTATTAGGAAATTCATTAACAACAGCAACAGAAGCTGCAGTAGGATTTGATACTACGTCTTTATTGAATAGTGCACAGGGGGATATAATATCTAGCGATGCTAATAACATTTACCCATTAGGAGCTTATACAGACTCAACTGTCACAGATAAGGTTCTAGGAAACATTCCAACTAAACTCGAAAGAGCATTAGATGGAATAAGAAATGATGAAGTTTATGATATCGATGTTGTCGTAGAGGCTGGTTTAGGCACTATTTACGCAATATCTGAGGCAGCTGGTACTGATTATTACGATGAGTTTTCATATAATTCAACAATTTCCGGTGCGGTTCAAGGGTTAAGAACATCTAATGACTTAGCAGTAGGGGCAGCGCTCACTCTGCGAAATAATTATTCAACTATCTTTAATAAGTTTGAGCAGTTTGTTAAGCCACCATATGATGGTGGTAGTAGAGGTGATTGCATATTTGTTGCTGATCCAATTAGGCAGATATTTATAAAAGGTGAAAATACAAAGGTCTTATCTGATAGTACTAGAAACTTTCAAACCGATGTATATTGGCCAGTGAAACACCAGTTTGAGAATGAAAATACTTCTTACGCTGCAACATATGGTACTTGGGCTCAAATCAACGATGATTTTTCAGGACAAAATGTATGGGTTCCATTCTCTCCGTTTGCTGCAGCCACAATGGCAAGAACAGACGCTGTAGCTTTCCCATGGTTTGCTCCTGCAGGATTTAATAGAGGTTTAGTTACTGACGCTATTGACATTGCAGTTAACCCAAATCAAAAGCAGCGTGACGAGTTTTATAAAGCTAACATTAACCCAGTAGCGTTCTTCCCAGCACAAGGTCAAGTCATATTTGGACAGAAGACCTTGCAGAAGAAGCCAAGTGCGTTTGATAGGATTAACGTTAGAAGGTTGTTCTTAGCATTAGAACGTCCAACTAAGAAAGCTTCAAGATTCTTCGTATTCGAACAAAACACAGAGTTTACTAGAACGAGAATCGTTAATACACTTACCCCGCTCTTTGAGAGAGCTAAGAATAACGAAGGCTTATATGACTACTTGATTGTGTGTGATGAGAGAAACAACACGGCGGCAGTTATTGATGCTAATGAGCTAGTGGTTGATATTTACATCAAACCAACTAGAACGGCAGAGTTTATTTTAGTTAACTTCTACGCGACTAGAACAGATGCTAATTTCCAAGAGTTAGTTGGGGGTTAATAAAAACATTTAATAAATAATAATATGGCAACAACAATTCAAGACTTCTTTACTAGGGCAGCTTATAAGCAATTTTCTCGAGATTTCTTATTCCGTGTAAAACAAATCGATGTAACAGGACCTACACCAGGATCTGTAATTCGATTTGATGGTGATAAAGATCTGGTTTATGCTAAAACAGCTGCTTTACCAGGAAGAACCATAGAAAATAAAAATGTTAGTTACTTTGGTCAAGAGTTTCAACTTCCAGGGCGTGCAACATATCAAAATGCCGCAGGGTATTCAATCGATTTCTATCATGATGAAGATTGTGATCTTAGAACTAAACTAGAAGCAGCTTCTAGAGCTGTTTGGAATAATGATACCTCTACTGGTCAGTATAGCTTGCCTGGTAACGAGTCAGTAATTAACCTTGTTCAAATCGATAAGCAATTAAACGATGTCAGGAATATTGAACTCGTAGGAGCTTCAATAAGAGATATTGGTGAAATTGGATATACTATAGCAGAAGGTACCGGTGAAGTAATTACATTTAACACCACATTTGCTTATCATTACTATAGAGACTTTAGTTAATTTGCTGGTAAAGACGTTTAGTCCTAAATAATATTATGGGCCGGCAAGTCGACAATTTTCTACACGCATTTAGTAGTAATAGTAAGTACTTTCTCTCTCAACCATTTTTATGGAAAGTCTCCATCGCCGCTAGTAACACGCTTAAGACAGCTGTAGACACAGCATGTGACAAAGCTGGAGAAAAATGGCGCGCATTAACTTTACCAGAAGACTATACGTCGGCAGATGGTAGTATCTTAGTAGCTCAAGAAGTTTCAATTCCAGGCGAGCAAACAAGTTTTGGTGAATTCGGCCAAGAGAATAGAGGGGGGTTTTTACCCGGATATGGGGTCACACAAAGAGAGGGATTTTTAAGTAGAGGATTGACTATTAACTTTTTTGAAACTAAGACTGATATCGAGCATACCTTTTTCAGGCCATGGCTGATTGCTATAGCTATTGATGGGCTAATTAATGATAAGTTAAAAGCAGATAATATAATGGTTGAGCAATATGATAATCGAATGCGTCGACGTAAAGGGTTTATTTTTGACGACGTGTTTCCTACTTTCTGCGAGCCTTATACCCTTAATTATAGTGATGCTCCTTTTACTGTAAAGACGGTCACTTTTGGTTGTAAAAATTATAGACCACTCGAAGTATAATATTACGCGTTAATGCTTAATTAAACGTATGCAACTTCAATTTACGCTTCCAAACAAAAAAGAAGTGGTATTGGAAGAGATATTATATAAGGACCTAAGAAAATTCTGTCTATATGATAATTTAACTATTGCAGAAGCAATAGACTATCTAGAGACCTTTATAGTTACCAAAAACTTAAACATAGTAGAAAAGTTTTTATCATTACTACTACTCAGGCAACAGTGTATAGGTGATAATATTTCTATAAACTCTAACAAAGGATCAGTTGATGTAGAGATAGCTTATATTCTTAAAAACATTGGTGATATAGAAAGCAGAACAAAAACAATCATAATTGATGATATAAAATATGAATTAAGCTTTCCTACCCAATTTAACTGTGGTAATTCTGATTTTATTTTTTCTTTAATTCGTAGTATAGAAATAGACAGTGAAAAAATTATACTAAATGAAGTTACAGACGAAGAACACACACAAATTTTAAGTGGTCTTCCAAAATCTCTATATAAAGATTTAACTAAATTTGTTAATGATAGTCAGGACTTTTTTAATTTAAAACTTATTGAAGGTAAAAAACGGTTAGATATAGAAGCAGTTGAATTAAACGTATTATCGCAAGAATTTCCTTATTTTATATTAAAGTTATTTTATATATTATCCGGAAATGATTACAGACAAATGATTTTTACGCTATGTAGAAGAATGAAAGATATAACCTTCTTATTAAATTGTACTTTCGTAGAGATAGAAGATTATTACAAGTTATATAAAGAAGAAGTAGATCGAGAGAATGAGAGCTTGCAAAAGCAGAATATAAATTAAATATTCATATGAGCAATAACGTATCAAAGCTTATTTCAAAATTAGATAAGCTTGGTGATGATGGCATTGAGATTTTTTTACCATCAAAAAAGAAGACAGTCACAGTAACCCCACTAAATTTAAAACAACAAAAGGATCTAATATCTTCTGCATTAGATGGTGTTAAGGGTACGTTAGATTTTAGCAGAATTCTAAATAGTATTATACTGGATAATTCGGGGGCGGAAGATTTAAAAATATTTGATAAGATACCATTTATTATAGGCCTAAGAGTCGAAGCTCTGGGTACAAAATATGTTGATAATGGAGACGAAATCGATTTGCAAATAGTATTAGATAAAATTAAAAAGCACAAATTGCAGTTTAAAGAAGAAAAATTAATTGAGTATAAAAATTTAAAAGTTAATTTATCAATTCCAACTCTACAAGATGAGAATGTGTTACTTGAAAAAGGTTCATCAGATTTATCAGCAGAAGGGCACGACCTTAAAACGGAAGTAGGAGTTCTTTACATGCTTGAAATTGTAAAATATATAAAAGAGGTAGAAATTGACGAAATTACAATTGACATGTCTAATACTAAGGTAACTGACCGGATGAATTTAGTAGAAAAGTTTCCGCTCGCTATATATTCTGAGATTTCTGACTATATTGAAACAGTCAACGCTTATAATACTGAGTTATTGACAGTAGGTGATAATAACGTTTCAATCGATTCTTTATTTTTTGATTCTGGTAGCACAGAATAAATATATATGTGCCACAACCACCTCCAATAAATAATGCAAAAGACGTAGCTGAAGCTCAGCAGCGATTGAAAGAAATGGGTGCCGACTACTCAGGCGGTGAGAAAATTATCGGTAAGGATGAAGTCAGGCCGATCCCAACTGTAAACGAACGAAAGAGGCTAGCCTTTGAATCTACTCTTTTCTGGGATGTATATTTTAAAAGAAAAGATTCGAAAACCGATAACCTCGCGAAGAAGGAGAAAGATGAGGACAGTAAAAAGAAAAGCAGTGTTGCAGGGGATGCAGCAAAAACGGCAAAGTTAAGTACTGTAGATGAAAAAAGAGTTGTTAAGGAAGCTACAATCTTTTGGGAAGTATATTATAAGGTTAAAAAGAAGCTAGATCCACCAAAAGATACAAAGGGTAAAACTAAGGTCACTCCAGCTAAAAAAGCTGTTGAGGGGGTAAAAAAGGTAGGATGGGATAAAGTACCTAAGAAGAAGGGCTGGTTTTCATCACTTATCGACATGATCCTACCGTTTGTAACAGGTGCTATAGCAGCTATAGCTCCTCTTATTTTAAAGTTTGCTGCTATTGGAATCGCAATTGCAAGTGCTATCGCGTTCATTAAGAACCTTATTCCAAAGATTGGTGAGATGAATCAAGCATTTAAAGACCTACGTCAAGGGGCAAAAGAGACTGACGAGTCATTTCGTAAATTAGCCAAAAAATATGATGACCGGGCGAATGAGGCGGATGAAGATCCGGAGCGAAAACGGGAGGCTACCGCTCTTCGATTACAAAAACAAATCGATTTAATCACGCAAGAGGGGTATAAGAAGGGTAGGGACGAAACGATGCCAGGATGGGGCACTGCTGCGCAAAGATATGGCGACGTTTTAAAATACGGTAATGTCTTTGACTGGAAGAAATCGATGCAACAAATCGAAGACTGGCGTGATTCTCAGAGAAAAGCGGTGATCAAAAAATATAATGACGAGGCAAAAGCAAAAGTGAAGCCACTCCAGGACATGCTCGACCGCCTAGGCGGTCGCCTACAGCCTGGAGATAAGGGCTACGGGGTAGCTATGGGTGAGAAAGCTACACCGGAACAAATCGCAGAATGGGAAAAGAAAAAGGCGGAGAAGCTAGAGAAAAGCAGAGACGAATTTTTTAAAAGAATGGAGGCCTTGGCCTACTTAACAAATAAAACCTACACACCAGAAGAGCAACAGAAGGCGTGGGAGGGGGAAATCAAACGGCTCCAAAAAGATAAAGAGCAGGTGATTGCACAGGCAGATACTTTAATCAGTAGTCTAGAAAAAAGTGCCAAGAAAAAAGAAGAGACGAAAAAGAAGACATCAAGGGCGCGACGCAGAGGCGTCGGTTCTAGTGCATATGGTAGCTACATGGGAACTGTCAGGCAAGATTTTGTTTCTCGTCCCGGCATGCCGGCGATTCCTTTTAGTTCACAGGATGATATATTAGGTTTTAAGCAAGGGGGGCCAGTAAGTGATCTTCTAGGTAGCGGTGCTGACATAGGTAAATTTCAACTCAGTGAAATACGTATTTCAAATATGCATTTAAAGACGCTAGTAGATTTAACTAGAGGGTTATTAGCAAAAGATACAGCTGGTGGCGGTAATACGGTCGTGAATGCTCCGCCGCAGCAATTACCTCATGATAATAGTATACAGGGAGATATGTCGGGACCAACATATTCTAGTACCAGCTCTGATTGGTATAATTCTGAATACAATATGCACACTCCTGGTATACTAGCCTAAATATTATTATGTTTGGCACTGATACGGATTCTTATTGGCAAAACAACAGCATTAAAGATGCTTTTGCTTCGGATACCGGACCGGCAGTCGGGCCGACGCGAGAAAGTGCTAAGCCTCATAGGAAACAGCATGATCAGGCAGTATCATATGACATAACCAATAACTATGATTGGACAGCTATACCGACGGGTAGTAAGTACCGAGAAGAAGCACCTAGCGCCTATGTAACAGCATATCAATTAGAATATGGGCAGCTTCAACAGATGGTTGATGGTTATATTAATATAGCGACAGCTAATAAACGCGCAAAGACTCGGGGAATTGACCCGGGGATGGAATTCTATAGAAATATATATAAACCCAAAGACTATCCTATAGGTCATTTTAACTTCCCGTTTTTCTCTGATGATATTAGAAGCTTTACAACTGAATATGAAGATACCTTCTCTAAAATAAGTCAACGAGGCGCAAAATTTTTGGGAGCTCCAGCCATAGAAGGGCTAGCCGGTTATGGTGAAAAGATAGTCGGAGGGGGAATCGCACTCGCAAGAGAGGGGATGAATTCCGGAGGTAATGCAGTGTCAGAAAAAATTGCAGGATCAATAAAAGGTGCAAATGAGTGGGTGGGTAAAAAGATGGAGGACAACTTTGGTCTAACGGATTTTAAATTTCCTGGACTCCAGACTGTAGGTGCACCAGGAAACTATATTGAAACACCTATGTTTTATCAATATGCTAATACAGACGCGCCTCTAGATATTTCCTTTGTTCTTTCTAATACTATAAATGGTGAGCATGGTTATCTTATGAATCATGATTTTATTACAGAATTTACAAAAATGAATAGGCCTAGGAGGATGGGGGCAATCGGCATGACATTTCCTGCTATATATCATATAGAGATTCCAGGTCTACGATATATAGAATGGGCATATCTAGTTAACTTTAGTATTAGCATGCTAGGTACCAGGCGGAAGCTTCAAACTTCTGCTGGTACTATGATTTTACCGGAAGCGTTTAGATGTGGTTTTCAATTTAGATCACTAACAGTGGAGGCAGCTAACTTTATGGATCAAGTTGATAAGATAGCACCTTGGGATAATAGCGACGCCGGCTACAAAGCATTAAGGGCTCGAGCAGATGAAGCAAGAAAACAATCACAAGATGAAATAGAGAGAGAACAGCTACGAAAATCCGTAAAAGCCACTGAAGAAACTCTCCCGGTGGGCACAACAGATCCCGGGAGGTTTGATAATCTGTAACCTAATTTTTAAATTATGAGCTTAACAGGAAAGACAGGAAAATATCAAAACGATATAGAGGCGTTAGACAGATTGCCTCTTACGAGATATGAGCGTATATTCAAAATCTACACAGAAGGTAAAGATGATAAGCAGTTCTATTTTTATAATATTCTTAACAAAATAGAGTTTCCTGACAATATTGACTCGGATATACTAGATACATATATTGTTAATGGGCGTGAGCCCCTCACCACAACTTCATATAATATATACGGTGATATTGAGAGCTGGTGGATTATATATTTGTTAAATAAGAACACAATTGGAAATAAATTTTATGCTGAAGAGGGGTCGCAGCTTACTTATATATTACCTAATAAAAGAGGTCTAATATATCAACAGATCACCGAGACCACTCAGTATAACAACCAGCACTTCTAATGGAAGACCAAAAAAACAAATTTAACTTACCGAATATTGCACCTATAAACGGCGCGCCATTTTACAGTAAGTTTTTACTAACAGGTCCTGATGGTGGTGAAGTTAACTTTACAAAATCTTCTATAATAAGTCTAGATTTAGAAGAAAATTTTTTCTCACCATTTATTACTGCATCTCTAACAGTAAATAATCCTTTTGATTATGTAGAAAATTCAGTAGCTATAAGAGGCGACGGTAAAGAAAAACTAAAGGTAACATTTTACAATGCTAGTTTAACGGACGAAGAGCGGAAGGAAGCAAACCTACCTTCAATAAAAGACATACAAGTTGACTACACATTTATTATTAACAATGAAGACAATGATGTTTCAAAGACAGATCGGTCAAATAACTTTAAAACGTTCCAGTTAGTGGATGAAAATTATTTTAAGTTAAATGAGGCTATCCCATATGGAAAAAGATATAATGGAAAAGTAGGAGATATTATTGCGACAGTATTAGAAGAGGTTTTAGGCCCAGAAAATGAATTCGAAAAGCCTATTATAGATAGATCTCGCTGGCAGTCTGGGTCACATGTAATTGATAGATTTCCTGAGTTTATTATTCCTCCAATTTCTTTTAGATATTCTGATTTACTAAGATATCTATTAAGAATTTATTATTATATAGACGGGGATCTGGCTGTACAAGGTATGTTAAATTTTGATAGGGCAACCAAGCAATATACTTTAACTCCTATAAGCCACATATTTTATAATAATAATAACCTTACACAAGAGGCATTTGGATTGGGGGATTTAACAGATGATAAAAATCTACGCGATAATGAAAATAATCCCATTAGTGACGCACCAACAAATGAATATCAAAACCAATTAAGGAACACAAATTTAACGACACCGATGGTAGTGTATAGTAATGAATTTTTTACTAATTACTCTATAGCAACAACAGACCAAAACACGGGAATCGAGTATAAAGAGCTAGTTGCTATATCGGATATTAAAGAAAAATGGAAAAAAATATTTGTTGACACATTTAAATGCGTCGGTGGAAAACCAAAGGCCTTTTTGCCACTGAATAATGAAAAGACGGATATATCCAAACCATTTATATTACCATTTAATTCCACAGTTGTAAGGAATTTAGCTATAGCTCAAATGGTATCTAATTTAACCTTTTTTAATCTTCAATTAAATATAGATAATCCAGGTGATACAAATAGAAAGCCTGGTAAATTTATAGATATATTCAAATTAGATGAGGTGGCAAAAAGGGTAGATGCAAAATTATTAGGTAGGTGGTTTATAACAAAGATTCATCATAGATTTTTCCAGGATAGTTATCAGAACGTACTACAAGGAATAAAGGCATATGTTGGCCCAGGAGAAAAAATAACAGATAATCCAAAAGAGAATGGCAAGAATAAACAATAAGGTAGAGATTTTAAGAGCCTTAGAAAGAACTGAGGAACAATTTAATACTCTAATAGAAAAAAATTGTAAAGGTCAATTACAAGATCCTATTACTGTAATTACCCCTGGCACTGGCGGACCCTCCGGAGGTGGTGCTGGTGGTGTTAATACATCTGTACAGCCTACAGTACAGGGGCAAACGTTTTCAAAAGAAGATAAAGAGTTTTTAGAAGCGTTTAAAAAAATATATCAACTTGGATTATTTCAATTAGAAAATTTTATACAACGGTTAATGACTGGGTCCCAGATGTTGGATGAATATTCTATTCTCTACTATATACAACAACTATACAATGGACCGTATGCTAAATACGCTAGACAATTTTCTCAATTTCAGAATCTATTTCAATTATGTCCAGATTGTTTAGGTATAATAGCTGCAGTTAATCGTAGTAGTTCATCGACCCCTGTTTTTAATGGGGTGGCCGCGGCTGTTAGTGTTGGTGTATTCGATAAGAGTCCGAGATTTATACAACGTCAATTAAACAGTATTGCTCGAACTACTTCCGAAGTATTTAACTTCAATTTTCAGAGTAGTATTTTTGATGATAATACTTTACCTTATATAGACAAGTATCCATTGGACCGGGTTGCAGCTGAATTGTCACGAGGATTTACCTCCATAGGGTTGAATGGAATGACAGCAGTAGGTAATTATATGCTTAAAGATGTTAAAGCATTTAATGTGATAACAGATATTACACAAAGTATAATTGATATTATTAAAGCATTTTTAGGCTCAGACGCATTTAGATTATTACAGTTTAAAAAGAATATAAATTATTTTAACGCGGAACAAAATGTTTCAAGTACATCAAATGATAGTATTCCAAGATTACTATTGTTTATGGATCAAGTTATAAGTGACACTGGTGATGCTGAACTTAAGGAAAAGTGCATTGAACTTAGAACAAGTCTTACAGGCAATGTAGTGGTTAATACCCCTGACTTAAGTTACCCAGCTGGGGTCGACGGCTTTGGTGGCTCAAATTTATATACAGTTGAAGGTCGGCTTGGTTCAAAAGGAGGTGTACCTCTTAGCGGGACCGCGGGGCCAATATTAACAGCGGGACCTCCCACAACTACTACAAGTCTGACTGCAGAAGAAGATCTTTGCCCTGTTGAATGTGATGATACTACTTTACAGTATTAAACATCAATAACATCATCGTCTCTATCTACAAGGGCATCCATTATATCTTCTCTAGAAAGAAGTACTTTGGTTTGATTATCAACGATGCTAATTCTTTCTTTTGACTCAACATCCATTTTCTTAACTTCCTTTTGAGTCTCATTACGCTCATTAGAACTATGAAGCTTTTGTAATGTATCTATGGAACCAGCAGTCGCTTTAATTACTTCTGCTAGCGCTGCTACATCTCTATTTTCAGGAGCTGATGAAATGTAATCATTAACATTATCCACAATTTCTAAAGACTTACTAACAAGCTTACCTGAGGATTTCATAATAAATTCCTCTAAGTTCTCTTTATCGATATGCACATCTTTACGCTTTTCACGCACAGCTTCCTTACTACCTTTTATTTGGGTAATAATATCATTTACTGCTTCATCTAACTCGTCATTAGCCATTGTACGTATATTTAATCTATAGTTGAAATTTTCTATTAGCCTGCTATTATATGGTATGTTATTAAAGTTTAAGAAGACTAACGAGAGGGCGGTTCTCCCCTGTAAGAACCATAAGGACGATACAGGACTAGACGTGACATCAGTTGAGGATAAAGTTGTTCCAGCGCGTGGATCTGCTGTTGTCGATGTTGGATTAGAGTTCGCACACATTGATTCACAATTTTGGGTAAAAATAGAGGGTAGATCAGGAATGGGATTTAAACATGGAATTTTACCTCACCCGGGTATTATCGATAGTGGATATAGAGGTGATGCTGGTGTTAAGCTATACAATCTTACTGATAAAGACTACGAAGTGAAAGCTGGCGATAGAATTGCGCAATTTGTAGTATATACTAATCATGTAGTGGAAGTACAAGAAGGTGACACTCAAGAAACAGAGAGAGGTGCTAAAGGCTTCGGTTCTTCTGGTAAATAATTATGGTAGATTTTGATAAAATTTGGGTAGAGAAATATCGCCCGCAGACGCTAGATGATATTATCTTAGATGAAAGTACATTACGCGTAGTTAAAGAGTTTAAAAATGAAATACCTAATCTTCTTTTTGTTGGTAATCCTGGTACTGGTAAAACCACCCTTGCTAGAGTTATTGTTAACGACATTCTTG